>Ga0136620_10000661_pt1 | contig 15700 bp, 16 predicted proteins | sample AntDrymUQ4162106_2_FD_104806 | JGI IMG/M metagenome (GOLD analysis project Ga0136620, IMG submission 104806) | Polar desert sand microbial communities from Dry Valleys, Antarctica - metaG UQ416 (21.06) | ecosystem: Environmental > Terrestrial > Soil > Desert | place: Antarctica: Dry Valley... | reverse complement strand
GTCGAGTCGCTGCGGCTGGCCGCGGTCGGAGCGCGCCTGGCTGAGCTCCTGGGAAGCAACGTCACAGCTCTAGACACCATCACCGGTGAGCAGGCGGAGGCCGCGTGCGCGTCCGACGATCCCGTCGTGTTGCTCGAGAACCTGCGCTTCGATCCGGGCGAGGAGGCCAACGATCCCGCTTTCTCGGACGCTTTGGCCGGCCTGGCCGACGCGTATGTCGACGACGCGTTCGGCGCCGTTCATCGCGCTCATGCCTCAGTGGTCGGAGTGCCCGAACGGCTCGAGGACAAGGCCGCGGGGCTGCTCCTCGCCGACGAGGTCGGCAAGCTCGACCGCCTTCTCCACAACCCCGACAGGCCCTTCGTTGCGGTTCTGGGAGGAGCGAAGGTGTCGGACAAGCTCGGAGTGCTCGACAACCTGATCGACCGGGTCGACGCGCTGTGCATCGGAGGTGCCATGGCCTTCACTCTGTTGAAGGCAAGGGGGCAGAGTGTGGGCCGCTCGCTGGTCGAGGAGGATCGCGTTGGTGAGGTAGGCCAGGTCCTCGAGGCGGCGGGGTCGAAGAACGTCGAGGTTCTGCTTCCGCGCGACGTGGTGGCTGCGGCGTCGCCGGACGGGGAGGCAGACTACGCCACCGTAATGCTCGAAGACATCGGCGATCGGATGGGTGTCGATATCGGGCCACAAACCGCACGTCGTTTCGCAGAGGTCATCACCACCGCCCGCACCGTCCTATGGAACGGGCCGATGGGAATCTTCGAGATCGAGCCCTTCGCCGCCGGCACCAGGGCCGTCGCCCAGGCGCTGGCGCAGGCGACCGACGCCGGAGCGTTCACGGTTGCCGGCGGGGGAGACTCGGCCGCGGCCCTCGCCGAGCTGGGCCTTGCGGGAGCGATTTCGCATCTGTCCACGGGCGGAGGCGCGTCGCTGGAGTTTCTCGAGGGCAAGGATCTGCCGGGCGTCGCCGCTCTGAGGAGGACAACCACGTGAGGGTCACGCTGATAGCCGGCAACTGGAAGATGAACAAGACACATCTCGAAGCGATGCGGCTCGTGCAGGAGATCGGACATGAGCTCGCCGACTTGAATCCGCAGGAGATCGAGGTGGTGGTGTGTCCGCCGTTCACGGCACTGCGTACGATCCAGACCCTCATCGACGCGGACCGCTACGATCTGATTCTCGGCGCACAGAACATGTACCCCGCCGCTGAGGGCGCCTTCACCGGAGAGATCTCCGCCGGCATGCTCAAGGCGCTCAATGTGACCTACGTCATCTTGGGTCACTCGGAGCGGCGCGAGATCCTGGGTGAGAGCGATGACGAGGTCAACGCCAAGGTCAAGATGGCCTTCGAGGCGGGGTTGACCCCCCTAATCTGTTGCGGCGAGACCGAGTCCGAGCACGCGGCCGAACAGACGCGCTCGAAGGTCGAAGGTCAGATCCAGGCCGCGCTGGCAAGGGTTGGCCCCGACCGGGTTCGTTCTGCGGTAATCGCCTATGAACCGATCTGGGCGATCGGCACCGGGCAGACCGCCACCCCCGCCGACGCGCAGGCGACCATCGCCCACATTCGCTCGGTGGTCGAAGACATGATGGGGGCAGACGTCGCCGGCGCCGTGCGGCTGCTCTACGGCGGCAGTGTGAAGGCGGGCAACGCCAAGGCCCTGATGTCGCAGCCCGATATCGACGGAGCGCTCGTGGGCGGCGCCTCCCTCGAGGCTGCGGAGTTCAGCTCGATAGTCAAGGCGGTGACATGAGCCCGAGCAGCATCTTCTACGTCATCCTCGACGGCCTCGGTGATGATCCGCTGGAGGCGCTCGCCGGACAGACACCCCTCGAGGCGGCCTCCACCCCCAATCTCGACGCGCTGGCGCGCCGCGGTCGAAACGGCTACGTGACGACCGTGGGTGAGGGCATCGCTCCTGAATCGGACATCGCCGTGTTCGCGATCCTGGGATACGACCCCTACAAGCACCACACCGGCCGCGGGCCGATCGAGGCAGTGGGGGCCGGTATGGAGGTCAACGACGGCGACCTCGCCTACCGGGTGAACTTCGCAACCGTCGAACCTGACGGCGACGGCTTCACGATCGTCGACCGCAGGGTCGGGCGCGATCTGTCGTCGGAGGAAGCGCACCGGTTGGCCGCAGAGGTCCAGGAGAAGGTAACCTTGGAGGAAGCCTCGTTTGAGTTCCAGGCGACCGTTGGGCACAGAGGCTCGCTGGTGGTGCGTTCCGACCGCGGCCCGCTTTCGGCTCAGGTGGCCAACTCCGATCCCGCCTACGGACGGCAGGGAGCTCTCGGAGTGGCCAAGGAGACGTTCGAAAACCGGGTCGTGGAGGTTGCGCCGCTCGAGGGCCACGGGTCCGATGACGCCGCCCAGCGCGCTGCCCGGCTCACCAACAAGTGGCTGCAGAGCTCGCACGAGGTTCTGGCCGCGTCGGAGGTGAACCTGCAGCGGGCGAAGCGCGGCAAGCTCGCCGGCAACTTCATCCTCACCCGCGACGGCGGTGACCACGTCCCCGATCTGGTTCCGTTCAAGGAGGCATTCGGGCCCCAGATGGGCTGTTTCGTCGAGATGCCCGTCGAGATGGGCATCGCCAGACTCACGGGCATGGGTGTGGTCGAGGCCCCGACGGGCATCGCCCCCGCCGAACAGTACGACGCCTGGGCGCGCCTGGCCCTCGAGGCGATCGAAGGATTCGACGGTCTCTACATCCACATCAAAGGCCCGGATCTCCCGGCTCACGACGGGGACCACGAGGGCAAGGTGGCCAGCATCGAGGCCATCGACCGCGTCTTCTTCGCCCGGCTGCTCGACGGGGTCGACCTCGGCCGCTCGCTCATCGGAGTCACGGCCGACCACTCGACGAGCTGCCGCCGCAAGGCGCACACCGACGGCCCGGTTCCGCTGCTCGTGGCCGGCCGGGGGGTGTCCTCCGATGCGGTCCAGACCTACGGAGAAAGGGCGTCCCGTAAGGGCGCCCTCGGGCACCTCAAGGGCACCGAGATAATGCCCAACCTTGTAGCGCTCGCCCGAGGTTAGGAGGGCGGGGCGTAACCCGTTCCGACGGGCTACGATGGAATCTCTTCGCCTAGTTCTCGTTAGGGGTTACATGACATCCAGACGCAAGCACACCCTCGCCGAGGTCCTCGGGCCGCTCGAGGCCGACATCATGGATGTGGTCTGGGGACGGGGCGAGGTGACGGTCAGAGACGTCCACGAGAGCCTCAGGAGGGCGCGCCCGATCGCCTACACGACCGTGATGACCACCCTCGGCCGCCTCGCGGACAAGGGCTTCGTCCGGCGGGTCGAAGATCAGCCCGCCCATCGCTACACCCCGCTGGTGTCGCACGAGCAGTATGCGAGCTCGACGGTCAAGTCGGTGATCGACTGGCTCGTGCAGCACTTCCCGGAGCCGGCCGTGGCGTACTTCGTCGACCGGGTCGAGCGCGAGGACGAACAGGTGATCCAGCGGCTCGAAGAGGCGATCGAGCACCGAAAGGACAAAGGTCAGTGGCCCTGAGCTACCGGCCTTGCGGAGGGGCGCGCCCATGCTGACGATCCTGATCGTTGTGATCCACGTCATCGCATCACTGCTGCTGATCACCTTCATCCTGTTCCACGCCGGACGCGGCGGGGGGGTTTCGGAGATGTTCGGGGGCGGTATGCAGTCGCAGGCGATGGGATCCACGGTGATGGAGAAGAACCTCGACCGAATAACGGTCATAACAGCGGTCGTGTTCTCAGCGACGACGATCCTGTTGGCGTTCCGGCTCCAGTAGCCGGTCGCCGGCTTACCCTTCCTCCCCATGCCGAGCTCGCGAACGCCCCTGGCGCTCATGCTGTGCGCCATGCTCGGCGTCCTCGGATGCTCCGGCACGGCGCCGACGGCGCCGACGGCGGCAACCGGCGGGGGCGACCCCACCCCGGCGGAGTCGCCCGAGCGCAGCGACCCCACACCCGGCGAACCCGAGCCGTCCGCCGGCGACGATCCCACCGCCGGGGGATCTGAAGGGCCGGGTTCCGGAGGCTCGGATTCCGGAGGTTCGGTTGGTTCCGGAGGCGCAACCGAGCCGGCCGAGGACGCCGAACGCGTGCTGTCGGTGGCGATCCAGGAACCGGGGACACTCGATCCTCTGCGGGTCGCGGATCCCGGGGCCGCGCTCGTGGTGCGGCAGCTCTTCGAGGGCCTCACCAGGTGGGACCCGGGGGCCGAGAAAGTCGTTCCCGCGGCTGCGCGCAGCTGGGAGGTTGCCCACGGCGGTCGCGTATTCAGGTTCACCCTGCGCAAGGGCATGAGATTCCACGACGGCTCTCCGGTGCGAGCGCGCGACTTCAGATTCGCCTTCGATCGCATCGCGCGCAAGTCAAGTGCTTCGGATCTCGCCTACACGCTCGAGCTCGTGCGCGGCTTCACCGCGACCAACGGCTTCGGGGACACCGATCACCTGCGGGGGCTGAGCTCGCCCGACGCCCGGACACTGGTGATAAGGCTGAGCGAGCCGTACAGAGACTTCCCCGCCGTGCTCACCCACCCGTCTCTGGTCCCCGTGCCCGCCAAAGCCGCGGCGGCCAAGAGATCTTGGGTCAGACGCCCCGTCGGCAACGGGCCGTTCAAGCTGGCCACGAGATGGACGCCCGGGCGTCCGATCGAGCTCGACGCCTGGCGCAAGGGGGCCGGCGCGCCCAGGCTCGGCGGTGTCCGCTTCGTGCCGTACCCGGATCCACTTGCGTCGTGGCCCGACATCCTCGAAGGCTCAATCGACGTCGCCGAGGTGCCGGCAGACGAGATCGACGCCGCCGAGGCCGCTTTCGGCGCCGGCGACTTCGGGCCGCTGCTGGCGGGCTACTACATCGGGTTCAACATCGACTCCGATCAGCTCGATGACATCCGCATGCGCAAGGCGATAAACCGCGCGATAAATCGCCGGAGGATCGCAGATGAGATCTACGATCGCTCACTCATCGAACCACGAGGTGTCGTCCCCGCCGGGATCCCGGGGTTCAACCGGGATATGTGCCTTGGGCTCTGTGACCACTCGCTCAAGGCGGCGCGCCGGCTCGTCAAGAAGATCCCGGCCGATGGTCGCACCGTCACCCTCGACTACACAACGGAGTCGCCCCATGGACGGGTGGCGCGCTCGATCGCAGGGGACCTTCGGGCGGCGGGCCTGAAGGTCGACGTCAACGGATACCGTTTCCCCGCTTTCCTGCAGCGATTGAGCGACGATCAACAATCGCTGTACCGGCTCGGGTGGATCGCCGAATACCCGGCGGCCGACGCGTTTCTGACACCTCTGTTCCGGTCCGACTCGCTCGACAACCACTCGGGGCTCGAGTCGGACAGGGTCGATCGCCTGCTGGCCCGGGCGCATCGCGAGCCGTCGCCCAGGGAACGCAACCGGCTCTACCGCAAGGCCGAGGCCGTGGTGCTTCGGCAGGTGCCCTTAGCGCCGATAGGTACGTTCGTGACCCGCTGGGCGGTCCGCCCCCCGGGGGTGGACGTCCACTTCGACGTGATGGGCGGCTTCGATGCTGTTTCGATCGAAGGGTAAGCGCCTCCTCGTGGCGCTGGCGTGCCTCGCGGCCGCCTGCACGCCGGGCGGTGAGGCGCCACCGCGGGGGAGTGGCCCCCCGGCGGGAGCGGCTGCGCACGGCGACGCCGGCGGCGTTGTGTTCGGGGTGCTGGGCGACACCTCGACGCTCGATCCCTATTCGCCGCTGGCCTCCGACCTCACCCACGCGCTCGTGCGCCCTCTGTTCCCGTCGTTGTTTCGATTCGACCCCCACGGCCGCCCCCGGGCGATGCTGGCGCGCTCGATGACGGAGACGGACCGGGGAGTCCGGATCACTCTACGGCGGGCCCGCTGGAGCAACGGGCGGCCCATCACGGCCCGTGACGTCGTGGCCAGCGCCCGGCGCGCCGGTCCTCCGTCCGGGCTCGCGGCGGTTTCCTCGGCGCGGGCCATCGGAATCCGGCGCGTCGGGTTGAGGGGCGCCCCGGCGGACTGGAGGCGCACCCTGGCGACGGCGGGCCCGATTCTGCCGGAGGGCGGCAGAGTGCGTCCCGGCGGAGTTTTCGGGGGCCCGTTTCAGCTCAGCTCGTTCACACCCGGCCTCGAGGCGGTCTACCGGCCCAATCCCCGCTGGTGGGGGCCCGAGCCCCGGGCGAAGCTCATCAAGGTCCAGTTCATCCAGGACCTCGAGATCATGCTGGCGTTACTCGGGTCGGGCCGGCTCGACGGCGCCGCGCCGCCGTCGTCGGTGAATCTGGCGCAACGCCTCGATGCCATCGGGGTCAGGCACTCGTCCGCCCTTGGGTGGGAATCGCTGTGGTTCGATCTCGAGGGAGCCCGGTTGGACGATTTCGGGCGGGTTGGCGTCGCACGGGCTATTGATCGCGCCGCTCTCGAGCGAGGCTTCGTCAGGACGCACGGTCGGCTTGCGGCAACGCTGCACCCGGGACCCGGGCCCGCCGGGGCGGAGGGCGGGTGGCGACGTCCCCCTCCTCCGGCGGCCGCCACGGCCCCGGCGCCGCTTCAGATCGCCGTCGCCGGCGGGGACGAGCTTGCCGAGCTGGTGCAGCGTGCATCGAGGCTGCAGCTCGAGGACGCCGGGTACGCGGTCGAGGTCGTGAGCGCGGACGCGGCGACGTTCTACGGCCCCTGGAGCCGGGGGGACCCGATGGATATCGCTATCCGGCGCAGCTCGGGGGTGCCGGGACTTACCGATGACTCGGCCGCGCTGGAGGCTTCGCTTGCCGTACCGTTCGCCCAGGTCGAGACGTTCGTGGCATGGGGGGAAGGGCTGACGGGCCCGCAGGCCAACCCGACCCTTGACGGGCCCCTGTGGAACCTCGAGCGGTGGCGCCTGACGTCTTGAGCCGTCCCCGCCCGGCGGATATAAACTGACTCGTCCCTGCTCGGATCTGTTCCGTCGGGGCGGTTGCTTGTCGGAGTGGCGGAATTGGTAGACGCGCTAGGTTGAGGGCCTAGTGCCCTTAAACAGGGCGTGGGGGTTCAAGTCCCCCCTCCGACACCAATGAGTGCAGGTGGTGGTGGGTGAAGAAACCACGTATCGCAGCCAGCTCGTGAATCGGGCCGAGTCCCCCGCGCACCCCTTCCGTTTCCAGATGCCACTCCTCGCAACCGTCCCCGTGCATCGGGTGATGTCTGAACCGCGCTTGCTCATCTCGAATGGGATGTCTCAGAACGATGCCAAACTCGCACTTACGAAAGAGCACCTGCCCGGAGCTCCCGTTGTCGATGAGCGCGATCGCTTGCTCGGAGTTCTTCAGCTGAGGTCGCTTGCCGGGTCCCAGGACGGCGGTGAGACATCAACGCCGGAAACGCTCCCGTTGGTCGAATGGCCGACCGTAGCCAAGACGGGCCACCTCGATGTGGTCATAGACCGGCTAACCAGCCGCAGCGTCAACTGGACTTCTGTGCTCGACGGCGAAGGGGTGATCGTCGGAATAGTTGGTATGAGTGACCTGATCCGTGGATACAGGGAGGCACTTCGCACCAGCCTCGGTCTGCTGGCCAGTGTGCGGAACAGGACAACGCTCATAGAGGAAGCCATCGGTCCCTCGTCGGATCTGGCGGGGCTGCCGCTGTCATAGAGCGGATTGCCCCCCGGCACCGTCGCGTTGAGCTTGGCTCGCGGAACGCAGCTCATCTTCCCTTCTGCCGAGACTCTGTTGGAGACCGGGGACATCCTTAGCCTCGTCGCGGCAACGAAACACGGGCACCAGATACGCCGATCGATACTTGGTCGAGAACCGGACGACGTCCCGGAAGGTCAGTCATGACGGTGCTCTACCCGCGAGGCCAGAGACGACCGATTGGCTTGGGGTGTGAGTGTTTTTTCATCGAAGTCCCTCGGTTCGTCTCTCAAGGAAAAAGGCTCCGAGTGCGCCCGCCACGGCAGCAAACACCATGACAGAGTACAGAGACAGAACGATGTCCATCACCTGTGTGACACCGCTCTCACCAGTTATCGGCTCGCCATTGATCGCAGCGAGCGCGGCGTCGTGCAAGGCAACCGCGTAGGGATGCACACCGCCGAATTCAAAAAGAACGTTTGCCGACAGTAGGACGACCAGCACGGTGACTGCGGCAACCATGGCGAGCCTGTTCCCGAGCTGAGCAGAGGCGGAGCGGGTCCCTCGCACGGCCGCAGACAAGAGCCGGCCGGCCCTTGCCACACGCAGGGCCATGAATGCTCTGAATAGAGCGAGGAAGGGCAACGCCAAGAATAGGAGCTGCCACCAGTTGCGCCGGAAGAAATCCTTCGTGGACGGCGCAAGCAGCAACCGAAGCACGAAATCGAGCGTGAATATCCCCCAGATGATCCATCCGGCAACGGTGAATATGGTCGCGAAGGGGCTTTCGTCTCGGACCAGCGCATCGCCAACAACGACCAGCACAAAGATGCCGGCGAGCCATGCCATGAATGGGTGGGACCGTTCAAAGATCCTCTCGGCGACCTCGGGCTTATCGTCGGCCGCGGATGATCGGCGGCGCGGCTCACGACTACCCCGGGAGGGATCTGCATCAGAGCCCGACCAATGATCAATGATCGCGAAGCGCGGAGATGAGTTCCCCCTTGTCCAAGTCGGAATACCCCTCGATCCCGACCTCTTTGGCTCGATCTCGGAGTTCATCCACCGTTCGGTCCTCGTAGTCCTGCGCCGAACCTCCTCGGCTGCCGACCTCAGAACGTGAGGACCCCGCGGACTCATTCGCGATCCGCGCGGCCTTCTCCTTGCTCATGCCCTCTTCACGAAGCGCTTCGTACTGCTCATCGTCTTCGATGCTGGAGCCGTGGTCTTTGGCCATGACACCCTTCTCATGAAGCTTTCCGTTGCCCGGTACGGGACATCTCTTGCCTAGGGCATACCCGCCACCTCTTGTTTGAAAACAATGCGACGGGCGATCATCACGCCGATCCTGGGAGAGCCAGTCATCACTGGTCAATCCGCGAACGCGATGGTCGACAGCAGAGCGTTCTCCGCTTGTCGTGAGTCCACCGGGTGTGCTGCACCACGATGGGAACATCCGATAGCAGCAGCGACGCGTAATCCGTATCGCGCGGGATGGATTCCGGGTCGTTCAGTTCGTTGAAGCGGAGATGCAGCGTGCGCCGCGGCGACACGCTTACTTGAAACGGACCGGCGGGATCGCGATCGCTGAAGAAGATAAGCATCGCGATGCTCGCCGAGTGGTCGCAGGTGTTAAGGATGCAGGCTGTCTCGTGGCTCGTGAAAGCAGGCTCGGGTCCGGTGCTATCGCCTGGGATGTAACCCTCCGCGATCGCCCACACCATGCGACCCACTACGGGGATCTCGCGCTGACTCATGTTCTCCTCACCGCAGCAGCTGCGGCAGCCACTAGTCCCGCGCCGACCGCCATCGACCTTCTGTGCTGGGTCAGCCACAGTTGAGGACTGCGCGATTTCGCACGGTCGTTGATCTCTCCGTGGGCTCCATGGTCGCCGGGCAACGGCTCCAACAGGTTGTTGGGCCGTCCGGGCTCGATCGACCACGAAGCTCGTTGCGACTCGTAGCAGGTCCGGCCGAGATAGCGATCCAAGAGCCCGGGCGCGATCTTGTTTGCGGCCACCCCAAGTGGTGTCCTCGCTGTGACGAACCACTCCCTGCGGTAATGGTCGGCCGCCCACACGATCGCTCGCGCGGCGACCTCGGGTTGGAAGATGGGCGGGACGGGTTGCGGGTGTATCGCATGGAACAAAGGAAGGCGGCTGTAAGGCCGCCTTCCTTTGTTCAGACCCTCATCGGTTTAGTAGCGGTAGACGGTCTCGCAAGAAGTCACGTTGTCCTCGTTATCTGCTTCACAAGTGTCGGACAGGGTTCCCCCATCCAGGTAGTCGCTTAATTGGGTGACGGTTGAATCGTAGTCGGTTGCTGCAAGGTAGTCCTCGCCGTCGCCACCGTAGAGTCTGTCCGTGAAGGAGGTGCCGTACTCGTAATCGACAACAGTATCGTCACCCAGGTCGCCGTAAACCATGTCTGCACCATCGTTCCCGTTTACGTAATCGCCCTGAGCGCCGCCGCGAACGGTGTCATTACCAGTCCCCCCATACACGTCGTCATAGCCGTTTTTACCGTTCAACGCTACGTCCGCCCCCGGACCTCCCTGTATGTAGTCGTTACCGTTGTCTCCGATGATGTTGTCGTTGCCCTCATCGCCGTTGAGACTGTCGTCCCCATCCCCCCCGCAGATGGTGTCGTTGCCGCCGTAGCCGTAGATGGTGTCCCTGCCGCCCAAACCCACGATTACGTCGGCGTTCTGGGTGCCGTAAATGGTGTTGTTGGCGCTGGTGCCCACCTTCGTGGCGCGCTTGCCCAAGCAGGCCCGCTTGGCCCTGCGCGCGCAGTATCTCGAGCTCAATCCCGTTCAAACTCCAACGAGATACCCGGCCTATATACTTCGGGCAAAGGAGCTAGATGATGCCTCGAGCAAAGGAGCTAATGGACCGGGTGGCGCTACGCGAGGGGCCCACCGCGCTACGCGACCGCGCAAAGAGGATTCTGAGCGCCTTACTTCCCCGACGGCTACCACTTGGTTTGCGGCAGACGCTGGTGATCAAGGCCGCGAAACTCCGTCTGCCTGGACATTACTGGTTTCCCCAGGAGCTTCTCAAAGACTTTGCCGAAGAGAACCCCGACGCATATCACGCCTTTCTATGGCGACACCACCTCGCTTATGCGTCGAGCTTTGAAGTCGATGAGAGGTTCGGCGCCCGCCGACGTAATCCGCGCCGCATGTTTTTCGCAGATCTACTAACCTGTTTGGGGCAGGCTGGGATTGACGCCGGGGAAATTGACTCGGTTTTCGAGGTCGGATGCTCTCTTGGATACCTGCTCCAGTTCATGGAGAGCGACGTCTTTCCAAACGCCTCAATTCTTGAGGGAATAGACTTGGACGAACATGCAGTGCAGGTTGGGAGAGCCCACCTTCACCACACGGGTTCCAAAGTTGGCGTCGCTCATGGTGATATGCGCAATTTGTCGAAGATTCTTGCTGGAAAAAAATACGACGTGATCATTTGCGCTGGCGTTCTAATGTATGCCAGGGAGTCCGTTGCCCTGGAGACGGTCCGAACCATGTTGGACCACGCCAACAAGGTCGTCGGGATTGCAGGCTTAGCTCACCCTAGAACAGACAACGCCCAGCTACGAAACTCGACAGTGCGCTCCACGGATCGCGGCTTCATACACAACATTGACGAAATGGTAAGTCAATCGGGCGGCACAATCCTGGCTAGGAAATGGCAGAGCGAACTTCTTGACGACGAAATTGTCTACTTCGTCTTCGCTACTCCACGAACTCCGGCAACTCGAACTGTTTCGACCCCGTCTTAACACTCATCACTCCCCACTGTTCATCGATGAGCTGACGCGTGAACGCCCCTCTGGTTCGAAGAAGACGAGTCGACCTCCGTTGTTTTCGCGCAACAGCCGATCAGTAAGCGGGACACGGCGGCGGCAAGGGTCTTCTATCCCCGGGATGTAGAGACACCTGGGTAAATCCGCGCCCCATAAAGCAAGGCGGCGCATCCTCCTGTTTGACCGGACAAGTCGAACAGAAAGGAGCGTCGCCTTGACTCAGGATGATGCCCTGTTCCGCTTCCGAAAGCGAGTGATCTCGCTTGTACGCCCGGGCCCTCGAGTGGCCGACGAACCCCCCACCTGGGACTCGACCGCTCCGAGGCCGTCGCCTTACTCGCCGCCGCCGAGGCCGCCGGTCCGCGTGACCACGCGTTGCTATGCCTGCTCACCCTGAACGGCCTCAGAGTGTCGGAGGCCTGTAACGCCCAGGTCACAGACCTTTCGACCGAGCGTGGTCACCGAGTGCTCACGGTTACTCGCAAGGGCGGTCGGCGCGCCCAGGTCGCTCTCGCCCCTCGGAACGCCGCGGCCCTCGAGACCCACCTCGACGGACGCACCTCAGGCCCGCTACTGCTCGCCAACGACGGAGGCAACCTCGACCGCTACGACGCAACCCGCATCGTTCGCCGCCTGGCCCGCGCCGCCGGAATCTCCAAGCACATCCCCCTTGGTCTTTCCCCCGAGCAGCGAGAGGCTGGCCGTAAGGTGGCGGCGAGGCACCTTCGATCTCTCCCGAGCGTGGTGGCGCGTCCTTGAGCGCCCTCCATCCCATAACTTACTCCTTCAATCCATCTAGGCTCATGGGAAGAGCCAAAGGGCGCGTAGCCGAGGAGAAAACCATGAGCGATGTGATGCGAACTGACATCGAGCACGCATACCTCAGAAACCCTAAAACCTGTACACGCAACGACTAGGCTTGGCGAACGGGTCTTCCGGTTGCAACCCGCGGAGACTTTAGACGGGCCCCCCTCGATCCTTTCATCGGCGAGGACCGGCGCACATTGCCGCTAGAGGTTCTGGTTCTCGGAAGAATGTCCATTCCGTTCCTATCCAAAGTAAAGCTGGAGGGCTACCCCGATCACGACGATCAGCGTCAGCTGCCACATCCGCATTCCTGCATCGCCCACGTAATCGTCGTCGGGTGACTGTTGCTCAGTTGGGCCAAGATCATCATCCATTGCCGGCCAGTATAGGTCCTCTCCTCCCTCATAGGTCAACAGCAGACCGAGAGCTTATAGAAGTCAGAGCGCGATGCCAGAACTATGCCCCGAGACCCGACGGGGCCATAGCACATATGACTCTAGCGCGCCGGTGAGGGGGTCATGTCATGTGTCTCGAGTTGTGCTCCAGCGTGTCAATAAGGCATAGCCCAAAATCACTCCCAACGTGTTGAGAATCACATCATCTACAGATGTGGTGCGTCCAGAGACTAAGAGCAGTTGAGCCCCCTCAACGCACGAAGTGAGGAGAAATCCCGTGAGGGCCGTCATTCTCAGCGACATTCCGCGCAAGCACAGTGCCGCTCCGAAGGGTACGAAGAGCAGTATGTTGGCTACTATTGCAGGCAGATGGTGCGGCGATGTCAACGCATGGAGGATCTCGTGGAAGGGGACGAGCTGCTTCCCGCCGTGCCCTAGCACCTCATTCTCTGGGTTTAGAGTGAGGGTCGCGATTCCGGTGACCGATGCTATGAGGGATGCGTTTACCCAAACGGGTCGGGGTACGCGACTCCAAACCGGTGACCTGCCGTCACCTTCATGCCCTGCCACCGCAAGGACGATTGCAAGGGCGGAGCCAAGTGTTAAGGCGAGTGGAACTACGTAACCAATGGAGGGCATCACCCCATTATCGTAGCAACATCGAAGTTTTTCTTGAGCCTGGTGATAACTCGCGCATCGGAAGGCAGGGGGCTTGCAAGAGCAAAACGAGCGGCGACATTCGAGGTAACTGGGGCTCATCGAACGGGGGTCGAGCTATGTATGCACGCGTCAGCTTTATCAACTTGCCTAAGGGTCGGCTCCTTTGGTGGAGGACCAGTCTGACAGCCCTCTCCCTGATCTCAGGGGGGTACTTGTTGTTCGGCATGGCTCCATCCTCCCAACTTCAGGAGTGGTCTTCCCCGGGTTTGATGGAGTTTCGCTAAGCCTTGGGCTTGCACCCAGGTGGCACTTGTCATGCGCCGCGCCGGCGTGAGAAGCCTCATGGGACGGCGCAAGCGACCCCGCGTCGAGCGACCCGACGCGATAGCGGTGGACCTCGTCGATCGCTCATTCGCCCGTGCCATCAGCGATCAGCTGTGGGTGACGGATATCACCGAGCATCCGACCCGGGAAGGCAGTCTTTACTGCTGCGTCGTGTTCGATGTGTTTTCGCGTCGTGTCGTGGGTTGGTCGATCGAGGCATCCCCGACGGCGGCGCTCGTGACCATGCCTTGGCGATGGCCATCGGTTCACGCGACCTGAATCCGGGGAACGTTGATCCATTCCGATCAAGGAACCCATTCAGTTCACCTCGTGGGCATTTACGCACTACGCTAAGGCTTCCGGGTTAGTGCCCTCGATGGGATCCATCGGTGACTGCTACGACAACGCCAGGCTCTCTCAGCCGCTCTCGAGGCCGTAGGAAGCGGCAAGGCCGATGCTCTCGTCGTCGCCAAGCTCGACCGCCTCTCGCGTTCGCTGCTCGACTTCGCGGCTCTCATGGCGCGAGCACAGGCGGAGGGTTGGAACCTCGTGGCGCTCGACCTCGGCATCGACCTCCACACGCCGGCAGGCGAGTTCATGGCGAATGTCATGGCATCCGCCGCGCAGTGGGAGCGGCGCATCATCGGACAAAGGACACGCGACGCTCTTGCGACGAAACGCGCTCAGGGTGTCCGCCTTGGCCGGCCCCGCCAACTCTCGGGATCAATCGTGGATCGCATCGTCGCAGAGCGTGACTCGGGATGGTCCCTGCGGGCCATCGCAGACGGGCTCAATGTCAAGGGTGTGCCTACCGCGCACGGAGGCGCGCGCTGGCACGCTTCGACCGTCCGGGCCGTGCTCGCCTCGCAGGCGCGAGACGCCGCGTAGGCATGGGCAACCCTGAGCCGTCATCGCAGGGAAGTGGCAAAATCCTTGAGACATGCGTCGATGGGAACAAGGTTCATTCCCGAGCTCAGTCAGGGTGACACATTCAGCTCCACCCGTTTGGTCCCCGTTTGGTCCCCGTAGCGTCCGAAAACGCCGGATCACGACGGACAACCCTCCTACCCGAAAAAGGGTGCCTGACCTGCACAGACAGGGCAGTTATGGACACCCTCGGATAACGTCAGAAGAGGTCCGATTCACCTTGCCAAGGTGGAGGTCGCCGGTTCGAGTCCGGTTGCCCGCTCCGCTGTGATGTCGCGGGGCATCGTGGACGGGTGTCGCGGAGCATAGTGGACACCTTCACCCGAGGTCCCGGGGCTGATAGTCCCTGCTCGGGTCGAGCTCGAAGTCCCTCAGCAGCACCCCGTCTGGGTCGATGATCCGGATGAGTCGTCCGGCGACGAGCAAGACGATGCGGGTGCCGTTGAGCGCCCGTCCCATGCCGATGTGATGGAGCTTGCTCTTGTAGCGGATCGTGACCGTGCCGTGGCTGTCGACCTTGTCGTGACGGACCCGGAGCTCTCTGTTGTAGATCCGGTCGCGTTTGATCGGTCGTGCTCTGTCGCGTGAGTGGAACGCGCTTTTTGGCGTCTTGCGGCCCTTGGCCCGGTGGGGGCGGATCTCGTTGTAGTAGGTGACGAAGCGATCGACCTGGGCCTGGAGTTGCTCGACTGTCTCGGCACGGGGCTGCTTGCTCAGGAACTTCTTCAAGGTCTGATGGAAGCGCTCGACCTTGCCGCAGGTCTGGGGGTGATAGGGCCGTGAATGCTTGTAGTCGATGCCGAGATGAAACAGCTCGGACTCCACCGCACTGAAGCCGTGACGGTAGGCGGCGGTGTAGACGGCACCATTGTCGGTCAAAACAGATGCCGGCAGACCCCAGGAGCTGCCTGCCTCATAGAGGGTGGTCACGATATCTGGAGCGCTCGTGACCGCAAGGACCTTGCTCGCCACACACACCCTCGAGAAGTCATCGAGGAAGTTGACTATCTCGACCTTGGTGTTGTCTTTGAGCTCAAAGAAGGTGACGTCTGCTTGCCACGTTTCGTTGGGGAGCTGTGCCTCGAAGCGCACAAAGGAGCTCTTGGGGCGCTTGTGGGGCTGAGCTTGGATAAAGCCCCTGCGTTTGAGGATCCGCCAGATCGTCGAGGTCGACGG
>Ga0136620_10000658_pt1 | contig 15732 bp, 12 predicted proteins | sample AntDrymUQ4162106_2_FD_104806 | JGI IMG/M metagenome (GOLD analysis project Ga0136620, IMG submission 104806) | Polar desert sand microbial communities from Dry Valleys, Antarctica - metaG UQ416 (21.06) | ecosystem: Environmental > Terrestrial > Soil > Desert | place: Antarctica: Dry Valley... | reverse complement strand
GCGTTGATCTTGACCAGGAAACGCCGCCCGATGACCATGGGTTCGGACTCCGGGTGGTTGATATTGGCGGGGAGGATGGCGCGGCCGCGCGCCACCTCCGAGCGCACCAGCTCCGGGGTGATCGCCCGCGGCGTTCCGGCCCTGCGGCTGCCTTGCTGCGCCTCCGCCTCGTCGAGGCGCTGGTTCTCCCGGATGGCCACGAACTCCATTTCGGGTGTGATGAGCCCGCGCCGGGCGTAGTGCATCTGGGTGACGTTGGCGCCTGCCTTTCCCCGCCGCGGGGCGCGCGGGCGCGCGAACACGAGCCGCGAGCGGGCGGCGGGCTCGGAGCGCTCGCCGAAGGCGTCCGCCGGCCGTTCTTCGACGTCACCGCGCTCCGCGATCCAGCGGGCGCGCAATGGCGGCAGGCCCGCGCCGAGGTCGATGTCGGCCGCCGGATCGGTGTACAGCCCCGAGGTGTCGTAGACCGTCACCGCGTCGTGGGCGATGGGCCCGAGTCGAGATGTCGAATCGGCCAGCCGGATCTCGCGCATGGGGACGCATAGGTCGGGACGCGAGCCGGCGACATAGACCTTGCGCGAGCTTGGAAACGACCGCGGCACCGGGGCCTCTGCGATGCTGCCGGCGGAAGGATCGGATTTCGGGACTGAAGCCATGGCTACACCTCGCTGGGACGACAAGGCGTAGGAGCTTGGTGATCGGTGCTTCCCTACGCCGGTACTGACCGGTTCAGGTTCGAAGGGTATGCTCTCAGCCCTCGCGCGCTGCATCCGCCGAGGGCACCCCTAGCTGCCGGAGATAGTGCAAGCCTATACAATGCAGCCGCCCTTTGGCAAGTGATACCTGGAAGTGATCCCCGTTGAGTCGGGCTACCGTCGGCGAGGCAGGCGCCCCGTGGATAGATTTTGGGATGAATTTCGAACAAGCACGCTCGAACATGATCGAGCAACAGATCCGGACCTGGGAGGTGCTGGATCAGCGCGTCCTCGACCTCCTGGCGTCGGTGCCGCGCGAAGATTTCGTGCCGCCCCGCTACCGCAGCCTGGCGTTCTCGGATACCAACATTCCGCTCGGGTTCGGCGAGGTCATGATGGCACCCAAGGTCGAGGCCCGTATGCTCCAAGTGCTGGCCGTCGAGCCCGACGACCGCATCCTGGAGATCGGCACCGGCAGCGGCTACGTGACGGCGCTCCTGGCGCGCTCCGGACGTGAGGTCACGACGATCGAGATCCACCCGGAGCTCTCGGCCGGCGCCAAGGTCCGGGTGTCGCAGCAGGGCTTGGACAACGTGCGCTTCGAGGTGGGCAATGGTCTCGAGCACAAGGCGACGGAGGGGAGCTACGACGTCATCGCCGTGACCGGCTCCCTGCCCGTTTATACCGATCGCTCCGAGAAACGGCTTGCGGTCTGCGGGCGCGTCTTCCTCATCGTCGGGGAAGCGCCGGTCATGGAGGCCATGCTCGTCACGCGGGTGGGCGCGCGGGAGCTCGCGCGCGAGGGCCTGTTCGAGACCGATCTGCCGCCGTTGCGGGGCGCGCCGACGCCCAAGAGATTCGTGTTCTGACGCGTTTCCCCTGTGGCGCCGGGTCTTGAGGCCGAACGGTGAACCACGACGGTCAGCCGGTGGTCCAGGCGAGACTCCGCGAGGCGACCCCCGCGGAGGCGACGCGCAGACTCCGCCGTACCGGCCTGGCCGTCCTGCTCGCACTGTCGAGCCTTTTGCCACTTCACGCCCCTGCCGCCGATCTCCTGTCCCTCTTTCAGCTCGCGGAGCAGCGCGATCCGGTGCTCAAGGGGGCCCAGGCCGGACTCCGGGCCACGCTCGAAGCGTTTCCGCAGGCGCGCGCCGGCCTCTTGCCCTCGGTCGGTATCACAGCCAACGTCGCGCGTAACTTTCAGCAAGTGACGGTGCAAGGGACGACCCCGCAGCAAATGGCGGGCGGGGACTTTACCTTCACCAGTGGCGGCTACAGCCTGAAAGTGACCCAACCGCTCTATCACCGCGATCGATTCATCCGGCTCAAACAAGCGGACAGCCGGATCCGCCAGGCGCAGCTCGAGCTCGATGCGGTCTACCAGGAGCTGGTAGTGCGACTGAGCGAACGCTATTTCGCACTCCTCGGGGCGGCGGACAACCTGGACTTCGCGGGAGCCGAGTTGACGGCGCTGCGGCGACAACTGGAAGAGACGCGCCAGCGCTTCGAGGTCGGCCTCATCGCGATCACCGACGTCGAGGAGGCGCAGGCCGGCTACGACCTGTCCGTGGCCCAAGAGATCGAAGCCCGGAACCTGCAGGACGATGCGCGTGAGGCCTTGCACGAGGTGATCGGCGAGGATCCGGGCGCGATCGCCAAGCTCAGGGAGCAGATCCCCCTGTTGAGCCCCGAGCCCGCGGATATTGCGGCGTGGGCCGACCAGGCGCTAATGCAGAACCTCCGCGTCGCCGCCGCCGGCGCGGCGGTCGATACCGCTCGCGAGGAGATCGATCGCCAGGCGGCCGGCCATTTCCCGACGCTCGACCTCGTGGGGAGCCATGGCTTTGACACGACCGACGGCCGGTTCAGCAACGTGGTGGTCGACCAAACCGGTCGAACGGGCAGCGGCGGGTTCGTCGATGAATCCGATGGAACGTCCATCGGCCTCGAGCTGGCCGTGCCCATCTTCTCCGGTGGCGCGGTCGTTTCGCAGACCCGCGAGGCCGCGGAGCGACATCAGCAGGCCATCGAACAGAGGGAACAGGCGCGCCGTGAGAGCTATCGGCGGACCCGCGTGGCCTTTCTCGGCGTCGTGGCGGGGATCAGCCGCGTCAAGGCCTTGAAGCAGGCGGTGCAATCCAACATCGTCTCGGTGGCCTCTACAAAGGCCGGGTTGGAGGTGGGCACGCGTACGGCCGTGGATGTCGTCGTCAGCGAGCGGGCGTTGTTCGGGGCGCGGCGCGACTACGCACGGGCGCGCTACAACTACCTGTTGGACACGCTGCGTCTGAAGTTTGCCGCCGGTACCCTCACGAGCGGCGACCTCGCTGCCGTCAACGGTTTCCTCGAACGATAAAGCGGACGCCGGTCTCGATAGTCGGTATCGAACTTGCTAAGCAGCGACTGCCCCGATCTGGGCAGGTGCCATGCCCGTCCTGAGGAAGAATTCCAAGGTGGCCTCTTCGATATCGCGTTTCCTGGTACTCGCATTCGCCCGGGTCGCGAACTACGCCATACTGCTCGTCAGCCCGATAGTATTCGTCCGCATCCTGGACCAGCACGCCTACGGCCAGTACCGCGAGTTCGTCGTCTACGCCATTGCCCTAGCGACGGTGCTGGGTTTTTCCGTAAAAACGAGCATCCTGTACTTCATCCCGAAAGACCCCGATAACGAGCGGAAATACGTCACCCAGACCGCCCTGTTCATCTTTGCGAGCTCGGCGCTCGGCTTGGGCGTCACCTACGCCACCCGCCATATCGTCTTTGCCAAGGCCAGCTTCGATTTCGCCGAGCCGTTGCTGCTCTACGTTTTCTTCTTCCTGAACCTCGATTTCGTAGAATCGTACTGGCTCGCCAAGAAGCGCTCCGATTACGTCCTGTACTACAGCACGGCGAAGAGCGCGATCAAGATTACCGTATCCATGGCCGGCGGCTACGTGACGCGCAGCGTGGAAGCCATCGTTACGGCACTCGTGATCTTCGAAGCGTGCAAGTTCCTGGCGCTGCTCTGCTGGTTTTCTTCTCGACGGCTATTCACCGTCACCCTCGACATGGCCCTGATCCGGGAGCATCTGCGGCTGGTGCTGCCATTCGGCGCCGGCACTGTGGTATACGGTCTGAATCAGCAGCTTGGTAAGCTTTTCACGTCCATGACGCTCGGTCCCAGCGCGCTGGCCGTTTATACGATCGGCGCCTACCAGATCCCGATCACGGGCCTCGTGCGCTCGGCGGCCGGGGACGTGCTCTTTCCCGAGATGGTACAACGCGGTCAGGGGAGCCCGATGGCCGGTCTCAGCCTTTGGAACCGGGCCAATGTACTGTATTGCTTCGTCGTGTTCCCGTTCTTCACCGTGCTCTTTTTTTATGCCGATACGTTTGTCACGACGCTGTTTACGGATCAGTATGTTGCCGCCGTTCCGATATTCCGTGTCTTTCTCCTGATCATGCTGCGCCAATGCTTCGAGATGTCCACGCCGCTGCGGGCGATGAACGAGAACCGGTATTTCATGATCGGCAATCTGGTGGCGATCCTCGTGAACGCCGGATTCCTTTTTGCCACGTTCGACGACCTTGGCCTCCTGGCGGCACCGATCGCGTTACTGGTCTCCGAGGTGGCGTTGGCGGTTTATCTGGGGAGCCGTATACTCAAGGTTTATTCCATTCGCGTGCGGCAGATGTTATTCTGGAGCAAACTAATGGCGATCGCGGTGGCCGTTCTGCTGAACGTGCCCATATTGCTGATCGGGGAATTGGTCCCCATCGGGGACGCCGTTCGGCCGATAGTGTTTTCTTCACTTTTCCTGGCGGGTTATTTCGTGTTCGTGCGCCACTGTCGGCTCGATGAGATCGAGCTGCTCGTGTCGCGAGCAATGAGGAAGGCGGGGCTCCCTCGATGGCTGAAAAGCGCAAACTCCTGATCGTCTCGGCATATTTCGCCCCTGACCGCGCGGTGGGCGCGAAACGGTTCACCTATCTTTGTGAGATCTTCGAGGCGCAGGGTTACGAGGTCAGCGTGCTCACAATGAAAGGGCAATGCACCGAGGACCGGACGCTGCCGGTTGCCGGGACGGTCTACCGGTGTGCACCACTTTTCCAGCCCGTTAATGTGATACACCCACTGCCCAAAGGCACCAGGTTTGCGAAGCTGTATAATCGTATGCTGGGGAAATGGCTGTGTTTCCCTGATTCGCACATAGGATGGCTGTGGAGCGCCGTTCGAGAAGGGTTGCGGATCATCAAGGACCGGAACTGTGACCTCATCGTGGCGACGGCACCGCCCTATTCCTCGCTTATCGCAGGGGCGCTCTTGAGCCGCATGAGCGGCAAGCGATTGGTCTTGGACTATCGGGACCCATGGACCGCTCGTGATTGGACGAGGGTTCGGGCCGGCCGGTGGGTTTCCGGTATCAATGCGTGGATGGAACGCATGGTGGTACGCCGCGCCGGGGCCGCGGTGTTCGTCACGGAGCCCATGCGGAAGGACTTTCAGAGGCGTTGGGGCGCTACCACGACGGCGCGGCTGCATATAATAGCGAACGGCTATCACGACAGGACACACCTCGACGCGATCCGGCCGGACAACGACGGCCGACTTAGCATCGTCTACGCCGGACACCTGTACGGCGAAAGGCGAGTTGGTCTCATAGCGGAGCCGCTGGCGGCCCTGATCGCGGAGGGTCGACTGGCGCCCAACGCGGTGGCCATCCACGTATTCGGGGGTGGCGTGCCGTCCGATGATGAAAGGCGCATGGATGACTTGGGTCTCTCCGGGGTGCTGGTGAAGCACGACCCGGTGAACCACGCGACGATCCTCCGTTACCTGAGGGGCGCCGATCTGCTCTACCTCCCCTCCGGTAGAGACGTCCGCTATGCCTTGCCCTTCAAGTTATTCGACTATCTCAGTGTCCGTGTTCCAATCCTGGCGGTGGCCCCGAAGGACTCGGCGGTCGCGGATTTCATGCGGGAAGTTGATTGTGGAGAAATCGCCGATATCGACGACCCGCAGTCTGTTCGCGACGCCCTATCGAGCTTGCTGCTCGTCCGCAAGCAGTATACGTTTCGGGGGGCGGAACGCTATACCTGGGATGCGATAGCGCTCCGTTATACGAGGGTTCTCGATAAGGATCTCTTCTGCACAGCCCGGACAGGTGATGTATTTATACCCGATAAAGTCTGAGCGTGCCGAGCGCAGGGCTGAACGCGCCCTGCGCGTGTGTCATATCCTCGGGCATCTGCGCTTCGGTGGCGCCGAGCGTCAGGTCGTCAATCTCACGCGTCACATGACTCGCGCCAAGAGCTATATCGTGTGCCTCGGGCAGCCGGAAGGTGGCGGCCTGTCGGGCCTGCTTCCCGCCGACGTCGAAGTGCTGTGGATGGGCCTCAGGGCTCGCTACGCCCCGTATCATATTGGGAAGCTCGCTCGCAGGTTGAGAGACATCGCACCGGACGTTGTGCATACGCATATGTTCTGGCCAAACCTCTACGGCGTCCTCGCCGCGACGCTGGCTGCGGTACCCGCCATCGTGACTTGCGAGCACGGCAAGAACCCATGGAAGACGCGTTGGCATTACTATATAGAGCGCCGCATCGTGTCGCCCCTCGCGCATAAGAGGGTCTGCGTATCGCAGGATATCCTTCGGGTCCGGCGTGATATCGATGGGGTACCGGCGAACAAGTTGATTGTTATCCCCAATGGCACCGAGATGTGTACACCGGTTGTCTCACAGCCGGCCGGGTGTTACACGTTCGGCACGATCGGGCGCCTGGTGGAGGCCAAGGACTACCCCAGCCTTATCAGGGCAATAGGGCTCTTGCGTGACAAGGGATACGACGTGGAGCTCTATATCGTCGGCGACGGCCCGGAGCGGAACCGATTGGAAGCCGAGATCTCCGCTTTGCGTCTCGCTTCTATCATTCATATCGTCGGTTTCCAGGACGATATCCATTCGTGGTTGCGCCGATTCAACACTTTCGTCCTGTCCTCGTTGCGCGAGGGCCAACCTATGGCCCTGCTCGAAGCCATGGCCCTGGGACTGCCGATCGTAGCCACCAAGGTCGGGGGGATCCCAGACACGATCGCGGCAGGATCGGAGGGCTTGCTCGTTGCTCCGGGGGATCCGGTTCCGCTGGCCGAGGCGATGGAGGCATTGGTCCTGGATGAAGGGCGGCGAACGGCACTTGGCAAGAGCGCCCACGCTCGCTGCCGCGCCGACTTTTCCATACAATCGGTCGGCGATCGCTACCAAGCGCTGTACCAAAGCATACTGGACCAGCACACCGATGCGACTCCTGCGAAACAGTAAGATTGTCCCGGTCCTCATGTTCCACAGCGTTGGCCTCGAAAGCCATTGGTGGGTCTGGAACATGCTGTCAGAGTCCGTGGGGTCCTTCGAACAGAAGCTCACCGCGCTGAAGGAACATGGCTTCACTACGATATTTTGGGGTGATCTCTACGACTATATGGCGGGGTCCCGGCCCCTGCCTCGCGACTCCCTCCTGATCACCTTCGATGACGGCTACCTCGATAATTGGGTCCTGGCTTATCCCATCCTGAAGCGTTTGGGAATGAAAGCCACCATATTCGTCACACCGGAATTCGTCGACCCTGGTAGCTCGGCGCGGCCCACCCTCGACGACGTCGAAACAGGGCAATGCGGCAGGGATGAGCTGCAGATCGCGGGCTTCCTGAACTGGCCAGAGATGCGGTCGATGGAATCGTCCGGTTTCATCGACGTCCAATCGCATGCCCTGACGCATACGTGGTACTTCAAGTCGCCGCACATCCTGGACTTCCATGCGCCAGACCCGCGCCCCCGCTATCCATGGCTCATGTGGAACGCCAGACCGGACAGAAAGCCCTTCTACCTCGTCGAGGACCAACAGCCGCTCGTGCCATGGGGCCATCCGGTATTCGAGCACGAGAAAGCGCTTCTCTGCACGCGATTTTTTCCCGATGATGAGCGCGTTGGCGACATTGCAGGCTACGTCGCGGGGAATGGCGGTGCCGCTTTTTTCGAGACCCCCGGTTGGCGGACAACATTATCCCAACTGCTGGTACGACTCGGCCTCGGTGAGGGATTTCCCGGCCGCTACGAAACGGAAAGTGAGCGCGAGACCCGAGTCTATACGGAACTATTTACATCGAAGCGAATGCTGGAGCGCAACCTTGCAAAGGTCGTGGACTTTGTGTGCTGGCCGGGCGGGGGAAACGACGCCATGGTGAGGCGGGCGGCCCTAGCCGCAGGCTATAAGTCCTGGACGCTCGGTACGCGTGACCCGTCTGCCAAACGCAATCTTCCCAACACGGACCCGACGAGCATACGACGGATGAACACATCCAACGAGGTGTGGTTTTGGGGCAGGCGCGTGGGTACGGGAGGGCCACGTCACCAATTGCTCCGCGTCTACGCGCATCAGATGAGCCTGTGGCACTCCACCCTCGCTTATGCCAATAAGGCGGCGATGTTCGCCGGGAGGAGAAGCGTGTGACGCTCGGCCGATTAGCGTATGCGCACATCGTGCATCCATTGTATCATTTCGCGAAACGTGACGGGGTCAACCGCGCGGTGCACGAGCTGCGCCGCAATCAGTGGCTCGCTGCAAACGCGATCGACGCTATACAGCAAGAGAAGCTTCGGCGCATACTTGTCCATGCCCACAGACACGTTCCTTACTATCGGGATGCAATCGATGCGCTTGGGGTAGACCCGCGGGGGGTGGCGCAGACGGAGACGTTCGCGCGCCTGCCGGTTTTGACCAAAGCCACGATTCGGCGAAACCACGAGCGCCTGCAGACGACAGCGCTTTCGGGCAATCGTTTGCACCTCAACAGCACAAGCGGATCGACGGGCGAGCCGCTGGAGTTCTATACGGACGACGGCATATCGACCTACCTCAAGGCCTCGGTGATCAGGAACAAGGAGTGGACGGGTTGGCGGAGGAGCAGCCGCGAGGTGTTCTTATGGGGTGCGGCGATCGATGCAAGCAAGGTAAAGGCGCTTCGGGGCCGCGTGCACGGGGCGATCACCGGTTCCTTGTTTCTAAGTGCCTACGATATGACGGAAGAGGCCATGGACGGGTACCTGTCATCTATTGCGAGGCACCAACCGATCTTACTGATATCCTACCCCAGTATCCTCGAGATATTCGCCACTCATTGTCGAAGGAGGAGTGCAAGGGTCGAGTCCCTCCGCGCGATTATCACGTCGGCGGAGACGCTGGAGCCACACCAGCGGGAGCATATAGAAAAGACCTTTGAGGCACCAGTTTTTAATCGTTACGGTTGTAGAGAAGTAGGCGATATTGCCCACGAGTGCGCCTCGCACTCGGGATTGCACGTCAACTCGGACTGCATTCTTGTCGAGATCGTGGACGGTTCAGGACGTCCGTGCAGTCGGGGCGAAACGGGGGGCGTCCTGGTCACGAGCCTGCATAACTACGGGATGCCATTGATACGGTACGCCATCGGGGACCGCGCCGCATGGTCCTTACGGACGACGTGCGAATGCGGCCGTGGCCTGCCCCTTTTGGCTGGCATCGAAGGTAGGTCCATGGACGTCGTGGCCACTCGGTCGGGCAAGCACATCGGGGGCACGTATTGGACAATTTTGCTACGCTCCCGGCCCGGGTTCACCCAGTTTCAGGTCGTGCAGGACACGCCGGACGGGGTCACGGTGAGGTTCGTTCGCGATGACCGGTTCGATGCAGGGGTGCTGGAGTATTATACGCAACGGATCAGGGAGAAGTGCGGCGCCGAGTTTCACGTAGAGTTCCAGGAGGAGAAGGAGTTGGAGCGGACTGCTGCCGGAAAACGCCGGCTGGTTGTTTGTAACATTGACCGCACCCTCCCGGCGTAAATAGAAAGGGTTGATTGATCCCCTCACCCTACCCTCTCCCGGAGGGCCCGGAGGGAGAGGGAAGAAAAGCTGCACCTACACGACTTCACGAAGGCCCCAGATTACGGCGAATCAACGGCGAGCGGGAAACGGCGCCGATGAGCGCACGCGCCCCCGGGATCCCGCTAACCCAACACACGGTGCGCCGAGGCGGCGCCGAGCGCCATGAGGTCGCGGGCGTGCTCGGGCCAGGGCTTGGGGGGCCAGAATGTGATCGGGATGCCGATCCGCGGGCGGGGGGTGATGGTCTCGATGGCGCTGACGGTCTTGCCGGCGCGGCGGGCGAGCTCGATCTTCCAGTGGAGCAACTCATCGGCCGTGAGCTGGTGGCCGGCCAGCATTGCGCTGGTGAAGTTGCGGCGGTCACTCTGCTCGCGGGCGCGGATCTGAACGTGGTGAAGGATGCTGTGCACGACGATATGCGTGACTTCGGGGTCGTCGATCCACTGCTCGATCGGTGCCGAGCAGCCGAGGCCACCATCCCACAAGGTCTCGCCCTCGATGCGGCGTGGGGCGATGAGGCCAGGCAGCGCGCAACTCGCGAGCATGGTGTCGACGAGCGGGCCGTGGGCGCGCAACTCGACGCGGCTGGTGCGTAGATTGGTCACCGCAAGGTGCAGCCGCGCCGTCGTGCAGTCTTCGATACGCCGTTCCCCGACGAGTTCGTGGAGCAGGCGCCACAGGTGTAGCCCTTCGAGCACCGCCGGCACCCCGCGCCAGCCGATCAGGGTGCCGAGGGCGCGAAAAGGCATCCGCCATTCGCGGAAGTGGGCGCACATATCGCGGCGCGTGAACGCCGCCTCCAACTGCTCGATGCTCAACCCGGCCGCGTACAGCCCGGCGACGATCGCGCCGGCGGACGAGCCCGCCACCGCGACCGGCCGCCGCCCGAGGGCGAGCAGCTCGCGCAGAAAGCCGAAATGCGTGGCAAAACCGAGAAACGACGAGCCGAATGCAATCGCCAGGCGCGGCGGGCGGGAACCGGGATCAGGCACCGGCGCGCTCCTTGTGCCAGCTTTTTCTTTTATCTGGCGGCGCCCGCAACCAGAGAAACACCCCGGCGCCGGGCAAAGACCAGGTCGCACCGACCAAGAACCCGGTTAGGGAAACGAACACGGCCACCGCCGGAGCCGCGGCAGAGAGCGGCACCAGCAGGGCTTGGAACACGGCCTCGCGCAGGCCGAGACCGGACAGCGTCACGGGCAGCATCGTCACCACGTCGATCACGGGCATGAGGCTGAGCGCGTCCGCGAGCGGCCAGTCCATGCCCAGCGCGCGCGCCGCAAAATAATAGAGCCCGACGTTACCGGCGTGGCAGACGCCGGCCAGCAGCAGCACGGCGACGGCACGCCGGCCCCCGGCGAAGAAAAGGTCGAAAACGCCCGCGATCTGCGAGACGCGCGCACCGAACGGAAACCAGTGCGGATGCCGGAGCGCCCGCCCCGGACGGTTGGTGAGATACCAGGCCACCATTACGAGCGCTACGGTGCCGAGGAAGATGAGCACCGTGTGAAAGAGCGCGCCCGTCGCGGGCGTCTGCTGAAACCATTCGGCGCGCAGCCCGGCGACCACGGTGGTCCAGATCATCACTATAAAAAGGCCGGAGAGCCGCTCCATGAGCACGGCGAGTACGGCGGCGAGCTTCCGGTCCCGATACCAGAACATGAGGGCGGCGATCTTCGCCGCGTCACCGCCCGCCGTGCCGGGTAGAAACAGCGAGGTAAACAGACCCAGAAAATGCAGCCCCGCCGCGTGGGGGAAACCGAGAGGGATCCCCGCGATGCGCAGGCACAACCACCAGCGGAGCGCGCCCGCGAGCTCGTTCACGCCGCCCGCGAGCCACGCGGGCAAGAGCCAGGCGGGCGCGGGCGGCGCGGGCAGCGCCGCGAGCCGGGCGCGAACGGCAGGGTCGCGCGCGATCCACCACAAGAGCGTTGCGGTGCTGACCACGCGCAGGAGGGCCCACGCTCGACGTCTCATCTGCCCGGCACGTGCCGGCGCGGTGATCGGCTGGAGCCCGCTTGCAACCGCGTGCTCATGATATGCTGGCAATCGGTTACGTTCACGGCAGGTTCGGCTATGGAGGATGATATGCGTACAAAAATGCTGTTGTCCACCGGGATCTTGGTTTCCGTATTGTTCGGCTGCGCGTCCCACCAGCAAGCCGGCACGAGCGCTCCTTCGGCCAGCGAGACATCCGATTCACCGCCGCCATCTTCGCCTGGCGTGCGTATAGTGAAGTCTCGGGACGGATCGTTCGACGGAGAGATCATCGGTACACCGGCCCCGAATAGCAAGTTCGCCAAGGTGGAGATCGGCATGGGGCTACGAGAGGTGGAGGACTTGATAGGACGACCCGACGATACGGATAGCCATATCACCGGTAAGCAGTTTATCCCATTTTTCTTTGGAGGCGATACGCACCGCCTGGAGGCGTTTTACAAGAAGGAGGGCGAGCTTACCTTTTCGCCGGCGCACTTAGGAGGTGTTCCAGACGTGCTGATCCGCATTACGGTGGATCCTGAGGCCACCGGCTACCGCTGAGCGCGCTGGCCCGGACCAGTTGGGGATCCGGGCTCATGTTGGGGCGTTCAACCGACGCGGCCCGTTAGGTTAGCGACGAGCAACACGTTCGCGAAGGGCGTACCGCGACTCATCGGTAGCAGCTCGACCGTGAAGCCGAGGCGGCAAAGCGACGCTTGCCAGTCTTGCAGGGAGCGGCAATAAAATTGGGGGAACCGATGGCCGCGGGTGAAGGCGACGAGGTGATCGACCCAGTTGGAGATCCGGAACGGCAGGCCGCCGTCGGCGTCTCCCACCCGCAGCAAGAGCACCCCTGCGGGTGCCAATGCATCGCGCACGCGCGCCAGCACGTTCTCCTGGGCAGCGTAGTCGATGTAGTGCAGCACGTCCAGGATCACGACGGTATTCGGCTTACCGAAGTCGGTCGTGCGAATGTCGCCCCGGACGAGCTCCGCCCGCCCGCCGAGTGCCCCTCTGGCGCGGCGCACCTCGCGCGGCATCAATTCGATACCCCGATACGCCAGCGGTTTCGGCGCCGGTGGCCAATGTGCCGGCCAATGGCCCGCGTCGAACAAAGCGCGCGCCTCGAAGAGCCATGCGGCCAGCAAGCCCTGGCCGCAGCCGAGATCGAGAATGCGCGCGCCGTCGGGGATGAGACCCCGTTCCAGGAGGCCGAGAAAAGCGGGATCGCCATTGAGCTTTCCTCGCGCGAAGTACCAGGCGAAAAGCCCGGCGGAGCGATAGGGAGCGGTGGCGCCATCGAGCAGCGCGCGTGTGAATGCAGCGCTCATGCGATCGGTTCTTTCGGAACGACGCAGCTTATTGATCTATCTCTGGCCTCTCGCGGCCTCGGGAAGAAAGCGGCGAATTTCGGCGGATCCGAGTCGAAGAATGGTGTCGTTCCTCGACCCGGCCCCTGGCGGATCAAGGGCCTCGAGGCACTGTGCGGTTCCGGTAGTCGGCGAGCGCCCAGAGCGGGAAATACCGGGTATAGCCGTGGTACTTGAGGTAGAACACCCGCGGGAAACCGGGGGCCGTGAAACCGGGATCGTGCCAGAGGCCGGCCGGGCCCTGGCGGGACAGAAGGTGGTCGATGCCGCGGCGGACGGACTCCGATCCGACCTCACCGGCGGCCATGAGCCCGAGTAGCGCCCAAGCGGTTTGGAACGCGGTACTCGGGTGGGGCGTGCCGCGCTTCTCCGGGTGATAGCTGTCGTTGCCCTCGCCCCAGCCGCCGTCGGGTTGCTGCTGCGCCATGAGCCATCCGGCGGCGCGGCGGATGTAGGGCTGCGTCGGATCCTCGCCCGCTATCTCCAGGGCGGCGAGGACCGACCAGGTCCCGTAGAGGTAGTTGGTGCCCCAGCGCCCGAACCAGGAGCCGGCGGCCTCTTGCACCGCCTGTAGATAGGCGACCGCCTCGCGCAACGCAGGAAGGTGGCGCGCATCCCCCGCGAGGGCGAGAAACGCGATGCAGCGGCCCGTCACGTCCTCCGTGGGCGGGTCGAGCAGGGCGCCGTGATCGGCGAAGGGGATGTGGTTGAGGTGGTAATAGGTGTTGTCGGCATCGAAGGAGCCATAGCCGCCGTTCTTCGAGCGCATGCCCCAGATCCACTCGGCCGCGGCATGGATGGACCAGGCGTAGCGCTGGCGATCGGCCAGGCACATGGCCCAACCGACCATCGAGGTGTCGTCGAGGTCCGGGTAGTACGCGTTGGCATACTGGAACGCCCAGCCGCCGCCCTTGAGATCGGGGCGGGAGTCGCGCCAGTCGCCGGGCTCATCGCCGAGCTGGCGGTCCTTGAGCCAGTCGAGCCCGCGCCGCACTGCTTGTGTCATTCCGCCCCTGGCGGCCGCGATGAGCGCTTGGCAGGCGATGGCCGTGTCCCAGACCGGCGAGACGCAGGGCTGACAATAGGTCGAATCCGCGCGCACCACCAGGAGCTTTTGGATCGCCTCGCGGGCCTCGCGACGATACGGGTGATCGGCGGGATAGCCGAGGAGCGCCAGGGATTCGTAGGCGTTGACCATGGCCGGGAAGATTCCACCGAGCCCGTCGGTGCCGTTCAGCCGCGTCGTGAACCAGCGCTCGGCGCGCCCGATCGCGCGCTTGCGGACAAATGCCGGGATGAGCAACTCGATAGGGCGGAACACCCGGTCGATCGAGAAGAAGACGCGCCCCAGCCGTGCCTTCGTATGGAAATAGTGCTGCTCTTCTTCGGGCGGCGTCACGAACAGCTCGGGGATGCCGATCGCGCGCGGGTTGGCGGCGCGCGGCTTGAGGCTGCAGAGGATGAAGAGCGGCACCATCACGGTCCGGGACCAATAGGAGACCTTGCTCAGATGGAAGAAGAACCGGCGCGGGAGGAACATGATCTCGACCGGGATGAAGGGCACGGCGCGCCACGGGACCTGGCCGAAAAGGGCGAGGGCGATGCGCGTGAAGACATTGCTCTGCGCCGCCCCCCCGCGCGACAGGACGGCCTCGCGGGCACGGGCCATGTGCGGCTCTTCGGGCAAGTCCCCGGCAAGCTTCAAGGCATAGTACGCCTTGACCGTGCAGCTCATGTCGAAGTCCCCGCCCTGGAACAAGGGCCAACCGCCGTGCCCGGCCTGGTGCCGGCGCAGGTACACGGCGATGCGCGCCTCGAGGGGGCGGTCGATCTCGTCCATGAAGTGCATCATGAGGATGTACTCGGCCGGGATGGTGCAGTCGGCCTCCAGCTCGTAGACCCAGTGCCCGTCCGGTTGCTGGTCCTCGAGCAGCGCCTCGCCCGCCCGCGCGACGGCCGCCTCGAGCGCCTCCCGCCCGAGCCGGGCGACCGGCACCGCCATGGGCCCGCCGCCCCGAACCACTGTCTTTAGATGTGTCGGCATCGCGTCCTCCCCTATCTCGCTTCGCGCAACTCCCCTGCTCACGCTCCCCGGGCGGGCAGCCGATCCGCGCCTCCCTTGGTGAGTTTGTCATGAAAGCGATTGATCGGTAAACCCTTGGCGGCGAGCTGCGCGGCGAGCCGCAGGAGCCCGTCGTGGCGCACCAGGGCATTACCGACGGCAACGGTGGCCCACACGCTCCTGCGGCTGATCTTGACCTCGCGCCCGGTCGTGAAGTCGCGATGGCGGTTGATCTTCCTGAGCGTCAGGATCGCCATGCCGATGGCCCATAGGCAGAACCGGCGTATCCCGGTGTCGCGCACCGGGATGAGCAGGGTGTACGAAAGGGCATCGTCCAGGTGCCCGCGGGCGATCCCGATGAGCTCGGACAGGCCCTCGAAAAACCCCGGATCGTCCCTCCCGGGTTCGAGGTCTCGAAGCCGCACGCCCTTGCCGAGAAAAAGATCGCGCGGCAGCCAGCAGGCCCCGTGCCTACGGTCCTCCCAGATGTCCTTGAGGATGTTGGTCATCTGCAAGCCCTGGCCGAAGGACACGGCGAGCGGCATGAGGCGCTCCCGGTGGGCTGCAATCTCTGCGGAGTAGTCGACGAAAAGCTCGGTCAGCATCTCACCCACGACCCCGGCGACGAAGTAACAGTACTCGTCCATGGCCGGGAGATCCGGCAGACCATCGAGGCTCTCGCGCATCTGATAGTCGGCCATGCCCTTGGCCATGATGCGCACGCAGCG
>Ga0136620_10000657_pt1 | contig 15747 bp, 13 predicted proteins | sample AntDrymUQ4162106_2_FD_104806 | JGI IMG/M metagenome (GOLD analysis project Ga0136620, IMG submission 104806) | Polar desert sand microbial communities from Dry Valleys, Antarctica - metaG UQ416 (21.06) | ecosystem: Environmental > Terrestrial > Soil > Desert | place: Antarctica: Dry Valley... | reverse complement strand
CGAGGCCTCGATCGACGCGGCCGCCAGCTGGGTGATCTCCGTGTGGGCCGACCCGGATCGGCTCGAAGCCCTCGGCGCGGCGGCTCGCGCCCTGGCCGAGACGGAGTTCTCCCCCGACCAGACAGTGGCCCGCTTCGAGGCGCTACTGCTATCGGTTGCCGTCAAGCCGGGCAGCGCAGCGGCTCAGTGGGCGCCGTAGCGCCGCTCTCAGTAGGCGCCGTCGCGCCGTGCGACCGCGGCGACAGTCTTGGCCAGAATCGTGAGGTCGAGGGCGATGGACCAGTTCTCGACATAGTGCAGGTCCAGCCGGACCGCCTCATCCCAGGACACGTTGGAACGCCCGCTGATCTGCCAGAGACCGGTAATACCCGGCTTGACGAGCAGGCGACGGCGGACGTGACCCTGAAAGGCTGTGTCCATGACCGGCAGCGGTCGGGGCCCGACCAGCGACATGTGGCCGAGCAGAACATTCAGCAGCTGTGGCAGTTCATCCAGTGACACTCTTCGCAGCCACCTGCCCACAGGCGTGACCCGTGGGTCGTCCTTGATCTTGAACAACAGCCCGTCGCCCTCGTTGCGGTCCAGCAACTCGGCCAGCCGGTGGTCGGCGTCGGTGTACATGGTCCGGAACTTGAAGACGCGGAACTCCCGCCCCGCCTGGCCGATCCGAGTCTGCCGGTACAGGGCAGGGCCGTTGTCCGTCAGCCGGATCGTCAGTCCGATCGCAAGCAGCACCGGGAACAGCACGAACAGTCCCATTGCGGCACCCATCCAGTCGATGCCGGTCTTCATCGCCCGTCGGGCACCGGTGAACGACGGCTCGTCGACGTGCAGCAGCGCCAGGCCACCGATCGGGCGCATCGTGATCCGCGGTCCGGCGACGCCGCTCAGCGCCGGCGCGATGATCAGGTCGATGCTGAGACCCTCGAGGCTCCACGCGATCTCCCGGATGACCCGCGGGTTGATGGTCGCGGCGCTCGTGACGATGACCGCGTCGACCTGCATCGCCTGCGCGACGGCGGCCACGTTGTCGAGGGTGCCGATCCGCTGGATCCCTGAGACGGTGGTGTCATCATCGACACCCGGTGTACAGGCTCCGATGATCGTCAGCCCGGCATGCGGCTGGTCGGTGAGCTCTTTGACCAGCCCTTCGATAGACGACGGTGCGCCCACAGCCAGCAGTCGGTGGGTCAGTCGGCCCTGATATCGCTGGCGGACCAACCAGAGCCGGGCGAGGTAACGCCCGACGAGCACCATCATCAAGCCGAGCACGAACGCACCACCGACGAATACGCGGGCAGCGTCCAGCTTGACGACGTACAGGCCGAAGGCCACAAGCACGAGGGTACGAATCGACGCTGCGATGACGCGCTTGTACTCCTCCGGGCCGGAGCCGAAGAAGCGGCTCTCGTACGCTCCGGATGCGGCCAGGGTCGCGATCCAGCCGATGCCGTATACGGCAGCTATCTCCAGATACAGATATTTGCCCTGTTTAGCGCCGATCTCACCAAAGCGGCTGACGATCGCCAGGGCAAGGGCAAAGGCGATCACGGCGGCGTCGAGAACCACGAGGGTGAGTGAGTGCCGCAATTGCCAGCGCGGGCGCGAAGACGAGCCGGGTTCCTCGAACTGAGGAGCTGCTTCTCCGGATGGTGATGATGAAGGCGCCCGCGGTCCGAGGTGGACCTGTGACATATGTGCCGAGCACCTCCCGAATTACGCGGCCCCGGGGCAGGGTAGCGGGTGAGCTGCCGCTCTGTCACCAGAAGGTGACGGAGATTGACCTTTTTCGCCACCCTACGTACACAGGCTGGTATGTGTAGCGGGCTCCTGCACCGTAGGCTGACCCGGCAAATTATTCCTAGTCAGCGGAGTGAACATATGAGTGTGGGCAGGGCCGTCGTCACCGGCGGTGCCGGTTTCCTCGGCTCGCATCTGTGCGAGCGGCTGCTGGACAGCGGGTGGGAGGTTCTTGCACTGGACAATTTTCTGACCGGCGGACCGGTCAACGTTCAGCACCTGCTCGGTCAGGACGGCTTCCGGCTGCTGCGCGCCGACATCACCGACTACGTCCACGTCGCAGGTCCGGTCGACGCCGTCTTGCACTTCGCCTCGCCGGCCTCGCCGATCGACTACCTCCAGCTGCCGATCGCGACCATGAAGGTGGGTTCGATCGGCACCCTCCATGCGCTGGGTCTGGCCAAGGAGAAGGGCGCCCGCTTCCTGCTCGCCTCCACCTCCGAGACGTACGGTGACCCGCAGGTGCATCCGCAACCGGAGACCTACTGGGGCAACGTGAACCCGGTCGGGCCACGCGGGGTGTACGACGAGGCGAAGCGCTTCGCCGAGGCCCTGACCATGGCCTACCGGCGTGCCCACGGGGTGGACACCGCGATCGTGCGCATCTTCAACACCTTCGGCCCGCGGATGCGGCCCAACGACGGTCGGGCCATCCCGACGTTCGTGCGGCAGGCGCTGCACGGTGAGCCGCTGACGGTCGCCGGCGACGGCTCCCAGACCCGCTCCATCTGCTACGTCGACGACCTGGTCGAGGGCATCCTCGCGCTGCTCCGCTCCGACCTACCCGGACCGGTCAACATCGGCAACCCGCACGAGATATCGGTCCTGGACCTGGCCAAGTGGATCCGTGACCTGTCCGGCTCGAAGTCCTCGATCACGTTCGTCCCCCGCCCGCAGGACGACCCGGAGATCCGCCAGCCCGATATCACGCAGGCCCAGCGGCTGCTGGGTTGGTCGCCGCAAGTCCCGATCGAGGAGGCGCTCAAGCAGACCATCGCCTGGTTCCGCGAACATCCCGACATCACCGAGATCGCCGGCGAGCCGCTCGCCGAAGACCTGGTGAACCACCCGTGAGCGAGTGGAGCGAGCGAACCATGTTGTGTCACGACCGCGCCGAGCGAAGCGAGGTGTCCGCGTGACCCGGCTGAGTGTCATCGGCACCGGCTATCTCGGGGCGACGCACGCGGCCGGGATGGCTGAGCTGGGCCATCAGGTCACCGGGCTGGACGTCGACAAGGAGAAGATCGACCGGCTTCAAGCCGGCGAGGTGCCATTCTTCGAACCGGAGCTCGAGCAGCTGCTGCAACGTGGCCTTGCCGGCGGCCGGCTGACGTTCACCACGTCGTATGAAGAGGTAGCCGCGAACGCCGACGTGCATTTCGTCTGCGTGGGCACCCCCCAGCAGTACGGCTCGGATGCCGCCGACCTGCGCTACGTGGAGGAGTCCATCGGCTCGCTGGCCCGCGAGCTCGACCGGCCCAGCCTGGTGGTCGGCAAGTCGACGGTGCCAGCCGGTACGGCGGTGCGCCTGGCCGGCCGCCTGCACGAGGAGTCGCCGGCGGGTACGGATGTGGAGCTGGCCTGGAATCCGGAGTTCCTGCGCGAGGGGTACGCCGTACAGGACACGCTGCGACCGGACCGGCTCGTCTTCGGCGTGGACAGCGCGAGCGCCGAGCAGCAGCTGCGCGAGATCTATGCGCCGATCATCGAGGCGAGCTGCCCCGTCGTCGTCACGGACTTCGCGACGGCGGAGCTGGTGAAGGTCGCCGCGAACTCCTTTCTGGCCACGAAGATCTCCTTCATCAACGCGATGGCCGAGGTGTGCGAAACGACCGGCGCCGACGTCAGCATGCTCGCCGAGGCGCTCGGACACGACGACCGGATCGGGCGCCGCTTCCTGCACCCGGGCCTCGGCTTCGGTGGCGGCTGCCTGCCCAAGGACATCCGGGCGTTCATGGCTCGCGCGGAGGAGTTGGGCGTCGTACAGGCGGTGGCTTTCCTGCGCGAGGTGGACGCGATCAATATGCGTCGGCGGGCCCGCACCGTGGACCTGGCGGTGGAGGAGCTGGGCGGCTCGACCGCCGGCGCGCACGTCGCCGTGTGGGGTGCGGCGTTCAAGCCGAACTCCGACGACATCCGCGACTCACCCGCGCTGGACGTGGCGACGACGCTGCAGTCACGCGGCGCCCGGGTCGTCGTCTACGACCCCGAGGCCATGGCCAATGCCCGGCGCAGCTACCCTCAGCTCACCTACGCTGACAGCGCGGTCGCGGCCGCGACCGAAGCCGACCTGATCCTGCATCTGACCGAGTGGTCGGAGTTCCGGACGCTGGATCCGGCCGTGCTGGAAGGCGTGGTCCGCGAGCGGCGTATTCTCGACGGCCGCAACGCCCTGGACGCGGACCGGTGGCGCGCCAGCGGCTGGAGCTACCGGGCCCTCGGCCGTCCCTGACAAGTCATTCGATCCGGAGGAACACACACGTGAGCACGCCCACATATCAGCTTTCCCAGCTGCAGTCGCTGGAGGCTGAGGGCATCCACATCATCCGCGAGGTCGCGGCGGAGTTCGAGCGACCGGTGATGCTGTTCTCCGGCGGCAAGGACTCCGCGGTGATGCTCTGGCTGGCCAGGCGCGCGTTCACACCGGCGCCGATCCCGTTCCCGGTGATGCACGTGGACACCGGCCACAACTTTCCCGAGGTGCTCGAGTACCGCGACCGGGTCGTGGACATGCTGGGGCTGCGGCTCGTGGTGGCCAGCGTCCAGGAGTCGATCGACGCCGGGCGGGTGACCGAGCTGCCGGGGCAGCACTCCTCGCGCAACCAGCTGCAGACCGAAGCGCTGCTGCTCGGCATCACCCAGAACCGCTTCGACGCTGCCTTCGGTGGTGCGCGACGCGACGAGGAAAAGGCGCGGGCCAAGGAGCGGGTGTTCAGCTTCCGCGACGAGTTCGGCCAGTGGGACCCGAAGATTCAGCGGCCGGAGCTGTGGTCGCTCTACAACGGCCGGCACCACGCCGGCGAGCACATCCGGGTCTTCCCGCTGTCGAACTGGACCGAGTCCGACGTCTGGCACTACATCGAGCACGCCGAGGTCCCCCTGCCGCCGATCTACTTCGCCCACCAGCGGCAGTGCTTTCGGCGTGCCGACATGTGGATGGCGGTCGGCCCGTGGACCTCCCCCCGAGCGCACGAACAGGTGGAGACGGTGACGGTGCGCTACCGGACGGTCGGCGACATGACGGTCACCGGGGCGGTGGAATCAACCGCGACCGCGGTCGCAGACATCATCGTGGAGGTCAGCGCATCTCGGCTGACCGAGCGAGGCGCCACCCGGGCCGACGACCGCACCAGCGAGGCGTCGATGGAAGACCGCAAGCGGGAAGGGTACTTCTGAGATGGAGCTCCTTCGGCTGGCCACCGCCGGCTCCGTCGACGACGGGAAGAGCACGCTGATCGGCCGCTTGCTCTACGACAGCAAGAGCATCTTCGAGGATCAGTACGCCGCGATCGAGGACGCCAGTCGTCGACGGGGCGAGGACGCCCCCAACTTGGCGCTGCTCACCGACGGGCTGCGGGCCGAACGCGAGCAGGGCATCACGATCGACGTCGCCTACCGCTACTTCGCCACCCCGAAGCGGGCGTTCATCCTGGCCGACACGCCGGGGCACCCGCAGTACACCCGCAACATGGTGACCGGCGCGTCCACCGCGAACCTCGCGCTGGTGCTCGTCGACGCCCGCAACGGCATCGTCGAGCAGAGCCGGCGGCACGCCTTCCTCGCCACCCTGCTGCGGGTCCCGCACCTCGTGCTGTGCGTGAACAAGATGGACCTCGTCGACTACGACCAAGGTGTCTTCGACTCGATCAAGGAGGAGTTCGAGCAGTTCGCCAGCCGCCTGGACATCGGTGACCTGACCTCCGTCCCGGTCTCCGCACTCAACGGTGACAACGTGGTCACCCGCTCCGGCAACATGCCGTGGTACGAAGGCTCCGCGCTGCTGCACCACCTCGAGGAGGTCTACATCGCCTCCGACCGCAACCTGACCGACGTCCGTTTCCCGGTCCAGTACGTTATCCGCCCTCGCAAGGACTCCCATCACGACTACCGGGGGTACGCCGGAACGGTGGCCGCCGGTGTCATCAAGGTCGGTGACGAGGTGGAGGTACTGCCCTCAGGTCTCGGCACGTCGATCAGTGCGATCGACACGCCGAACGGCCCGGTGGAGGAGGCCTACCCGCCGATGTCGGTGTGTGTCCGGCTCAGCGAGGACGTGGACATCTCCCGCGGCGACATGATCTGCCGGCCGCACAACCAGCCCACGATGAGCCAGACCATGGACGCGACGCTGTGCTGGATGGCCGACCAGCCGCTGCAACCGGGCCGTCGCTACGCGATCAAGCACACCACGCGGTGGTCTCGGGCGGTCGTCCGGACGCTGCACTACCGGGTCGACGTCAACACGATGCACCGCGAGGAGGGCGTGGAATCGCTGCGCCGCAACGACATCGGCCGGGTCACGCTGCGGATGACCCAGCCGCTGTTCGTCGACGAGTACCGCCGCAACCGCACCACCGGAGGGTTCATCCTCGTCGACGAGGGCACCAACCAGACAGTCGCGGCAGGCATGATCACCGAAGCCTCATGACTTCAGACCACTCGCTGGCGGCGCACATCGCCACCGACGCCGGACAGCTGCTGCTGGCGATCAGAGCCGAGCACGCCGACGCCGACCCGTCGGTGCTGAGAAAGGCCGGCGACCACGGGGCACAGGAGGCCATCGCCGCGGCCCTGCAGCAGGCCCGCCCCGACGACAGCGTGCTGTCCGAGGAAGCCGCCGACGACCTGGCCCGGCTGCATGCCGTCCGGGTGTGGATCGTCGACCCGCTGGACGGGACCCGTGAGTACTCAGAGGTCGGGCGCACCGACTGGGCCGTGCACGTGGCGCTGTGGCAGGCCGGTCAGCTGGTCGCGGGTGCGGTCGCGCTGCCGGCCCTCGGCGTCACCCTCAGCACCGCCGAGCCGACGGAACTGCCGCCGGCGTACGGCGGCCCACCCCGACTCATCGTCAGCCGCACCCGAGCGCCGGCGCTGGTCAGCTCGGTCTGCGAGCAGGTCGGCGGCGTCACGATCCCGCTGGGTTCGGCGGGTGCCAAGGCGATGGCGGTCGTCCGCGGTGAAGCCGACGGCTACCTCCACGCCGGCGGGCAATATGAGTGGGACTCCGCCGCGCCGGTCGCCGTGGCCACCGCTGCCGGACTGCACACCAGCCGGCTGGACGGCAGCCCGCTGCGCTACAACAACGAGAACCCGTACCTGCCTGACCTGCTCATCTGTCGACCGGAGCTGGCCGCGCAGCTGCTTGCCGCTGTCGTTGCTGCCGGCTGAGGAGTGCACCCGTTACCCGTACCATCGGCGGGCACCTTGTCGCTGACCTGATCAGCCAGGGTCTGTCGGTCCGCTCGGTGGACATCGTCCCGGTCGAGGAATGGCAGCCGGAGGACGGCTACGGCTGGGAGAATGCGCGGTCGCAACAGCGACAACACCCTGATCCTGGAGCGTTTCGGCTGGGAGCCGTCGATCCCGCTGGTCGAGGGGTTTGAGCGCACGCACCTACCGCTGGATCTTCGACCAGGTCAAGCGCCGGGCCGCCTAGCCTAGCCAGTGCTGCTACCACGACCTTGGCCCGTTGTTGCGACCGCACAGCCGCAATGATCTTCACTTTGCCGACTTGGCAGGCATCGGCGGCCGCGACGTCTGCCGTTACGAGCGGTCGGGCAGTAGCCGCCGCTCGGTGAGGTGGTCGAGGATCTGCTGGGCGGCCTCGGCCGGTGAGCCGGTCGAGCCGTCCACGACGAGGTCGGGAGCAGAAGGCACCTCGTACACGTCGGAGACGCCGGTGAACTGGGTGATCTCACCGCTGCGGGCACGGGCGTAAAGACCCTTCACGTCACGCTTCTCGGTCACCGCGAGCGGGGTGGCGACGTACACCAGCACGAACGCCCCATGCCCGTCGACCAGCGCGCGCGCCTCCTCGCGCGCCCCGTCGTACGGCGCGATGGCCGCGACCACGACGGCGCCGCCGTGCTTGGTGATCTCACCGGCCACCCAGCCGATCCGGCGGATGTTCAAGTCCCGATCGGCCCGCGTGAAGGTGAGTTCACTGGACAGCATCTCCCGCACGATGTCACCGTCCAGGGTGCTCACCGGACGTCCAGCAGCCTCCAGCTGTTCGATCAGGATGTCGGCGATCGTGGACTTGCCGGCGCCGGACAAGCCGGTCAGGAACACGGTGAAGCCAGGACGGGTAGTCATCGCGCCATCAGTTTCAGAGCCAGCCGCACCGGCGCGGTCAGCACGCCGACGGCCAGTCGTTCGGTCACCGGCAACTGGGTGCGCCACCGTTCATCGGCTTTGATCTTGCGTAGCCGGCTGCCGAACCGGCTCGGGTTGCCGTTGACGACGTGACTCGGCGCCAGCTGTACGGCGTCAGCTGCCACAAAGGGCGGCGGGATGAGGCCGAGACCGTTGGACACCGCCGTCATCGTCTCCTCCGGCAGTGCGGTCAGCCGCTCGAAGCGCAGCAGCCGGTAGCCCGGGAACCGGCTGCCGACGAGGTGGCACGCGACCGTCGTCAATACCCAGTGCAGCGCACTGAGCAGGACCCCTCGGCCGGGCGGCGACAAGTGTGCCTTGACCCCCTCCCACTGCCACCGGCGGGACTCGCTGAAGGCCACCGCTCGGGGATCTCGAACCAGGTGGACCGGGGTGAGCTCGACGCCTGGGATCAGTGCGAACACCACCAGGGCGGTCGGCCGTTTGGAGGAGTCCACGATGACGCTGCACCCACTGACCTCGGTGACGGTCCGCAGCACGGTCCGCATCACCTCGGACAACCGCCTGACATCGGCCGGAAAGCTGTCGGGATCGGTACGCCGCAACCGCCGCAGGCCCGGCAGCCGCCTGAGCCGCAGCACGCCGCGGACCACGGCGTCGAAGTCCAGGTAGCTCGTGCTGCATCCGGGTCCGATGTCGTGCCGGTCGGCGACCTCGGTGGCCACGACTCCCCAGACCGGGCAGCTGCGAAGCGGCTGCCCGCAGGAGCAGTGATCCTCACGCTCCAGTGCGGTCCACATGGTGGCCAATTCGCCGACCGCGAGGGCGCCGGGTGAGGAGCCGACCAGTTCGGTGAGCAAGGTCGTACCGCTGCGCATCCATCCGGCGACGAACACCAGACGCATGACAGATCTCCTCCAACGACAGCGGCACCGGAGCATATCCCTCTACGCTGGGTGATCGGCTGCCGCCGTAGCGCAGCCTCGGCCGCCGACCCGCCCGGTATAGTCGGTGCCGATCTGCCGTTGAGGGGGGCCCAGGCACCGTGCACATCCTCTACGTGTGCACCGGCAACATCTGCCGCTCTCCCACGGCCGAGCGCCTCACCCGCGCCTATGCCGAGGCGTGCCTGCCCGACCCGAGCCAGCTCACCACCGCCAGCGCCGGAACGCAGGCCGTCGTCGGCAGTTCCATGCACCCGACGGCGGAGATGGTGCTGCTCGGTCTCGGCGGGCAGGGCAGCGGCTTTCGGGCCGGGCTGCTCGAGGAGTGGCAGGTCGCCGAAGCGGATCTCGTCCTGACAATGTCCCGGAAGCAACGCCGTACCGTCCTCGGCGGCTCCCCCCGGGCGTTGTCCCGCACGTTCACGTTGCGCGAGGCGCACGCACTCATGCAGGGCATCCCCTACGCGCCGCTGCCGGACGCCTCGGATCTGACCCGCCGGGGGCAGGCGCTCGTGGCGGCGTTGGCCCGCCAACGCGCCAGCCGGGTATCGCTGGATCCCCGCGTCGACGACATCATCGACCCCATCGGCCGCGACCAGCAGACGTTCCTGCGGGTCGGCAACGACATCGCCACGCCGCTGCTGGATCTGCTCGCGGTCCTGTGCGGGACAGAGGAGTGGGACGAGGAGGACGACTACCGCCGGATGGGCGTCTCACCGGCGAACGCCAGCGGCTAGCCCGGCGGCAGAGTCAGCGAGGTACGGCGGGCAGCGTGTTGAACTCGCCGAGATGATCTGCGAGGGTTCCCTGCCGGATGTACTCCCACATCTCCTGGGACCGGGCCTGGTCGAGGTAGACCACGCTCTGGTCACCTTCCATGCCCAGTCCCGCGACCGGGGCGGTGAGGAAGGAGACGTTGCGCGGGTCCAGGTTGCGCAGGCTGATCGCCAGCGAGAGCAGTTCGAGATCGCTCAACTCGTCGTCCACGCTGACCGAGCTCGTCACCGCGAGCAGGAAGTCGTCCAGCTTGGCCGGATCGGTGAGCAGGTTGTCGCGGCGCACGGTGGCCATCACCGCGCGCAGGTAGCTCTGCTGCCGCTGGACCCGGTCGAGGTCGCCGTTCGGAAGCTCGTAGCGCTGCCGCACGTAGGCCAGGGCCTCGTCGCCGTTCAGGTGGTTGATGCCCTTGGTGAACGTGACACCGAACGCCCGGGTCTCCTCGGCCACCCGAACGTCCACCCCGCCGAGGGCGTCGGTGATCGCTTTGAAGCCGACGAAGTCCACGGACAGGAAGTGGTCGATCCGAATGTTGGTGAGCTGCTCCATGGTCTGCACGAGCAGCGTGGCGCCGCCAAAGGAGTACGCGGCGTTGATCTTCGTCGTCCCGTATCCCGGAACCGGCACGTAGGAGTCGCGCGGAAAGGAGATCGCAAAGGCGTCCCGCCGGTCCGCCGAGATCTGCAGCAGCATGAGTACATCGGAGCGCTGCGAACCGGCCTCGGCCGTTGCGGCGTCGCCGGTGGTCGGCTCGTCCGAGCGGGAGTCGCTGCCGACGAGCAGGAAGGTGAGGGGAGCCTCGTCCTCACCGGGTGCCGGGGTCGCCGGTTCGGGGCGGGTGCTCGGATCGAGCCCTTCGAAGACGCCCGGGATGCGGGCGATGTTGCCGACGTAACGCTCGGTCAGGAACCAGGCGAGCCCGAAGACCGTCAGGGCGACCACCAGGCCGCAGATCAGCAGAACGGTGAGCACCCGCCGCAACCTGGGCCTGCGGCGCGGCTCATCGGTGACCGCCGGCTCTGCGGTGGTGTCCTCGTCGGTCATGCCGTGCGGTCCCCTTTTGATCATGAAGCGCGGTCGAGTCAGCGTACGACGCCCAGCGGCACATAGCTGTGACCCGGGAAAACCGAGGCCACCGAACCGATGCCCAACTGCGCCCGGGCAAGCTCGGCGAGGACGTTGCGGTAGTCGTTGACCCCGGGCACGTCCCCGTCGACGAGCGCCTCGGTCGCGAGCCCCGGCCATCCGCCGTGCACCAGTCCTCCCGCCACCCGACCGCCGAGCAGGAGCATCGCGTTGCCCCCGCCGTGATCGGTGCCGCCGCTGCCGTTCTCGGCGACCCGGCGGCCGAACTCCGACATCGTGACCACCGTGACGTCGGCCAAGCGCTCGCCGAGGTCGGTGCCAAAGGCAGCCAACGTGTTGCCGAGCCCGGTCAGGTGGTAGGTCATGTCACCGTCTTCGATCGGCCCGGCGTTGGAGTGCAGGTCCCAGCCGCCGACGTCGACGGTGGCCACCCGCAACCCCACGTCGGCCTTGACCAGCCGAGCCACATCGGACATCGCCGAACCGAAGTTCCCCGCGGGGTAGCTCACCCCCTTGACCGGCACGTACGGCGTGGCCCGCAGCGCCTGAGCCTCGCTGAGAACGGTGAGCGCGAGATCGACCTGATCGGCGGCAACGTGGTCCAGTCCACTGAACAGCCCGCGCAGCGCCGTCGTCATCCGCTCCGAGCCGCGGTTGAGCGTGACCAGGTCGACGCCACGCAGCGCGACCGCGGTGCCCAAGCCGGCCAGCGAGGACGGCAGCGATGTCCCCTCGCTGACCGACCGGAACGTCGTGCCGGGACCGGCTGCCTCCAGCGCGCGTTCCAGCCAGCCGGTCCGGGTCGAGGGGGTGTCGACGCCGCGCTCGACGTGGTCCATGGCCTGGAAATGGCTGCGGGTGACGCCCGGGCCGCTGCCGACGGCATGGACGATGCCGAGCTGACCGCTCGTCCAGAATCCATGCAGGCCGCCGAGCGCCGGGTGCAAGCCGAAGCGGCGGTCCAGGGGCAGCAGAACCTCGGCCGGTACGCCGATGGACGGCCGGGCGGTGAGGTAGTCGGGGTCCCCCGCGGGCACCACGGCGGCGAGGCCGTCGAAGCCTCCCCGGAGGAAGACGACGACCAGCGCCCGGCCGGTGCCGGTGCCCGGTGCGGCGTAGGAGTACCGGGTAGTCACCAGTTGAGAACCGAGCGCAGCAGCGCCCACCATGCCGGCACCGGCCAGGAAGCGACGTCGGGTGAAGCCGCGGCTCCACAGCTCGGTCCGGCGTTCGGCGTCCGCGGCCGCCCGCTCCGCGGCCGTTACGAGAGCCCGCTCCGCCAAATTCATCGGAGCAGGTGGTACGGAGAGTCGAGGATCAGGGCGATCAGGTCCGGCAGGTCGCCGTCGACCTGTGCTGCGACGTACAGCCGGTCCTCATCGGTGTCTAGGAACTCGACGAGCACCTGCCGGTGGTCCGACCGGAAGACCTGCCCGGTCAGCCGGGTGGTCAGCGCGTCGATGAGCTCACCAACCGTCTGCGGCTCGGAGTCGGCGGCCAGGCCGGCCAGCTCGGGGTAGGCCAGCCCGGGCACCCGTTCGGCGGTCAGTGCGCGGTGGTCGTTCCAGCGGCCGAGCGCTATCGAACTCGACAGCCATGGCGCCGCGACATCGGCGTACCCCGTCGGCGCCGCGGCGCCCAGCGGCGCCTGGCCGAGGTCGCGCGAGCGCCGTACCAGATCCGCCAGTGACGGCACCGGATCGTCCACCGGCGGGCCGATTCCGAGCGCCCGCACCGTCGCGACGAGGTCCTCGAGCGGGCGGCGCACCTTCTGGCCGACGGATGTGGCGAACTCCCGGGAGTCGAACAGCGTCCGCAGCCAGGCGATGATGCCGGTGCCGGCGGCCAGGTACGACTCGGCCAGCGTGTCGACGAGTTCGGTGGAGGGTTCGTCGGAGACGAAGCGGCGGGCGAGCTTCGTAGACAGGTGCCGGGCGGTGGCCGGGTGGTAGGCAAGGTGGCGCAGGTAGTCGGCTCCGACCTTGAAGCCGTCGGCGGCCTCGGCGTTGGCCGCCGACCAGGACATGACCCGCAGCGGGCCGGTGTAGTGCGCCTCCGGAGTGAAGAGGAACGTGCTGTCCGGGGCGACCCCCCATCCGGTCAGCGCGTAGGCGCTGTCCCGGACATCGGCTTCGGTGTAGCCGGCCTCGATCCCGACCGTGTGCAGTTCCAGCAGCTCGCGGCCGTAGTTCTCGTTCGGGTCATCCCCCCGCGAGCTCGCGTTGTCCAGGTGCAGCAGCATCGCCGGGCTCGTGGCGTCGGCCAGCAACAGGTCCTCGAACGTGCCGAGGGCATGCCGGCGGATGACTGCCGCGTCCTCCACCGGCTTCGTCGCGTACGCCGGCCCGCCCGGGGTCGTGACGTTGAAGTGGTTGCTCCAGAAGTCGGTCATCACCTCGAGCAGCTGCCGCCGGCTCCACAGCTGGCGGGCCAGCGTCGCCGCGACCAGTTCGTCGCCCGGGGTGCGGCGGGCGCCGGCGTACTTCTGCTGCAGCTGAGCCGCAGAGGAGGCCAGCGCAGGGTACGCCGCCAGCAGGGCGTCGACATCGGAGTCGTCGATGCGATCGGGGTGCAGCTGCTCGTCCAGCCACCGCCGCGGCCCCTTCTCAGTGACATCGGTGAGCAGCGCGGTCGACATGCCGAAACTCGCCCGCCGGATGAGGTGCAGTCTGGCATCGGGATCAAGTACCGTCGCGCGCTCGGTGCCGAGCGGGTTGCCGCCGATCGGATCGAGCCCGGTCGCGTACAGCGCGACCGCACCACCGCCGACGGCCAGCGGGCCGGTGGCTGCAAGCGCCCGGCCGGTCCGGGCCGAGGGCAGCTGGCCCCCGCTCGGCGGCTGCGCAGGCGCCTCGTTCTCGTGCACTCGACCCCCATCGTGGCCCCGCGATGACACGCCGTGTTGGCAGCTGGCTCTCCCCATGGTCACACGGTCTGGTCAGCCGGTCACCTGCATCTCCGGACACGGGTAGTACCGTGCTCGGATCTTGCGGACCGATCTCACCTTCCGTTCCGGGGATGACCGCTGCGCCGCGTGGCTCTACCGGCCCGACGGATCGGACCCGCCACCGGTGATCGTGCTGGCGCACGGCTTCGGGCTCGTCCGCGAGGCGCGACTCGATGCGTACGCCGAACGCTTCGCCGCCGCCGGCTTCGCCGCCCTGGTGTTCGACTACCGGCACTTCGGAGCCAGCAGCGGCACGCCGCGACAGCTGCTCGACATCAACCGCCAACTCGACGACTGGCGGGCGGCCATCGCCACCGTTAGGGGCCTTGTCGGTCTGGACGCCCGGCGGGTCGCGCTGTGGGGAACGTCGTTCAGTGGTGGGCACGTCGCCGCCCTGGCCGCCGAGGACACCAAGATCGCGGCGGTGATCAGCCAGGTCCCGTACGCCGGACTCGGCGGTCGAGGCGGGCGGCGGCGACTCGGCGGCCTGGCCCGGCTGCTGAGCGCGGCCGCTCGAGACGAGTGGTGCGGCTGGACCGGTCGCCCACCGGCCACCATTCCGATCGTCGCCGAGCCGGGCACCTTCGGTGCCCTCGTCTGGCCGGGAGCGCCGGCCACGATGGCGGCGCTGCTACCGGCCACGCACACGTGGGTCAACGCGTACACGCCGCGAGTGACCCTGCGGCTGCCGCGGTACCGCCCGTTCGATACAGCAGCGCGGATCGGCTGCCCGTGGCTGGTCATGGTGTGTGACCGGGACCGGATCACCCCACCGGATCAGGCCGCCAAGCTGGCCAGCCGGGCACCGCGGCTGGAGCTGCACCGGCTGCCGACGGGTCACTTCGACGTCTACAGCGGTGACTGGTTCGAGCGCGCGATCAGCGTCCAGGTGGACTTCCTCCGCCGGCACCTGCCGGAACGTTAACCTGCTGCCGTGCAGAGTCAGCCGGTGTCTGTCGCCTTTGTCGGCGGCGTCGGCCGCAGCGGCAGCACCCTGCTGTGCCGGATGCTGCACCGGATGCCCGGCTGCGTCCACGTCGGTGAGATCTGCTACCTGTGGTGGCGCGGTATCCAGGGCAATCTCCCGTGCTCGTGCGGCGAACCGTTCCTGGACTGCCCGTTCTGGACCGGCGTCGGGGAGGCCGCCTTCGGCGGATGGGACAAGGTGGACGCCGCGCGTGCCGAGCGGCTGCGCCGCAGCCTCGGCGCCAGGAGCGAGCTGTTCCGCGCCGCGGCGGGGCGCAGGCCGAGCCGACCGGATGAACTCGCCGAATACTCCGAGCTGACCAGGGCGCTGTTCCGCGCCGTGCGAGACGTCAGCGGGTCCGCAGTCGTCGTGGACAACTCCAAACTCGCCTCCGAGGCGCACCTGCGGCTGCGCACCGACGGGCTGTCCACCCGGATCATCCATCTGGTCCGGGACAGCCGCGGCGTGGCCTACTCCCGCTCCAAGCAGGTTCTCCGGCAGGACATCGAGAACCGGCACATGGGCCGACACCCACCCGGCCGCACGGCGGCCCGGTGGGTGCTCTACAACTTCCTGCTCGAGGCCATCAGCAGGGACGCCGGCCGACGCTCCCTGCTGCGCTACGAGGACTTCGTCCGCGACCCGTCGACACAGTTCGGGCGGGTCTTGGACTTCCTCGGGCTGGATGTCACCGCGGCGGATCTGGACTTCCTGGACGGCAACGAGGTCGACCTGGTCGGCGATCACGGCATCTGGGGCAATCCGATGCGCCTGCAGCAAGGCGTCCAGACCATCCGGCTGGACGAGGACTGGCGGCACCAGATGCGCCGCGGAACCCGACTGAAGGTGACTGCGTTGAGCCTGCCCGGACTGCTGCGCTACCGATACGG
>Ga0136620_10000656_pt1 | contig 15751 bp, 11 predicted proteins | sample AntDrymUQ4162106_2_FD_104806 | JGI IMG/M metagenome (GOLD analysis project Ga0136620, IMG submission 104806) | Polar desert sand microbial communities from Dry Valleys, Antarctica - metaG UQ416 (21.06) | ecosystem: Environmental > Terrestrial > Soil > Desert | place: Antarctica: Dry Valley... | reverse complement strand
GACACCTCGAGACCCGAGCGCTCGACGAGCGCGCGCGAGCCGACAGGTTGCCCGGTCGCGACGTGCTCCTCGACGACACGCCGGAGAATTTCGCGTTTGCGGGCGGAAAGCAGCATCGGTCCGATGGTAGCGACGGGTCCCGCCGAGCACGCGCTCGGACCTGGACCGATGAAAAACGCGCCTGACGACCCATAATGCTTTCAGGGAAGGACGAGGGGAAGGACGAGGGGAAGGGGAATCGTGCGGCGAATCTGGGGAGATCGCGGCACCCGGTTGACCGGGCGTTCGACGCATGCCGCGAACAAGCGGAGCACCGGTCCTTCCAACGAGCACGGTGCAATCCTCGTGCTCGTTGCTCTCCTGCTTCCACTGTTCCTCACGCTGAGCGTCGTCGTGGTCGACGTCGGGAACTGGTACGTCCACACCAAGCGCCTGCAGACGCTCGTCGATGCGGCGCCTTCGCCGGCGGGACGAAGTTCGTCGGCTGCTCCTTCCAGTTCGGCGACCCGGTAGCCGCAAATACGGCGATCAAGGCGACGGCGCTTGAGTACTCCGGTGACACGGCGCGTGACCCGGGGACGCGAAACCTGCAAGAGCAGGAACCCGACGACGTTCGAATCGTCCTCAACAGCCGGCGGTACTGGGCGAATGCCGATCCCCTCACCGGGATCGGCCTCGACGACACGCTCGACCATGACGGTGATCCGACAACGCCGGGAGATCCGTGCAGCTCGAGGACGCTCGACGTCAAGGCGACCGACGACGATGCTCCGCTCCTCTTCGGCTTCCTCCCGATGGTGACCGATCCCAAGCGCAAGGCGAGGGTCGAGATCCGGCAGGTCAAGGAGCAGATGGGAATGCTGCCGTGGGCGGTTCCCGAGATCGACCCGGCCGCGGTCGCTGCCATCTTCGTGGACGAGAACAACGGCAGTGTCATCGGTCATCAGTTGCTGATGAAGCAAGACATTGTCTCTCTCCCCTTCTCGGAGTGGAAAACTTCGGTATTCGAGGAGCAGATCGATCTCGCAAGCGAGAACACCGGTGTCGTGATCCTCGTCAGCAAGAACGACGACGCTCCGACTCTCACCACCGGCGGACCCGGGACGCTCACCGCGATTTGTTCGCAAGCACCCGACCTCGTCGCGTGCTACGCCGGCGACGGGAACCAAGATGGGCTCACGTTCATTCACGGCTGGTCCGACATTCCCGGTGATCCGGCCAACCCGCAGATACGAGACGTCAGCCTGATCAACGTCAACTGCACCGACGACCTCTCGGCGCCGTACTTCCTCTTGACCGGCGACTGCGATCTGGGAGCGACGGCCGTCATCGACTTCGGCGTCACGGGTAATCCCGCTCTAAATCCTCCGAACGGTATTGGTGCTCAGGTGAAGCTCAAGGGGCCGGGCTGCGGCGGCCAGGGCTGCACGATGTCGTATGCGGGACCGGCGTCGAGTCCGACCGAGAGCTACTGGACCGCGGCTGCAGGCGCGTTCCTCGACCCGGCATCCGGGCGGGCGACCTACTCGATCAGCTGGCAGACGAAACCAGCCGCAGTCACATACTCGAACATCTTCGGCGGGGTGGCGAACCCGTTCGTCGCGAACGACTCCTCTGGTCCGGTGCTTTATCTCAAGCTAACGACCTCAGATGTCGACGGCGCGGGCAACCCGATACCTGACCCGAACTCGCGGAACACCGGCCCTCCGCGCAGGTGTGGTCGTCACCGTCGGCCTCAACAAGCCTCTCGAGATCCGCGACCCGTTCGCAGAATCGGTTCTGCTTCGCTACGCGAGCCCTTCCGGGAGTCTCAACCAGGCGCTCGACTGCGACAAGGGCATCAACTTCACCCAGGAGATCATCGACGGCTGCCGGACGACATACGGACTGAATTACGACGACTTCGACAAGGACGGCGACAAGGAGTGGATCGACATCACGTGCTCCGCGTATCCGAACCCGAGCGACCTACCGCCTGCGTCGTACGACCCCAACCCCGTCCCAAACTGCGTCGCGGCCAAGACCGGCGATGTCATCGCGTTTACGAAGGGACTCGAGGACCGGTTCGAGAAGCCGGTTTGCACCCCGAACAACTGGCCGGAGGATCAGCCTCCTGCGGGTCGTGGAGTCGAGGACGATGCGGTGCTCAGGGACTTCTTCACGAACCACGATTTCGCGAACGATCCTCGATACGTGACGCTCATCATCACGGACATCACGGCGTTCGAGGGCTCCGGCAGCACGAACCTCCCGATCAAGTACTTCGCCGGCTTCTACGCGACAGGCTGGGACATCAGCTCTCATACGACCGGTTGCCCCGGAGAGAACGACCCTCATCCGCTGTTCGGGACGGGCTACAAGAAGTCCAAGGACAACGGCGACGTCTGGGGGCACTTCGTCAACATCGTCGTCTTCTCGTCGTCGGGTCGGGCGAACGATCAGCTCTGCAACTTCGACGAGCTGGGAAACTGCATCGGCGTGCTCGTCGAGTGATTCAGGCTGGCACTGAGGCGAGCTCGACGAGCTCTGCCGTCACCGCACCGCCGAGAAACCGGCCTCGGCGCGTGAGGCGCAGGTGGTCGCCACTGCCGTTCGAGCTGAGCTCGACGAGCCCGCCTGCTGCGAGCCGGGCGAGCGCCCCTGGATCGAGCGACTTTGCGACGTCGGCGACGCACAGCGGCTCGTCGAGCCGCAGCCCGAGCATCAGGCGCTCGCATGCCTGCGTCTGCGCATCGAGAAATTCGACCTCGCGCCGTGGTGGCTCTCCCGCGGAGAGCGTGCTCAAGTAGGCACCGATCCCCGGGAGGTTGCGACTGCGGAGACCCGACACCGTCGACACCGCGCCGATACCGACACCGAGGTAATCCCGGCCACGCCAGTACGCGAGGTTGTGCCGCGCGCGGAGATCCCTCCCTCCCGCGCGGTCGGGCTCGACGCAGAAGTTCGCAGTCTCGTACCAGCGGTACCCGGCGCCAGCGAGCGTGTCGACGACGGCTTCGAAGTAGCCCTCCATGGCCTCAGCCTGCCGCTCGAGCTCGTCCCCGTGCGCATGTGTGAACCGCGTCCCGGCCTTGGCCTCGAGCTCGTAGCAGGAGAGGTGCTCGGGCTCGAGCGTCAGAGCGTCGGCCAGGTCGGATGCGAGATCGGCGGCGCTCTGGCCGGGGATCCCGTACAGCAGATCGAGCGAGATGTTGTCCAATCCGGCATCACGAAGAAGATACACCGCGCGTCGGACGTCGTCAGGCTGCGCTCGTCGCTCCAACACCTCGAGGAGGTGAGGGCGAAAGCTCTGAGCGCCGAGCGAGACGCGGCTCACACGGCCGTCTCGTAGCAGGCGCGCCAGCTCGGGCGTCACGGTCTCGGGATTCGCCTCCACGGTGAGCTCCTCCGCATCGGGAAGCGCCTCGAGGAGCCGCGCCAGCTCTTCCGGGTGCGTGAACGTCGGCGTGCCACCCCCTAGGAACACGGTCTCCAGGGGATCTGCAAGCACGTCGCCCTCGAGAGCGAGCTCGGCGAGCAGCGCGTCCACGTAGGCGCCGTGCTGCGCGTGGCGTCCCACCACAGTGACGAAGTCGCAGTACCCACAGCGATGCGCGCAAAAGGGCAGGTGCACGTACAGATGCCGCACGTGACTCATCGCTTCCGCACCGACTCGAGGTTCAGGACCGCGAGGAAGGCCTCCTGTGGGACCTCTACCCCGCCGACCTGCTTCATCCGCTTCTTGCCTTTCTTCTGCTTCTCGAGAAGCTTCCTCTTACGCGAGATGTCCCCGCCGTAGCACTTGGCGAGCACGTCTTTCCGACGGGCCTTGATCGTCTCGCGCGCGATGACACGCGATCCGATCGCGGCTTGCACCGGGACGTCGAACATCTGCCGTGGGATCTCCTTCCGCAGTCGCTCGACGAGCTGGCGGCCGCGGTCGTAGGCAGCGTTGCGATGGACGATCAGCGACAGCGCATCGACCTGCTCGCCGCCGACGAGGATGTCCACGCGGGTGAGATCCCCCGGTTGAAAGCCAGCGAGGTCGTAGTCGAAGCTCGCGTAGCCCCGGGTCCTCGACTTCAGCTGGTCGTAGAAGTCGTACACGATCTCGCCCAGGGGAAGTGCGTAGGAGAGGAGCACCCGCTCCTCGCTCAGGTACTCGAGGTGGTCGAAGCTCCCTCGACGCTCGTTGGCGAGCTCCATCACGGGGCCGACGTAGTCCTTCGGGACGATCACCGACGCCTTGACGTACGGCTCCTCGACGAGGTCGACCTCGACGGGCATCTCCGCGGGGTTGTGCACTTCGATGACATCGCCGCTTCGCTTCGTCGCACGGTATGCGACCGTCGGCGCCGTGATGAGCAGGTCGAGGTCGAACTCGCGCTCGAGCCGCTCGCGGACGATCTCCATGTGCAGCAGGCCGAGGAAGCCGCAGCGGAAGCCGAAGCCGAGCGCCTGCGACGTCTCGGGTTCGTAGGAGAGAGACCCGTCATTCAGCTTGAGCCGTTCGAGGGCGTCCCTCAGCTCCGGATACTCGTCGGAGTCGGTCGGGAAAATCCCGGCGAAAACCATCGGCTTCACGTCCTTGTAGCCGGGAAGCGGCTCGACAGCCGGCCGCCGCCGCGAGGTCAGCGTGTCGCCGACCCGCAGGCGCGACACGTCCTTGAGACCGGTCACGACGTAGCCCACCTCGCCCGCTCCGAGCGCGGAGACGGGCTCCCGCACCGGCGACATGACTCCGAGCTCCTCCGCCTCGAAGGAGGTTCCCTGAACCATCGCGCGCAGCGGCTCCCGCGTCTCGAACCGACCGTCGACGACGCGAACGAACGCGACCACGCCCCGGTACTGGTCGTACGACGAATCGAAGACGAGCGCGCGCGCGGGAGCGTCCGGATCTCCGGACGGTGGCGGAATTCTCTCCACGATCGCGTCGAGGACCTCGTCCACCCCCGTTCCCGTCTTCGCAGAGATTCGGAGCACGCGCTCGGGCGGCTCCCCGACGAGCTGGGCGAGCTCGGCCGCGGCCGCGTCCGGATCTGCTTGCGGAAGGTCGATCTTGTTCGCGACCGGGACGATCTCGAGGTCGTTGTCGAGCGCGAGGTAGGCGTTGGCGAGCGTCTGCGCCTCGATGCCCTGGGAGGCGTCGACCAACAAGAGCGCTCCTTCGCAAGCCTGGAGGGAGCGAGAGACCTCGTAGCTGAAATCGACGTGCCCGGGGGTGTCGATCAGGTTCAGGAAGTGGTCGCGCCAGCGAACTCGGACTGCCTGGGCCTTGATCGTGATCCCGCGCTCGCGCTCGAGGTCCATCGTGTCCAGGAGCTGCTCGCGCATCTCGCGCTCGGAGACCGCGCCGGTCAGCTCGAGGATGCGATCGGCGAACGTCGACTTGCCGTGGTCGATGTGCGCGATGATCGCGAAGTTGCGGATCCGATCCAGCTCCATAGAGATTCAGCGCCGCTCGGTGGGATCGAGGCGCCGGGATCGCAACAGTAGCAGCGCCTTCAGCTCCCGAATCCCGAGCGCTCGCGCGACGCCGGCGTAGACCAGCCCGGCTGCGACGAGGGCGACGCCGAGAGAGGCGACTTGCGCGAGAGTGGAGCGCCCGAGCCAATCATCGAGGCCGTACCAGACGCCGAACGCGCTGGCGGCTCCTACCGCGCCGGCAAACGCGATGCGAGCAACGGCCGCGATCGTTCGACCGACGTGCTCCAGGCCGACCCGGCGGCGCATCATCACGAGGAGCGCCGCGGCGCCGAGAACGTTCACGGTCGCGGTCGCGAGCGGGATTCCCCAGATGCCGAGGCGATAGAAGACCGCATCGAGCGCAGCGTTCAGACCAACGGTGCCCAACGCGATCGAGGTCGGAATCCAGTTCGACTGGATCGCATAGAAGCTGCGGTTGAGCAACAGCATCCAGCCGTTGAAGACCAGCCCGATCGAGAACGCCTGCAGGCAGTCGGCGACCACCGCGGTGTCGCTCGACGTGAACTCTCCCCGCTCGTAGACGAGCCTCACGATCGGGTCGGCGAGCGCGATCGAGACGAGGCACGCGGGGACGAGCAGGAACGCGATCTGCCGAAGGCCGCCGTCGAGCGCGCGCCGGAGCCCGGCCTCCTCGCCGCGAGCCGAGAGGCGCGCGAGGGTCGGAAAGAGGACCGTGACAACAGCGACGCCGAAGAGGCCCTGCGGGAGCATGTAGAGACGGAAGGCCTTGTCGATTGCCGTCGGCGCGAGCTCGGGATCGAGCAGCCTCGAGGCGAACAGCATGTCTACGAAGAAGCTCACGTTGATGAGCCCGATCGTCAGCGTCACCGGGAGCATCAGCTTGAGCACACGACGGACCGCGGGATCGCGCCAGTCGACGACCATGGTCAGCGAGCCGTCGAGCCGTCGCAGCCAGGGAACGGGCAAGAGGAGCAAGACCAGCGTTCCGACGACGACGACCGCGGCGTAGAGATACAGCTCGGCGCTCTCCTCCTCGACCCGCGGGATGCCGAGAACGAGCCCGAGGATGATCACGAGGTTCCAGGCGACCGGAGCCAGGGCCGGGAGCGCGAAGTGGTGGTACGTGTTCAGGATCCCGACGACAATTCCCGACAGCCCAAGGAGCACGACCGTGGGGAAGAGCACCCGCGAGAGGCCGACCGCGAGATCGAAGTCGCCTCCGGGATCGCCGAAGGGCCGCATGACGAGCGGCGCGAGCAGGATGAAGATCGCGGTCACCGCTCCCAGGCCCAGGAGCGTCAACCAGAGGAGCGTCGAGGCGACACGCCACGCTCGCTGCTTCTCACCTCTCTCGAGAAGCTCGCTGAAGACCGGGACGAACGCGCCGGAGAGCGCCGCGTCGGCCACCAGAGCGCGGACCAGATTCGGGATCTGGATCGCGATCGTGAAGGCATTGATCTTTCCCGCGACGCCGAAGTAGTAGGCGCTGACCATCTCTCGCACCAGGCCGAGCGCCCGCGAAACTGCGGTTGCGAGCGAGAACACGGCCGCCGAGCGCGCGATGCGTCGGCTGTGGCCGGACTCCTCTGGCGAGGCGGATGCGGGTGTGTCGGGCGGTTGCTCTATCACGGCTTACCGCCGATTCTTCCACTAGAGGCTCGATGTGAAATCGCGGCGGGCGGGATGACGGCCACGACACTGCGCCGGATCGCCACCCTCCCTCGCCCGCACAAGCTCACTAGCCTGCACGACGAGTGAGTGCGTCGCCCGGCTTGGTCGTGATCGTCCCCGGCTGCGCGCTAATTTCACATCAAGCCTCTTAGCTCCTGCTACCATCGCCCGGCCCGCGGATGCGGGCGTTTCCTCGCTCGAGACCTCAAGATCCTTTGGCAAATATCAAGCAGCAGAAGAAGCGCGTTCGGATCCAGGCGCGGCAGCGTCTGGAGAACTTGCGCTACCGCTCGACGATCAAGACGCTGACGAAGAGGCTCGAGGTCGCCGCCAGCGACGGTGATGCCGAGCGCATCGCGACCGAGCATCGAGAGCTCGTCCGCACGATCGACCGCGCGGCCACCCGAGGCGCGCTGCATCGGAACACCGCTGCCCGCAAGAAGTCGCAGGCTTCGAAGCTCGCCGCCGGCGCTCCTCCTTCGTAGAAGGCAAAGGTCGGCGAGGCGAGCCTCGCCTCTACGGCGCGCGGGGCGGCGCGCCTGGGCGATGCGTCAGATCTACGAGCGCTCGCTGAACCTCGAGATCGGGCTCGAGCTTGCTCTTGCCTTTGAGAGCGCCATCGAGATGGGCGAAGCGCACGGTCGCGTCTTGCAGCTCCTCCGCTGAGAACGCGTCGGCCTGCCCGTACAGCTTCTGCACGTAGAACGGATTCATCTTGAGCTTCGCTGCGGCGTCTTTCGAACGGACGCCTTCGCCGGCGAGTCGCTTCACCGAGCGAAGCCGGCTCAGGTGGCTTCCGAGCGCACCGGCGAGGCGAGCTGCGGTATCACGGCGCGTCTTCGACTCGAGCTCGAAGATGGTCTCGCTCGCTCCCAGCGCACGAGCGGCGTCGCGGGCCGCCCAAGCGTCGGTCAGGGCAAAGATCGGCACTTCTGCCGCCGGCGCGCACAGCATCTCGACCTCGCGCTCGCCGATCGGCTCGCCTGCGGCCCAGGTGGAGAGCTTGTCCACCTCCTGGGAAAGGGCATGCAGATCCTCTCCGACGAGCTGGAGGAGCAGCGCGCAGGCCTCCGGCTCAGCCAGGACGCCCCGCTTCGCGAACTGCTCGACGATCCAGCCTTGGATCGCCTTCTTCGCCACCGCAAACTCGAGAACGGAACCAGCTTTCGCGCAGTCCTTCCAGAGCGCGGTCGTCTTCGCGACGGCCTCCCCGACAAGCGCAAGCACTGTTGCCGGTGCGGGGCTCGCGAGGTACGTCGACAACGCGACGACATCTGCGGCCTTCCATCCACCCTTGCGGCGGCCGTCGGAGTCGCGTCGCCCGTCGACGTCCTCCACGACGACGAGCCGCGCATCGCCGAACAGACTGCCGGCGTTGCACAGCGCGACCGCAGCCTCGGCCGACGCGTCGAGCGCGCTGACGACATCCGTCGCCTCCAGCACGAAGTGCCCGCGCAGCCGCTTGAGCGCGACGTCGATCTTGGGACGGTCGCTGCCGGTGAGAAGGTAGACGGGCTGGTCGGGGGCGTCCGCCACGCCCGCAACATTAGCCCTCAGTTCGAACCCGGATTCGCCTGCCGTCCGATTCGACGACCACGCGGCGATGGGTGTCCGTGCGATAGAGGGCGAGCCCAGGAACCGTGGCGAGGGCTGCGAGCGTCTCGGGCCGCGGGTGTCCGTAGTCGTTGTTCCGGCCGGCGGAGATCACTGCGACCTTCGGTCTGAGGACGCGGAGCAGCTCGTCGAGACCCGGATCGACGGAACCGTGGTGCGCGACCTTGAGGACCTCGAAGGCTCCCAAGCGAAGACGTAAGGTGACATCAGACTCCGCGTCCGCCGGGAGGAGCACATCGGTTTCTCCATACGAGGCCGACAGAACCGTGGCGTTGAGATTCGGATCCTCCGACGGCAGGCCCGGATCGGGGGGCCAGAGGACGCGGAGGACGAGCCCTCCGGCTTTGAACTCGGAGCCCGAGCGGAGGATGCGAATCGGCACGCCGCGCCCCCGAGCCGCGGCGATCGCCTCTTCGCGCTCCGGCCCGGTGGCAGCCAACTCCGGATCGAGCACGGCGCCCACGTGCAGCTGTCGAATCACGTCCGCGGCGCCCCCGACGTGGTCTCTCTGCGGATGGGTGAGGACGACCGCCGAAAGTGACCGGATTCCCATGTTCCGCAGCTGTCCTGCGACGTTCGCCTCGGGCGGGCCTTGGTCGACCAAGAGCCTCGCGCTAGGGGTCTCCAGCAGAACGGAGTCGCCCTGCCCCACGTCCAAGAACGTCACTCTGAGACCGGTCGGCGCATGCCATGCGGGTGTGGGCCGGAGCGACCACGCGCTCGCCGCGGCGACGAGCACGAGACCGGCGGCTGCGAGCGCCACCGCGGATCCGGGGCCGGAGAGTCTGACCCGGGCCGCCTGGCGCGCTCCCACCCAGACCAGTCCGATGACAAGCGTCGCAGCCAGCGCGGTACGGGCGCCGACCTGCGCGCCCGGCAAGGAGCCGAATACCCGCGCGACGAGCTCGAGCCACGCGGCGGCCCAGCCAGCCAGCCAGGCAAGCGCGGTTGCGGCATCCGGAGACAGCGGATCGACCGCCGCTGCAAGGAGCCCGAGGCCGAGCACGGCCGGTGCTGCCGGAAACGCGACCGCGTTCGCAGGGACCGTGTAGACCGGAGCCTCGCCGAAGTGGAACAGGACGATCGGCGCCGTCACCAGACCGCAGACGACGGCCACGCCGAGCACATCGACGACGCGGGCGGGCAACGGGGAGCCCTCCAGGCGCGCGCGCAGCCGTGGAACGCCGACGAAGATCCCGGCGACGGCCGCGAACGAGAGCTGGAAGCCCGGATCGAGCAACGACGTCGGAGCCCACGCGAGCAGCACGACCGCTCCCAGCGCAAGGAAGTGCCAGCGGTCCCGCGGCCTTGCCGCCAGCCACGCGAGTGACGCCAGCGCGCCGGCGACTCCGGCGCGAATCACGGACGGTTGCCAGCCGACCGCGAGAACGTAGGCGGCGATCGCGCCCAGCGTCGCGAGCTCACGGACGACCTTCGACAGCCGGAGCAGCCAGCCGAGTCCGTAGACGCCGAGGGCAAGGAAGGCGACGTTCTGTCCGGAGACGGCGAGCAAATGCGCGAGCCCGGAGGCGCGAAAGTCCGCCCGAACACGCTCCGGCAGCCCCTCGTCCTCGCCGAGGACGACGCCCAGCACGAGCGCGCGCCGCACTCCGTTCGAGCCCCTCCCGACTGCTCGTTCGATTCGGTCGCGCAGACGATCGCCGCCGCCCGCGACGCCACCGCGACTTCCGACCTGTCGCCATATTCCCGCGCGTGCGACCACGTGGATGCCCTGGCGCGCAAGCCAGGCACGCTCGTCGAAGCCGCCGCTTTCGGCGCGGCGTGGCTCGGTAACACGCACGACCGTTTCCAGGATCGTTCCGCGCGGAGGCGAGCGGCCCACGGGAAGCACGAGCAGCACACGTTCTCGCAACGGCTTTCCGCGGAACTCGCGAATCTCCGATGGCGCCCGGATCGCCCACAACGTCTGCCGGCTGGGTCCGGTGACCACGAGCTGCGCCGTCCCCGACTCGCCGACCTCGGACGAGAGCAGGCTTTGGCCCATCGCGTCGAGACGCATCGCGCCCCACCAGAGTCCCGTCAGAGCGAGCACCGCTCCCAGCGCGGCCACCCGCGCCGATCCGCCGCAACAGTAGACCGCCGCCAGACAGAAAAGCGCGAGCACGACAAGAACGGAGCTTCCGAGGGTGATCCAGTTCGACGCTGCAAGGCCGGCGCAAGCCGAGCCTGCGAGCATCGCCGGCCACTGGAGCTCGACGACTCGCCTCACGGGGTCACGAGGTCGCGCAGCTGTTCGACCCGCGTCGGGCCGATGCCGGGGACGGCGTCCAGATCGTCCACCGATCTGAACGGTCCGTGCTCGGCCCGGTAGTCGAGGATCTTCTGCGCGGTGATTGGCCCCACCCCGGGGAGCTCGTCGAGCTCTTCGGCCGTCGCGCTCGCCAAACTCGGCTTCGATCCGAGACCGGCCGTGGCAGAACCCAGGTCATCCTCCGCCTCCGGCGAGGTCGCGCCGTTCGTAACCGCCCGGCGCGGGACGAGCACCTGGATGCCGTCTACCAGCGGCGCCGCCAGGTTGAGCGCGGCGAGCTCCGCGCGCCCGGTGGCGCCACCCGCGCGCGCGACCGCGTCTGCGACGCGCGCGCCCTCCCGGAGTCGATACAGGCCCGGACGGCGAACCGCCCCCACGACGTGCACCACAAGAGACGCTCGCCCCGAGTGAGACGTGATCGAGGCAGGGATCGAAGTGGCCTCGAGAGGAGCCACGATCTCGGGCGCGCTCGGGGCGCCGGTTCTCGCAAGGCGCGGACCAGCTAGGACGAGCAGCGCCAGAAGCGCGCTTACAAGGACAAGCGCTGTCGATCGCGAGACGGATACGGAAGGCACGCGGTCATCGTCGCCCCCATCGAGTCACGCATGGGAAACGTCTTCGTCGAAAGAGCGTGCCAATCTCACCGGGCCGCTCAGGGTCGACCCGTGGGGTACGACCCCGTCCGCCACAATCAGATCACGAAGTTGACGAGCTTCCCGGGCACCACGACCGTGCGTGTCGCCTCCGCCCCATCCACAAAGGAGCGCACCCGATCGGACGCGCGGGCGAGCGCCACGAGCTCCTCTTCGGGCAGATTCGAGGCAACCCGTAGGCGATCGCGGATCCGGCCGTTCACCTGGACGACGACCTCGACCGTCTCGCGCTCGAGCAGAGACACGTCCGCCGCAGGCCACGGCTGCTGCCACAATCGCTCGTAACCCAGGCGCTCCCACAGCTCCTCGGCGAAGTGCGGCGCAGAAAGCTGGATCAGGCTGACCGCGGTCTCGGCCGCGAAACGTGCGCCCGGATCGTCCGGCGATCTCGAGATCTCGTTGACGAGCTCCATCACGGCCGCTATCTGCGTGTTCATGGCGAATCGACGCGCGATGTCGTCGCTCACCTTGGCGATCGTCGCGTGTGTCTTTCGCACGAGCGGCGTATCGGGCACGGCATCGATAGTTGGCCGCTCGAGCTGCTCGTGCACGACTCGCCACAGCCGGCGCAGGAAACGCGCCATCCCCTCGAGCCCGGAATCGTTCCAGTCGACTGCCTGGTCCGCCGGCCCGACGAACAAGATGTACAATCGCAAAGCGTCGGCGCCGTACTCCGCGATGTAGTCGTCCGGCCCGACGGAAGTCCCCTTCGACTTCGACATCTTGGCGCCGCCCATGTGCACCCAGCCGTGGTTGAACAGGCGCAGGAACGGCTCACGGAAGCCGACGAGGCCGAGGTCGTTCAGCACCTTGCAGAAGTACCGCGCGTAGAGCAGATGCATCACCGCGTGCTCGACGCCGCCGACGTACTGGTTGACCGGCAGCCAGTAGTCGATGATGCCGCGGTCGAACGGCGCCTTATCGTTTCGCGGGTCGCAGTAGCGGAGGAAATACCACGACGAGTCGACGAACGTGTCCATCGTGTCGACCTCGCGCGTGGCCGTATCGCCGCAGCGCGGGCAGGGCACGTGCAACCACTCATCCGGAGCCGCGGCGAGCGGCGCCTTTCCGCGCGGGGTGTAGTCCTCGACCTCGGGCAGCAGCACCGGCAGCTCGTCCTCTGGCACGGGCACGATCCCGCATCGCTCGCAGTGGACGACGGGGATCGGACAGCCCCAGTACCGCTGCCGCGAGAGCAGCCAGTCGCGCAGCCGGTAACGGACAGCCGCTTGCGCCAGGCCTTTCTGCTCGAGCCAGGCGACGATCGCCTTCGCTCCTTCCGGAGCAGGCATGCCTGTGAACTCCCGGGAGTCGACCAACCGCTCATTCTCCGAGTGGGCGGCGAAAACGGCTCCCTCGGCAGGCTTCCCGTCAGCCGGAGCAACGACCTGTCTGACGCCGAGGCCGTAGCGCTCCGCGAACCCGAAGTCCCGCTCGTCATGGGCGGGGACGGCCATGATCGCGCCCGTTCCGTAGTCCATCAGGACGTAGTCTGCGACCCAAATCGGGATCGGCTCACCCGTCGCCGGGTTGACCACGTGGCGGCCGGTGAAGACGCCGTCCTTCTCCTTCTGCTCGCGCTCGACGACAGTTCGCGCAGCCGTCCGCCGCACGTACTCGAGCACCTCGGTCTCCTCCGGCCTGCCCTGCACGAGCTCGGTCACTAGGGGGTGCTCCGGCGCCAGCACGAAGAAGGTGGCACCGAAAAGCGTGTCCGGACGGGTCGTGAAAACCTCGACGTCTACCTCGGAACCGTCGATGCGGAAGAGGATGTCGGCGCCCTCCGAGCGGCCGATCCAGTGGCGTTGCATGGTCAGAACGCGCTCGGGCCATGACTCGAGCAGCTCCATTTCATCGAGCATCTGCTGCGCGTAATCGGTGTAACGGAAGAACCACTGCTCGAGGCTCTTCGACTCGACCTCGGTCCCGCAACGCTCACAGCGACCGTCGACCACCTGCTCGTTGGCGAGAACCGTCTGATCCTTCGGGCACCACTTGACCGGCGCCTCCTTACGATAGACCTGGCCGATCTCGAAGAACTTGAGAAACAGCCACTGCGTCCAGCGGTAGTACTCGGGTGCGTGCGACGAGATCTCCCGCGTCCAGTCGATCGCCCAGCCGATCCGCTTCATTTGCTCGCGGATGGACGCCATGTTCCGCTCGGTGATCAGTCGGGGATGACCGCCCTCGCGGATCGCTGCGTTCTCGGCGGGCAGCCCGAACGCGTCCCAGCCCATCGTCCGCAGCACCTGACGGCCGTTACGACGCCAGAAATGACCGAGGACGTCGACGATCGTGTAGTTGCGGACGTGGCCCAAGTGCAGACGACCCGACGGGTACGGGAGCATGTCGAGCAGGTAGTACTTCTCGTCAGATGGCGCTCCCGGCTTCGATTTCGGAGTCACGAAGGCAGCCTCGTCCTCCCAGACGCGCTGCCATTTCTCCTCGATCGCTTGTGGGTCGTATTCGTCCATCGCCTTCTCAATTCGCCTCTGTCTCGCTTGGGAGAACAAAAAAGCCTCTCGTGCGAGAGGCTCAGAGGAACGCCCGCGGCTCTCGCCACGCCCGCTCCCCGCCTACGTAAGAAGCTGCGCCATGCTCCGAAAAGGGTAACAGGCAAAATCGGCGGATGCTCGAGCTCTTTCCGGACTCCGCGCGAATCGAGAACGGCGAGCTGATCGTCGGCGGCCTCGGCGCGAACGACCTTGCCGAGCGGTTCGGAACCCCGCTCTACGTCTACTGCGAGGACACCCTGCGGGCGCGAGCGCGCGAGGTTCGAGCCGCGGTGCCGGATGCCCTCGTCGTCTACGGCGCGAAGGCTTTCCCGAACGTCGCCCTCCTAAGGCTCTTCGCGGAGGAAAGCATAGGCGCGGACGTCGCTTCGGCCGGTGAGCTCGCCTTCGCGCGAGCGGCGGGTCTCGAGGGGGAGCAGGTCGTCGTCCACGGGAACGCGAAGTCCTCCGAGGAGCTTCTCGCCGCCTCGGGCGCGGACGCGACGATCGTCCTCGACTCGGAGGAAGAGCCTTCAGCCCTGCCACCGTCGACCCGCGTCCTCGTGCGGGTGACGCTCGGCGTCGAGGCCGACACGCACGAGGCGATCCAGACTGGCCACCACGGCTCGAAGTTCGGGCTTCCGCCCGCTGCCGCGCTCCGGACGCTGAAGCGCGCCCTCGAGGTCGGACTGGAGGTCGCCGGGCTTCACGTCCATGTTGGATCTCAACTCGCAGACACGACCTCGCATGAGAAGACGATCGCGCTACTTGCCGAGTTTGCCGCCCGCTGCCGGGATGAGCTCGGCTGGACGCCTGCGCTCGTGAACGCAGGAGGCGGCTTCGCCGTCCGACACATCCTCGAAGAGCTCGAGGCGCCGCTCGGCGCGCTCGCGCGAACCGTCGCGGCTGCGGTTGCTAGCGCGTGGGACGAGCACGGCTTGCCCCAGCCCCGCCTGCTGCTCGAGCCGGGGCGCGCGCTCGTCGGACAAGCGGGCGTCACGCTCTACCGGGTCCGCTCCGTCAAGCGACTCGAGAGCGTGACCTGGGTCGCCGTCGACGGCGGCATGTCCGACAATCCGCGTCCGCAGCTCTATGGCGCGCGCTACACGGCGCTCTCGGCTGCGCGGGCCGAGGAGGCGCCGACCGAGGTGGTGAGCATCGCCGGCCTTCATTGCGAGTCTGGCGATGTGCTGATCGACGACGTCAAGCTGCCGGAGCCGCGGCCCGGAGACCTGCTCGCCGTCCCGGTGACAGGCGCGTACACCCTTACGATGAGCTCGAACTACAACGCGACGCCGCGTCCCGCGGCGGTTCTCGTGCGAGACGGCGAGGCAACGGTGATCCGCCGGCGCGAAGCCATCGACGACCTTCTGGCGCACGAGGCCGACTACTCAGGCTCCCAGGAGACCTCGACCACGTAGCCGTCCGGGTCGCGGAACTTGACGCTCGCGTAGTCGGGCTCGTCCCACTCACCGACGATCGCGACGCCGTCTGCGGCCAGCCGGCGACGGAAGAGACGCACCTCGTCTGCGTCCGGAAGACCCGCCCCGAAGTGCAGGAACTCCGGCACCCGGATCGGCTCGTCCGTCTCGCCGAGCGCGAGTGAGAACCCGGCGGCGTTG
>Ga0136620_10000654_pt1 | contig 15794 bp, 14 predicted proteins | sample AntDrymUQ4162106_2_FD_104806 | JGI IMG/M metagenome (GOLD analysis project Ga0136620, IMG submission 104806) | Polar desert sand microbial communities from Dry Valleys, Antarctica - metaG UQ416 (21.06) | ecosystem: Environmental > Terrestrial > Soil > Desert | place: Antarctica: Dry Valley... | reverse complement strand
CATCGCGGGCGCCCACCATCAGCGCCGACGGCCCGACGTGGACCGAGCCGTCGAGGTCGCGGGTGAGGTGGACCCCGAGGAACGGCAGCTCGGGGTCGGGGACGGGGTAGATGCTGGTGCGCACGAGGTCCTGGCGCTCGGGGCGCAGGCTGAGGTAGGCGCCCCGAAACGGGACGATCCGGGGATCGGGGCCCGCGCCGGCCATCATCGCGAGGCGATCCGACCAAAGCCCGGCGCAGAACACGGCGGCCTTGGCGCGCAAGCGGCCACGCGCGTGCGACAGCTCGAGCGCATCGGCGCCGAGCGCGACCGACTCGACCCCGCACCCGGTCGAGATCGTTCCGCCGGCCGCGGCGAGGTCGGAGGCTAGGCTCGCAGCCACGTTCCGGAAGTCGACGACGCCCGTGTTCGGCGAGTGAAGGGCCGCAAGTCCGGTGGCGTGGGGCTCGATCTCGCGCAGCTCGGCGGCGTCGATGCGCCGCAGGCCGGGCACCGCGTTGGCGAGGCCGCGCTTCGCGAGCTCGTCGAGGCGCGGCAGCTCGCCGGGCTCGGTGGCGACGATCACCTTGCCGGCGCGTTCGGCGCGGATGCCGTGCTCGTCGCAGTAGTCGTAGAGCTCGCGCGCGCCCTCGACGCAGAGGCGCGCCTTGAGCGACCCCGGCCGGTAGTAGATCCCGGCGTGGATGACGCCGCTCGAGTGCCCGGTCTGGTGCGCGGCGATCCGCGGCTCGCGCTCGAGCACGGCGACGGCGGCGTCCGGGTGACGGAGCCTGAGCTCGCGGGCGGTCGCGAGCCCCACGATCCCGGCTCCGACGACGGCGAAGTCGCACTCGCGCGGCAGCTCGGCCGTCGCCACGGTCGCGGCGTGGGGTGGGCCCATCGCGCGCCAGTCTAGGATCGAGGCGTGGCCCTTCCCTTGAAGCCGCCTGTCAAGCCGCAATTGGCGCTTTCGCGCAAGCTGCTTCCTGAGGGTGAAGAGTGGTCATACGAGCAGAAGTGGGACGGCTTTCGCGCAATCGTCTTCGTCGACGGCGACGAGGTCCATGTCCAGTCGCGAAACGGCAAGCCGCTGAGCCGCTACTTCCCGGAGTTGAAGATGCCGGACGGCCGCTACGTCGTCGACGGCGAGCTGGTGATCCTCGACGAGGACGGCCACGAGGTCTTCGACGCGCTTCAGAACCGCATCCACCCCGCGGAGTCGCGGATCACCATGCTGGCCGAGCAGACGCCCGTGATCTTTCGTGCCTTCGATCTGCTGGCGGCGAACCGCAAGAAGCTGTTGGGCGATTCGTTTGCGGCCCGCCGCGATGCGCTCGAAGCGCTCGTCGAGAGCTGGCGCGGGATCCGCGGCTCGGTCGAGCTGACCGACCTCATGCGCTCGCCCGAGGAGGCCGAGCCATGGCTCAACGGCGGCGAGGGCGTGATCGCCAAGGACTGCACGGCCCCCTACCGGCCGGGCGAGCGCAAGGGCATGGTCAAGGTCAAGCGCCTGCGCACGATCGACACCGTCGTCGTCGGCTGGCGGCCCGGCAAGGAGGAGGGCACGGTCGGCTCGCTGATCCTCGGCCTCTACGACAAGCAGGGCGAGCTGCACGTCATCGGGCACACCTCGGGGCTGAAGGCAAACGAGAAGCGCGAGCTGGTGCTAAAGCTTGCGCCGTACGAGACCGGTGAGCGCGGCAGCGGCGACCCGAGCCGCTGGGACGCCGGCCGCGAGCTCGAGTGGATCACGCTGCGCCCCGAGCTCGTCGTCGAGATCTCCTACGACCACACCAGCGGCGGCCGCATCCGCCACGGCGCCAAGCTGCTGCGCTGGCGCGAGGACAAGGCTCCGAAGGACTGCGGAATCGAACAGCTTTCCTGACCTACGGTTGGGGGTGAATCGCGTGGCGCCAGCGCTCAATTCGTTGAATGAGGTTTACCCGGCATGCACGCAATGAGATGCGGCTGTATCGGATCTCTGATCGAGAAGTCGAGGGCATCGTCTCAGCGGCGCACCAAATCACGCACGACGACAAGGGCAATGCCCGCCTGACGGGTCGGGCCGACGATGGGCGAGAGATCGTGGTGATCGTTGCCGCCGACGATCCGACGCTGGCGATTACCCTTCGAAAGCAGCTGATCATGCGGGCCGAATTCGACAGCGACGCGAACGCGATCTCGATCACGCTTCGAGACGATGAGCCGGCGCCGCGCGGCGACGAGGTGCATGAACGTGCGGTCGTCGCGCTCTCGGATGGTCAACCGATCGAGGTTCAGATCCTGTACCCCGACCTGGGCATCGACGAGCCGCTCGAACGGGCGGCGGCTCGCTACGACCTCGACTTGGAGGCGTTGAAGGCGGCGGCGCGATCGGCACACGCGGCGCCGGACCGCCGTATCTCGGTCGAGGTCGAACTGCGCGGCTGAACGGCTCGAAAGGTAGGGACCCGAGATGCAGTCCTCGACCGGGTTACTTGCGCGCCTTGCTCGGCTGAACGCGCTTCGGCTCCCCCTTCTGCTTGCGAAAGTGCGGCGGCCAGGGTGCGTCGCCGAGCCCTTCGCGCTCGTCGCGAGCCGCTAGCTCGAGCAGCGCGTCGAGCGAGCCGGCGTGCGAGTCGATTTCGGCCGAGGGGTCGCTGACCTTCTTCAGCCGTGCCGGCACGGTGTCGAGCCGCAGCTCGGCGGGCTCGACGTCGGGGACCTCGTCCCAGGTCAGCGGGGTCGACACGCGTGCGTCGGCCACGGGGCGCACCGAGTAGGCGGAGGCGACGGTGCGGTCGCGGGCGTTCTGGTTGTAGTCGACGAAGACGCCGTGGCGCTCCTCCTTCCACCACTTGCTGGTCGCCAGCTTGGGCGCGCGGCGCTCGACCTCGCGCGCCAGCGCGAGCGCCGCCCGCCGAACCTCCGTGAAGTCGTGCTCGGGCTCGACTCGCACGTTGACGTGGATCCCGCGCGACCCCGAGGTCTTCGGAAACCCGACGAGGCCGTGGTCGTCGAGCACCTCGCGGACGATCAGCGCCACCTTGCGCACGCTCGAGAAACGCACCCGGGGCGTCGGATCGAGGTCGACGCGCAGCTCGTCGGGCGCGTCGATGTGGGCGCGGCGCGACGGCCACGGATTGAAGTCGATCACCCCGAGGTTGACCGCCCAGGCGAGGTGGGCGGCGTCGTTTGCGCACAGCTCGGTGGCGCTGCGCCCGCTGGGAAAGGTGACCGTCGCCGTCTCGAGCCAGTCGGGCGCCCCCTTCGGGACGCGCTTTTGAAAGAAGAACTCGCCATCGGCGCCGTCGACGAAGCGCTTCATCGTCGTCGGGCGCTCACGCAGGTGAAGGCAGGCCGCATCGGCGACCTCGAGGTAGTAGTTGACGAGGTCGAGCTTCGTGTGGCCCGGCTTCGGGAAGAAGGTCTTGCCGGGATTGGAGAGCTTGACCTCGCGCCCCGCCGCCTCGATCGTCACGTGCTCGCTCTTCGCCACGGCGTGAGCGTACGCGACGTGGAAGGATCGCTCACATCACCAACTGCACATGCTTGTCGCAGCGGAGCTGCGGGGGAGATACATGGAGAAGCTCAGCACGCTGACCTACGAAGTCGACGGGCCCGTCGGCAGGATCACGCTCAACAGGCCCGAGCGCGGCAACGGGATCACGCTCGAGATGCCGCGCGAGCTCGCCGTCTGCGTCGAGCGCGCCGACCTCGACCCCGCAGTCCACGCGATCGCCTTGTCGGGCAACGGCAATGGGTTCTGCGGCGGCTACGACCTCGTCGCCTCGGCGGAGCAGATGACACCGCCCGACACCTCCTCCGGCAAGCCGCCGCAGGCGGCTGCGAGGGTGCCGGGATCTGGCGAGGGCCGCGCGCCCGGATCTCCTTTGGACCCTGGCGTGATCGCCGCGAATCACGATCCCGGCGGGACGTGGGACCCGGTGACCGACTTTCAGATGATGAGCCGCAACGTGCGCGGGTTCATGAGCCTGTTTCGGGCCGACAAGCCGGTGCTGTGCAAGGTTCACGGCTTCTGCGTCGCCGGCGGCACCGACATGGCGCTGTGCTCGGACCTGCTGGTGATCGCCGAGGACGCGAAGATCGGCTATCCCCCGGCACGCGTCTGGGGGGTGCCGACCACGGCGATCTGGGCCCACCGGATCGGGCCCGAGAAGGCCAAACGGCTGCTGTTCACGGGTGACTCGCTGACCGGGAGCGAGGCCGCCGACTGGGGTCTGGCGACCGAGGCCGCGCCCGCGGCCGAGCTCGACGAGCGCTTCGAGGCGCTGCTCGAGCGCGTCGCCAGGATGCCGGTCAACCAGCTCGTGATGATGAAGCTGCTCGTCAACCAGACGCTGTACACGCAGGGCCTGCACGCCACCCAGACCCTCGGCACCGTCTTCGACGGCATCGCCCGCCACACCCCCGAGGGCTTCGCGTTTCAGCGCCGCGCCGCCGAGGCCGGCTTCAAACAGGCAGTGCGCGAGCGCGACGAGCCGTTCGGTGACTTCGGGCTGAGGTGAGGCTGGTGGAGGGATGCAGTGGCGGGTTCCCGTTGCTATGCGACAGAAAGCCGCCACCCGGCCATGACGGCGCTTGCCGCTTGCGCGTAGGACGTACGTGAAGTCCGTACCACTCGCGGCGATCCTCGTCGCCGTCACAACCGCTGCCGGCTGCGGCGAACAGGAGACCAATCAGCCCCCTACCCAGCCTCCTCCCGGCGGCCCGCTCGTCACCTACGAGCGCTCCAGCGGCCTCGCGTACACGGCCCAGCGCCGCGTCGTCGAGCAGGACGGGTCGGCGAGCCTTCGCGTCGAGGGATACGGGAAGTCCGAGGCCGACTTCGAGCTCTCTGGAGCCGAGCTCGACGAACTGCGGGCGGCCCTCGACGAGGCTTCGCTCGACGGCGACCCCGGACCCGTGACCTGCTCCGACTGCTACTCGTACTCGATCGAGTACGGCGGTCAGGCGGCTGGCTTCGATCAGACCGCGATCCCGCCCGAGACCGAGCCGGCGCTCGGGCTGCTCGAGCAGATCGTCACGCGCGAGTCGCGGCAGCGCTGAGATACTCCCGGCCGCGATGTCGCCGAACCCCGAGGTAACAGTCGACTCGATTCGCGGGCGACTCAACGACAGCTTCCCGGGCGACATGGGGATCGAGCCCGTCGAGATCACCGACGACCACGCCGTCGGCCGGCTCGTCGTCGAGCGTCGCCACCTGCACCCCGGCGGGCTCGTCCATGGAGGCGTCTGGGTCGCGCTCACAGACACCGTTGGCGCATGGCAGACATTTCGCCACCTGCCACCGGGCCACGATTTCACCACGGTCGAGCTCAAGCTCAACGTCTTCGGCGCCGCGTCGACCGGCGACGAGCTGATCGCAACCGCCAAGCACCTGCACGCCGGCCGCAGCACACACGTGCTCGCGGTCGAGGTCACGAAGGGCGACAAGCGCGCCGCCCACCTCGTGCTCACCCAATTCGTCCTGCCGCCGCCCGACTGACGGCCAAGCCCTGCGCGATTCGCACCAGGACCGCCTCCGGCGCCTCGATGATCTGGCGCCAGGTCACCCGCATGACGCGGTGCCCCTGAGCCTGAAGCTTGGCATCGCGAAGGCGATCGCGCTCGAACGCAGCCCGCGACGAGTGGTACCGAAACCCGTCTACCTCGACGACCAGCCTCTCCGCCGGCCACAGGAAGTCAACCTCGTAGCGCTCCAGCCGCGCGTTGACCTCGGGGGAGGGTAGCCCGGCCTTGCGAATCAGGCCGAGCAACCGCTCCTCGGCCTCCGAGCGGGTGAGGGCAGGGGCGAGATCGGTGGCAAGGGCGCGTCGCAGCGCGGCTGTACCGGGCGCGTTTGCCGCCCGGTTGAGCACTGCGCCCAGGGCGGCCCGGGTGAACCTCCGCTTGGCATACGCCTCGGCCAGCGCGCGCTCGAGCTCGCGCCGATCCAGCAATGCGGCCAGATCGACGAGCGTGCGCGCGGGCCGGGTGATCGGGATCCGCTCGAGCTTGGTGACGTCGCGAGGATCGAGTGCAACGACACGATGGATGACGATGCCCGGCTTCAAACCGGGATTGCGGGCCGGAACGGACACCTCCGGAGTCGCGGCGGCCGTGATTGGCAGCAGCCCCCAAAGAACCGCGGCGTTGCGGTGGCTCAGCACGGCGTTGCTGCCGCAGGCGAGTACCGCGGCCATCTCGCGCGCGAGCGGCGGCTCGACCTGGCCGAGCAGGTAAACGCTGCGATGAAGGCGTCGGAGCGTGCACGACCGTACGAGGTTGTCGACCTCCCTCGCGCTGAACCCGAGGTCGAGCAGCTGGTTTCGGCTGACGACGCCGTGCTGATGCCGGGCGATCCGCGCCAGCGCCTCGCGACGCGCGCGAAGCCGCGTGGCAGCACGACGTGCCCGCCCGGCGCCGCCGACATTGTCGTGTTGACCACCCACACGGGGGTTAAGCCGACGACGTCGATCGGCGCCCCCCGACCTTGTCGCGCTGCCGCGTGTTCGGAAGGCTCGCCCAGGAGGCCCACCGCCCTACCGAGCCGCAGTAACCGCCCCGCGTGTTCGAACACCGCCCGCGAGCGCTCACCTCGACGAGCTCTCCGACTCCGCCCTACCCAGCCGCAGTAATCGCTGGCGCACCGCCCGGTCCGGCGCTCCCGCCCCCCTACGGCACCCGGTGGACCTCGAACAGGTTCGTCCCGAGTTGCTGTTCCGGAAGCCCCGCGGTGATCGCGATCAGCTCGCCTGACTTCGCGACGCCGTTATCGCCTGCCAGCCGGGCGCATTCGTCGAGCAGGTCGCGCAGATTCGCCCACTCCTCGCTGAGCACGCAGCGCACGCCAAAGAGGATGTTGAGGCGGCGAACGGTCTCGGGCCGGGGCGAGATCGCGAGCACCGGGACCTCGGGGCGGTGGGCGGAGACCAGCCGCGCAGTGCGGCCGCTGCGCGTCGGGACGACTAGCGCGGCCAGGCCGATGCGATAGGTCGCGCCGACCGCACCCTGGGCGACGGTGCCGCCGACGTCGCCGGCCATCGCGGAGCCGCGCTCGAACAGCCATTTCTCATACGGCAGGTTGGGCTCGGTCTCGCACGCGATCCGGTCCATCACCCTCACCGCCTCGATCGGATGCTCGCCGACCGCGGTCTCCTCGGACAGCATCACGGCGTCGGTGCCGTCGTAGATCGCGTTGGCGACGTCGGTGACCTCGGCGCGGGTCGGCCGCGGCGCCGTGACCATCGACGCGAGCATCTGGGTCGCGGTGATCGAGAACTTGGAGTGATGACCGGCCATCGCCAGCAAGCGCTTCTGGACGGTCGGCACCTTGGCCAGCGGGAGCTCGATCCCCAGATCGCCTCGCGCGACCATGATTCCCGTGGCCGCCTCGACGATCTCCTTGGCGTTGTCGGCGGCCTGGGGCTTCTCGATCTTGGCGACGATCGGAATGTCGACGTTGTGCGAGGCGAGGCGTTCCTCGACCGGTCGCAAGTCGTCCCGGGTGCGCACGAAGGAGACCGCGAGCAGGTCGATCTGCTGCTCTACCGCGAAGTCGACCCATGCGAGGTCGGCGTCGGAGACCGCGGGCAGCGCGGCATCGGCCCCCGGCAGGTTGATCCCCTGGTGTGACGCGACGGGGCCGCCGGCCTCGATCTCGCAGCGCGCCTCGTCGGAGTCGGCCTCGGTGACGCGCAGCCTGATGCGCCCGTCGGCGAGGTAGACGAGGTCACCCTGCTTGACGGCTCCCGGCAGGCCCGACCACGACACCGGCAGCCGCTGCGCCGTGCCGACCGTCGTCTCCGCGCATAGCGTCAGCGTGCCACCTTCCTCGAGCTCGACGACATCGCCGGCAACGTCACCGAGGCGCAGCTTTGGCCCAGGGAGATCCCCAAGCAGCCCGACGACCCTCTCGGCGCGGTCGGCCGCCTCGCGGATCGTCGCGATGCGCTCGGAATGCTCGTCGGGCGACGCGTGGGAGAAGTTGATCCGCAGGACGTCGGCGCCGGCCGCGATCAGCTCGGTCAGGCGCTCGGGAGACGACGTCGCGGGGCCGACGGTGGCGACGATCTTGGTGCGCCGAAAGCTCACGTAGCCGGGGTATGGGTCGGGGCTGGTTCGACGGCTTCGCCACCCGGCGGGGGGTCGGGCTCCTCGAGGCGCTGGATCTGGGGCAGGCGCCACAGCGCGCTTGCGAGGACGAGGCCGGCGACAACCGACGCCATCGACAGGAACCACTGGCCCGCCGACAGCAGCTCGAGGTCGAAGAAGTCGCGGATCGGGGCGGCGGCCAGTGCAAGTGCGTAAAGCGCGCCGAGCCCCGCTACGAGCGCCAGCATGTAGGACTGGATCGCGATGTGCTCGCGGCCGGGGCCGCGCTCGAGCAGCAGGATGAAGGCCAGCCCGAGCACGATCAGGGTCGTCGTCGCGGCCGTTCGGCCCTCCGACAGCGAGCCGCCGAAGACGGTGTCGACCAAGAAGAACGACAGCAGCGACCCGACGCCGATCGCGAGTCCGGCGGGGACCGAGAACGCCGCCAACGCGCGCAGCAGCCGCCCTCGGTAAAGCGGGCCCTCGCTCGGGGCGAGCGCGAGCACGAAGGACGGGATCCCGATCGTAAGAAAGGCGGCGACGGTGAGGTGGCGGGGCAGGAACGGAAAGGTGAACCCGAGCACCGCCGCGGTCAGGATCAAAAATCCGGCGTAGACCGTCTTCGTCAGGTAGAGGCGGGCGAGGCGGTGGATGTTGCGCGCGATCCGCCGTCCCTCGTGGACAGCACGCGGCAGCATCGAGAACTCGTCCTCGAGCAGGACGATGTCGGCGACCCCCTTCGAGATCTGGCTGCCCGACCCCATCGCGACGGCGAGCCGCGCCTGCTTGAGCGCCGGGACGTCGTTGACGCCGTCGCCGATCATCGCCGTCATGCGGCCGCGCTCGCCCAGAGCCTCCACCAGGGCCTTCTTCTGCTCGGGGCGGATGCGGCAGAAGATCGTGTGGCGCTCGGCCGCTTGCGCGAGGCCCGAGCGGTCGTCGGGAAGGTCAGGACCCTCGATGACCGCGGCGTCGCGGGGCACGCCGACGGCGTGCGCGACCGCGGTAACGGTCTGGCGCGCGTCGCCCGAGATCAGCTTGAGGTCGACCTCCTGCTCCCGCATGAAGGCGAGCGTCTCGGCCGCATCGGGGCGCAGGCGCTCCTCGAGCACGACGAGCGCGCGCGGCTCGAGCCGGGGGGGCGGATTCGTGGCCGGGTCGTCGGGCAGCGGTCCCGCTGCCTCGCTGAACGCGACCACCCTGCGCCCGGCGGCGGTGTGCTCCTCGAGGGTCTGGGCGAGCGCGGGCGGCAGCTCGAGCGCTCCGGCCTGGGCCAGCACGTCGGGAGCGCCGAGCACGTAACTGCGGTTGGCGCCACTGCCGTCGAGCGTCAGCCCGCTCCACTTCCAGTCCGACGAGAACGGCACCTCGGCCACCACCGGCTCGGACTCGCCCGGGTACCCCTCGGCGATCGTCTGCAGGGTGCGGTTTCGCTCTCCGGCCGATGCGGCGAAGGCGGCAAGCGCGCGATGGGTCGCCGCCGGCGCCGACGGGTCGGCGACGTCGACCGAAACCAGCTCCAGCGAGCCGTCGGTCAGCGTTCCCGTCTTGTCGATGCAGATCGTGTCGACGGCGGCCAGGGCCTCGGTCGCGCTGATCTGCTGGACGAGCGTGTTCATGCGCGCCAGTCGGACCGCGGCGACGGCGAGCGTGACGCTCATCAGCAGAACGAGGCCCTCCGGGATCAGGGTGATCAGGCCCGCGGTCGCCGTCTGCACCGCCTCGGTGAAGTCGACATTGCGGATGTTGAAGGCGAGTAGCAGGATTACGGCCAGCGGCACCATCACGAGCGTCGTCGCCTTGAGCAGCCGGTTGACCTCGAGCTGAAGCGGCGACGGGGGATGGCGGAAGGTCCGCGCCTCGCCGGCGATCTTCTCCGCGTAGCTGTGCTCGCGCACCGCGTCGACCTCGTAGAAGCCCGACCCGTTGAGGCTGAACGAGCCCGACAGCACGCGATCGCCCTCACGCTTGCGAATCCCGTCGGACTCGCCGGTGAGCATCGACTCGTCGAGCGTCAGACCGCGCGAGGAGACCAGCACGCCGTCGGCGACGAGCTGGTCGCCGGGCTCGACGCGGACGATGTCGCCGGGCACGATCTCCTCGCCGTGCAGCTCGGTGAGGTGGCCGTCGCGAACCGCCTTGCCGCGCGGGGCAACGAGCAGCGCCAGCTTGTCGAGGGTTTCCTTGGCCTTGAGCTCCTGGCGAATTCCGATCGCGCTGTTGACGATCGCGACGAAGCCGAAGAACGCGTCCGCGAACAGGCCCAGCGACAGGATCAAGATGAAGAAGCCACCGATGATCGCGTTGAAGAGGGTCAGCACGTTGCCGGCGACGATGCTGGCCACCGAGCGGCTGTTCGGCGGCTCGGGCGGTCCGAGTCGCGCCAGTCTCGACTCGGCCTCGGCCGAGGACAGCCCCTGCGGCTGACCTCTATCCCTAACGGCTGCTTCCATCGGTCCATCTATAGCGCAGGGCGCGCTCGGGCAGGCGGCGGCACTCGCCACGGCGGGTTGGCGGCGATACGATCGCGGCCGCGTGGCGGCTGACGCGACAGGCAAGGGAGATCCGCCGGAGGCGTCGGCCGAGGCGCTGCCGGTCGAGTTCCGCGCCGCGACCAAGCGCTACGCGGGCGCCGACCGCCCCGCGGTCCAAGAGCTCTCGCTCGACGTGCCGGCCGGTGAGATCTGCGTCTTCGTCGGTCCTTCGGGATGCGGCAAGACGACCGCGATGCGGATGGTCAACCGCATGGTCGAGATCTCCGACGGGGACATCCTCGTCGGCGGCAGCTCGGTGCGCGATCGCTCCCCCTTCCAGCTGCGACGCGACATCGGCTACGTGATCCAGCAGACGGGCCTGTTCCCACATCGCACGGTGGCCGAGAATCTCGCCACGGTGCCGCGGTTGCTCGACTGGGACAGAGCGCGCGTCGAGGCGCGCATCGACGAGCTTCTCGAGCTGATCGGGCTCGACCGCGACTTGCGCGACCGCTATCCGGCCCAGCTATCGGGCGGTCAGCAGCAGCGCGTCGGCGTCGGTCGTGCACTTGCCGCGAATCCGGGCGTGATGTTGATGGACGAGCCCTTCGGGGCGGTCGACCCGATCAACCGCGAGCGGCTGCAGAACGAGTTCCTGCGCCTCCAGGCGGAGGTCAAGAAGACGATCCTCTTCGTCACCCACGACATCGACGAGGCGATCAAGATGGGCGACCGGATCGCGGTCCTGCAGGAGGGCGGGGTGCTGGCCCAGTTCGCGACACCCGCCGAGCTGCTGATGGCGCCCGCGGACCCGTTCGTCGAGGACTTCGTCGGCGCCGACCGCGCGCTCAAGCGCCTCGCGCTGATGCGAGTCTCCGACATCGACCTCTGGGAAGCGCCGCTTGCCTTCCCCGGACAGGCGACCTCCGAGGTGCGATCAAAGCTCGATCGAGCCGAGATCTCACATGCGCTCGTCGTCGACTCCGACCGCCGGCCCCTCGGATGGCTCACCGACGCCGATCTCGGCGCCGAGATCGTGCCGAAGAAGCCGGGAACGAGCCCCGAGCCGATCCTCGAGCTCGACGACGTCATGCGCGACGCGCTCTCGGACCTGCTTCAGGCCGAGAGCCTCTACGCGCCGGTCGTCGACGGCAGCGGCAAGCTGGCCGGCGTGCTCTCGGTCGAGATCATCTCCGAGTTCCTCAACTCGCCCGACGCCCTCGCCGACGAGCACGCCGCAGCGGAGCGCCCGCTCGCCGACGCATGACCGCCGCGGCCCAGACCGCCGCCTCCACGATCGCCCAGCTCGGCGAGGACTTCTTCCAGGAGCGTGACGACAGCGGCTGCGTCGCCGAGAACGGGACCTTCTGCTTCGACTGGGCAGTCGACAACTTCGACCGCTACGTCACTCCGCTGCTGCAGCACCTGGTGCTCGTGCTCGTCTCGGTGGTCATCGGCTTCGCGATCGCGTTCGGCCTCGCCCTGCTGTCGCATCGCCGCCGCTGGCTCGTGCCACCGATCACGGGCGCGACCGGCGTCCTCTACACGGTCCCAAGCATCGCCTTCTTCTTCCTGCTGCTGCCGATCACCGGTCGCGGCTTCGACACGGCGATCATCGCCCTGACCGCGTACACGCTGCAGATCATCTACCGCAACATCGTCGCCGGGCTGGCCAACGTTCCGGAGAGCACCAAGGATTCGGGGCGCGGCATGGGGATGACCGACCGCCAGCTGCTGTGGAGGGTCGAGCTGCCGCTCGCCGTGCCCGAGATCATCGCCGGGCTGCGGATCGCGACGGTCTCAACGGTCGCGCTGGCGACGCTCGCTGTATTCGCAGGCGCCGGCGGGCTCGGAGAGGAGATCTATGCCGACCTGACCTTCAAGACAAACGTCGTGATCGCCGGCGGGCTTGCGGTCCTGATGGCGATCGCGTTCGACGTGCTGCTGATCATCGCGCAGCGGCTCGTGGTCCCATGGCGAACGGTGCGCCCCGTATGAGCTCCCTCGTTCTCGCATCGATCCTCGATTCGTTCTCGGGCGCGATCGACTTCATCTTCAGCCAGCGCGAGGCGACGACGGGCGGGGTCGAGGTCGGCGGGCTCGGTCAGGTATGGGAGCTGACCAAGGAGCACATCAAGCTCAGCGCGCTGGCGCTCGGCGCCGGGATCGCGATCGCGCTTCCGGTAGGACTCGTGCTCGGCCATCGAGGCAGGGGCGAGCTGCTCGCGGTAGCCATCGGCAACGCCGGTCGCGCCATCCCCGAGCTCGCGCTGATCGCATTCATCGTCGCCTTCGTCGGCGTCGGCCTGCTCAACGTGACGATCGCCCTGATGGTGCTCGCGGTACCGCCGATCCTCACCAACACCTTCGTCGCGGTGCGCCAGGTCGATCGCAACGCGGTCGAGGCCGCGCGGGGGATGGGAATGACCGAGGCCGAGGTGATCGCCAAGGTGGAGTTGCCGCTCGCCGCCCCGACGATCATGACCGGGGTCCGCACGGCTGCGATCAACGTGATCGCGACGGCGGCGATCGCGCCGCTCGCCGGCGTGGTGACGCTTGGGGACCTGATCCTGTCGCGAAACGTCTACGGCGATGAGGGAGTACTTGCGGGCGCGATCCTCGTCGCGACGCTGGCGATCGTGGTCGAGCTGGGGCTTGCGGCGATCCAGCGCGCCGTGACGCCACGCGGGCTCAAGCTGCAACGCGCCGCCGCCGCCGCTTAGTGCTCCCCGCCGCAACCCCCGCCGCGCTTGGGCGGCTGCGAATCGGCGCCTGGCTTCGTCCTCAGTCGCCCACATGGCGCTGCCATGCGGGCTCCCTGCGTCCTAGCCATGCTTGGATTCTCGCTCGCCCACCCGCGACGCGAGCTACGACGGGAAGCACTTAGGATTGGGGCGGCGCAAGGGGCGTCGCCGAGTTTCCACGAACGAGGGGAGAACCAATCCATGAGCACGAACAAGCTTTCCCGGCTGCTGTTCGCGCTGATCGTCGCCGCCTTGATGGCGGTCGGCATCGCGGCATGCGGTGACGACGACGACGAGAGCGACAGCGGCGGCGAGACCAGCGCCGAGGCGATCGAGTCGAATCCCGACAACGAGGGAATCGAGATCACGGTCGGCTCGAAGAACTTCGACGAGCAGTACATCCTCGGCGAGATCTACGCCCAGGGCCTCGAGGCCGCTGGCTACGACGTCCAAACCGACCTCAACCTCGGCTCGGAGCAGATCGCGCTCAAGGCGCTCGAGGACGGCGAGATCTCGGGGTATCCGGAGTACACCTCGACCGCGCTGACCTCGTTCTTCGAGGTCCCGGCCGAGGAGGTGCCCGGCGACGCCCAACAGGCGGTCGACGACACCCAGTCGCAATTCGAGGAGCTGGGCCTGGTCGCATCCGACCCGACCCCGATGAACAGCGCCAACGCCGTCGGCCTGTTGACCTCGACCGCGGACGAGCTTGGCGTCACGACGATCTCCGACCTCGAGGGCCAGTCCGAGGACCTGACGCTGTACGGGTCACCGGAGTGCCGTCAGCGGGTCGACTGCCTCGTCGGACTCGAGGACAACTATGGGCTGAGCTTCAAGGAGTTCGTGCCCATCGACATCGCGTTGCGCTATGAGGTCCTTGACAAGGGCGACGCGGACCTGTCGATCCTGTTCACGACCGACGGTCAGCTCGCGGAGTCCGACGAGTACACGACCCTCGAGGACGACCAGGGCGTGCTGCCGGCCGGGAACGTCACGTTCGTGGCCAGCCAGGAGACGGTGGATGAGGCCGGTCCTGACTTCCAGGAGACGGTCGAGGCAGTCCAGGGCAATCTGACGACCGAGGTGATGCAGGAGCTCAACGCCCGCGTCAGCCTCGACAAGGAGAAGCCCGAGGACGCCGCGCACGACTACCTCGTGGAGTCCGGTTACATCGAGTAGCGGTAGAGGTTCAAGCTAGGACCTGACGGGTCGGGCGGCTCTCCAGCAAGCCGCCCGGCCCGTTCGCCTGGATCGAGATCGAGGACGACGTACTCTCGAGACAAGTGATCGCAGGGACGTTCGCGAGCTTTTCATTGACATACGGTCAAAATCTCACGCACCCCCCAAGAGCCTGACTGGGCAGTCGCCACCCAGCCTCGGTGGATAGGGTTCGGCCATGGCGCTGAAGCTCGGGCTCAACCTCGGCTACTGGGGCATCGGCCCCCACGGCGAGGAGGCCGCCGAACTGGTCAAGGCCGCGGAGTCGGCCGGCTTCGACTCTGTCTGGGCCGCGGAGTCCTATGGCTCCGACGTCACGAGCGTCCTTGCCTGGCTGGCGCCGCAGACCGAGACGATCAAGCTCGGCGCGGCGATCATGCAGGTCCCGGCGCGCCCGCCGGCCGCCGCCGCGATGGCCGGGGCCACGATCGACGCGCTGTCGGGCGGTCGCTTCATCTTTGGCTTCGGCCCCTCGGGCCCGCAGGTCTCGGAGGGCTGGTACGGCGTTCCTTATGCCAAGCCGTGGGGCCGCACCCGCGAGTACATCGAGGTCGTGCGAAAGATCGTCGCCCGCGAGGAGAAGCTCGACCACCATGGCGACCACTACGACCTACCGCTGCCCGAAGGCGAGGGCAAGCCGCTGAAGCTCAACTTCCACCCGGTGCGAAACGAGATCCCGGTGTTCATCGGTGCGATCGGGCGCAAGTCCGTGGAGCTGGCGGCCGAGGTCGCCGACGGCTGGATCCCGATCTTCTTCAGCGTCGACGCCTTCGAGGACACCTGGGGCGAGCACCTCGAGGCCGGTTTCGAGAAGGGCGGGCGCAGCCGTGAGGACCTCGAGATCTCGCCCTCGCTGCAGGTCGCGATCGACGGCGACCTCGATTCGGCGCGCGCCGTCGTCAAGGCCAGCCTGCTGCTGTATTTCGGCGGCATGGGCAGCCGCAAAACCAACTTCTACGTCGACCTCGCGCATCGCTTCGGGTTCGGCGAGGTCGCAGACGAGGTCCAGGGCCTCTTTCTCGACGGCAAGCGCGACGAGGCCTACAAGGCGATCCCGGACGAGATCGTCGATGTCGTGGCGCTGATCGGCACCGAAGACGAGGTCGCCGAGCGCCTCGAGGCCTTCCAGAAGGCGGGGATCGACCGCCTGATCGTGTCTCCGTTTCACTCCGGCGAGCAGGGCGCGAGGCACACGATCGACCGCCTCGCCGTCCTGACCGGCGCCGCCGCGCCGGCCTGAGCGCGCCGCGGCCGCTCGGATAGGCTCTCGCCCGCGTGAAGGTCGGTGTGCCAAAAGAGACTG
>Ga0136620_10000653_pt1 | contig 15839 bp, 14 predicted proteins | sample AntDrymUQ4162106_2_FD_104806 | JGI IMG/M metagenome (GOLD analysis project Ga0136620, IMG submission 104806) | Polar desert sand microbial communities from Dry Valleys, Antarctica - metaG UQ416 (21.06) | ecosystem: Environmental > Terrestrial > Soil > Desert | place: Antarctica: Dry Valley... | reverse complement strand
TGAGCCGACGGCAGATCGTCAGCAAGCAGAATAGAAGCAGCGCTCGGGGGAGGAATCAACGGCGACTCAGCGAGCGGAGTCGCACTGCGACCTGCGAGCGAAACGACACTACGGCTACGGCGGCGCAGAAGGTAACGAGCCATCCGGTTTGGACGAGGAGGGCCACGGCCGGCGAGTCCGGAGAGGTCACCGTTGCCCCGAGGTACGCGAGGGAGCCCGCCGCGACGGCTTGACCTATCCGGAGCCAGTCATAGCGAACGGGGTTGGGTCGCGCATGGGCCCACGTCGCTATGAGGACGAGGAGCACCAGGTATCCGGCGGCTGAGGCTACTGCGGCGGAGTACAAGCCGTACCTTGGAACGAGCAGAAGCAGGAGGGCGATGTTGGCGGCGGCGCTCAGTGCAGTTGCAACCCACGCGAAGGTGCTTCGGCCGGCCCCGAGCGTTGCGCCGTTCATGGGAACGAAATAGGCACCCAGGAAGCCATAGCCGAGCACTAACCATGGAACGAGGGGAGCCGCACCGTGGTAGCCAGGGGCCGTGAGGATCTCGACCAAAGAGCGCCCGAACATGGCCCCGGCCAGCGTGAGTCCGACGACGATTGTGAGATGCAACCTCACCATGTTGTAGAGACCCGCGTCCCCGCGCTTCTCTGCCCCGGCCCTCGCATACGTTGGGCTGAAGCCCTGGTTCAGGGCGAACACCAGCATCAAGACCGGGGTGGCCAGGACGCCTGCGATCGTGTAAGTGCCGAGGTCGGCCGCGCTGACCATGCCGGCTATCACTGCGCGATCCGCGAGCTGGAGGGCCCAGTGTGAGAAGAAGTGGGGGACGAGTGGGAGGCTGAAGAGCAAGGCAAGGCGCACCACCTCCCATTTGATGCGGCCGCGTGGATGCCAAGGCACAACGACCACTGCTGTCGCTAGGGTGGCGGCGTTGGCGATCAGGGTTGCGAGGAACCAGCCGCGGATGCCCTGGTCGAGGAAGACCACGAGGAGGACGGTCAGTGCCGGCGTGACGACGGCGGCCACAAAGGCCATCCACAAATAGCCACGTAGGTCTTGCCGGGCCCGGAGCACCGAAAGCGGCAACGTGGTCGCTGCCGCGTTGATGGCGGCGCCGAGGAGCATCAGCAGGACCTCGAGCGGTCCGACGTATTGCGCGCCCCCGAGAAAGGGCCAGGCCGCCAGAGCAAGTGCGAGGCTCGCCAACAGCGGGTACACGACCAGGAACCTCCAGAGGGAGTCGAGGAATTCCTGGCGTCGTTCGGGCTCCGGCGCGAGCTGGAAGTAGTTCCGAGTGATCGCCACTTCGAGACCTGCGGCGAATAGGACGCCAACTGCGACGTAGGCAGAGAGCAGGACCCCGAGTGCCCCGTACTCGCTGGGGGGAATCGCCCTCGTGTAGAGGGGCAACATGATCACACCAACGGCACGCTGCACCACAAAGCCGAACCCGTAGACCACGGAGCTGACGAGCGTGCGGGACACTGCCTCGCTCCGGGGCGCACCCTCGTCTGTCTCGGGCGCGCCGTCGGCTCCCTCGGGGTCTGTGCTCACGGGCACAGCGGGAAACTAGCGAGCGGCTCCGTGTATGCGCGACACGCGGGGGCGGAGGGTCAGCCCGCTCATGTGGGGGCCGAATCCCAATCTGTACCGTGTCGGCGGTTCCATGCACCCTCGAATCCCAAGATCGGCAATCCGCGCGCGTCGTGAAGTCAGGCGACTTTCGTTGCGAACCACTGCCGAGGCAAGGTTCCGGGCGTGGGCCAGGACGGACGAGGGACGTGCAAATGCTCGGCGGCTGAGAGCGCTGCGCGGGTCATGCGATGGGCGACGCTGCTTTGTCATGGGCAATGGGCCGAGCCTGCTCGAATGCGATCTGAATCGCTTGGCCTCCGAGGTGACTATCGTAAGCAACGCCCACTATCTGATCTGGGATCAGCTCACCTATATCCCAACGTTTTTGCTGGTTGAAGATCGGTTGGTGGCCGAGGACCGTGCGGCAGAACTCCGATCGCTGTCAGACATAGCGAGGATCTTTCCGTTTGACTTGCACCCGTGGCTGGGAAACGCGGATGAGAGCAAGCTCTACATCAATTTCGCCCGTCACTACCAGCGATTTCCGAAGTTCTCGCACGATTTCGCCAAGCGCGTCTACTGGGGCGGCACCGTGAGCTTCATGAGCCTCCAGCTCGCTGCGTATCTTGGGTGCGATCCCATCGTCCTGATCGGCTTCGATCACAGCTACTCGGTGCCTTCTGAGCAAATCGGGAAGACGGTGATCCAGTCGCACGCCGAAGATGTCAACCACATCCACCCCGACTATTTCGGGCCCGGGTACCGCTGGCACGACCCAAACGTCGCGCGGATGGAAGTGGCTTACCAACAGGCGCGTAAGGAACTCGAGGCTTCGGGGATTCGAGTGATCAACGCAACAGTTGGGGGGCACCTCGAGACGTTCGAGCGTGTGCCATTCGACTCGGTCGTGACGGTCGCGTGATCTCCGTTGGCTTGATTGGCTGCGGCGCGGTTGTTCACGAGCTGTACGCCAAGGCGCTCATAGGGCGAAGCGCTTACAAGGTGTGCTTTGTCTGTGACACCGACCCGACGCAGGCGGCTTCCGCAGCGGTTCTCTTCGGTGCCGAGGCCGTATCGCTCGAAGTGCTGGCCGAGAAGGCAGAGGCGATCATCATCTCGACTCCGCCCGCGACCCACGCCGCGCTGGTCCGCGCGTGCCTGCAGCCCGGCAGGACGATTATCTGCGAGAAGCCGTACATGACCACGCACAAGGATGCGAGGGAGATCTGCGAGGAATCGCACGCGGCCGGTGCCAGTCTCTTTGTGAACCACTTCCGGCGCGTGTTTCCTCAGCTGGAGTTGGCGCAAGAGTTGGTCGGCTTGGGCGTCATCGGGGAGGTGACCGGCTTTCGGGCGAGCGAGGGCGGCCGCTTCATCTGGAAGGCGGTATCCCGCTACACGACGCGCGATCCGGCGGGAGGTGTGCTCTGGGATACCGGCTCCCACACGCTCGACATGGCCCTGTTCGCCTCCGGGCTCGACGGATCGCCGGACATGGGCGTGGAGGATGTGAGGGTCCGCAGAGACAAGTCTGAGCCGAGTCATGACTTCCGGGCAGACTTCCGGCTTTCAGTGGATGGGCGGGGGGTCGATGGTCGTGTCCATGTCAGTAGAAAAGAAGCCCTTCCCAACCTGGTCGTAATCTCGGGCACCGGTGGGCAGGTCGCCTTCATCACCGGCCTGGACGACCGCGTGCGGCTGACGACGGCGACCGGCTCGACCGTACTTCACGCCGAGCGGCCCTACGGCCATTTCATGGAGTGCTTCGACATTCAGTTCCGCCGGATCCTGCTCGCAGACCGCGCGGGCCCAATGGCTGCTGAGAACTTCGCTGGGCAGATCAAACTCATAGAGACCCTTACGAATGCCTAGCCACACCGACCCCAGCGTTGCGATTGTTGGCGCGGCCGGCTTCGTGGGCCGGAAGCTGCTTCGGCAGCTCGAAGAGCGTGACATCAGCGCCACGGCGATAGTTCGGGGCCTCCCGGAGCTGTCCGTAGACGGGGATTTCCACGGCGCGTGCTCCGCGGCCCTGGCCCTGGCGGGCGAGGGCTTTGACGTCGTGGTCAACCTTGCCTATCCGACCAGCGGCTCGCCGTACGAATATCCGGCTCAGGATGAAGCGATCGCGCGCACCGTCCATGGGCTGGTGAAAGGAGGCGGGAGGGTCATCCAGGCCAGCACGCTTGCGGTTTTCGGATTGGCACTGGACCGCCAGGTCGCGCCCGGCCCGGTACCCAAGGTCCGCGACGCTGCCTACGTCGAGTCGAAGCTCCTTGCCGAGTCCCTTCTCACCGAGCAGCAAGCCAAACGCGGACTCGCTCTCGACATCGTCCGGCTCGGCAACGTGTGGGGAGCCGGCTCGGGTTCTTGGGCGCAGCCGCTCGTTCAGCGGCTCATCACCGGAAGGCCCGTGGGGGTTACCGGGGCCCCCGGATACAGCAACACCACGGATGTCGCCAACGTCGCCGCTTATCTAGCCTTCTTGATTCAGGATGGTCGGCGGGAACCGGGTGTTCGGTATCACCATCTGGCGGAGTTCTCTTACGTGACGTGGAGCGACTGGGCCGATCCGATCGCTGCGGAATTGGGCATCGAAGCCGTATGTGCGGATCCTTCTGTATTGGAAATGCCGGCATCAGGTGTACAGGAGCTGGTCGAGGCGCTCGCGCCACTCGGCCCTCGCACCCTGTACCAGAGGATGGCCACAGAACGCACCGCCGGGTCGTGGGCGAGAACCCTGGTGCGCCATCTTCCGTCGCCCGCGCGCACGCGGCTCAAGACCGGGCCGTTCTTCGCCGACGAGCCAGACCTCGATCGCGCGGAGCAGTCCTTCTTGGCCATCATGGCTGGGAGGCAGGAGTTCACGTCGGTCGTGGACTCCGCGTGGAAGCCAGTGCTGACCGAGGAAGAGTCGCTCGAACGCGTGCTGCTGTGGCTCGATGGAGGCTAAGGCCAGTGCAACTCACAGTTGCCATGTGCACGTACAACCCGCCCATCGACACCATGCGGAGGGCCCTCGACGCGATCGTCGCTCAGCTCGGGGACGTGCCCTTCGCAGAGTTCATCGTCGTGGACAACAACAGCAGCCCTCCGCTTGGCGAGCGTGCTCGACTGTCGGACTATCCGATGCGTCTCCTCCAGGAAGCCACGCCGGGGTTGACGGCGGCGAGGGAGGCGGCGATCGAGAACGCCCGGGGTGATGTCATCGTCTTCGTCGACGATGACAACATCCTCGGAGACCGCTACCTGGCAATGGTGGTCGAGGCGTTTTCCGCTGATCCCCGCCTGGGTCTTCTCGGAGGCCGGGTCATTCCCGAATACGAGGCGCAGCCCCCCGCTTGGTTTGGCGACTTCGAGCCCTGGTTGGCGATCCGACGGCACCCCCCGGACCTTTACGTGGAGACCACGGACCCCCCGTACTCGAACTGCTTCCCGGTAGGAGCCGGCTTCGCGGTGCGACGAGATCTGGCCGTGGCCTACATAGAGGACTGCGCGGAGACCATGAGAGTCCAAGGGAGGGCCGGCACCGTTCTTTCATCGGGAGAAGACACTGACCTCGGGCTCTTCGTCCTGAGCAGCGGGCGCAAGCTGGCCGTGATTGGCGCGCTCGGCCTGACGCACGTGATCTCTGGTGGACGGGTTCGACGGGAGTATCTGCAGCGGTTGGCCGTCGGTCACGTCAAGAGCGCGCTCCTGCTCGAAGAAAAGTGGTCCGTACGATTCGGACGCCCAATATTCCCCGAGGTGTCACCGCCCCTCGTGACACTCCTGGCAAAGACGCTGGTGGCGGTGGCGCTGAGCCTCTGGTCTCCGCGCTACCGGGTTAAGCGTCACCTGTTCACAACGCTTACGCGCGCTCGTTTAGTGAGGGGCTTCAAGGGCACACCCAGCCGCTTCGCGAGCTCGTTTAGCTCGAATAGCTAAGGAGCTGTGCGCGCTCACAGGGTGCGGGCTGACTCTTTTATTTCGCTTCGAGCAACTCCGAGAAAAGCGCAGCCGCTCCAGCGACGGTGAACCGCGACCGCGCGGCACCGGCTGCGGCGTCCCTGAGCGTCCGTTCCTCCCGATAGACGGTCTCAGCACGGTCCAGTTCCTCGAGGAGGCCACGTGCGCTGCCGTCCCACCGCTCGACGAAGTCGAGGTCTACGGCTCCGATGGAAGGCAGAGGCGTGGAGATGATGTGGGTACCGGCCACCAAGTACTCGAGGACCTTGAAGGGAAAGACCCCGGCGCCGTCCCCGGTGATCCGCTCAAGAGGAACGACCGTCGCGTCGCAAGAGCACAGGGCGTCGTATAGGGCGTCGTCCGCGAGGTTGCCCAGGAACTCGACGCGTTCAGGTCCCGCGCGAGCCAGCCGCTCGAACTCCGAGGCCAGAGGGCCACTTCCCGCGACCCTGAGCCGCCAGTCGCCCGGGAGAGAGCTGGCGGCATCGAGGAGGACATCGACGCCCTTCTCGCGTGACAGCGCACCAAAGTACCCAAGGGAGCGTGTGGGAGCTGAGAAAGGGCTTGAGCGACGGTCCGAAGTGTGTATAAGGGCGTCGGCGATAATCCCCGGAAGCAGCCGCTTGGGCTTAGCCGCAGGGAGCATCGAAAGTATCGGCTCGTTCACTGCGGTGAACCCAGATGCCGCCCGGACCATGTGGGACCAGCACCGCTGATCCAGCCACGGCTTGAGGTTGCCGTACTCACGGCGGCGTGAGAGTGGAAGGTCCTCGACCTGGAGGATGATGGGTGCCCCCGTCCGCCTCCTGATTGTCAGTGAGGCAAGCGATTCGAAAACGCTGCTGTTGTAAGAGATAATTCGGTCCGGAACGAAATCCGCTAGCAGTCGGCGAGCGAGCCACGGCGCTCGGGCTGAGTTCAGAAACCCCCCGACCGGACGCACCGGGAACGTGGACGGGTACCTGACTTCGACGGCTTTCCCCGAAGGGAGCTCCCACAGCTCTCGCTCCTCTGTCCTCCACTCTAGCCGGTTAAGGCCCGTCACGGCCGACGAAAGCATCAACACGTCGTGGCCCGCCTGGGTGAGGGCTTCGAGGCTCGTCTGCGCCTTGCGAAGCCCCCCGAGCTCGAGGGCAGTGTCCCCATGACGAGCGCGGTACGCCCGAGTACCAACCGCAGCGATGTAGAGGATTCTCACCGGCTGCCGGCTCAGCGCAACGCTTCGACATAAAGGGACTCGGGCTTGTACTCGCCGCCGTCGGCACCCTTGTCGAGGCCGATCTCATTCCAGTTTGGAATCTGGCTGGTCTGCCAGTCGACAACCTCGACATGGCTGAAACGGGCGCGGCCAAGTGCCTCCGGCAGATTCACGCGATCCCACATCCACATGTGGGTCTCCCCGCGTTTTCGCGCATCTCCGAGTAGAAGGTTTTCGACGCGGCGCTGAAGCGGTGCCTGGTGGCTTGTACCGAACGCCTCGCGACGCACCATTTGAAGGATCATTTGCGAAACAGTGGCATCGTGGCGCGCAGCCGCGGCAGAGTCCTGTAAGCCCTTCTCCAGGCTCTCCAAGTACTCGCGGGCGTAACGCTCAAGGTCGGGAACGGCGATACGCTGAACGCCGCCCGGCTTGAGTACGCGGCGGATCTCCGCAAAAAAAGCCGGCACAGCGTCGCGGTCCATGTGCTCGAGCACATGGGAGTGATAGATGGCGTCTGCGGTGCCGTCCGGCGCGGGGATGCCCTTCTTGAGATCGTGCACAAGCACTTCGTCCATTCGGAGGAAAAGCTGATGTCGCTCCTCGTTGAGGATGACCGGGGCTAGATGCCGCCCGATCGGACTCCGGCGCAGCCGTGCATGAATCGACCAGTCGATGTTGGTCGTGCGCGGGCTCGTCTTGGTCCCACACCCCAAGTTGAGGATCGCCGCCAAGCCGGGGGAGTATAGGCGTCGCGAAGTGCCTTCCACGGGCGCTACTTCCCTGTCTGGTGTGCCTTACGCCCTCTCTGTCTCGCTACCTTTTACGCCTTATGCCTGAAGCACAATCTCGCGAGAGCCTGGACGTTGCCGTGCTGGTCCGCCAGCTTCGCCGGCGGCTGCGCGTGATTGGGGGCTGCGTCCTTGCCCTGACGGCCCTTGCCGTCACGCTGTCGCTGCTGCAGGAGAAGGAGTACTCAGCGTCTGCGTCACTGCTATTCAGGGATCCGGCGTTCGATCAGAAGCTGTTCGGCTCGACTTTCCTGGAGCCCAATCAGGATCCGGACCGCGAGGCTGCTACGAACGAAAAGCTTGTTTCCCTCGAGGAGGTTGCGCGACGGACAGCCGAACGCGTCGGGAGGGGACTCAGCAAGGAGGATCTAGCCAAGAGGATCAGTGTCGCCCAGGAAGGGCAGTCTGACGTGGTATCCATCGTCGGGACGGACCGAAGCCCCGCGTTCGCAGCCGAGCTCGCCAACACGCTCGCGGACGAGTACGTTTCCTTCCGGAAGGACGCGGACCGCGCCAAGATCCAGGAAGCGCAGGCGCTGATCGAACGGCAGATCAGCAACCTCAGTCCCCGTGACCAAAGCGGAGCAAGAGGGAACTCTCTGAACGAGCGGGCAGAGGAACTGCGCGTGCTCGGTTCGCTCCAGACGGGCAACGCGGAGGTCGTCGAGCGCGCCACGGCGCCACGCTCGCAATCATCTCCCAAGCCGGTTCGAAATGCGATCCTGGCAGCGTTCCTGGGCCTGGGCGTAGGGATCGCCTTGGCCTTGCTCCTCGAACGGCTGGATCACCGGATTCGCGATCCGAAGGAGACCGAGGCGTTGTTCGATCGTCCGGTTCTCGGCGGCATACCGAACAGCAAGACACTGGAGCGGGAAGGGATTGCTTTCGCCCTCTCGGCAGCGGAGACAGAGTCGTTCCGTCTCCTTCGTGCGAATCTGCGCTATTTCAACGTCGATCGTGACGTGAGGTCCGTACTGGTTACCTCAGCGGCGCCGGGCGACGGCAAGAGCACCATCGCCTGGAATCTGGCCTCCGCTGCGGCCGGGTCCGGCATACGGACGCTCTTGATCGAGGCCGATCTGCGCCATCCCGGACTGTCCCTGGCGCTCGGCGCCCGGGCAGCTGGCCTCAGTACCGTCCTCGCGGGAGAGCTTGACCTGAGCGAGGCCGTACAGGAGATCCGCGTGCCTGATGGGCGCAATGGCTCATCCCCGGGGCGGGTGCTGCACGCTCTGCTCAGCGGCCCGCTTCCACCCAATCCGACGGATCTGATCGAGTCCGAGCGGATGCGGGATATCCTTGCGTTGAGCGAGCGAAGCTACGACTTTGTCGTCATCGACACGCCGCCGACGTCGGTAGTCTCAGATGCCATTCCGTTGGTCTCTCAGGTCGGCGGGGTACTGGTCGTGGCGCGTCTCGGTAAGACCACTCGCGGTTCGCTGAGCCAACTTCAAAATCAGCTCGCCAACCTCGACGCGCCGGTTCTTGGCCTGGTGGTGAACGCAGTCGGCCGTGACGGGTCCGGATACGGATACGGATACGGCTACGGCTACGGCTACGACTATGGATCTGAACGGAAAGACGAACCCGCCGCGAAGGGATCGGGCGTTGAGGCGTGACGGACGGCTCCCGCTCCCGCGCAGCCCGGCACACCTTGGGTCACGCTTTGGTCTCGAGGGCGCCCGCATCGGTCGGGTGTAGTGGGCGTGCGAGGAACCATCCCGCGCGAGGATGGACGCCGCCTGCGCAGCCGCAGCAGCCCACAGCTCCCAGCCCCCCGGCCGTCCGGCACCCAGAAAGCGGCCTTCAGGTGCAGAAGCGCCTGCGAAGGCTGCGGGACGGCCGCAGCGGGCGGCCGCCGGTCTAATATATACGTCCACCCTGATCCCTTGGGGCTGGATGTATGGGCGCATCGCCACTAAGCTCACCACTCGCTTCGCAGGGGGGACTCGTAGCAAAACAGCAGGGGGACGTTCATGGACTTAGGACAAGAAGCGGTCGACGATCGGCCGCGAGCGGATGGATCCGCGTTCCCCCCGGGGTCGCGCATAGCGCCGTTCCGCCGCCTTCTGAGGATCGCGGAGCCCGTTCCGGAGGGCAGCCCGGAGCCCGTTCCGGAGGGCAGCCTCGGCTCGGCCGTCATGAGACGGGATGCCACCTACCGGCGGGCGCTGGCGGCGGCCGACGTCATCGCGGTGGGCTTTGCCGTACTCGTGGGCGTGACGGCGATCGGCGATGACGCTCTTTCGCTGGCCATGCTCGGGGCGCTCCCGCTGATCGTCCTGCTCAGCAAGACCGTGGGCCTGTATGACCGCGACGAGCACCTGCTGCGCAAGACGACCCTGGATGAGGTGCCCAGCCTTTTCCAGGTAGCCAGCTTGTGCGCATTTCTGCTCTGGCTGCTCGAGGGGCCGCTCGTGATCGGACAACTGGGCCGCGAGCAGGTACTCGGCATCTGGCTCCTTCTCTTCGGTTCGATGGTTGGCGCGCGGGTCTTGGTTCGCAGGCTCACCCGTGGCTCCACCGCGGAAGAGCGCTGTCTGGTGGTCGGAGACAAGCAGGCTGAGGATCACCTCACCCGCAAGTTCCGCCTCTGCCACTCGCTGAAGGCGACAGTCGTGGGAAGGGTCCCCCTCGAGGACCGCGATTGCGACTCGACCCTAGGCTCGCTCGGGACTCTGGCTGCAGTAATCGTTGAGCACGACATCCAGCGTGTGATCCTCGCGCCGACTCGTGCCGAGTCCGATCAGATCCTCGACACCGTGCGGCTCCTGAAGTCCCTTGGCGTGAAGGTGAGCGTACTGCCGCGGCTGTTCGAGGTCGTGGGCTCCTCCGTGGAGTTTGACGACGTGGAGGGCACCCTGGTGCTTGGGCTCAAGCGGCATGGCCTGACGCACTCGTCAAACGTCCTGAAGCGGGCCACAGACGTGATGGGCTCCGCCCTCGCGGTGCTCGTGCTGGCGCCGGTGTCGATCGCCATCGCCCTGGCGATCAAGCTCACCTCGTCCGGGCCGGTGCTGTTTCGCCAGGCCCGGGTGGGACGCGAAGGCAAGCCGTTCCAGATGCTCAAGTTCCGCACGATGGTCGCGGGCGCCGACGCCATGAAGCCCGAGCTCCACGACAGGAATGAGGCCGGTGGCCTGTTCAAGATCGAGGGGGACCCTCGCATCACTGGCGTCGGGCGGTTCCTGCGCAGGGCATCGCTCGACGAGTTGCCACAGCTGCTGAACGTCCTGCGAGGCGACATGAGCCTGGTTGGGCCGAGGCCGCTGATCGATGAGGAGGACCGGCTGGTGCACGGCTGGCAGCGTCGCCGGCTGGTGTCCCCGCCCGGGATGACCGGCCTGTGGCAGATATTCGGGTCGTCGCGGATCCCCCTCGAGGAGATGGTCAAGATCGACTACCTCTACGGCGCCAACTGGTCGCTGTGGCTCGACGCCAAGATCTTGCTCCGCACCGTCCCGTACGTTCTCGCCCGACGGGGGATGTAGGGCTGGTTCTTGGCGCTCAGCTCGCTGAAGTCGACGAAGGGGCCTTCACGGCTCAGCGAAAGGGGGGCGTCCATGGCCGCCCTTTTCCATTTCGACGGCCTGTTGGTGTCAAAGGCCCGCACCGCGTCCCGCGCTATCGGGTCCCGCGGATCCAGGCGCACCGCCTCGCGCGCGGCCTGACGCGGGTCTAGGCCGGCCGCGGCGCGCACCACTGCGAGCCCGTAGTGGGCCTCCGGCTTCTGCGGGTCATGTGCGATGGCCGCCTGCAGGGCCCGCAGGCTTCGCGCGGTCAGGCCGCGCCGCGCGTAGCAGTAGCCCGAGATCTCCTCGGGCGCCGCGCGGACATCGATCGTTGCCGTCGCGGAGGCCGCGGACTCGAGCGCCGTGTCACAGTCGCCACGGCCGAAGGCCTCCGTGCTCTCGTCTATGTGTACTTGGGATACGCCGATCAGCGCCGCGGGCGCAGCCATGACCAGCACCAGGCAGCTCGCCAGGGCGCGGCGTGGAAGGCTCGTCTCCTCACTACGCTCCACCTTCGGGCTGCCTCGTGCCAGCACGGCCCCCCCCAAGGCGAAGAACCACAGGCCCGTGGCTGCCATCTCCCAGTCCCAGTCGATCCCGGCATGCACCGCCCATGCCAGGCCGGCGGCGAAGACCGCCCCGTAGGGTGCGCGATCGACACCCCGGGCGCGCAGCGCCGCTGCCAGGAGAATCGCGCCGATCGCCACGATCACGAGCATCAGGCCCACCACCCCCAGTTCCCCTGCTACCTCCGCGTAGAGCGAGTGTGCGTCTCGTGCCTCGCCGCTTGTGGCCGGCCGGTCCCGTTCCCACAGGAGCTCGAAGGTGCCGGCGCCCTCCCCGGTGAGCGGAGCCAGGTCGAAGCCCCGAAGGGCGACCCTCCAGTGCTCGATCCGGCCATTCGAGCTCGGATCGGTCAATCTGTCGCGAACTCGGCCTCCCGCGGCAGGAGCCGTCCCGGCCACGAACCTGTCGTACTGCTCGTCTAGACGGTTCGGCGCCTCGGTCCCCACCGCGACGAACAGTCCGGCCGCGATCGCCACCGCGCCCGCCGACGCCACAAGCCGCCGCCGCACGGGCGGCGCCAGGCGAAGGCGCGCAAGCCGGGCATCGGCGGGAAGGAGGAGCGTGCGAAGGACCGCCGCTCCGACGGCGCACAGGATCAAGGCAAGCGCCACCTCCCGGCCCTGCGCGATCGCGGCGGCAGCGGTCGGGTCCTCCGATGCCAGCTGGTCGGCGCGGTAGGTCACGACCAGGGCCGCGGCAACCGCGGGCGCGCCGGCCGCCAGGCCGGTCAACAGCGCTCGCGGCCTGGCCACGACCGCGTATGCCACCAGTCCGATCACGGTGACTGCTATGGCCCCGCGCGAGAAGGTCAAGAGCAGCACGGCGGCCAGCAGCGGGCAGGCGGCGCAGCCCAGGATCCGCACCACCCTGGGCTCGCGCTCACAGCTGCCCAGGTGCAGGCAAAGGATGAGGCCGATGGAGGCCAGGATTCCGAGCGCGTTCCAGTAGCCGAGCGGATAGCTCAGCCTGTTCTGCGCGATGTTCGGGTCGATCGGCCAGACCTCCGGAAGCGTGCGCGTGATCAGCGCGATCAGGCAGACCGCCGCGATCCCGAGTGCCAGGCCGCGCAGCATCCAGCGCAGATCGCGCAGCCGCTCGGGCAGCGATGCGAAGAGGACCAGCGCCAGCCCGTAGAGCAGCACTCGGTCGTACTCGATCAGCGCCCGCTCGACGGATTCCGACCACTGGGCGGACAAAAGCGTCCAGATAGCGAGCAACCCGAGTGCTCCCGCGGCGATGCCCGCCTGCCGGGTGAATCCCTCGAACGGTTTTGCCGCGAGCGCGTTTCGGACTACCAGCACGGTGGCTAGGACGATCGTCCCGAAGGCCGGCCCATCGGGGAAGTAGCCACCCCGGTTGAAGCACAGGTACACCGTCAGGGCACCCGGAAGGAGCAGCAGGCCGGCCCTCGCGAGGTGGTCGGCCGTCCTTCGCTCCACCGATTGCTCGTCTTTGAAGACGAGCGCCACCAGCACGCCCCCGAACGTCAGCGCCAGCAGCGCCGCGGCCCCGGCGGCCACGCCGGCCGCCGCGTAGGCGAGGTAGGCGGCCGCCAGACCGGGCACGCCGAGCAGGGCCGTCAGGCGCCCAGCGGTGGGGCTCGCTGGAGTAGGCGCCTCCCCGGTCGTCGCCACCCGCATGAGTTTGACGTACTCCCGGCGCCGGAGATCTAGGGTTTCACCACGAAAAAAGGGGGAGCCTTGCGGCTCCCCCTTTCTGGGCCGTTATGGCCCGCATCTCGACTTCAGGTCACCCGCCTCGTCGGCACCGGCGCTCCTCGGCGCGATTGCCCCTTCGCTGGGTTCGCTCTTCCCTGCGGTTACCCCGCTTCTGAGCCCTCTCGCCCCTGCGGTTTGTCCTCCGCACGCTCTTGCGCTCCTGCTTGTTGCTGATTGCCTTCTCCGCGCGGCGATTTGACCTGCGAGTGCGTCTCTCCTCGTTGCGGTTCGCTCTCTTGGTGCTCCGCTCCTCGGCGCGGTTTTGCCGAACCAGCGTCTTGCAGTTGATGTACTGCGCCGCGCCGGCACTGGGACCGTTGTCGCGCGCGGACGAGAACTGACCGGTGATCGCCATCGTGGCGCCCGTCCCGCTTGCGAGTAGGCCCACGACGAGGGCGGTGGTCAAAAGGCTTCGTCTCTTCATCAAGCGTCCTTTCCGAGGAGCGGAGGCTCGTGACCCCCGCGTCGCCTTGGCTACCGCCCGCATCTTGATCCGATCAAGATCCAGGGCGCTCGCCTCGTGCTTTCCTTCGCTGAGCTGCTCGGCCGCGGCCTGCAGATCGACGGAAAGGCGTTCCTCGCTCGAGTGACTCATCGAACCCTTATACGAAGGACAGGGCGGTTTCGTAACCGGGGACTTTCACGACCGGCGTTTCGGCGGCCGACGTAGGCAATCATTGCGCCTATGAAGCGCGACGATTTCGAGCGCCTGTACGAGGAGCATGCCCGGCCGCTGCTGGGGTTTCTCGTGTACCGCACCGGCGACGTGGCCTTGGCCGAGGACATCCTGGCCGATGCGTTCGAGCGCGTCTACGGGGCCCGACGTTCCTTCAACCGCCGCAGGGCCAGCGAGAAGACGTGGATCTACACGATCGCGCTCAACTGCCTTCGCGATCATCGGCGGCGGGCGCAGGCGGAGGTGCGCGCGCTCGAGCGGGCTGGGCCTCCCGGGCTCCCGGCCGACAGCACGTCGATGTGGCAGCACATCGAGGCGCGGGACGCCTTGAGCCGCGCACTCGTGACCTTGAGCGAGGAGGAGCGGGAGGCGGTCTCGCTTCGCTACGGCGCGGACATGACACTGCCCGAGATCGCAAAGCTCACGGGCGAGAAGCTTTCGACGGTCCAGGGGCGCGTGTACCGGGCACTTCGCAAGCTGGGCGAAGAGCTCGAGTGACAGGACGCCATCAGGCGCTTCGAGTGGCTGGGGCTCGGACACCACCCGCTCGAACTCGTGCGCGACATACACATGTGACCTACCGTTCGAGCACGGACTCGGCGAACGCCGTCAGGGCCCGCGCCTGTCTCAGCGACGCGAGCAGGCGTTGCCCTCCGAGGTCGGTGAAGCCGTACTGCGCCTCATCCTTCAGGCTCAGCAGCCGTTCGAAAGCCTTCGCTGCGGTTGGTCCTTCCGGTGCGACCTGCTCGACGAGGCTCGCCGCCTCGAGGTGATCCTGTCCGCGTGCGCGCTCCCCGAGCGCCTGGCAGCAAGCCGCATCGGCTGCGGCGATGCCCGCGAGCACAGCGGACGAGATCGCTGCCTTGATCTCCTCGGGCGGGCTCGTCGGGGTGGCGCGCTCCGCGACCTGCAGATGTGCCCGAGCGTCTCGCAAGCGCGAACGCGCCTCTTCCCGTCCGCAGCGTTGGGTCCGGATCGGCTGCCGTGGTGTCACTGCTGGACGCCGGAGAGCAGTTCCAGCGGGGTTCCGCCGAGTGCGATGCCATCGCGCCGCAGCGCTGCCAGGATCGGCGCATTGGAGCGGGCCATCTCGCTCAGTTGCTGCTCCGAGGACTCGACTACGGCAGCGTGGTTTCCCGTCCACGTGCGCACATCGGCCGCCAGGCGCTCGCGCTGCTCGTGCCAGCGGGCGTCCGCTTCATCGGTTGGGCTCGGCCTCACCAGGAATATGTCGATGTCGCTGTCGGCGTCGCCATCGCCTCGTGCGGCAGAGCCGAACAGAGAGGCGTGCACGGCCGGCGGCGACCACGCCGAGAGCGTCGCTCGCAGCCGGCCCAGCAGATCGCTGCGGATCGTGGCCAGGGCCTCGACTGCCGGCGCGGCGAGGTGCTCGCGGTTGAGCGTGTGCATCAGTGCCCGTCCGGCGGGGTCGCGACGGACGATGCCTTGGTCCACCAAGCGATCGAGCGCCTTTCGGATCCCATCGGGCGAGCCGTGGGTCACCAGTTCAGCCACGCGCCGGCCGGTCAGCGGGCGGGTGGTGCGCGACAGCGCCACGAGGACATCGCCCTCGAGGCCGGGGGACACCGCTGTATAGGGGCGAGCGACGTGCATGAATGGCTACGCTAGCAGGCATATGACTGCTAGACAAGGCATGGTGCAGCTCGGGAACCCGTCTCGATGTCGCAATCGGTGTGCGCCGCTAGATTGTGTAACGAAATGGACACGGACACCGCCTTCTCCGCTCGCCAAGTCGCCCTGGCGCTGCACACCTCCGTCCCCAGAGTCATCCGCTGCATCCGCTCGCTGGGACTCGACGTCCAGCGCTCCCCGAGCGGCCGGCTCCTGCT
>Ga0136620_10000652_pt1 | contig 15866 bp, 12 predicted proteins | sample AntDrymUQ4162106_2_FD_104806 | JGI IMG/M metagenome (GOLD analysis project Ga0136620, IMG submission 104806) | Polar desert sand microbial communities from Dry Valleys, Antarctica - metaG UQ416 (21.06) | ecosystem: Environmental > Terrestrial > Soil > Desert | place: Antarctica: Dry Valley... | reverse complement strand
GCTGGCCGGGTTCGCCCAGGCCCTGCGCGACGCTTCGGTGGCGCTCGAGGCCGATACGGGCGGGCGCCCGGTGGTGGCCTGCGGCGGGGCCTACGACGGCGTGGCCGGCGTCCCGCACCTGTCAGTGGCGGCGGCCGCCACCGCGGCGGCCTGTGGCGCCGCGGTGGTCATGCACTGCGGGGCCACCCTGGGCCCGAAGCGCGGAGTGACCCAGGCCGACGTCTTGGCCGGCCTGGGGGGGCTGGCGCAACCTACGGCCGAGCAGTCGACCGCGATGCTCGAGCGCTCCGGCATCGCGTTGGTCTACACCCCGGCGGTCACCGCCGGCTGGGAGCGCCTGCGTCCGCTGCGCGATCAGATAGGCGTGCGCGGGCCGCTGCATGCCGCCGAGCGCCTGCAGAGCTTCTTCGGCGCCCGCCGTTTCGTGATCGGCTTCACCCACAGTCCCTATCCCGCCCGAATCCTGGGTGCGCTCGCGGCGCTCGGGGCGCAGCGGTCGGTCGCGGTCCGGGGGGTCGAGGGGTCGGACGTGGCCCGGCCCGGCAGACCGACCGCCGTCGCCGACGCCGGTCCGCTGGAGCTGCCCGAGCAGCTCGGCCAGCGGATGCCCGCCGAGGGCGGCGCCGAGGCGTCGGCCGCGGCCACACGCGGTGTGCTCGCCGGCGAGCTGAACGGGCCGGTGGAGCAGGCGGTGGCGCTCAGCGCGGGGCTGCGCCTCTACGCCGCCGGGCTGCACGAGGACCCGCGCGAGGCCACCGAGCGGGGCCGCGCCGCGCTGCGCGACGGCAGCGCGGCGGCCGCACTGGACGCGCTGCTCGGCTGAGCGCTCCTGCTGCTCGGACCCTGATACCCAACGGCAATAGGGGCGTCACAAGCTCGACACGCGCGGCTCATTGCCCCGAAACCGGCGGCTGGAAGGGTCTTCGAAGTCCGGAGGAGGCGACCAGGAGGCCTGATCGATGGAGTCAACGGCGAGCACACCCACCACGGCCCGCCGCGGCCGGTGGATCGACCACTGGGAGCCCGAGGACGAGCGCTTCTGGGAGGCCTCGGGCAAGCGGACCGCGCGCAAGAACCTGATCATCTCGATCTTCGCGGAGAACCTGGGCTTCTCCCTGTGGGTGCTGTGGACGGTGGTGGTGATCAACCTCGTCAACGTAGGGATCACCCTGACGCTGTCCCAGCAGTTCTGGCTCGTGGCGGTGCCCAACCTGATCGGGGCGTTCCTGCGCGTGCCCTACACCTTCGCGGTGCCCCGCTTCGGCGGGCGGATGTGGACCACCATCAGCGCGTCGCTCCTGCTGATCCCCGCGGTCCTGCTCGCGGTAGTGGTGCCCAGCGGGTGGCTGGCCGGCCAGAGCCCGGGGGACCAGTTCTGGATCCTGCTGGCCTGCGCCGCCACCGCCGGCCTCGGCGGCGGCAACTTCTCGTCCTCGATGGCCAACATCTCCTTCTTCTATCCCGAGGGCAAGAAGGGGCTGGCCCTGGGCCTGAACGCCGCGGGCGGCAACCTGGGCGTGGCGATCTGCCAGCTGGCGGTGCCGCTGGTGATCATCATCGGGGTGCCGGCCAGCGCCGTGGCGCTGCCCGAGCACGAGGTGCACCTGGCCTACGCCGGCCTGATGTGGATCCCGTTCGTCGTGGCGGCCGCGCTGCTCGCGTACTTCTACATGGACAGCCTCACCCAGGCCAAGGCGGACACCAGGTCCTACGCCGCCTCGCTGCGCCACGGCCAGACGTGGCTGATGTCGCTGCTCTACATCGGCACCTTCGGTTCGTTCATCGGCTACTCCTTCGCCCTGCCGCTGGTGATCAAGAACACCTTCCCAGAGTTCCTGGCAGGACACACGTTCATCGCCACCTACCTCGCCGGGCTGGGCTTCGTGGGCGCCCTGGTCGGCTCGGTTGCGCGGCCGCTGGGCGGGTGGCTGTCCGATCGCCTGGGCGGCGCCAGGGTCACGCTGTGGTGCTTCGCCGGCATGGCGGTGGCCACCGGCTTCGCCATCGTGGGGGTCAACGGGCGCAGCTTCGCGCTCTTCTTCGCCTCGTTCATGGTGATATTCCTGCTGGCCGGGGCTGGCAACGGGTCGACCTACCGGATGATCCCGTCGATCTTCGCCGCGCTCGGGCGCAAGGAGGCCGCTGAGAAGGGCCTGCCGCGCGAGGACACCCTGCTGAGCTTCAAGCGCCAGGGGGCGGCGGTGATCGGCATCGCGGGAGCGATCGGCGCCTTCGGCGGCTTCCTGATCCAGGTGGCTTTCCGCCAGGCCAGCCTGGGCGTATCCGCCGACGTGAAGGCGGCGGAGTCGCCGGCCGACAAGCTTGCGGTCGCGGCCGCCCAGGCCGACTGGTCGGTGCCCGCGCTGTGGCTGTTCCTGGGCTCCTATGTGGTGTTCGCGGGGGTCACATGGTTCTTCTACCTGCGCTCCTCGTTCGTCACCCGGTCGGTTCCCAGCCTGGCCGGCGAGTCCGTGTGAACCGGCCGGGGGCGGGGGCGTGACCTGCGTTACGGCGACCAGAGCCGTCGTTTTTAGGAGACCGCCCGGAGAGGGTGGGCGAAATCCTCCGGAGAGGGTCGGCCCGACTCGGCGAGTGGCCGCCCGGGTCAGCCGCCCGCGCCCGCCACCGGCGGCGCGGTGGGGTCGACCGCTTCGCCACCCGACTGCTCCCGGGCCAGGTAGTCCTCCACGACCTCGGGGTGATCTGCGGAGCGTGTGACCACGGCGAGCAGGTCGGACATGGTCGCCACCTCCTCGGTCTGCTCCTTGAGGAACCACTGCATGAAGCCCTCGCTCTGGAAGTCGTTCTCCTCCCGGGCCACCAGTGTCAGGCCGTTGATCTGATCGGTCACCCGCTTCTCCTGGTCAAGGGCGACCTGCACGGGCGTGACCAGATCAGCGAACGTGGTTACCGGATCCGCCGCGCCCGGGATCACCGGATCGGCGCCGGCGTCCATCAGGTACTGCACCATCATCATCGCGTGGTCGCGCTCCTCGAGCGCCTGCGCGTAGAAGAACGCCGCCAGCCGGGGGAGGGTGCGCGCGTCGTAGAAGACCGCGGCGGCCACGTACTGCTGGGAGGCCGCGAACTCGTTCGCCACCTGCTCGTTCAGGCGCTCGACGAATCGGCTGGCCGCCACGTTGCTCTCCTCGGGTCGGGGGTCAGGACTTGGACTTCTTCAACCGCTTCGGGCAGCGCTTGCACCGCGAACGGGACTTGCAGCACTTCTTTTTCGGCTTGACCGTCTTCCCCACGCTATCCCCCGTGCGTCCCGACGTCCATTAGGCGACCCTAACACGGCGGCTGAATCAATGTTAGGGTGCCCTAACTACGAACGGAAAGGCGGCGGACTTGGACCGGAAGCGGTGGGTGATCATGATCGTGGCGGCGGCGCTGGGGGGCGGTCTCTCCCTGGCGGTGGGCTCCTGCGGCGGCGAGGACCGGGGCAGCGTGGAGATCGAGGACTCGACGTCGGGCACCGGCACCTCGACGTCGGGCGCGGATACCTCGACCGGCGAGACCTCGACCGGCGAGACCACCCCCGCGCCGTGACCGCGGCCCCGTTCGCCATCGATCCCCGCGCCGTGACCGCAAGCCGGTTCGCCATCCTCCCGCGCCGTGACCGCGGGCCGGTCGCCATCGATCCCACGCCGTGACCGCGGCCCCGTCCACCACCCATCCGGCGGCATGAGCTCCGACCGCGCCCGGGGGGCCGGCACCTTCGAAGTATGGGCGGCCCGCGCCTGGAACGTCTTCAACGAGGGCCGGCCGTTCTCGATCGTCTTCCCCGCGATGGTGCTGCTCTGCGCCGCCCCGCTCGGGCTGGCGCCCGAAGGCTCGCTCGGGCTGGCGCTCCTGGGTTCGCTGGCCCTGGCCGTGGTTCTCAGCCGCTTCTCCTTCCCGCTACGCGGTCGCGCGCTGCTGTGGCTGGCCGCGGCGGCCTCGGTGCCCCTGCTCGAGCCGTGGCGGGTGCCCGGGCTGCTGCTCGGCGCCTTCGCCGGCTACGTCTTCTTCACCGTCTTCTTCTGGGGCAGCCTCTACTACCACCTGCGTACCGGCGCGCCATGGACGAACTTCCGCCGCTTCTGGCGCCTCGTGGCCACCAACTCGGACCCCACGAGCGGGAACGCACTGGAGCAGCTGCCCAAGCTGGTGATGACCCTCGGGGCCGCATCGCTGCTCGCCGAGCGCCCGACGGCCGGCAGCGCCGCCCGGATCGCCGCGGTCGCGCTGCTGGCGGCGGCCCTCGGGACGCTTGCATGGCGGCGCTTCGCCGCCACCCGCCTGCCCGTATACCCGCCGCGCCGCCCACAGCCCGCCACGCCGCGCGCTCCGATCGCGCGGCGTGTCTACGTGATCGTGGTCGACGGCGCCAACCGCGGCCGGCTGTGGCAGGCCCGCACCCCCACGATGGACCGCCTTGCCCGCGAGGGCACCGAGTACCTGGCCGTGGAGCCCGCCTACCCGGCCCGCACGGTGGTCTGCTTCTCGTCGATGCTCACCGGCGCGACGCCGGCCGAGCACGGTATGCGCTCCAACTTCGCGCCCCGGCTGGGCGTCCGCCGCGAGTCGGTGTTCGAGGTGCTCGCGCGCGCGGGCAGGACCGGCCGGCTGGTGGGCATCGCCCACCTGCTCGACCCGTTCGGGGAGCATGTCGTGCGCTCGGTCACCTCCGTCCAGCCCACGGCGCAGATCGACCTGTCCCTGGCGGCCACCGCCCGCCGTGTGGTCGAGGAGGAGGATCCCGACCTCCTGGTGCTCCAGCTCCTGGCCGCCGACCAGCTCGGCCACGTGCGCGGCACGCGCAGCGCCGAGTACCTCGAGCAGCTCGAGCAGACCGACCGGCGCATCGGCGACTTCCTCGCCTTCCTCGAAGAGCGCGACCGCCTCCGCGGCGCCACCGTCATCTTGATGGCCGACCACGGACAGGGGAGAGGGATCGGCGGCCACGGTCACATGGACTGGGGTGAGACGCCGGTGCCGTTCGTGGTGTGGGGCGAGGGCGCCCTGGCCGGCGCGATCAGCTCGCAGCCGCGCTCGGTGGCCGAGCTGGCGGTCACCGTCTCCCGCCTGCTGGGAACCGACGCCCCGGCCGCGGCGCGCGGCCGGCCGCTCGTGCCGGTGGAGGATCCGGCGGTGGCCCCGCCGCACCGCTACCGGGACCGGGGTCGCTGCATGGCGATCGTGGTGGCGCGAAACGAGGAGCCGCGCCTGGGCGCCGTGCTCGCCGCGCTGCCCCGTGAGGCCTGCGGCATGCCGGTCGACGTGCTGGTGGTCGACGACGGCTCCGGGGACGCCACGGCCCGCGTCGCCGAGGCCGCCGGAGCCCGGGTGGTGTCCCATCCGCACTGCCGAGGACTGGGCGCTGCGCTGCGCACGGGCCTCGAGTGCGCTCGCGACCGCGGCTACGCCGCCGCGGTCTACCTCGACGGTGACGGGGAGTACCACGCCTCCGAGCTGGCGGTGGTGCTCGACCCCGTGGCCCGCGGTCGCGCGCATTACGTCCTGGGGTCGCGGTTCCTGGGCCGGCGCGAGGGGATGTCGTGGCACCGCACCCTGGCCAACCGCGCCACCACGTCGGTGCTGGGCTCGCTGATGGGCGGCACCGTGCTCAGCGACGGGCAGACCGGCTACCGCGCCTTCTCTCGCGCAGCCCTCGAGGCCGCGGAGATCCGCCACGACTACAACTACGCGCAGGTGCTCACCCTGTCGCTGTGGGGAGCGAGCATCGAGCCTGCCGAGGTTCCGATCTCCTACACGAGGCGGGCGGGCGGCCGGTCGTTCGTGCGCTACTCGGAGTACCTGGTGCGGGTTGCGCCGGCGGTCTGGCGCCAGTGGCGCGCCTCGAGGGCGGCCAGGGCGGCCAGTCCGCAGCCGACGGCCGCGCAGAGCACGTACGGCCACGCGGAGTCACCGAACAACGGCAGCAGCCCGGTGAGCGGTCCGAGTGGAGCGTCCGGGCGCGGGGTCACGAGCCCCCCGCCGCCCACCGCCACGTCGAGGTAGAGCCACACCGAGGCGCCAACAGACACCACCGCGAGCGCGGCGCCGGTGCGCGGCAGGTGGCGCAGACCCCACGCCATGAGCGGCACGGCCAGCCCCAGCCCCGCCAGCAGGTGCCGGGGCGGGAACCAGAACCCGAACATCGTGGGAGCGAGGAAAGCGGCCACGAGCAACTGGAGCCCCAGAGCGGCGGCGCACATCGTGGCGGCGCGCTCCGTGGCCCGCAATTCCGGCAGGGCACGTGAGAGCAGCTCGCGCCTGGAGCGGTACAGCAGCCACAGCCCGGCAGGCACGAGCGCGAACACCGGCGCCCAGCGCAGCAGTCCGTAGTCGCGGTCGATCAGCAGAGCGACGAGCCGGTAGGAGCGTTCGAGGTAACCGAGCGGGAAGGCGGCGCCGGTCGCGGGCTCCCCTGGCACGCCTGCCGAGTAGGGGGTGGGCCCGCCGTAGAGCGCCTCGTTGACCGCCACGTACAGGGCCACGCTGAAGAGAGCGGACTCGACCGAGCCCAGCGCGAGGGTGCGCCGCCGCGCCCGCAGCAGCGACCGCGCCGCGTAGACCCCGATCACGATTCCGGCGGGCACGAACTTGGTGCCCAACCAGGGGAGAGCGCCCAGCAGCGCGAAGCACACGAACGCCTGCCGGCGCGACACCGTGTCCTCGAGCGAGACGGCGAGCAGCGCGGCGCCCGCCAGCGCCGCGGCGGCCGTGAGCTCGGGGTAGATCGCGGTGCCGTAGGCCACCAGCGGAGGCGACAGGCCAGTGGCCAGCGCCGCCCCGAGCGCCCACGGGTCGGGCACCACGCGCTGGGCCAGCCGGTAGGCGAGCGCGATCGCCAGCGCCGCGATCGCGGCCAGGAAGATCTCCACCCCCTTCGCGCCCGCGAGAGCGTAGGCCGGGGCGATCAGCAGCGGGAAACCCGCTCCGTGGGGCTCGTGCAGGCGCCCCTCGGTCTCCTTCCCCTGGCGGTCCAGCTCGTAGGGGTAGAACTCTGAGTACGAGCGCTCGGCGTACTCGTCGTTGACGTCGAGGCTGCCGTCCTCGACCAGCGACTTCGCGGCCAGCAGGTAGTGGGGCTCGTCCCCGCCGTACTCGGCGTCGCCGAAGGAGTCGAGGCCGAGCGTCCCGGCATAGACGCCGAAGAGGAGCAGCCACAGGGCGAGCGCTCGCCGATTCACGGCGGCGCACGGTAACGCAGGGTCAGGCGGGCGGCGGGGGGTGCTAGGTAGGCGGCTAGCGTCCTAGGTAGGTGGCGGGGACGCTAGGCGGGTGGCGGGGCCGCTACCTCATGGACCGCGAGGTTCAGCCGGGCCCGGGCCACCACCTGCTCGCCGGTGTCCCCGGTCTCCCACGCCGCCACCCCGGTGATCACGCGCGGACCTCCATCGCCGAGATCCAGCGCTATCTCCTGCGCGAGTGCCGCGGCTGCGGCCGCGTCGGTCTCCGGGGCCAGCAACGCCAGTCGGCGGCCGCTGTGACGGCAGGCTATGCCTCCCGATCGGCTGGCCGCACGCTGGACGGCGCGGGCCACGTCCTGGATCGCGGCATCTCCCGCGGCATATCCGTCGGTGGCATTCACTTCGGGTAGGCCGGTCAGCTGCATCAGCACGACCGAGAACGGGTGCCCCTGAATGGCGGAGCGCTCGGCGTGCGCTCGTACGGTGTCGTGCATGTAGCGGTGGCTGTAGAGAAGGGTGAGGTTGTCGGTCAGGCCCACTGGTCCGAAGCCCACTGGTCCGAAGCCAAGCACCGGCTCGCCCTCCTTTCGGCTCGCCCGGATCTCGGGATCGTCGAGGGCGAGGGCCAGGCCGTCGGGCTCGTCGCGAGCGGGCGGACACAGGCGCACCGCCTCCACGAAGAGGCGCACTACCTGAGGATCGAATTGGGTCCCGGCGCAGCGCTCGAGCTCCGCGCAGGCCTCCTCGAGCTCCAGAGCGGCTCGGTAGGGCCGCTCCGAGGTCATGGCGCTGAAGGAGTCGGCCACGCAGATCACCCGCGCCTCCAGCGGGATCTCGTCTCCCGCCAGGCCGGCGGGGTAGCCGTCGCCGTCGAAGCGCTCGTGGTGGTGGAGCACCGCCGGCGCGATCGAGTCGAGCGCCGGCACCTGCTCGACCAACCGATAGCCGATCCGCGGGTGCAGCTCGATGGTGCTCCGCTCCTCCGGCGTCAGCGCGCCGGGCTTGAGCAGGATGCGCTCGCTGATGCCGATCTTGCCCACGTCGTGCAGCAGCGATGCGATCACCAGCTCCTCGCGGCGGCGCGGGTCGATCTCGAGCTGGTTGGCCACGGCGGCCACGTAGTTGGCCACCTCGTCGGAGTGCAGCCGCACCGAAGGATCCTTGACCTCGATCGCCTCGGTCAGCATGCGCACCGTCGACATGTAGGACGAGCGCACCTCACCATGCAGACGGCCGTTCTCGAGCACGGCGCCGGCATGGTCGCCCAGGGCCAGCAGCACGTCGTCGTCGAGCTCCACGAATCCTCCGTCGCGGTTGGCGCAGACCATCACACCGCTGAAGTCGTCCTGAATGAAGATCGGAATGGCGAGGAGGTTGTGGATCTCCTCGTCGGCGGCGGTACGCTTCTCAGCGCGCAGGCTGGAGGAGTCGTCCTCGCGGACCGTCTCCTCGTGGTCGAGCACCCGGCCCGCGAACTCCTGCGCCACCGCGCTCTGCGCGGGATCGCCGTCGAAGCCGAGGTGGCAGACGAGGTCGAGATCACCGTCGCCGTCGCGATCCTCGCGCGAGAGCAGCAGCCCTTTCTCCGCCTCGACGAGCGCCAGCGCCACCCGCAGAACCATCTCGCGTACGTCGCCCGAGCCCAGCACCCCCTGCTGGCGGTGCATCTGCAGCACCTGGCCCCGCAGCTCGCGGGTCCAGTCGCGCTCCGCCTTGTGGGCGGTCTGGAGGCGGGCGCGCAGCCCGCGCTCGGTGCTCAGCTCCTGGTGGCGCTCTTCGGCGGTGGACTGGAGCTCGGAGATCTGGGTTTCGTGCTCCTTGGCGGCGCATTGGAGCTCTGAGATGTGGTTCTGGCGTTGCTCGGCGGTGGATTGGAGCTCGGAGATCTGGGTTTCGCGTTGCTCGGCGGCCGATTGGAGCTCGGAGACTTGGGCCTGGCGCTGCTCGGCGGCCGATTGCAGCTCTGAGATCTGGGCTTCGCGCTCCTTGACGGCCGATGTCAATTCGGAGTTCTGGACATCGCGCTGCTCGGCGGCCGATTGGAGCTCGGATATCTGGGCGTCGCGCTGCTCGACGGCAGACCTCAACTCGGATATCCGGGCGTCGCCCTGCTCGGCAGCAGACCTCAACTCGGATATCTGTGCGTCGCGCTGTTGGACGGCGGATGTCAGCTCGGATATCTGTGCGTCGCGCTCCTGGACAGCGGATGTCAGCTCGACAGCGGAGCTCAACTTTGAAATCTCCGCGTCGCGCTGCTCGACTGCCGCTGTCAGCTCGGATAGCTGGGCCCCGCGCTCCCGGAGCTGCTGCTCGAGCCTGCGCTGCTGCTCCTCCCGCGCCGCCCGGTCCTTCTGGTCGCGGTACCAGCCCGCCAGCGCTGTGATCGCGGCGAGCGTGCCCAGCAGAGGCAGGAAATCGTCTCCCGCGTCAAACAGGCTGCCGTTGATCTCCACGATAATCGCCGCGATCAGCGTCGCAGCCAGCAGTCCGGCGGCTACCGCGAACAGCGGATCTAGGCGGGGGCGGTCAGGCACGCGGGAGTCATTACCCCGTGGGCCCCAAACCATGCGGTCGGATCACCCGCGGCCCCTTTTTTCGCGCCTACGCCCCGAGCGCTCGGGCGATCACCATCTGCTGCACCTCGTCGGTGCCCTCGCCGATGGTGAGGATCTTCGCGTCGCGGTAGAAGCGGCATACGGGGTACTCCTCGATATAGCCGTAGCCGCCATGAATGTGCACGGCCTCCTCGGCGGCCCGCACCGCCAGCCGGCCCGTCTTGAGCTTGGCCTGGGCGGCGGTGAGCGAGAAGTTCCGGCCCTCGTCCTTCTCCTTGGCCGCCTTGTAGGTAAGCAGCCGCGCGGCCTCGATCTCGGTGGAGACGTCGGCCAGCTTGGCCTGGATCGTCTGGTACTTCGAGATCGCCTTGCCAAAGGCTTGACGCTTCTTCGCGTACGCCAGCGCCTCATCGAGCGCGCCCTGGGCCAGCCCGACGCCCATCGCGCTCACGCTGATGCGGCCGCCGTCGAGGGTCTGCATGAACTGCTTGAAGCCCATGCCGCGCGGACCGAGCAGGTTCGCTTCGGGCACGCGCGCGCCGTCAAAGGACAGCGGGCGCGTGTCCGAGGCATTCCAGCCCATCTTGCGGTAGGCCTGACCGACCTCGTACCCGGGCGTGCCCTTCGGCATGATGATGTTCGAGATCTCCCCTTCGCCGGTGCGCGCGGTGATGGCCACGAAGCCCGAGATGTCGGTGCCGGAGTTAGTGATGAACTGCTTGGCGCCGTCGACCACCCACTCGCCGTCCTCCAGCCGCGCGCGCGTGCGCACGTTGCCGGCGTCCGAGCCCGCCTCGGGCTCGGTGAGGCCGAAGGCGCCGAGCGTCTCGCCGGCCGTCAGCCTCGGCATCCACTCCTGCTTCTGCGTCTCGTCGCCGAACGCGTAGACGGGCCAGGTTCCGAGGCTCGTGTGCGCGGCCAGAGTGATCCCCACGCTGGAATCCACGCGCGCCAGCTCCTCAACCACGAGCGCGTAGGACAGGGTGTCCGCGCCGCCCCCGCCGTAGGCCTCGGGGTAGGGGATGCCCATCAGGCCGAGCTTGCCCATCTGAGCCACCAGCTCGTACGGGAAGCGCTTCTCGCGGTCGAGCTCCTCGGCGACGGGCTTGACCTCGCCCTGGGCGAAGTCGCGCGCGAGTCGCTGGATGGCGGCCTGCTCGTCGGTGAGGTCGAAGTCCACGGCGAGCGGATCGTATTGGGGGGCGAGCATCACAGCCGCCGGGCCTTTGCAGGGCGTGTGCACACCCGAGAAGGAGGTCTACGATGACCGCCGTGCAAGTGGCCCAGCGCATGACCGCGGAGGAGTTCCTGGCGTTGCCTGTGCCGTCGCACGGGCGGCCATGGAACTTGGTGGAGGGTGAGGTCGTGCAGACCGAGCCGACGGTGCTCCACAGCGAGGTGATCATCGACCTTCTGTTCGCGCTCGAGACCTGGTCTCGAGCCAAGCCAAGCAGGGGCGCGGCCCGGGTCCCGATCGACGTCCAGATCGACGAGCGCAACGTCTACGCGCCGGACATCCTCTGGTACGCCCACGGTCGCGTCCCGGGCCGGCGCGACGAGCCTCCGTACCCGCTGCCCGATCTCGCCGTCGAGGTGCGCTCACCTTCCACGTGGCGCTATGACATCGGTGCCAAGAAGGCGGGCTATGAGCGGCGGGGGCTGCCCGAGCTGTGGCTCGTCGACACCCAGGCCGACGTCGTGCTCGTATTTCGCCGTTCGAGCCCACAAACGCCGGGCTTCGACATCGCGCTCGAGCTCGACCGCAACCAGCAACTCACCTCCCCACTGCTGGCCGGATTCTCGCTCGCCCTGGCCGAGCTGTTCCCGAGCCGGTAGCCGCTCCCATCGGAGATGGACCGCCGAACCTTCCTCTGGACGCTCACCGCTTTCTTCGGCGCCACCGTGGTCTTCGGCCTGATCCGCACCGCCACCGATGACCAGGGAGCCGCCACGTCCATCGGCCTCCAGCTGGTGGCGCTCGCCCTGATCGTGGCAGCGATCGTGGTGGTTCAGCGCAGAGGCGGCTGAGCCTCGCCCGCCTCGTTGGCGGCCATGGGGAGAGCGTGGACGGGGTCGGTCACGGGGTCCGTCCCGTCAGCAGCTCGCCGTCGGCGCCGAGGGCAAGGTGGTGGGGCGAGTTTGGGCGGCCCAACCCTTCCTACGAATGTGAGAGCGTTCAACGGAAGGGACTACGATGACCGCCGTGCCGGTAGCCGAGCACATGACCGCCGAGGAGTTCCTGGCGCTGCCCCCGCCAGAGCGTTCCCAGCGCCGACAGCTCGTGGACGGTGAGGTGGTGGTGAACGAGCCGAGACCGCTCCACCAGCGCGTCTTGATGGATCTGGCGTTCGCGCTCGAGGGCTGGACGAGGGCGGACCCGACTCGGGGCGAGGCCACCTTGCCCCTCGACGTGCAGCTCGACGACCGCAACGTCTACGCCCCCGATGTCCTCTTCTACGTCGGCGACCGCGGCCCGGGACGGTCGGAGGACGTGCCGTCCCCGATGCCCGACCTTGCCGTCGAGGTGCGCTCGCCGTCGACCTGGCGCTACGACATCGGCGCCAAGAAGGCCGGCTACGAGCGCCTCGGTCTGCGCGAGCTGTGGCTGGTGGACACCGCCGCGGAGGCCGTCCTGGTCTTTCGCCGGTCCCGGGCCGCCGCGCCGGCGTTCGACATCGCCCTGGAGCTCGACCGCAGTCGGGAGCTCACCTCGCCGCTTCTGCCCGGCTTCGCGCTGGTGCTGGGCGAGCTGTTCCCCGCGGCGTAGCTTTTTCTGCCGGGTCCTCGCGGCCCAGGTAGAGCCAGGCCCCCGCGGCCACTCCCGCGATCGTGACCAGGCTGCGTCGAGCGTACGGATACGTCGTGCGCCGGCTGCCGGTAGATCTGCCTCGAGCGGTCCGCCTAACGGGAGTGGCGCACGCGGTTGCGCAAGGTGTCTTCCAGACTCGTGTCGCGACAGGAAGGCCCGAGCGTGCTCACCCCGCACCGTCTTCCCAGCCGCCGTCAGCCCGGGGAGCGGGCGGCCACGCACAGCGACGGGTAGCCGAGCGCCGTGATGCGTGCACTTTCCAGCCTGAATCCTGCGTCGACCAGGTCGGGCCGCGGGTCGAGCGGCTGCATGGCACCGAGCCGGTCCGGGGCGATGCGGGCCAGCCTTTCCAGCGCTGCCTCGAGCGGACGCAACCGGGGCCGCCCGGGCACGTAGACCGTGACCGCGATCAGCCGCGCGCCCGGACGCAGGACCCGCCTCAGCTCGGCGAGCACGGCCCGCCGGGTGCCCGGCTCGAGCACGTGCAGCACGTAGCTCGCGATCGCCACGTCGACGCTCTGGTCCTCGGCCGGCAGCTCCCTCAGATCCGCACTCTGCACGCGCCACCCCGCGGGCAGCGGCGGCACGCGCTCGAGCATGCGCGCCGAGGCGTCGACTCCAACGGCCGTCCGGGGGCGCACGGCCCGGGCGGCCAGTGCTTGCAGCACCGCGCCCGTGCCGGTGCCCGCGTCCAGCAGCACATCGTCCGGCTCGGCCTGCGCCAGGTCGAGCGCCACCTCGACCGCGCGGCGCTCGAGGAAGAGCTGGCGGTCGTAGACCGCGGCCAGTGCGTCCCAGTCGGCCACCTCGCTGAGGCTACCCGTGCCGGGCCGCTCTGCTTCGTCAATGGGATCGGCTGAGGGCTGATGACAGTGATGGCGTTCACGTGCGCGCCGACCGGGCCTGACCGCCTGGTCGATCGCAGAGGTAAGAGAAGGATGAGGTGGGCCGCCGCTGTGCGCTCATGTCATGGCGTCAGATCAGCCCCTGGCGCCCGTTGGCCACCCAACGACCCAGCAGCGGGTCCGTAAAGCCGGCGCGTTCCCCGTTGGTGGCCAGGTGGCCCGCGTGCTCGAGGCGAGCCAACGCATCGCGGCCTGTGGCCCGCGGGAGGCCGAGCGGCTCGAGGGTTTCCTTGCGCAACGGGCCTGCTGGATTCGCGGCCACGGCCGCGATCACCCGACGTTCGCTGTCGTCGAATCCTCCCCACAGGGAGACAAGCTGATCGGCGATCTCGTCGCTCACGGCTTCGATGGCGCCGGCGAAGACGGTCTCGTCGGCGGTCTCCCCTTCGGGGGTCTGTTCCCAGAGGTAGTGAGCGATCAACATCGCTCGCTGCGGGTGTCCAGAAGCAAAGTCGAGCAGCAGGTCAAGGGCGTCATCCACGTGCCGCCGGGTCTCAGAGAAGCGCCTCGTCACGTAGTCAGCGACGTCGTCGTCGCGCAGCGGCGCGAGCGGCACCGGCCGGGCCTGTCCGTAGAAGGGCCGCTCTCGATCCTCGAACAGCGTGCGCATCATCCCCGGGTGGGATCCGGCGAACACGTACGAGGCTTCCTTGGTGTGCTGCTCGATGACGCTTCGCATCAGGCCGTCAAGCGGAGGGCGCGCCCCCAAGATGGCCTGGAACTCGTCGTAGATCACGAGTGCACGCTGTCCGGTGCGCTTGAACATCCGGACGGGCAAATCGAGCAGCGCCGCTAGTCGCTCGCCAGTGGCGACTTCGAGGGTGGGCTCAATGCTCAATCCGGTGCCGGGGATCGAGGCCTTCGGCCTCAGCGTTCGCAAGACGCCGGCCACCCAGTTGGAGAGAGGACCGCGGAGGCCCCGGTACCCACGCTCGATCCGTTGAGTGGCATCCTCGGCAGAAAGGATGCCGTAGAAGTTCACGTAGACGGAGGCCATCCCGATTGCCTCGGCGTCGGCCCGTACCTTGCCGAGCAGAGATGTCTTTCCATAGCGTCGCGGCGCGGAGAGACGGCTGTGATGTCCCCCCTCGGCGAGTTCGACGAGCCGCTCGGCCTCCTCCTGGCGATCAATCAGCTCGCTCGGCTCGACCGGGCGCGAATAGACGAACGGATTCGATGCCATCAGCGCTGGCACGCTAGCATGGGTAGTGGGAAAGCCACCATCGCCGTGATGGAGCAGCCACCGTCAAGAGGGTGGAATATCCGTGGACCCCTGAGATCGGGTTTCCCACGTTCATCGCGTGGCGCCCCCCGCCCCCGGCTCCTCGAAGTCCATGTAGCGGCGCATGAACTCATCGAACCTTGGGACCGAAAACTCGATGAAGCCGTAGTCCTCGGTCGCGTAGATGAGGCCTTTGCTCACGAGGTCCTGACGAGTGGGGGAGACGGCGGTAGCGGGCTTATGTAGCTTCGCTGCCACTTCCCCGGAGCGGTACGGTCCGTCGCCGAGCTGGGCCATCGCGCGCATGTAGGTGCGCTCTGCTCGAGTGGCGCGTTGGACACGGACCTCGTACAGGCTGCTGTCGAGCGCCTCGACGGCGTACGGGACGGCGTCGGCGACGTTCGCGGCCGTGATCGGCGACTCCGTCGCGAGGTTCCACGCATGCTTGCCCAACTGCTGGATGTAGAAGGGGTAGCCCGCCGTCCACTCCAGAGCGCGCCCCACGCCGGCGGGCTCGTACTCCACGTCTTGCTGACGGGCCGGCTCCAGCAGCGCGGCGCGTGCCTCTGCCTCGCCGAGGTTGGCGATCGTGGGGAAGGTGAACAGCCGTTCGGCGTAGGAGCGGGCCTCTCCCGAGAGTCGGGGAATCTGAGGAAGCCCCGCGGCGGCCAAGGTGACCGGCAGGCTCTTCTGCGTGACCCGATGGAGCGCGCTGACGACGGCGCGGAACTGCACCTCGTCGGCGAACTGGACCTCGTCGATCAGGAACGCGACCCCCCGCTCCTTGCTGAGGGCGGCCTCCCCTACAGCGAGAAAGATGTCTGTCAGGTCACTCGTCACGGCACCTTCGTCAGCCCCGGACAGGTCGATTGAGAGCCCGAAGCCCTCCGGCCCGGTCAGTGAGATGGTCCGCAGGTGGGCCAGGCCGTCGCGGACCCTGCCGGTCATCCGTTCGCTCAGGCTCAACCGTGTCAGGGCTCGCTCGGCGTCTCGGGCGATCGCCGCCGCCAGGGAGCTCTCCGGTGTGAGCTCGTGGTAGTAGGTCAGGAACCCCTGGCTCTCCGCCTGGTCCTGGAAGGCGTTGAGCAGCACGGTCTTGCCGACACCGCGGAGGCCTTTGATCACCATGCTCTGCTCCGTCGCGCCTCGCTTGAGCCGACCGACGAGGACCTCGAACTGGCGCAGCTCTGCGTC
>Ga0136620_10000651_pt1 | contig 15871 bp, 18 predicted proteins | sample AntDrymUQ4162106_2_FD_104806 | JGI IMG/M metagenome (GOLD analysis project Ga0136620, IMG submission 104806) | Polar desert sand microbial communities from Dry Valleys, Antarctica - metaG UQ416 (21.06) | ecosystem: Environmental > Terrestrial > Soil > Desert | place: Antarctica: Dry Valley... | reverse complement strand
CTAGGACTTCTTCGTGGTGGACGTTGATCCGTGACGAAACTCGACCACGTCGCCTTCTGCCAGCACGTAGTCCTTGCCCTCTAGCCGGACCCGACCGGCCGCCTTGGCCGCCACCATCGACCCAGCAGCCACCAGCTCGTCGTACGTCACCACCTCGGCCTTGATGAAGCCGCGCTGGAAGTCGGTGTGGATCACGCCTGCCGCTTCGGGTGCGGTCATCCCGCGCCGGATGGTCCAAGCGCGTGCCTCCTTAGGCCCGGCGGTGAGGAACGACTGCAGCCCGAGCGTCTCAAAGCCGACCCGGGCGAGCACGTCCAGCCCGGGCTCGTCCACCCCGGTCTCGGCGAGCATCGCCCGGGCCTCCTCGTCGTTCTCGAGCTCTACCAGCTCGGCCTCGAACTTGGCGTCCAGGAAGATCGCTTCCGCAGGCGCGACCAGCTCCCGCAGCTCTGCCGCCAGCTCCCTGTCGGCGAGCTCGTCGGCGTCGCAGTTGAACACGTACAGGTACGGCTTGGCGCTGAGCAGCGACAGCTCCCGGAGCCCCGCTGAATCCAGCCCGGACCCGTACACCGGCTCGCCACGACCTAGCAGCTCGTACGCGGCGCGCGCCGCGTCCAGCACTGGCATCAACGCCTTGTCCTTGCGGGAGTCCTTCTCCAAGCGGGGAACGGCGTTCTCGACCGTCTGCAGGTCGGCCAGCACCAGCTCGGTACGGATCGTCTCGATGTCGTCGTGCGGCGACACCTTGCCCTCGACGTGGCTCACGTCGTCGTCGCGGAAGACGCGGGTCACCTGGCAGACCGCGTCGGCCTCGCGGATGTAGGCGAGGAACTTGTTGCCGAGCCCCTCCCCCTCGCTGGCGCCGCGCACGATGCCGGCGATGTCGACGAACTGCAACGTCGCCGGCACGATCCGGGTCGAGTCGAACATCGTCGCCAGGACGCCCAGGCGCGGGTCCGGCACCCCCACCACACCGACGTTGGGCTCGATGGTGGCGAACGGGTAGTTCGCCGCGACCACGTCGTTCCTGGTCAGCGCGTTGAAGAGGGTCGACTTGCCGGCGTTGGGCAGCCCGACGATCCCGAGGGTGAGCGGCACGGCCGCAGCGTACGGCGGCGTGTCGGCGGCGTTGACTGTCGGTGGCCCCTGTCATGGTCGGCGCATGGACCTCGCTACGCTCTTCGTGACCGCCGTGCTGGCCCTGCTCGCCGGCCTGGCGGCCGGCATCGTGCTCGGCACTGGCGTGCTCCGCCGCGAGCGGACCAGCGCCGCCGACCAGGTCAGCGCGAGCATGCACGCCACCGCGTCCGCGGTCCAGCCGGTCAAGGAGAGCCTCGACCGGTTCGACACCCGGTTGCGGGAGATGGAGACCACGGGCGTCGCGTGGCAGGAGCGGCTGGCCGCGCAGGTCGAGGCGGTCCGCTCCACCGGCGAGTCGCTGCGCCGGGAGACGAGCTCGCTTGCCACGGCGCTTCGCCGACCGCACGTCCGCGGCCAGTGGGGCGAGATGCAACTACGCCGGGCGGTCGAGCTGGCCGGCATGGTCGAACGTTGCGACTTCACCGTGCAGACATCGGTGCGCACCGCCGACGGCGTGCAGCGGCCAGACCTGCTCGTACGTCTGGCGGGCAACCGCCAGGTCGTCGTCGACGCCAAGGTGCCGCTCGACGCGTTCCTACAGGCAACCGACGCAGCGGGCGACGGCGACACCGACACTCAGTCACGGCAGCTGGCCCAACACGCCCGGCAGGTGCGCAGCCACGTCGACTCGCTCGCTGCAAAGGCCTACTGGCGGCAGTTCGCCCCCTCCCCCGAGTTCGTGGTGATGTTCGTGCCGGGCGAAGCGTTCTGGTCGTACGCGCTCCAGGCCGACCCGGGGCTGGTGGAGTACGCAGCCGCCCGCCGGGTCGTCCCGGCCACGCCGACCACGCTGATCGCGCTGCTCCGCACGGTTGCGTACGCCTGGACCCAGGAATCCGTCGCCGAGGGAGCCCGCGAGGTGCAACGGGTCGCTCACGAGCTCTACGACCGGCTCGGCACGCTCGGCGGCCACGTGGACAAGCTCGGTCGCTCGCTGACCACGGCGGTCACCGCATACAACGGCACGGTGGGTGCGCTCGAGGGCCGGGTGCTGGTGTCTGCCCGCCGGTTGCACGAGATGGGGGTCGGCGAACAGGCGCACGAGTCGCCGCGCGCAGTCGACGAGGCGGTGCGACAGCTGGTCGCGGACGAGCTGGTCGCGCGCGACACCGCTTCGAGAGATGCGGCGCGTCGCGCGGGATGACGCGCGCCGAGGTCTAGCGTGATTTCCGTGGACGGACCCGCCACCGCCGCGGTGCGCCCCACCACCGACCCAGCCGCGCCTGCGCGAGCGCCGTGGGTAGGCGCCGAGCCGCCAGTAGGCCTCGTTGTCTGTCCCGCCGGACTGCTGCTGCTGGTGGTCGCGTTCGCCGAGATCCAGCTCCGCGGGACGGTTGGGATCGGCACCGGCGTGGCACTTGTGCTGGTCGCCGCAGCGACCGCGCTGGCCGTGCGCATCCGGGACCTCTTCACCGCCGGGGTGCTGCCGCCGCTGCTGCTGGTGGCCGTGCTGGTCGTCGTCGCGGTGGTGCAGCCGGCGGGGATCCGGGTCACCGAGCTCGACCCGACCGCGAGCGTGCCGCAACGGGTGATCGCGGGCTTCGTCGACCTCGCCGGCGCCTTGGTGGTGGCGCACGCGCTGGCGCTGGTGCTCGTAGCGCTGCGGATGCGGGTCGCCCGGCGGCAGCGGCGCAGCCGACTCGCCGGCCCCTGACTCAGCCGACTCGCGCCTCGGCCGCCTTCATGTCGCGGCGCAGCTCCTTCGGCAGCGAGAAGATCAGGCTCTCCTCGGCGGTGCGCACCGACTCCGCGGCCGGAAACCCGCGCTGCCGGAGCCAGTCGAGCACCCCGTCGACCAGGTCCTCCGGCACCGAGGCACCGCTGGTCACCCCGACGGTCTCGACGTCACCGAGCCAGGCCTCGTCCAGCTCGTCGGCGTCATCGACCCGGTAGGCCGCGCTCGCGCCGCACTCCAGCGCCACCTCGACCAGCCGCACCGAGTTCGACGAGTTCGCCGAGCCCACGACCACGACCAGGTCTGACTCGGCCGCGATCTGCTTGATCGCCTGCTGCCGGTTCTGCGTCGCGTAGCAGATGTCGTCGCTCGGCGGGTCGAGCAGCTGCGGGAATCGCTCGCGGAGCCGGTCGACGGTCTGCATCGTCTCGTCAACGGAGAGCGTCGTCTGCGACAGCCAGGCAACGCGGGACGGGTCGCGGACCTCGACGGTCTCCGCGTCGGCGGGGTTCTGCACCAGGATGGTCCGCTCCGGCGCCTCCCCCGAGGTGCCCTCGACCTCCTCGTGCCCCTCGTGGCCGATCAGCAGGATGTCGTAGTCGTCGTTGGCGAACCGCTTGGCCTCGTGGTGCACCTTGGTCACCAGCGGGCAGGTGGCGTCGACAGTCTTCAGGCTCCGGTCGGCCGCCTCGCTGTGCACGGCCGGGGAGACGCCGTGCGCGGAGAACACGACGGTCGCGCCCTCGGGGACCTCGCTCAGCTCTTCGACGAACACGGCGCCGCGCTGCTCCAGCGAACGCACGACATGCTTGTTGTGCACGATCTGCTTGCGGACGTACACCGGCGGCTCGTAGAGGTCGAGTGCTCGCTCGACCGTGATCACCGCCCGGTCGACACCTGCGCAGTAGCCCCGCGGCGCCGCCAGCAGGACGCGCCGGCCGTCGGTCCCGGGCACGCCGGTCCGGTCGGAGGTTCCTGGGGAGGGCACGGCCCCATCGTACGGGCGGGTGACGCCTAGGGTGCATGCGTGCCGATGCAGACCACCGCCGAGAAGCCCGCACCGCTACGTGTGATCTCGGCCGCGCTCGGTCAATGGGTCGAACGGCTCGGCTGGGTCTGGGTCGAGGCCCAGATCGCGGAGCTCAGCCGGCGCCAGTCCCGGGTCTTTCTCACACTTCGGGACACTGAGGCCGACCTGTCGGTGCAGGCCTCGTGCACCGCCGACGTGTTCGATGTCGTGGTGCCGCCGGTGACCGAGGGCGCAAAGGTCGTGGTCCGCGCCAAGCCGCGCTACTACGACCGCCGCGGCTCGCTGTCGCTGACGCTGGACCGGATCCGCCCGGTCGGGTTCGGCGAGCTGTTGGCACGACTGGAACAGCGCAAGCGGCTGCTGGCAGCGGAGGGCCTGTTCGCTCCTGAGCGCAAGCGACGACTCCCGTTTCTCCCGGGCTGCGTCGGGCTGGTCACCGGCAAGGGGTCGGCCGCGGAACGCGACGTCGTCGAGAACGCGCGGCTGCGCTGGCCCGGCGTTCGGTTCCGCATCCTCAACACCCTGGTGCAGGGCGAGACCGCGGCCCTGCAGGTGATGGAGGCGCTGAGACGACTCGACGACGACCCGGCCGTCGACGTCATCGTCGTCGCCCGCGGCGGGGGCTCGCTGGAGGACCTGCTGCCGTTCAGCGACGAGGGCCTGGTGCGCGCAGTCGCAGCCGCCCGCACCCCGGTGGTCAGTGCGATCGGGCACGAGACCGACATGCCGATCCTCGACCTTGTCGCCGACCTTCGGGCGTCCACGCCGACCGACGCCGCGAAGCGGACCGTGCCGGACGTGGTCGAGGAGTCCGGCCGGGTCCGCCAGGCCCGTGACCGGATGCTTCGGGCCGTGCGCCAGCAGGTCGACCGCGAGCAGCACGGCCTGACGGCACTGCGGTCGCGCCCCAGCCTGGCGGCGCCGTACGAGCTGGTCGAGGAGCGCCGCGCGGCGGTGGTCGAGCTACGCGACCGGTCCCGGCGCTCGCTCGGACACCGCCTCGATCGGGCCCGTGACGATCTTGCTCACGGGTTGGCGCGGGTGCGCGGACTGTCCCCGTTGGCGACGTTGCAGCGCGGGTACGCCGTGGTCACGACCGACGACGGGCACGTCCTCGCCGGCGTTGGCTCGGCCGCTGCTGGACAGGCGCTGAACGTCCGTGTGCACGACGGGCGGTTGCGGACCCGGGTCACCGAGGTCCACCCGGAGCCGGGAGAATCCGCGCGATGACCGACCAGCAGCCGGGTGCGAGCGACCTCACGTACGAGCAGGCGCGAGACGAGCTGATCGAGGTGGTGCGCCAGCTCGAGGCCGGCGGAACCACGTTGGAGGACGCGTTGCGGCTCTGGGAGCGCGGCGAGCAGCTGGCCGGCATCTGCCAGCAGTGGCTCGACGGCGCTCGCGCCCGGCTCGACGCCGCGGTCGCCACCGAGACCGACGCCGACACCGACGCCGACCCAGACGCCGCCCCGGTCGCCGAGTGAAACCTCACCTCGGCAGCGTTGCGGCGAACGAGGTGAGGGTTGGCTCCGGCGCGGTCCCGGTGACGAGGGTGGTCGAGTCCGCCGAGCGGTAGACCAGGCTGACCTCCCCGGTCTCCTCGTCGACCAGCCGCCGCCAGGGGGTTCCCTCGACGTCGACGCTGCCCGCGGGGGTCGGGTCCGCCTCGCTGGCTGCGGCAACCACGGCGGGGTCGTCGGACTGTTCCACCTCGACGTACTCCTCGTCGGCAGTGAGCACCCCCAGGTGCCAGAGTCGGTCGCCTGGCTCCCACCGGGCGCTGGTCGCGCGCCATCCGGCAGGAAGCTCGGCGGGCCGCGCCAGGGCAAAGCCCGCCTCGGACCGCGCCTCCGCCGCGACCGCCAGGTAGTCGACCGGTTCCGGCTCCACAACGGTGTCCTCGCGGAACAGTCCGGCCGCCCAGGCGAGGACCAGCACGCCGGCCGCAAAGACGGCCACCGCGCGCACCACGTCAGCGAAGGACCGGTTCACCCCGAGATTGTCGCAACCACCCCCGACCCGAGGCGGAGACCGGGCTGCGCTGTGATGGAGGAGTGGACGACGACGACTCGCGCGAGGTCTTCCGCACCGTCGACCTCGCGCTGCGGGTCGGCGAGGTCGTCATGTCCAGCGGCGCCGGCGCCGCCGACGTCTACGCCTCGGTGCTCGCCGTCACTCGGGCGGGCGGCCTGCGCCACGTACACCTGGACACGACGTTCGGCACGCTCACCATCTCGGTCCAGTCCGCGCCCGAGGTGCCGCCGCAGACGTACGTGCGCACGGTGACCTACCGCGGCCTCGACTACGGGCTGCTGACCGAGGTCGACCACCTGGTCCGCGAGCTGTCCCACGGCGACATCGACGCAGGAGCGGCGAGCCGCCGGCTCAACGAGATCCGATCCGCCCCCCGCCCGTACCCACGCTGGGCGGTGTCCGCAGCCAGCGGGCTGATGGCAGCGGGTATCGGGCTGCTGCTGCAGGGTTCCGTGCTGGTGGTCGCGATTGCCTTCGTGACCGCGGTGCTGATCGACCAGCTGCTCCAGCTGATGTCGCGCCGACGCATCCCCAACTTCTACCAGCGGGTCGCCGGTGCGCTGCTCGTCACACTCGTCGCGCACGGCCTGTACGTCCTGGACGTGCCGGTGAGCCCCTCGGTGATCGTTGCGGCCGGGATCGTGCTGCTGCTCGCTGGGATCACGCTGGTCGGCGCGGTGCAGGACGCGATCACCGGCTACTACGTGACAGCCTCGGCTCGGATGTTCGAGGCGCTGCTGTTGACCGGCGGCATCATCGCCGGGGTCAGCATGGGCCTGGCCCTCGGCATCCGGCTGGGGTACGAGCTGCCGCTGACCGCCCGTGCCGCGTCCGCGCTCGACGACCTGCCGCTCGCCCTGGTCGGCGGCGCCCTGGTGTCGGTCGGGTTCGCGCTCACCTGCTATGCGCCGGTGCGCGCGCTGCTGCCCATCGCAGCCGCCGCGGTAACGGCTCAGGCGATCGACGTGGTGCTGGTGACGGCGCGGCTGGGTCAGGCTGCATCGGCCGCGGCCGCGGCAGTGCTGGTGGGCATCGTCAGCTACACGCTCGCGGGGCGGTTCCGGGTGCCGCCGCTGGTCGTGATCGTCAGTGGCATCGTCGGCCTGCTACCCGGTCTCACCATCTACCGCGGGCTGTTCCTGCTGCTCACCGAGAGGGACGTGGGTGGGTTCTTCGCGCTGCTCACCGCGGCCAGCGTCGGCGTCGGCCTTGCGTCCGGCGTCCTGCTCGGTGAGTACGTCGCACAACCGCTGAAGCAGCGAGCCCGACGGCTGGAGAACCGGCTCGCCGGGCCGCGGCTGGTGGGGCCGCTGCGGCTGCCCACCCGCCGCGAGCGCCGCGAGCGCCGCGCCCGGAAGGCAGGCGAACGGCCCGGCGGCGACTCCACAAGCGCGGCAGACTGAGCGCTTGGAACGTCCGCGGCTGCGCTGGAGCCACCCGTGACCGCACCCGCAACAGCGGGATAGGCTCGCCGCCATGACCGCATACCGTCTTGCCGAGTCGGCCACCGTCGTCGGGGTCAGCGAGGACACCATCCGGCGCTGGGCGGACCAGGGCCGGGTCCGCACCACCACCACGCCGTCGGGGGCGCTCGCCATCGACGGCCGGGACCTGGCTGCGCTTGCAGCCGAACGCGCCGGTGTGACCCCCGGGGCGCACCCATCGCCCGCGACCACCAGCGCCCGCAACCGGCTGACCGGGATCGTGACCAACGTTGTCCGCGACACCGTGATGGCGCAGGTGGAGCTGGTCTGCGGTCCCTACCGCGTCGTGTCGCTGATGAGCAGGGAGGCGGCCGACTCGCTCGGCCTCGAGCCGGGCGTCCTCGCCGACGCGGTGGTCAAGGCGACCACCGTCGTCGTGGAGCGGGCGTCATGACCGCGCTGCGTACGTGGTCTGTCGTTGCCGCGGTGCTGTCGCTGCTTGTCGCAGCCGGCTGCTCGGACGACGACCCGGCTGCATCCGGCGGCTCCGACACGCTGACGATCCTGGCGGCCTCGTCGCTGACCGACGTCTTCGACGTCCTCGCCGACGTGTACGAGCAGGAGCACGAAGGTGTCGAGGTGCGGCTGACGTACGACTCGTCGAGCACGCTGGCCGAGCAGGTGATCCAGGGCGCGCCGACGGACATCCTCGCCACCGCGGACGAGGGCACGATGCAGGGCGTGGTCGACGAAGGGCTCACCGCGAGCGACCCCGTCGTCTTCGCCCGCAACATTCTGATCCTCGTCACCCCGGCCGACAACCCGGCGGACATCGCGTCGATCGAGGGTCTCAACAACCCGGACGTCGACTGGGCGGTGTGCGTCCCGGACGCCCCGTGCGGCATCGCATCGGAGGAGGTGCTCGGCATCGTGAACGTCACCAGTGAGCCGGTGACCGAAGAGGCGAACGTTCGTGACACCCTGACCAAAGTGACCGCTGGAGAGGTGGACGCCGGCCTGGTCTACGTCAGCGACGCACAGGCGGCCGGCGACGACGTCCAGAGCATCGAGGTGCCCGAGGCCAGCCAAGCGATCAACGCCGACGTCATCGCACCCCTCGACGGTGCGGCGGACGCTGAACTGTCGCAGGACTGGATCGACCTGGTGACCTCCGACGAGGGCCAGCAGGCGCTCGAGGGGTACGGGTTCCTGCCGGCGTCGTGACCGATGCCGGCAGGGCGGCCACCGGACGGCTTCCGTGGCAGCTGCTGGTACCGGCCGTCGTCGGCCTGGCCGTGCTGCTGCTCCCGCTGGTCGGACTGCTCGTACGGGCGCCGTGGTCGACCCTGCCGCAGCGGCTGGCCGACCCGACAGTGCGCGAAGCGCTCCAGCTCAGCCTGATGACCGCGACCGCGGCCACCGTCTGCTGCCTGTTCGTGGGGATCCCGCTGGCCTGGCTGCTTGCCCGGACCGCCGTCCCCGGGCGACGGCTCATCCGAGCCCTGGTCACCGTTCCCTTGGTGCTGCCCCCCGTCGTCGGCGGGGTCGCGCTGCTCACCGCCTTCGGGCGGCAAGGGGTTGCCGGCGAATGGCTGGACACCTGGTTCGGCATCCGGCTGCCGTTCACGACGGTCGGGGTCGTGGTCGCGCAGACCTTTGTCGCGCTGCCGTTCCTGGTGCTCGCGGTCGAGGGCGCGCTGCGGTCGGCCGACGCCCGCTTCGACGACCTGGCAACCACGCTCGGCGCGACCCGTTGGCAGGCCTTCCGTCGAGTGACACTGCCGCTCGCCGCGCCTGGCGTCCTGGCCGGCGCGGTGCTGGCCTGGGCGCGAGCGCTCGGCGAGTTCGGCGCGACCATCACCTTCGCCGGCAGTTTCCCCGGGACCACCCGGACCATGCCGCTGGCGGTGTACAACGCGCTCAACTCCGACTTCGACAGCGCGATCCTGCTCAGTCTCGTGCTGCTCACGGTCAGCATCACCGTGCTGGTCGTTCTGCGCGAGCGCTGGACCGCCGGGGTGGGCCCATGACCACGGGGCTGGACGCGCACGTCGTCGCCCGCCAGGGGGACTTCACCCTGGACGTCGAGCTTGCGGCGGCGGCAGGCAACGTCCTCGCCGTCCTCGGACCCAACGGCGCCGGGAAGAGCACGCTGCTGCGGGTGCTTGCCGGGCTGCAGCAACTGACCGACGGCCACATCCGGGTCGACGGCACCACGATCGAGGAACCGTCGAGCGGCATACGGGTGCCTGCGCAGCGCCGCGGCAGCGGCCTGGTGCCGCAGGCGTCGATGCTCTTCCCGCACCTGTCCGCGCTCGACCAGGTTGCCTTCGGGCCTCGACACCAGGGCGCCACTCGCCAAACCGCCCGAGCAGAGGCGCGGGACTGGCTGCGCCGTACCGGCCTGACGACTCTGGCCGACCGTCGACCGGCCCAGCTGTCCGGCGGGCAGGCCCGCCGGGTCGCGATCGCACGCGCATTGGCCGCCAGGCCGCGGATCCTGCTGCTGGACGAGCCGCTCGCCGCGCTCGACGTCCGCGCCGTGCTCGAGCTCCGCTCCTTCCTGCACCGGCACCTGAGCGACTTCCCCGGCGTCGCCGTCCTGGTGACCCACGACGCGCTCGACGCGCTGGTGCTTGCCGATCAGCTGGTCGTGCTCGACGGCGGGACGGTGGAGCAGTCCGGCGCACCGCGAGACGTGGCACGGCACCCCCGCAGCGCCCATGTCGCAGCGCTGGTCGGGCTCAACCTGGTCCGCGGCACGGCGGACGGCCACTCCGTACTCGTGCAAGCCGACCACGGCGAGGTGACGGTGACGAGCACGACCGAAAACCACGGCGAGGTGTTCGCGAGCTTCGTGCCGGCCGCGGTGTCGTTGCACGTCGAGGAGCCTCGAGGCAGCGCCCGCAACGCGTGGCCAGGCACGGTCACCGGGCTGACCCCCCACGGCGACGCGGTGCGGGTGGAGGTGGGCGGGACCGTTCCGGTACTCGCCGATGTCACACCACAGGCCGTTGCCGAGCTCGCTCTGGCGCCCGGGACAGCGGTGTGGGCAACGATCAAGGCGACCCAGGTGCAGGTCTACCCGGCGTGAGTCGGCGGTACGATCGGGCCGATCCCGGAGCCGAACCACGACGAACGGGAGAATTGCCCGATGACCGAGACCGAGCACCGCGAGGCGGACCCCCGTCCAGCGGGGACACCGCACCTGCCGGGCCACCTCGACACCCCGGCCCTGGTCCCGGACCGCAACCTGGCGCTCGACCTGGTCCGGGTGACCGAGGCGGCCGCGATGGCTGCCGGACGGTGGGTCGGTCGCGGCGACAAGAACGGCGCGGACGCGGTGGCCGTCAACGCGATGCGGGTGCTGATCAGCACGGTCGGGATGAACGGCGTCGTGGTCATTGGGGAGGGCGAGAAAGATCGCGCCCCGATGCTCTACAACGGCGAGCGGGTTGGCGACGGCACCGGGCCGGAGTGCGACGTCGCCGTCGACCCGATCGACGGCACCACGCTGACCGCCAAGGCGATGTCGAACGCGCTGTCGGTGATGGCGGTGTCCCCGCGAGGGTCGATGTACGACCCGTCCGCGGTGTTCTACATGGAGAAGCTCGCCACCGGCCCGGAAGCGGCCGATGCGGTCGACATCCGGCTGCCGGTCGCCGAGAACATCCATCTCGTGGCCAAGGCCAAGGGGTCCACCCCCGAGGACGTGACGGTCTGCATCCTCGACCGTGAGCGGCACCAGCAGCTCGCTGACGACATCCGCGCAACAGGCGCGCGGATCAAGTTCATCACCGACGGTGATGTCGGCGGGGCGATCATGGCCGCCCGGCCCAGCACGGGTGTCGACCTGCTGCTCGGCATCGGCGGTACGCCGGAGGGGATCATCGCTGCCTGCGCGCTGAAAGCGATGGGCGGCGTGCTCCAGGCCCGGCTGTGGCCAGCCGACGACGACGAGCGGGCGAAGGCGCTCGACGCCGGCCACGACCTCGACCGGGTGCTGTCCACCGACGACCTGGTGGCTGGCGACGACTCGTTCTTCGTCGCGACCGGGATCACCGATGGCGAGCTGCTGCGCGGGGTGCGCTACCGCGCGGGCACCTGCTCCACCCACTCACTGGTGATGCGCTCGCGCAGCGGCACCATCCGCGAGATCGCCAGCGAGCACCGGCTGTCCAAGCTGCGCGCGTACGCCTCTGTCGACTTCGAGCACTGAGTTGCCCGCTGAGCCGCCCGTTGGCCGGGCGCTCGTGGTCGGCGAGGCCCTGGTCGACGTACGCCACGAAAGGCGGGTCAACCCGGCCGAGGTTGCGGAACACCCGGGTGGTTCGCCGCTCAACATCGCGGTGGCCCTGGCCCGGCTCGGGGTGGAGACCACATTGGCCACGCAGGTCGGCGACGACGACCGCGGCGCAGCGCTCGCACGACACGTCACCACGGCGGGCGCGGAGCTGATCCGCGTCGGACCCGCCGGGCCGACCTCCACCGCGACCGCGGTCATCGGCCCGGCCGGGGCGGCGACGTACGAGTTCGACCTGGCGTGGTCGGTGGACCGGCTCCCTGATCCTGCCGACTACGCGGTCGTGCACGTCGGCTCGATCGGTGCCGCACTGGCGCCCGGTGCCGACCAGGTCGCCGAGCTGGTGGCAACCGCGGCGACCGCCGGGGTGCCGGTCTCCTTCGACCCCAACGTCCGGACGGCGATCACCCCGGACCTCGCCGACGTACGTCGGCGGGCGGAGCGCATCGCGGACAGCGCGACGCTGCTCAAGCTCAGCGACGAGGACGCGGCGCTGCTGTACCCGGCGCTCTATCAGCCGCTGGCTGTGGGGGACTTGCCGCGGCGGCTGGTCGAGCGGCACGGCGTCCGGCTGGTTGCGGTGACCCGCGGGGCCGCTGGCCTGGTGCTCGACGACGGGGCGCACACGGTGTCGATCCCGGCGCCACGTGTCACCCTCGCCGACACGATCGGCGCGGGCGACACGGTGACGGCCGCCCTGCTCGCCGGCCTGCTGGAGCGGAGGCTCCTCGAGCCGGACGGCTGGCCGGGGCCTGGTGAGACAGCCGCAGCCGCGCTCGGCTGGCTTGGGTCGCTTGCCGTGCGGGCGGCGGCGGTCACGTGCGCGCGGCCGGGGGCTGACCCGCCGTTGCGGGCGGAGCTGGCGATCAACCCCCCAGAACCGTCTACCGGTCGGTAACATCAGCCGGGTGAGCGAGTCCGTCGCGTCGCTGCCCACCGGCATCGAGCTCGCGTACGAGACGTTCGGCGACCCGGGTGCCGAACCGCTGCTGCTCGTGATGGGCCTGGGCGGGCCGATGACGTGGTGGCACCCCGACCTGTGCCGGCTGCTCGCCGACCGCGGCTTCTTCGCGATCCGGTTCGACAACCGAGACGTGGGCAGGTCCAGCCGGGTGCCGAGCGGTCGCGTCGACAAGGCGGTGCTCGCGCGGGCCTACCTCGGAGACCGGCGCTACGCCGCGTACACCCTGGACGACATGGCCGACGACGCGTTCCGGCTGCTCGACCACCTGGGCGTCGAGCGGGCACACGTCACGGGGGTGTCGATGGGCGGGATGATCGCTCAGACGATGGCGATCACCCGGCCGGAGCGGGTCTCCTCTTTGGTGTCGATCATGGCGAGCACCGGGCAGCGTCGGGTCGGGTGGCAGGACCCGCGGCTGCTGCCGCTGTTGCTGACCCCGTTCGCCCGCACTCGCGACGCGTACGTCGTGCGCGCGGTCAAGATCTGGCGGGCGATCAGCTCACGGGAGTTCCCGACGTCCGACGAGGACGTCGCTGCCCGGGCTGCCGAGACCTGGGACCGCGGCTACGACCCGATCGCCGCCGCCCGGCAGACCCTCGCCGTCCTGGCGCAGCCCGACCGGTCGGCTCGGCTGCGCACCCTTCGGCTGCCGGTCGCGGTCGTCCACGGGCTCAAGGACTTGCTCGTGCACCCGTCTGGCGGTCGCGCCACCGCCCGGGCGATCCCGGGGTCCGAACTGGTGCTGGTCCCGGGCCTCGCCCACGACCTGCCGCGCCAGCTGTACCCCCTGTTCGCCGACGTGATCCGCCGCACCGCTGACCGCGCCAAAGCCACAACCGAGACGGCGTCCCGCTGACGTCAGAGGATTGCGTGGCGGAGCATGAAGTCCCGCTCGGGGTCCAGCCCCAAGCTCGGATCCGGGGCGGTCTCCTCACCCTTGGCCGCGACGGTGTCCTCCACCCGTACGCCAGCGGGCAACTCGCGAAACCGCGGCGGTGTCTGCCGCTGCTCACGATCCGTGGACTTCTCGCCCATGGAGTCACCGTACTAGGACTCCGCGAAGCGTGAGAGTGACGCTGGTGTCCGATTCGTCCCGAGTGTCGCCGCAGAAACGTCACTCTCACGGGAGCGGGAGCTCTTCGAGGGTGCCGAGCTCGTCGGCGAGGTAGCCCGCCATCCGCCAGACGTCCGGGACCATCTCCCGACAGGCGATCAGCCCAACGTCGAGCGAGCCGTCGTAGCTGAACAGCGTGATGTTCAGTCCGCCCGACATCTCGGTGACCGCGGAGACCGGGTAGAGACCGACCACCCGCGCGCCGGCGATGAACAGCGGCAGCTGCGGCCCCGGCACGTTGGAGACGAACAGGTTGAACGGCACGCCGGGCACCGTGACCAGCTTGAACAGAGCGCGGGCAGCAAGGCCAGATAGGGCCGTGGGCACCACAGTCGAAAGGTCCTGCAGGATCGTCGCCGGCAGTGCCTCGAACTCCGCCTTGGCGATCGACACCTGCTCCGACATCTCCTCGAGCCTGGCCCGCGGGTCCGCCAGATGTGTCGGCAGCTCCACGGTCATCACCGACACCTGGTTGCCGCTTCCATCTGGGTCGTCGCCACCGTCGGACGGGGCAGGCTCGCGCACCGACACCGGCACTGCGGCGACAAGCGGTGTCGACGGCAGCGCATCCCGATCCAGCAGCCACCGCCGCAGCGCGCCGGCGGTCAGCGTCAGCACCACGTCGTTGACGGTCATCGCGAAGCTGTTCTTGACCGCCTTCACCCGGTCCAGCGGAAGTGACGCGAACGCAAACCGGCGGTGCGCGGTGATCGGGCCGTTGAACGGAGTACGCGGCGCCACCAGGTCGCGGCGGGGCGGACCGTCGACCCCGACCCCGGCCAGCGACCAGGCCAGCTCGGCCAGGTCCGCAACGGCCCGTACGCCCGGCACCCGCTGCGCCCCGGGCAGGGTGGCGACGTGCGGCAGCGAGCGGGGCAATCGGGTCACCACGTCCCGGGTCCGCGACGCGATGGAGCCGGCCACCCGCGGCAGCAGCTCCCACGGCGCGGGCACCGCCTCCGGTGTCCATGCCTGCGGCTGCACCTCTCGCGGCTCCGGAGTCACGTCCATGATGGTCGCGAGGATCTCGGCGCCGGTGATGCCGTCGATGGCGGCGTGGTGGATCTTCGAGTAGATCGCGTACCGGCCACCCTCGAGCCCGTGGACCAGGTACATCTCCCACAGCGGTCGCGACCGGTCGAGCGGCCGGGCGTGGATGCGGGCCACCTGCTCCCCGAGCTGCTCGTCCGTGCCCGGCTGGGGCAGCCCGACCTCGCGCAGGTGGAACTCGAGGTCGAAGTCCGGGTCGTCGACCCAGTACGGGTAGCCCAGGCTGAGCGGCACCTCGACGAGCCGCTCCCGAAACGGGGCCGCGAGGTGCAGCCGGGGTTCGAGGACGTCCCGCAGCGCCTCGAGCGTCAGCCGTTGGTCGGGGGCGCTGCTGGGGTCGAGCACGATCAGCGCCCCTACGTGACCGAACGTCTTGCGGTCCTCGACGTTGAGGAACTGCGAGTCGAGCGCGGACAGCCGCCTCACGGCTCGAGCTCCCCTCTGTCGGCACGGCGGCGTCGTCGTCGGACGTCGATCCCGCCCATGAGGGCGAAGCCGCGGACCCGCACGACCGGCGCTCCCGAAGGCGCCGGGTCACCCTTGTCGGACTCGTCGAACCCGCCCATCAGCGCGAAGCCGCCGGCGTCCAGCACGCAGTCGTCCGGGACCACCACGTCAACGCCGCCCATCAGCGCGAACGCCCTGATCCGCACCTCGGCGGTCTCGAACTGCGCCTCCCGCAGGTCGAGGTCCACGCTGCCCATCACCGCCCCGGCGTTGTGCCGGCTGCCGACGACCCACCGCCCGGCTCGCTCGGGACCGCTGAACAGCGCGAGCGTCCAGCGCCGTCCCGCCTGACCGGTGACCCTGGCTGGCACCGCGCCGGGGCGAACCGCCGGCGTCGCACCTGGGCGCTGGTCGGGAAGGTCGGCGGTCAGCGGCGCGAGCTCGGCGTACGTACGGGCCGCGAACGCCGCGTCCACCCGCTCCTCCAGCTCGGCCATCGTGAGCCGACCGTCGCCGGCCGCGACGCGGAGCCGCTCGACGACCTCGTCGCGGTCCGCGTGCGAGGCACGGCGCTGGTCGTCGGGCACGCTGCCACTCACGAGATGACACTATCCGGGCCGCCTTGGTGGGAGCATGGCGCGGATGAGCGAGACCGAAGCACCGACCTGGCCGCTGCCACGCGGTCTCATT
>Ga0136620_10000648_pt1 | contig 15897 bp, 15 predicted proteins | sample AntDrymUQ4162106_2_FD_104806 | JGI IMG/M metagenome (GOLD analysis project Ga0136620, IMG submission 104806) | Polar desert sand microbial communities from Dry Valleys, Antarctica - metaG UQ416 (21.06) | ecosystem: Environmental > Terrestrial > Soil > Desert | place: Antarctica: Dry Valley... | reverse complement strand
GAGGTGCTGATCTTCGTGGACTGGTTCAACCGGGTCTGGAAGCGTCCCACGAACCTGCTCTTCGCCGAGGAGCAGCGGTCCGAGCCGGACCGGGCCCGGATCGAGGAGCTCGGACGCAGGCTCTCGAGCTCGCTCCCGCTCTTCGAGGACCTGCTCGACGGGCGCGACTTCCTCTGGGGGGAGCTCTCGCTCGCCGACGTCACCGCGTTTCCCTTCCTCAAGTACTCGGTGCTGTGGGAGGACGGGGACACTGAGCGCTTCCACGAGATCCTGCGCGAGCACCTGCGCTCGGCGGGGCGCTTTCCGCGACTCGAGGGCTGGATCCGGCGCGTCGACGCCCTGCCGCGCGCCTGAGTCAGTCCAGCTAGGGCTAGGCGGCGTCGTCGGGCTCGCGGGCGTCGAGCCGCTGCTCGAAGAGCTGTCGCAGCTCCTCGCCCGTCGCGAGCACCTCGAAGCGCGGCCGGCGAGGCGGCAGCTTGACGATCCGCACGTCGGTTCCGCGCGCGCCGTGGCAGCGTTCGTACGCGGCCGCCTCGTCGAGGGGCGCCAGGTGGGTGCGGCGAAGAAGACGCATCGGCGACACAGAGGTATCACGTGTCGCAACGACCGTAAAGCAGATCAACGCAGTTTGCGCAGAGGACGACAGCCCGAGTTCCCGCAAGACCCCCGTCGCCTCGGCGGTTCCGGGGGCTCGAGGCTGCGTCTACGAGCTGCGGGACAAGGACTCGAACCTTGAACTACCGAATTCAGCGAAGGCGCTGGAAAGGCCCGTTCGTGTACCTATGCGGTGTTGCGGTGCCGGTTCAGCACCCTGAGGTGCGCTCCAGACCCCCTCAGGTTGGTACGAGATCCGGCCCAGTGAAGTGCGTTCACCTGTCGCGGACGCAGTCCTGGGATTCCTCCGCGCCGTGGTTGTCCATCGAAGCCGCCTGGGCTGCGGGACTGCCTGGCTGCGCCTCAGCTCTCCAATCGGAGAACTCTCGCGCAGCCTCGTTCGACGCGGCCGTGCGGTGGCGGTCAGGTAGTCCGCGGAACGGGTTTAGCATCCCCCGAGAGGATGGGAGACGGCCTGAATCCCTTGACGGTGAGGTAGATCCCGAGCGACAGCTCCCAGAGGAACTCCGGGATTGTCGCGATGCTCTGCCCCGTGCCGCCTTGCTCGAAGATGTCGAATAGCACGGCGATCCCGCAAGGCAGATCAGTGGACCTCCGATCAGCCCCAGCATCGCCATGCCACGAGGCACCAGGCCGGAGCGGTAGAACAGGTAGCCCAGGATTAGCCCGTTTCCGATGCCGACAATGAAGCCGGGTCCGAGGATGAACGTCCAATCCTTGATCGCGGCGAGCGCGTAGCCCAGCGCGCCGAGCGAGTCTCCCTCTGCGCCAACAGCCTCCTGTCCCAAGGACACGACCCCGAGGACGCTGAAGAGGCCGATCGCGATGAAGGTGCACTCCACGAGACGAGCCGTGACGTAGCCGACAGCGAGGAGTTCGTTCTGCCGCTTCATGATTGGGTACAGCACGACGGCAGTTCCGACGTTCGCGACGATCAGGAGCAGCTCCATAAGCGCTCCGAGGAGGATCCGATTGTCGTCTCCGGCACCGGCGATGTAACCAGCGGGATCGTCGAGAATAGGCTGAAACAGCCAAAGCGCTGAGATCGCGGTGATGAAGGTGATGAGGAAAAGCACCCCGGCAACCCGTCCAATCCTTTGCTCTGAGCTGCTCACCTGAACTCCTTCTGATCCGCTATCGCCGACCAGTCGATCATTGTCGGTTTGGCTGCTCCATTCAAGGAACCAGCAAAAGGGCGCAGCCGCAGAACGGCAGACGACTAGCGCGGCCAAACGCCTCACCGGAGAACTGGTACGAAATCCAGTACGAAAAGCGCGGGACGTCTACCAGTCAGGGAACGCTCCGCGGCGCAAACCTGCATGGCTCCTGACTTCGTGACGAGCTGCGGGACAAGGACTCGAACCTTGACTACCGGATTCAGAGTCCGGCGTCCTACCATTAGACGATCCCGCACCGACGAATGACCCAGTTTAGCGGCTAGGTCTCGAGCCTGTAGACCGGAACGAGGCGCTTTTCGGCCTCCGTGTCGATGTGCGCGATCACCTCCACGTACGGCTCGAGGCCAGAGCCGCGGAGCTTCGCCTTCAGCAGTCCGTCGACCTGGAACAGGCCGGACGAGTTGTTCATCAGGATCTCGATCCGCACGGGATGCGTCTCCCCGTCCCCGATCGAGACATCGTCGATCGCAGCGGCCGAGAGCGAGTGCATCGAGACGCGGCCGTGCTCGAAGGGGATGCGGGATCGGCCCTCGGCCATGTCGAGCGCGTCGGCGACGCGGAGGATGCCGGCCTCGAGCGCGAGCGGCTGCCCGTCGGCGCGGTGGCTCGTGATCGCCTGGAGCACCTCCGAGACGACGACGGTCAGCTCGGGCTCGTCGTAGATGCCGTGGAGCAGCTCGCGCAGCTTCGGCTCGGCGAGGAAGAGCGAGAAATCCTCGTGCCCGTGCCGGTGCACCGACATGCCGATGCAGTGGAGTAGCGCCGAGAGGGTGACGATCACTTCGGCGTCTTCGCGCTCAAGCGAGAAGTCGCGCACAACTGACGGCTCGATGCCGTGCTTGAAGAGCTGGCGCAGGATCTTGAGCGCGATGTTCGCGACGATCTGGATGTGCACCCAGGAGTGGTCGTTGATCTCCAGCCGGACGACCGCGTTCACGTTCGAAACGTGCCACCAGCTCTTGATCTGACGGTCTTCGTTCACGCGCTCCATCACGCGCCGCAGCTTGCGGTTGCCTCGCACGGGCAGGTTGATCTTCATCCGCTCGACCGCCTGGGCCGGCGTCAGCCGTGTGTCGCGTACCGCCTCCTCGGCGACGGGCTCGTCGATCCGCTGCTCGGTCTCCGGGTCGAGGCTCACATCGTCGGTGGCGGGCTCGCCACCGGTCTCGTCGCTGGGGTCGAGCGCGCTCACGGGGTCCTGACGACGACGCTGCGCACGATCTTGTCGTGCCAGGTCTGATTCCTGCGGTCGCGCAGCGGCCACAGGTGGTCGAGGACGCCCGGCACGACCCAGAGGGCGAGGAAGAGATTCGTCGTCGCCCAGCGGGCGAAGGCACGGGGGTAGCCGATGCGCGTGCGTCCGTCCGCCGCGTCGAGGACCGTGATCTTCATCGCCATCTTCCCGAGCGTCTGATTCCGGCTGCCGATCATCAGCGTGTCGTACACCGCCTCCGGGACGACGAACAGTAGAACGGCGACGATACCGCCTTCGGAGCGGATCTCCTCGTTCAGCCGCTCCAGCGGGACTCCCGCCGCGAGAGCGGTCGTGACGACCACGATCGCGAGGATCGCTGCGTCGATGGCGACCGCGACGAAGCGCCGTACCCAACTCGCGTACCGGAGACCGCCGACCTCCGTCTGTGCATCTGCCTCCATCGCTATGCCACGTCGGCGGCCCAGTCCCCGTACAGGCGCGTGTACAGGCCGCGCCCGGCGATCAGCTCCTCGTGGGTGCCCTGCTCGACGACGCGCCCGTGCTCGAGCACGACGATCAGGTCGGCGTCGCGGATCGTGGAGAGTCGGTGCGCGATCACGAAGGCGGTGCGGCCGGCGAGCAGGCGACGCAGCGCACGCTCGATCTGTCGCTCGGTGCCGATGTCCACCGAGGAGGTCGCCTCGTCGAGAATCAGGATCCGCGGGTCGGCGAGGAGCGCCCGCGCGAAGGCGACGAGCTGACGCTGCCCGAGCGAGAGCCGGGTGCCGCGCTCGCCGAGTTGCGTCTCGTAGCCGTCCTCGAGCCCCAGCACGAACCCGTGCGCACCGACGGCCTCGGCCGCGGCGGCGATCTCCTCCGGTGTCGCGTCGGGGCGGCCGAACGCGATGTTCTCCGCCACGCTCGAGCCGAACAGGAAGCCCTCCTGCGGCACGATCCCGAGCTGGCGCCGCAGGGAGTGCTGCGTGACCTCGCGCAGGTCGTGCCCGTCGATCGAGATCCGTCCCTCGGTGGGGTCGTAGAAGCGGGCGATCAGCTTCGCGATCGTCGACTTGCCGGCGCCGGTGTGGCCGACGAGCGCGACGGTCGTTCCGGCAGGCACGTCGAGGTCGAGGCCGTGCAGCACCTCCGGGAACTCGGCGCCGTAGCCGAAGCGGACGCCCTCGAAGGAGACCCGTCCCTCGATCCGCGGCAGCTCGATCGCGCCGGGCGCGTCCACGATCTGCGGCTTCTCGTCGAGCACGCCCACGATCTTGTCGAGCGCCGCGATCGCGGAGAGGAACGTGTTGTAGAGCTGCGAGAGCTGCTGGATCGGGTCGAAGAAGTTCGAGAGATAGAGCGCGAAGGCGAAGAGTGTGCCCGGACTCATCTCGCCGTGGTAGACGAGCCAGCCGCCGTAGCCGAAGACGATCGCGGTCGCCGCCGACGAGAGCAGGTCGACGGTGGGGAAGTAGATCGCGTTCAGGACGGTCGTCTCGTAGTTCGCCCCGCGATAGCGGTCATTGACGCCGCGGAACGAGCGCTCCTGCACGGGCTCGCGCGTGAACGACTGGACGACGCGCATCCCCGCGATGTCCTCGGCGAGCGTCGCGGTGACGAGCCCGAGCCGCTCGCGCACGTTCCGGTACGCGCGGTTCGAGCGCGTGCGGAACCAGGCGGTCGCGATCGCCATCAGCGGCAGCACGGTGAGCGTCGCGAGCGCGAGCTTGGCGTCGAGGAAGAAGAGCACGACGGCGGTGCCGAGCAGCAGCAGCGTGTTCTGGACGAGGCTCGTGACGCCGTCGGTGACGAGCTGGTCGAGCGCCTCGATGTCGTTCGTGATCCTGCTGATGATCACGCCGGCGCGGTTGCGCTCGTAGAAGCCCATCGACAGGCGCTCGAGGTGGGCGAACAGCTTGTTGCGCAGGTCTGCCAGCACGCGCTCGCCGGTCCAGCCGGTCAGGTACGTGTTCGCCGAGGAGAGGAAGAGCGCCGCCACCGCGGAGAGGAGGAAGACGCCGACGATCCAGGTGAGCCGCCCCAGGTCGGCGTCGTCGATGCCCTCGTCGATCGCGAGCTTCGCCAGGTACGGAGGCGCCAGCGCGACGAGCGTGTACGCCAGGAGGGTCACGAGCGCGAGGGCGGTGCGGCCGCGGTAGGGCAGCGTCAGCCTCGCGAGTAGGCCGATCCGGCGGCGCGTCCGCCGCCACGACCAGTCCTGCACGCTCCCACCCTTCTCCTCCGACAGGTGCCCGCCGGGTTGCCAGACCTTCATGCGGTCTCCTGCAGCAGCCCCTGGATCAGGCCGTGCTCGTGGATCTCGCGGAAGACCGCGTTCGTCTCGAGCAGCTCCGTCTGCGTCCCCTGCGCGGCGACGCGTCCGTGCTCGAGCACGACGATCTCGTCGGCGAGCGCGATCGTGGAGAGGCGGTGAGCGATGATGATCGTCGTCCGTCCGCGCATCGCCTCGGCCAGTCCCGTGCGGATGCGCGACTCGGTCGTCGCGTCGACCGAGGCCGTCGCGTCGTCGAGGATCAAGATGCGGGGGTCGATCACGAGCGCGCGCGCGATCGCGAGCCGCTGGCGCTGGCCGCCGGACAGCGTGATCCCGCGCTCCCCGATCACCGTGTCGTAGCCCAGCGGCAGCTCCTCGACGAACTCGTGCGCCTGCGCGGCCCGCGCCGCCTGCTCCACCTGCTCGTGCGTCGCGTCGAGGACGCCGAAGGCGATGTTCTCGCGCACGGTCGCCGAGAAGAGGAAGGGATCCTGCGAGATGACGCCGATCTCGCGCCGGAGCGAGCGCCGCGTGACGTCGCGGACGTCGACGCCGTCGACGAGGATCCGGCCGTCGGTGGCGTCGTAGAAGCGCGGCACGAGCGCGGCGAGCGTCGTCTTCCCGGAGCCCGTGTGGCCGATCAGCGCGACCGTCCGGCCCGCGGCCACCTCGAGGTTGATCTCCTCCAGCACGGGTCGGCCCGCCGCGTACGCGAACGAGACCCCTTCGAAGCGGATCGTGCCCGGACCGGCGGGGAGGTCGACGGCGTCCGGCCGGTCGTCCACGCCTTCGGGCTCGTCCAGGACCTCGAAGATGCGCTCGCCGGAGGCGGTGGCGCGCTGCGCCTGCCCGATCCACATCCCGAGGCTGCGGAGCGGCACGATCAGCATCGCGAGCAGGAGGTTGAAGAGGAAGAACTGACCCAGGGTGAGCGTGCCGCTGACCACCATCCGCCCGGCGGCGAGCAGCACCGCGGCCTGCGCGAGCATCGGCAGGAACGCGAGCAGGGGCACGTAGAGCGCGCGCTGCCGGAACGCGCGCACCGTCTCGTCGAAGACGCCGCCGGAGGCTCGCTCGAACTCGCCCTGCCGCCGTTCCTCCTGCGCGAACGCCTTGACGACGTGGACGCCGACGATCGACTCCTCGGCGACCGTCGCGACCTCGCCGAGGCGCTGCTGGACGTCGCGCAGCACCGGGTGCGAGACGTGGCTGTAGCGGTAGGCGACGACGACGATGACGGGCGTGATCGCGAGCGCGATCAGCGCGAGCCGCCATTCGACGATGAACAGCACCGCCGTGACCGAGACGACGGTGAGCGCGTGCTGGAAGAAGAAGATCAGCCCGAAGCCGAGGAAGAAGCGCACGGATTGCAGGTCGACGGTCGCGCGCGACATCAGCTGGCCCGTCTGGTGGCGGTCGTAGAAGCCGAACGAGAGCCGCAGCAGGTGGGCGTACAGCCCTTCCCGCATGTCCTTCTCGATCCCGAGCGCCTGCCGGCCCGAAATGATGCGGCGCCCGGCCATCAGCGCCGCCTTGACGATGCCGACCGCGAGGATCGCGACGACGACCCAGGCAAGCGTGCCGGTTCCACGACGGGCGTCGATCCCGTCGATCGCCTGCTGGACGAGCACGACGATCGCGATCGCCGCCGCCTGCGAGAGCACGGCGAGGACGGTCGAGACGACGAGCGACCGCTTGTACGGGCGCAGGAAGCCGAGCAGCCGGCGGAACGTGCGGCGGTACGGGACTGTGGCGGTGCTCACCTCTGGAATCTAGCCTTCGCCACCTAGGCCAACTGGGACCGCGGCTGGCGAAGTGCGCCAACGTAGACCCCAGCCAGCACGAGGAGCCCTCCGAGGACGAGGTTGGCGCGGATCGGCTCGTCGTCGATCCACGCCGAGAGCAGCACGGTGATGACGGGGACGAGAACGAACGTGTACGCCGCCCGCGACGCGCTCCAGAGCCGAACGACGACGAGATACAGGACAAAGACCGGGCCGGAACCCAGCACCACCATGTACGCGAGTGCGAGCGAGGTTGCGCCGCGCTCGGGCAGGACGATCGACTCCCCCAGGAGGAGGGAGAGTACGATCAGGATTGCTGCGCCGACGGCCATCCCGACGGCGTTCGCCGTCACCGGGTGGACGGATGGGAAGTGACGGACGAATACCGTCGCCTCGGCGAAGCACAGCACGGCACCGAGCAGCGCTAGCAGCGAGAGGAAAGGCACCGAGTCACCGCCGACGCCCGAGATCACGCCGATACCAGCAGTGGAAAGCAGTGTCCCGAGAACGGCCGCGTGTCGCAGCCGCTCCTGCCGCTGCGCGACGGCCAGCAGCAAAGTCGCGAGCGCGACGAGGGCGAGCAGCGTTTGCGCGAGGCCGGCGTGGATGCGAACCAGCGCGTAGTACGCGAAGCTGAACGCGCCGCCGAAGATGAGCGAGCCGTAGATCAGCACGCCCACGAGCGCACGTCCGCGCGGGAGAGCGAGCCTCATGACGGTCATGACGGCTCCGAGAAGGGCGGCAGCCAGCAGGAAGCGCAGCCCGGCGCCCCACAGGGGATCGAGCTCACGGTTGCTGACCCTGACGCCGACCGCGTTTCCGCCCGCGAGAACGGTCACGACGATGAACGCCGCGAGCGCCGTGCCTTCCCGCTCGATCTTCACGAGAGAAACCTTATGGAGCGAGGCTGCCGAGAGCCTAGGAAGCTGGTGCAAGTCGCGCGAGCTCGCGCTTCACGTGGGTCAGCGCCTTGCCGAGGCGCGCGCGATTCGCCCGGTCGTTGAGCCAGCCGCTCGCGCCGGAGGGATGCGGCAGCGGAATCACGATCGCCCCGTCGTGCTCGTAGCTCTTGCCGATCGCGTCCGTCAACGCTCCGATGCCGAGCAGCTGCCGCAGCGCGAGCCCGCCGACGGTGACGATCAGATCGGGGCGCAGCAGCTCGAGCTCCCAGTCGCGCCAGAAGCGGCAGAGCTCCTGCTCGCGCGGCGTCGGCGTGCGGTCGCCGCGCCCGGAGGCGGGTCGGCCGGGGTAGCAGCGGGTCACCGAGGCGCAGTAGAAGCGCCGGTACAGCTCGTCACCCTCCAAGTCGAGCCAACGGCGCAACGTCGCACCGGCGCGGCCGCGCCACGGCAGCCGTTCCTCGCCCTCGACGATCCCCGGTGCCTGGCCGAGGAGATAGGAACGTTGGGTAGTTCGCGGGGCTCGAACCGGCCACGACTCGAGCGGGTAGCCAGCCTCGACACAGGCGCGGCAGACCGCGGTGTCGCGCTGGAGCGAGGTGAGGGAGCGGTACGAGCTCCTGCGAACGGTCACGGAGACCCGCCGACGATGGCAAGCCGGCGGCCCTCGCGGAGCTGCTCCCCGCGCCCCAGCTCCTCGGCGATCTCGGCCGGCGAAAGTGCCGGTGCCGTCTCGCCCGTCGGCGTCGTCGGTGTCCGCGCCTCGTTGGAGTCCCGCACGGCTCTAGGGTACGACCCGTGCTCGAGTCGGTGCCGAACTTCTCGGAGGGCAGGGACGCGGAGGTGGTGGACGCCCTGCGTGCGGCGCTGGCAAGCCCTGCGCGGCTGCTCGACGTGCACGTCGACGCCGACCACCACCGCTCGGTGTTCACCCTCGTCGGGGAGCCCGACCAGCTCGTCCAAACCCTGCTCGCCGGCATCTCGGTCGCACGGGAGCGCATCGACCTGCGCAGGCACGTGGGCGCCCATCCGCGCATCGGCGCCGCCGACGTCGTGCCCCTCGTACCGCTCCGGTCCGGCGAGATGGCGGCGGCGCGTGAGACGGCGCTCGACCTCGCCCGCCGCGTCGGTGAGGAGCTCGAGCTGCCGGTTTTTCTCTACGGCGAGGCGGAGGCAGGGCTCGGCCCGGCGTTCTTCCGGCGCGGTGGTCCCGCGGGGCTCCAGCGGCGGATCGAGGCCGGAGAGCTCGAACCGGACTTCGGTCCACGTCGTCTCCATCCGTCTGCCGGCGGCGTGATCATCGGCGCGCGGCGACCGCTGATCGCCTTCAACGTCGACCTCCGCGGCGACGTCGAGGTGGCGCGGGCGGTCGCGGCGCTCGTGCGGGAGCGGGACGGCGGCTTTCCGGGCGTGCGTGCGCTCGGCCTCGACCTGCCGCGCGCCGGAGTCGCCCAGGTCTCGATGAACGTGGAGGACTGGGAGGCTGCCGCCCTGCACGAGATCGTCGCGCGTGTGACAGCCGAGGCGGAGGCGCGCGGTGCGGAGGTGCTCGGCTCGGAGCTCGTCGGGCTGATGCCTGCCGGTGCGGCCATCGCAGCCGCGGGGTCGCTCCTGCGCATCGCCGGCTTCGACGCCTCGCACGTGCTGGAGCTGCGTCTGCTCGAGGACGGCTGAGAAGTTGCGCAATCGGGACACTTTCGTCTCCCACCCGTACAGACTTCGCCGATAGACTAGGAACGTGGGGAGGAGGTCGGCGGCCCGAGTTTTTTCGGGACATGCCGGAGCTAGACTCGACGGGTGATCACGAGTCCTGCGCTGACGGGTGACGATCTCCGGATCGCGGACGTGTGGGAGGTCGCCGTGGGGGGAGCGGCCGTCGGCCTCGCCGTCGAGGCCCGAACGAAGATGGAGGCGGCGCGAGAGCTCGTCGACCGCGTCGCCCAGGGCGAGCACACCTACGGCGTCAACACGGGGTTCGGCCGTTTCGTCTCGCGGACGATCCCCGACGACCAGGTCGAGGAGCTCCAGCTGCGCCTGCTGCGCAGCCACGCGTGCGGCGTGGGCGAGCCCTATCCGCCCGAGGTCGTTCGCGCCGCGATGCTCCTGCGTGCGAACGCCCTCGCGAAGGGGTACTCCGGCGCCCGGGTCGAGACCGTCGAGCTGCTGATCGAGTGCCTCAACCGAGGTGTGCTGCCGCACGTCCCTGCTCGCGGCTCGGTGGGAGCGAGCGGCGACCTTGCCCCGCTGGCACACCTCGCGCTGCCGCTCGTCGGCGAGGGTCGTGCCTCGGTCGAGGGCAGGCTCCTGCCGGGGGAAGAGGCGCTTGCGGCGGTCGGCCTGGAGCCGATCCGGCTCGTCGCGAAGGAGGGCCTCTCGCTCATCAACGGGACGCAGTTCATGGCGGCGATGGCGGCGCTCGGGCTGGTGCGGGCCTCGCGGCTCGCCCGGACGGCGGACCTGGCGTGCGCCCTCTCGCTCGAGGCGCTCCAGGGCTCGAAGACGAGCTTCCATCCGGCGATCCACGAGGCGCGCCCCCTGGCCGGGCAGCGGGATTCGGCCGCGAACGTCCTGCGGCTTCTCGAGGGCTCGGCCATCATCGAGTCGCACCGCTGGTGCGACAAGGTGCAGGACGCCTACTCGCTGCGCTGCGCCCCGCAGGTCCACGGCGCGTCCCGCGACCTGCTCGCCTACGTCGAGAAGACGGTCTCGGTGGAGGTGAACGCGGCGACGGACAACCCGCTCGTGCTCCTCGCCGAGGGACTGGTCGTCTCGAACGGGAACTTCCACGGGCAGCCGCTCGCGTTCGGCCTCGACGCGATCGCGATGGCGGTGGCGGAGCTCGCGAGCATCTCGGAGCGTCGCGTCGAGCGCCTGGTGAACCCCTCGCTGTCCGAGGGCTTGCCTGCGTTCCTCACAGTCGAGGGCGGGCTCAACTCCGGCTTCATGATCGCGCAGTACGTCTCCGCCTCGCTCGTCTCCGAGAACAAGGTGCTCTGCCACCCGGCGAGCGTCGACTCGATCCCGACGAGCGCCGGCCAGGAGGATCACGTCTCGATGGGCAACGCGGCCGGGTTGAAGGCGCTCCAGGTGCTGTCGAACGCGGAGCGCTCGGTCGCGATCGAGCTGCTCGCGGGGGCGCAGGCGATCGAGTTCCTGGCGCCGCTCGAGCCGGGACCCGGGGTGCGTGCGACGCACGCGGCGGTGCGGGGGCTCTCGGCGCGGCTTCGCGACGACCGCCCGCTCGCGGACGACATCGAGCGGGTCGCGCTCGCGGTCGCCGACGGCTCGATCCTGGCGGCCGCAGAGGCCGAGATCGGGGCGCTGCGGTGAGTCGCCGCCCCCGCGAGCTGCCGCCGCTGCCGCAGCGGCCCTACCGGGACAGCTTCGTGCTCAACCTCGTGCTCGCGGGCACCATCCTCCTGCTCGCCTGGGCCACCGGCGGCAGCCTCGGCCGCGCGGTCGTGGTCGCGGTCGGCTTCCTGTTCGTCTCGACCGCCTGGAGCTGGTGGCGCTTCCGGAGACGAATCCTGCAGGAGTCGGAGCGGTGAGCGTCTCGTCGCTAGAGATCACCGTCGAGGCGCTCGTGGGGGACCTCGGATCGATTCGGGCGCCGCGCGGGACGACGCTCAACGCCCGCTCGTGGCAGACGGAGGCGCCGCTGCGGATGCTCCTCAACAACCTCGATCCGGAGGTGGCCGAGCGGCCGCAGGAGCTCGTGGTCTATGGCGGCTCCGGTCGAGCCGCGCGCTCGCACGACGCCTTGCGCGCGATCGTCCGCACGCTCCTGCGGTTGCGCGGCGACGAGACGCTGCTGGTGCAGAGCGGGAAGCCCGTCGGTGTCTTCCGCACCCACGCGGGCGCGCCTCGCGTCCTGATCGCGAACTCCCTGCTCGTGCCGCGCTGGGCGAACTGGGACGAGTTCCGACGGCTGGAGGCGGAGGGTTTGACGATGTTCGGCCAGATGACCGCCGGGAGCTGGATCTACATCGGCACGCAGGGCATCCTCCAGGGCACCTACCAGACGTTCGCAGCGGCGGGCGAGCGGCACTTCGGCAGCCCCGACCTGAGCGGCCGCTCGATCCTGACGGCAGGGCTCGGCGGCATGGGTGGAGCACAGCCGCTCGCCGCGACGCTCGCCGGCGCGGCGATCCTCTGCATCGAGGTCGACCCCGAGCGGATCCGGCGGCGGCTCGAGACGGGCTACCTCGACGAGGCGGCAGGCTCGCTGACCGAGGCTCTCGGCCGGGTGCGCGAGGCGGCGGCCGCCGGACGCCCCCTGTCGGTCGGGGTGGAGGGCAATGCCGCCGAGATCGTGCCGGAACTGGGCCGAAAGCGTGAATTCTTCGACCTCGTCACGGATCAGACCGCCGCCCACGATCCACTCACCGGGTACGTCCCGATCGGTCTCTCGGTCAAGGAAGCGGCTTCGTTGCGTGCTTCGGAGCCCGAGGAGTACCTCCTTCGGGCGCGCGAGTCGATCGCCCTGCACGTTCGAGGGCTGCTCGAGTACGTCCGCGCCGGCAGCTATGTCTTCGACTATGGAAACAACCTTCGCGGGGAGGCCCATGAGGCAGGCGTAGAGGAGGCTTTCTCATACCCGGGCTTCGTCCCGGCCTATCTCCGGCCGCTCTTCTGCCGTGGCATCGGTCCCTTCCGGTGGGCGGCGCTGTCGGGCGACCCCGCCGACATCTCGGCGATCGACTCGGAGCTGCGGCGGCAGTTTCCAGACGACACGATGCTCCAGCGGTGGCTCGAGCTCGCCCCCGCGCGGGTCGCCTTTCAGGGGTTGCCCGCCCGGATCTGCTGGCTCGGTTACGGCGACCGTGCGCGAGCGGGGCTCGCGATCAACGAGCTCGTCCGCTCGGGCGCCGTGACGGCTCCGGTCGTGATCGGCCGCGACCACCTCGACTCCGGATCGGTGGCCTCCCCGTATCGCGAGACGGAGGCGATGCGCGATGGCTCCGATGCGATCGCGGATTGGCCGATCCTGAACGCTCTGCTGAACACGGCGGCGGGGGCGACCTGGGTCAGCGTCCACCACGGCGGCGGCGTCGGAATCGGCAACTCGATCCATGCCGGGATGGTCGTCGTCGCCGACGGCACCGACGATGCAGCCGAGCGGCTCGAGCGTGTGCTCGCGGCGGACCCCGGCACCGGCGTTATGCGGCATGCGGACGCGGGCTACGACGAAGCCCTCGACGCGGCCGCCGAGTACGGGCTAGACCTGCCGAGCGTCGCTCCGCGCGAGCCCGAGCGCACCGGCCGCCCCTGAGCGTCGTGAGGCGCCTGCTGATCCGCGACCTCGCCCAGGTCGTCTCGTCCGCTGGCCGCGCCGCACCATTGCGCGGAACCGCGCTGGGTGACCTCGACTGGGTCGACGACGGCTACATCCTGTGTGACGGCGATCGCATCGCGGCCGTCGGGCAGATGCGCGACCTCCAGCCGCTCGACATGGAGGTGGAGGAGCTGACCGCCCACGGTCGTTGCGCCGTCCCGGGCCTCGTCGACTGCCACACGCACGCGGCGTTCGGCGGCGACAGGGTCGATGAGTTCGAGCTGCGTGTCGCCGGCGCGTCCTACGAGGAGCTCCACGCCGCGGGCGGTGGGATCCTCTCGACCGTCGCCGCCACCCGTGCGGCCGGCGCGGCCGGTCTGACCGAGGCCGTCGAGCGGCATCGCCGGTGGATGCTCCGGGCCGGTACGACGACGTTCGAGGCGAAGTCCGGCTACGGGCTCGATCGGGAGACGGAGCTCGCGTCGCTCCGCGCGATCGTCGCGGCCGGAGGAATCGCGACGTGGCTCGGCGCGCACGCGGTGCCCCCCGAGCACGCCGACGCCGACGCCTACCTCGACTTCCTGCTCGCCGACGTTCTGCCGGAGGCGGCGACGATCGCCGAGGCCGCCGACGTCTTCCTCGAGCGGGGGGCGTTCGACGCAGCTCAGGCACGGCGCTACCTGGAGGCGTGCCGCGCCGCCGGACTCGCGCTCCGCCTCCACGGCGACCAGTTCAAGGAAGCGGGTGCGATCCCGCTCGCCGTCGAGCTCGGCGCACGCTCGGTCGACCACCTCGAGGCGACACGCGCGGAAGGGATCGCGACGCTCGCAGCGAGTGATGTCGTAGGCGTCCTCCTGCCCGCGAGCGCGCTGTTCCTCGGCCGGCCGATGCCTCCCGCGCGGGCGCTCGTAGATGCCGGAGCCGCGATCGCGCTCGCGACCGACTTCAACCCCGGGAGCGCGTTCTGCGAGAGCCTGCCGCTCGTCTGCTCGCTCGCGGCGACGCAGCTGCGACTCTCGCCGGCGGAGGCGCTCGGCGCGTGCACGGTGAATGCCGCGCACGTGCTCGGGCGAGCCGACCGCATTGGTCGCCTGGCTCCTGGCTACGTTGCCGACGTGACGCTCCTGGACGTGCCCGACTGGCGCTATCTCGCCTATCACCTCGGCGGGCCGGTGGTTGCCGACGTGATCAAGGGCGGCGCCCTCGCGACGTAGCTCGGCATACTGACCCGATGCCGTCCAGGAAGCAGCGTCGCCGCCGCGAGAAGCTGAAGCGGCACGAGTGGGAAGACGTCTACGTCGACGAAGAGGGCCGCGTGCTCGATCCCGAGGAGGCCGAGCAGCTGCTCGGCCCGACCGAGACCCGCGCCGCCGCACGCACGAAGGTCGAGCGACCGCAGACCAGGAGCGGCCGCGCGATCGACCCCCCGTCGTGGCGCAAGACGCTCCGCCGCGGCGCGCTCTTCTTCCCCCTGATGCTGGTCACGGTCTTCCTCCTCGCGGGTGAGGAGGCTACGACCGGAGGAAAGATCGCACAGACGTTCGTGCTGATGGCGTTCTTCCTGCCGTTCAGCTACTTCATGGACTCCGTGATGTGGCGCTCGTACCAGCGCCGGCTCGCCAAGACCGGCACCGGCACCGGCAAGGATCGCTAGCCGGTCTGGGCGCTGCCGCGGTAGTGCCCGTCGCCGGGCCACGGCGCGAGCAGCAGCAGGATCCGCGCGCCCTCCTCGCTCGAGAGCGAATGGCGCTCGTCGGGGTCGAAGCGGAACAGCGAGCCGACCCCGGCCTCCTCCGTCTCGCCGCCGGCGGACACGCACACGCGACCTTCGAGCACCGTCACCCACGCGTTCTCCTTCACCTGATGGTCGCCCAGCACCTGGCCCGGGTTCAAGACGAGCAGCACCGCCCGTGCCTCGTTGCCGGAGTGGACGACTACCGGGTCGCGGGTCCCGGCGGGAGCGGCGACCTCCATCAGGTTCCAGCTCTGCACGAGAGGCGAAATACTACCCACCCCTCGCTAGACTCGACCGTCCCGATGCCGCTCGCCGTCCAACAGCTTCCGCTCGGCTCGATCGGGACGAATTGCTATCTCGTGCGTAGCGATCGGACGGCGCCGGAGGCCGTCGTGATCGATCCGGGTGCCGCCGCCGCGGAGATCAGGCTGGCGCTCGCCGCTTCGGGCGCCACGTGCGTCGCGATCCTGCTCACGCACAGCCACTACGACCACATCGGCGCGCTGGCCGACCTTGCCGAGGGCACGGGGGCACCGGTCTGGCTGCCGGCGGCAGAGCTCGACGTCTTCCGGCGGCCGAATGACTTCTTCGCCGCGCTCGGCGTCTCGGTCCGCGGTTACGAGGGGGAGAGCACCCAGCTCACGGGCGGCGAAACCGTCGACGCAGCCGGGATCTCGTTCGAGGTCACCGCCGCGCCGGGTCACTCTCCGGGCCATCTCGCCTACTACGCCGACGGTTGCCTCTTCTCCGGCGACATTGTCTTCGCCGGCTCGGTCGGTCGCACCGACCTCCCGTTCGGGGACTGGGACGAGCTACTCGATTCGATCCGCCGCCTCGCCGGCGTCTATCCGGCCGAGACGGTCGTCTACCCAGGTCACGGCCCCGCCACGACGCTCGGCACCGAGCTCGCGCGCAACCCCTTCCTCGCCGAGCTGCGCACGTCG
>Ga0136620_10000646_pt1 | contig 15968 bp, 10 predicted proteins | sample AntDrymUQ4162106_2_FD_104806 | JGI IMG/M metagenome (GOLD analysis project Ga0136620, IMG submission 104806) | Polar desert sand microbial communities from Dry Valleys, Antarctica - metaG UQ416 (21.06) | ecosystem: Environmental > Terrestrial > Soil > Desert | place: Antarctica: Dry Valley... | reverse complement strand
CTTCTAGAAACCCATACATACCACGGAGCGCCCTCTCTTCCAAGCATTTTCGCTCCTAATCTATTGATCTGTCGTCGTTAAAAAAGACCTGCACCCAACAGCAACGAGCTCCAGACGATTCGCTGGCGCCGCGCTGTGGCACGCCGACTTTCGATGATGAACTCGGACTGCAGCGCGGTCGGTGCCGGCTCCTTGTCGGGCGCTCGCTGCAGCCAGTTTTCGAATCTCGCTAGATCGCGACCGCGCAGTGCCGAGCTGGAATCGCGCTCGGCTTTCTCCCAGTCCACCGCACGCAACGTGAGCCAAGTGTGATCGCGCACCCACTCGAGGTCGGTGTCGAGCGCCTTGACGAGCCCATCGACCCCCGCATCAAAAGCGTCTTCCTCGCGCAGGAACACCCAGTTGAGCTTGGCAAGTTCAGTGGGGATCGTGCCGTCAGTCACTTCGCGCCGGAGGATCGGAACCAGGCGCTTGCGTCGTGTGACCGCGTGCTCCAGCTCTTGCCGGCATACCTTTGAACTCACAAAGTCGGGCGCGATAATGAAAAGGCAAGCGTCCGCAGAGTCTATCGCCTTGCGGATCTCCTCCCCCCATTCCGCGCTCAGTGGAATGCCTGCCCTGTCGATCCAGGCGTCATGCTTCCGGTCGCGCAGCGCAGCATGAAGGTCGTTCGCAAACTTTTCATCCTCGCGCGCGTAAGAAATAAAGGCGTGCCCGACTGCCGATTGCGCCTGAGTGGCTGTACTTGATTTCGCAGACATGGTCAGGAGTTGCGCCGCGTTGTGGATCTGAAGGATGCGGCTTCCGGACATCGCGTTCCTTCACTTTGGCCCGTTGCTGCCGTCGAAGCTGAACCCTGGCGGGCCTTTGACGAAGCTAAGCGGCGGGACCCGTGTCCGCAATTATTCGTGGCTCGCCGATTCTGGATGATGTTGTCCCTCCCGAGAACTCGTCGCGCGCTAACTGAGAGAGCGGCCATTGATCCTGAATTACGCAGCTATTCGTTCGTAGTGGTGATGCAGCCCGCCGAGTTCCGCAACCTCGACCACCCTGCCCCGGTCTGGCGGATGCACCGTCCGCGGAGTCGGTGCGTCCATCGATAAGGAAAGGTGCGTTCGCCAGTCGTGATAGTAGTCGAGATATCGGGCAACAATGCGCCTGATATGGCAAGGATAGGACGCTCAACGGCGGTTTTGCAACTGGTACTGTTGCGTCGGACGGGCCAGTCGCTGATTGGGTGGTCCGCGTGGCGGACCCGCTGGTCAAATTCATACTTGGGGTAGAGCTTCACTCAGGGCGAACGTATCCTTGGCGCGTATCGAAGTCCTCCTCCCAGGGAGGACTGCGGGCGGCCGGGGGATGTGCGGTGCCTGGGTGGGGTCGCCGAGGTAGGCGAGGAGGCGCGTGATCGATCCGCTGTCGGTGACGAAGCGATCAATCGCATCGGATCCCACCAGCGGGGGCGTTGAGGCCATTTTCGCAACGGCGCTGCTTGCCGCCGCTCGCGGCCCACACCTTAAACCGTCATTGTGGCCTACAAGCCGCGCCGTTGCTTGGCTTCCGTCGATTGATGGTTATTTCGTACCCGGTTCTGTACCCGGTTTCGTGATCGTGTCCCCCTTGCCGCCCGTTCAGGGCTCGCTTGCGGACACGCCAAGGGCAAGGCGACGCTGCCTAGGGGCCGGGCGCCACCGCCAACGCTTCCTCCAGGCGGCGCAAGCGTTCCTCGATCTCAGTCAATTGCACCGCCTTGTGGTGCTCGCTCACCAGTCGGGCCAGTTTCTCGGCCTCGCCCGGTGTCACCTCGCCACGGCTCGCCGCCCGGAGCAGGAAGGACAATACATGCCCCGCATCCGCTTTCGTCTCAAGGGGCGGTAGGTCCAGGCTGACCAGCGCTTCCCGGGAGGGCGGTACCAGCCGTTCGAGACACAAGCGCAGGGCCGTCACGTCGCCCGCCAGGGCCATCTCCACCACCTTGCGCGTGAGCCCCTCCGCCTCGCCGCTCAGCAGCGCCAGGGCGGCCAGTGTGGCCTTGTGGCGGGTGCCCAGAGGCTTGCCGGGGTTGCCGGAGGAAAAGTGGCCCTTGGCATCCCTGCCTTCCGTATTACCGCCGTATTTACCGTCCGTCGCCATCCGTCACTCCGGCGGCTTGGGTTTCCTCAGCAGTAGAGGACGCCGGCTGGCCATAGCGTCGGCGACGACAGCGAACGCCTGCACCAAAAGTTCGGGCCGCAGGGCTGGGTGAGGTCGTCCATCCCGAGCCGGTTGCGCTTGAGCAAGGCCTCATAGGCGTCCGATTGTCGAACGAAAAGGCCGATTCCGCAAGCGCTTGCGGCTTGCCCGTGGTCCCGTGCTATGGTGTCCGGCCGCAGAATGGAACGCGAGCAGCGTTCCATCGCAAACATGGTGGAGGTGTTGATCCGGGACTATTGCGGGCGCCATGGCATCCTATCCACGAGCAGCAGGTGCTGTTTTCCCGAGGACGACCGTAAGCCGCAACCGCCTGAACGATAAGAAGCCCCCATGGCCTTGAAGAAATCCGAGCTTTACTCGTCCCTGTGGCAATCCTGTGACGAGCTGCGCGGCGGCATGGACGCTTCGCAGTACAAGGACTACGTGCTGGTCCTCCTCTTCGTCAAATACGTCTCCGACAAGTACGCCGCCGACCCCAATGCCCTGATCGAAGTGCCCGCCGACGGCAGCTTCGCCGACATGGTGGCCCTCAAGGGCGACAAGGAGATCGGCGACAAGATCAACAAGCTCATCGGCCGGCTGGCCGCCGCCAATGACAGCCTCAAGGGCGCGATCAACGTCGCCGACTTCAACGACGAGGAGAAGCTCGGCCGGGGCAAGGAGATGGTGGACCGGCTTACCAAGCTGGTCGCCATCTTCGAGGGGCTGGACTTCGGCCGCAACCGGGCCGAGGGCGACGACCTGCTGGGCGACGCCTACGAATACCTGATGCGGCACTTCGCCACCGAGTCGGGCAAGAGCAAGGGGCAGTTCTACACTCCGGCCGAAGTCTCCCGAGTCATGGCGCAGGTGATCGACCTGGACAAGGCTAAGCGTGCGGACCAGAGCATCTACGACCCCACCTGCGGCTCGGGGTCGCTGCTGCTCAAGGCACACGATGAAGCCAAAAGCCGCACCGGCCGTGACCTCGCCCTCTACGGGCAGGAGATGGACAACGCCACCTCGGCCCTGGCGCGCATGAACACGGTGCTGCACGACTGCCCCACGGCGGAGATCTGGCAGGCCAACACGCTGGCCGCGCCGCACTTCAAGAACCCGGACGGCCGGCTCAAGACCTTCGACTTCGTGGTGGCCAACTTCCCGTTCTCGAACAAGGCGTGGAGCAACGGTATCGACCCGGCCAACGACCCCTACGGCCGCTTCGAGTACGGCATCCCGCCCAGGAAGAACGGCGACTACGCCTTCCTGCTGCACATCCTGGCGAGCCTCAAGAGCACCGGCAAGGGCGCGGTCATTCATCCCCACGGCGTGCTGTTCCGGGGTGGCGCCGAGGCCGCCATTCGCAGGCGCATCGTCCGGCAGGGCTTCATCAAGGGCATTCTTGGGCTGCCCGCCAACCTGTTCTACGGCACCGGCATCCCCGCCTGCATCCTGGTGCTGGACAAGGAAGGCGCTGCGGGCCGGCGCGGCATCTTCATGATCGACGCCAGCAAGGGCTACATCAAGGATGGCAATAAGAACCGCCTGTGCGCCCAGGACATCCACAAGATCGTGGACACCTTCACCCGGCAGGTGGAGATCGCCAAGTACTCGCGTCTGGTGCCGCTGGCCGAGATCGAGGCCAACGACTTCAACCTCAACCTGCCGCGCTACATCGACTCGACCTCCCCCGAAGACCTGCAGGACATCGACGCGCACCTGAAAGGCGGTATCCCCAAGCGCGACATCGACGGCCTCACGGCCTACTGGCAGGTGCTGCCGTCCGTGCGCCGTCACCTCTTCACGCACGCCGACCGCCCCGGCTACAGCCGGCTGAAGATCGAGGCCGGTCAGATCAAGGCCATCATCTTCGGCCACCCCGAGTTCACCGCCTTCAACCGGCAGATTAGCGCACTGTTCGAGAAGTGGAAGGCGGCCAGCGCGCCGCTGCTCACCGGCATCCAGGTGGGCGACCGACCCAAGGCGCTGATCGAAACCATCTCCGAGCGCCTGCTGGAAACCTTCCGCCCTGCGCCGCTGATCGACCCCTACGATGTCTATCAGCACCTGATGGACTACTGGGCCGAGACGATGCAGGACGACGCCTGGCAGATCGCGCTGGAAGGCTGGAAGGCCGTGCTGGAGGACAAGCCCAACACCGATCTGATCCCCGAGACGCTCTTCGTCGCCCGCTACTTCGCCGCCGAGCAGGCCGCCATTGAAAACCTCGAAGCCGGGCGCGACGCTATCAGCCGCCAGATGGAAGAACTGCTCGAGGAGCAGAGCGGCGAGGATGGATTGTTGGAAGAAGCGAAGACCGACAAGGGCAAGCTCACCGCCAAGAGCGTCAAGGACCGCCTCAAGGAAATCAAAGGCGATAAGGACGCCGACGACGAGCGCAAGGCGCTGGAGCAGTACCTCGCGCTGATCGAGCAGGAAGCCGCCGCGAGCAAGAACGTGAAGGACGCGCAGAAGGCGCTCGATGCGAGAGTAGCGGCCAAGTACGGCCAACTCGGCAAGGTCGAGATCAAGGCGCTGGTGGTGGAGGACAAATGGCTCGCGGCGCTGCAAGCCAGCGTGCAGAGCGAACTGGATCGCGTGAGCCAATCGCTCACTGGCCGCATCCGCATACTCGCCGAACGCTATGCCACGCCGTTGCCCAGGCTGGCCGGCGAAGTGGAAACGCTGGCCGCCCGCGTGGACGAACACCTGCAGAAGATGGGGTTCGTATGGAAGTGAGGCGAGGGTACAAACAGACCGCGGTAGGGGCGATTCCGGAGGATTGGGAGGTTGACTCCATCGCAAACCTCGCTTCGATCACAACCGGCGACAAGAACACGCAGGATCGAGTTGACGATGGCGCGTATCCGTTCTTCGTTCGCTCATCGACTATCGAGCGAATCAATAGCTACAGCTTTGACGGCGAGGGTGTCTTAACCGCCGGCGATGGGGTCGGCACCGGAAAGATCTTCCACTACATCAAGGGCAAGTTCGATCTCCATCAGCGCGTTTATCTGATCAGTGACTTCTCCCTTCGACTGGAAGCTTACTTTTTCTTTCTGTACTTCAGCAACAACTTTTACTCCCGGATCATGCAGATGACGGCCAAGTCGTCGGTTGACTCGGTTCGGCGGGAAATGATTGCTGACATGCGTATACCGTTGCCCTCGCCGGGAGAACAACGCGCCATCGCCGCCGCACTGTACGATGTGGATGCCCTGCTCGCCAAGCTCGACCAACTCATCGCCAAGAAGCGCGACCTCAAGCAGGCCGCCATGCAACAACTCCTCACCGGCCAGACCCGCCTGCTGGGGTTTAGTGAGGAGTGGGAGCTAAGGGCTCTGGGCGAGATCGCGACCGCAAACAAGGGGAACCAACTAAGCGGTAGCTTGATGACCAGGCACGGAAGGTTCGCTCACCTTAACGGCGGCATCTCTCCGTCCGGCTACACCGACAAATCAAACGTGCCTGGTGACACCATCGCGATTAGTGAAGGTGGCAATTCCTGCGGCTATGTGCAGTTCATGTCCGAGCCCTACTGGTGTGGCGGTCACTGCTACTCCGTGATTCCGAATGGGGTCGACAACCGGTTTCTGTATCACGCGCTCAAGGGCGAGGAGCCCTCAATCATGGGCCTCCGCGTGGGTTCTGGCTTGCCAAATGTGCAAAAGACCGCGCTCCTTGCGTTCAACCTCCGATGCCCCAAAGTGAGTGAAGAACAGACCGCCATCGCTGCCATCCTCTCCGACATGGACGCCGAGATCGCCGTGCTGGGCACCAAGCTCGTCAAGGCTCGCGCGCTCAAGCAAGGCATGATGCAGGAGCTGCTCACAGGCAGGATTCGCCTCGTCCAGCGGGAGGCGAAACGCGAAGACGCCAAGCCCATCCACAACGAATCCAGGAAAGTCGCCAACGACAGCCGCAGCTGGGCTTTCAACGAAGCGGTGATTATCTCGGTGATAGCCAAGAACTTCGCGGATGCCCGGCATCCCCTCGGCAGAATGCGATACACGAAGCTCTCGTATCTCTTGCACCGGTATGCCAAGGACGACACCGAGGGCTACCTGAAGAAGGCCGCGGGTCCCTATAATCCAGCCACGCGATACAAAGGACCTGAAGCGATCGCGCAGACTAGCGGCTATCTGAAACGTGCCAGGTCGGGGGAGCTGAATGGTTTTGCTGCCGGCGAGCACGTTGACAAGGCGTGCGCCTATTTCGATAAGAGGTACGGCCCGACGGCGTTGGAATGGCTGACCCAGTTCCGCTACGAGAAGAACGAAGCGTTGGAGCTTTTGACGACCGTGGACAAGGCGGTTGAGGAACTGCGCTCGGCCGGCAAGGAGGTGACGGTGCAGTCGGTCAACGAGGTGCTTCTTGCAGAGCCCGAGTGGAAGCCGAAACTTGAACGGCCGGTGTTCTCGGATGAGCGCATACAGGCAACCATCCTCATGTGCCAGAGGCTCTTCGGCGCCGGCTAGACTTATGGGCAGCGTCGGCCAGATCGAGAAGCGAACCCAGGCGCGCGTGGTGGCGCTGTTCCGCGACCGGCTGGGCTACGACTACCTCGGCGACTGGATCGACCGCGCGGGCTTCGAGGGCAAGGGCAACCGCAACATCGAGCCGGAGCTGTTGACTGCCTGGCTGAAGAAGCAGGGCGCGCGCGCGACCCTCATCAATCGCGCCCTGCATGAGCTGGAGAAAGCGGCAGGCGACACCAGCAAGAGCCTGTACGACCGCAACCGCGCGGTGTACGACATGCTGCGCTACGGGGTGAAGGTGCGGCCCGAGGCGGGCGAGAACACCGTCACCGTCTGGCTGATCGACTGGAAGGATCCGGAGGCCAACCACTTCGCCATCGCCGAGGAGGTGACCGTCAAAGGGGCCAATGCCAAGGCCAGCGCCAAACGCCCGGACGTGGTGGTGTACGTGAACGGCATCGCGCTCGGCATGCTGGAGCTGAAGCGCTCGACAGTATCGGTGAGCGAAGGCATCCGCCAGAACCTCGACAACCAGAAGAAGGAATTCATCCAGCCTTTCTGTTCCACCATGCAGTGGGTGATGGCGGGCAACGATAGCGAGTGGCTGCGCTACGCCACCATCGAGACGCCGGAGAAGTATTACCTCAAGTGGGTGGAGGACAACGGCGCCCATGCCGGCGAGCCGAACCTGCTGGACCGCCACCTGTTGCAGGTGTGCGAGAAAGCGCGATTCCTCGAACTGATCCACGACTTCGTGATATTCGACGCCGGCGTCAAGAAGGTCTGCCGCCAGAACCAGTATTTCGGCGTGAAGGCGGCACAGGAGTTCATCCGCCGGCGCGAGGGCGGCATCATCTGGCACACTCAGGGCAGTGGCAAGTCGCTGATCATGGTGTGGCTCGCGAAGTGGATACGCGAGCATCGTCCCGATGCGCGGGTGCTAATCATCACCGATCGCACCGAGTTGGACGAGCAGATCGAAAAGGTGTTTCTCGGCGTCAACGAGGCCATCTACCGCACCGGGAGCGGCGCGGATCTGATCGACAAGCTGAACCGCACGGAGCAATCACTGCTTTGCTCGCTGGTCCACAAGTTTGGCGGTAAGGCCAACGGCGGGGACGGAGGCGACGAAGGCACGAAGGCATTCATCGAGGCGATCGAGAAGCTGCCGCCGGGCTTCAGCGCCAAGGGCGACATCTACGCATTCGTGGACGAGTGCCACCGCACCCAGTCGGGCGATCTGCACCGGGCGATGAAGGCGCTGCTGCCCAATGCGATCTTCATCGGCTTCACCGGTACGCCGCTCCTCAAGGCCGACAAGCAGAAGAGCATCGAGGTGTTCGGTCGTTACATCCACGCCTACAAGTTCGACCAGGCGGTGCGCGAGGGCGTGGTGCTGGACCTGCGCTACGAGGCCCGCGACATCGACCAGTCCATCACCTCGCAGAAGAAGATCGACGAGTGGTTCGAGGCCAAGACCCGGGGCCTCAACGATCTGGCCAAGGCGCAGTTGAAGAAAAAGTGGGGCACGATGCAGCGGGTGCTGTCCAGCCAGTCGCGGCTGGAGAAGATCGTCGCCGACATCCTGCTCGACATGGCGATCCGCCCGCGCCTCGCGGCCGGCCACGGCAACGCCATGCTGGTGGCCGGCAGCATCTACGAGGCGTGCAAGTACTATGAGCTGTTCGCCAGGACGGAACTGAAGGGAAAGTGCGCCATTGTTACCAGCTACACGCCGACGGTGGCGGATGCCAAGGGCGAGACCACCGGCGAGGGCGAGACGGACAACCTGTTCAAGTACGCCGTGTATCGCCAGATGCTGGCCGACTGGTTCGATGAGCCGGCGGACACGGCCATCAACAAGGCGGAACGGTTCGAGCTGGAGGTGAAGAAGAGGTTCATCGAACAGCCCGGGCAGATGAAGCTCATGATCGTGGTGGACAAGCTGCTCACCGGCTTCGATGCGCCGCCGGCCACCTACCTCTACATCGACAAGCCGATGCGCGATCACGGGCTATTCCAGGCCATCTGCCGCGTCAACCGACTGGACGGCGAGGACAAGGAATACGGCACCATCATCGACTACAAGGACCTGTTCAAGCCCCTGGAGGGCGCGGTGGCGGACTACACCAGCGGCGTGTTCGATGCCTACGACCAGGAGGATGTGAATGGCCTGCTGGAAAACCGGCTGGAGAAGGCCCGCGAGGATCTGGAAGAGGGCCGCGAGGCCGTGAAAGCTTTGTGCGAGCCGGTGGAGCAGCCGAAGGGCTCGGCCGCCTACCTACATTACTTCTGCGCCCAGGACTCGGGCAACGCCGAGCAGCTCAAGGACAACGAGCCGAAACGCTTGAAGCTCTACAAGTACACCGCCACGTTGCTGCGCGCCTTTGCGAGCCTCGCGAGCGAGCTGGCCGACGCCGGTTACACCTCCGACGAGGCCGACACGATCAAGGCCGAAGTGGATCACTTCAGCAAGGTGCGTGACGAGGTACGGCTTGCCAGCGGCGACTACATCGACCTCAAGGCTTACGAGCCGGCCATGCGTTACCTGATCGACACCTATATCCGCGCGGAGGACAGCGAGAAGATTTCCGCCTTCGACGATATGAGCCTGATCCAATTGATCGTCGAGCGCGGACCCGAGGCCGTGAATGCCTTGCCCAACGGCATCAGGAAGAGCGAGGAGGCAGTGGCCGAGACCATCGAGAACAACGTCCGCCGGCTGATTATCAACGAGTCGCCGGTGGACCCGGCCTACTACGAGAAGATGTCCAAGCTGTTGGATGCCCTGATCGAGCAGCGGCGCAAGGGCGTGATCGACTACAAGAAGTATCTCGAAGAGATTGCCACGCTGACGCGTCTATCGAACACCCCGGGCGGCGGATCGGTTGCCTATCCGGCCACCATTGACACACCGGGCAAGCGGGCGCTTTACAACAACCTCCGCAAGGACGCGACACTGGCCCTCGCAATCGACAAGGCTGTGCAGGCAAGCCGGCAAGACGGTTGGCGTGGCAATGCGATGAAGACGCGGCGCGTGCGAAACGCGATCAAGCTGTGCTTTCTCGATGCGCAGCCGGCCGAGTCCACGGGGATCCGAGAGGACCCGTCCGAGTACAGCCTCGAAGCCGAGGCTACGCGGATCCTCGAACTGGTGAAGCACCAGAATGACTACTGAGGTCCTCCGAATCACCGTGGGTCGCATCGCCGTGGACGTGGTGCGCAAGGACATCAAGAACCTGCACCTGGGTGTCTATCCGCCCCACGGCCGGGTGCGCGTGGCGGCGCCCTTGGTCGTGAGCGACGAAGCCGTGCGGCTGGCCGTGATCGACAAGCTGGGGTGGATCAAGCGGCAGAGAACGAGGTTCGCCGACCAGCCGCGCCAGTCACGCCGCGAGATGCTGAACGGCGAAAGTCACTACTTCCTGGGCCGACGGTATCGACTGCGGGTGCATGAGCAGGATGGCCCCGGCAGGGTCGCCCTCCGCGGCATCGCGTCCCTTGATCTCTTCGTTCGGCGGGGAACCAGTACAGAGCAGCGGGAAGCCGTCTTGCTGCGTTGGCACCGGGAGCAATTGAGGGCATTGATTCGGCCCCTGCTGGAAAAGTGGCAGCCCAACCTGGGGGTGCAAGTGGTCGCGTGCGGCATCAAGAAGATGAAGACCAAGTGGGGGAGCTGCAACGTCGATTCCGGGCGCGTGTGGTTCAACCTGGAGCTGGCCAAGAAGCCGCTGCAGTGCCTGGAATACATCGTGGTGCACGAGCTGGTGCATCTGCTGGAGCGGCGCCACAATGATCGGTTCACGGCGTTGATGGACGAACACCTGCCGCAGTGGAGACAGTTTCGGAAACTCCTGAACAGTGCGCCGCTCGGGCACGAATCCTGGAGTTATTGACGGTCGCAGGTGAACTGTCCCCGTGCTCGCGCGGGCTACAACAGGTAGCCGTGGTTCCGCCCTCCGTCGTGTGCGGAAAAGGCGGAATCTGCGGAATACGGCATTCTTGCTAGGTTTCCCATGCTGAAATTGGGCGGAATAATACGGAATAAGGGTTTGTGCCTCAAGCCAATTTCCGCAAGAGTCCGCCCATATTCCACAGCAGGAACCTAAGCTCGATGCGCTTTTCCGCATATTCCGCTATTTCCGCAAGGAGACTGTCGTCTTCGCACGGGCGAAGGGGCCGCCTCTCTCCTCGCGGAGGGTTACCCGCCCCGTGGCTTGCAACCGGTCGAGCAGCGCCTTGATGGCCGACTTGCTCTTGTGGCCAGAGAAAAGGCCGTTGATGTCGGTCAGACTCAGATCCCTCTTGCTGAGCGCGGCAAGCAGCTTGTTGACCTCGGGATGGGCCTCCGCGTCCCCGAAGATGTAGCGAGCTGAGGCAAAGCAGTACTCCCACATTGCGATAGCCGCTCGCAGGTGCGGCAGGCCGATGTCCTTTGCGTCTTTGTCCATCACCGCGTAAAGCAAGGCCATCCGCAAGACTTGGGCTTCCGCCCGCGCCGTCACCGCACCGAGCGCTCCGCTGTGATCCTCGGTAAGCTTGGGGTACCTGCGATCCCATAGATCCGAAGCTTCAGAATCGAACTGCATTTCACCGCACGCTACGGCGTCCATCAACGCTTCGCTGAGCATTTGGGCCACCCTGGCCAAGTCTTCCTTCGGGATGGGACGCGGGCGTGGTACTGGCGCTGATCGGCGCACAACGGCCCACAGAATGCGGTTGGCAAACCCGTTCCATAGGTCCACCGATTCCAGCAGCTTGCTTAGCTCTTCCAGGGTGATATGCGCAACGAAGTTGATGTGCGCGCCGGAAGCCTTTATGCGGTTGTTTTTGGTAAGCGGCGCGATGCACCCGTGGTCCCATCCCGACCGCAGGATCGCCGAAAGCGTGTTGCCGTCTCGCTGGGCGGCCCTGAGCGCCGCGCCAAACTCACCGTCAACTACCAGAAGACGCTTGTCCTCCACACCTTGATCGATGGGTTCCCCCTCCTTGTCCAGGGCATCAGACGGATCCCGTACCGCATTCACCAGGCCTTCGCCGCTCGATAGCGGCCCAGGGGTAATGGCGAGGTTGAGCCCCAGTGGGAACGGCTTTTTATTCATGCCGTGAATCATCCGCTGAGCCTCACGGAAGATGCGTTCCACAGGGTCACGTGAAGTCCCCTTACGCGCTCGGCTCGATGCTCCGACCAGGACTGCGTACAGCCGTGCGTAGTGGCGGGTGTCCCCCACCCATGTAAATGGCGCGGTCCCTACAAACGCCGACGCGAATGTGAGTGTAGTCAGGAGCACCGCGGCGGGATCGGCCTCGCTGCTTTTCGTGCTCACTTCCACGATCTCCTTGAAGATGCCGAACATTGCCGCTTTAGGCAGGATGGGCCAGGACCTGGGGGCTTCTATTTGAACCTCGTCAGGCCCGTGGAACCCCTCTGACGCCGCGCCGTTGCCTGGTCTATGCTCATCCCTTGCCGGTCCTCGGTGTCCCGCGGCCCGGTACTCCGGCTCGTACATCGCGCGCAGTGCTGCCCAGTCTTTGCCATTGCAACCGTTATGGTGGCATCCGGCCGCTATCGCCCCGCTTAAAAACTGCACGATGTAAGCGCTGCGGTTACGGTGCTCCTCATTCCACGGGCAGACGCGGAATATCCACTTGCGCCCCCCGCTCCACTCGACCGGACCGCCTACATCCAGCCCGTGGTCGGATATCCAACGGTCGAGATCGAATCGCTCACCGCCCGAGTCCCTCGCGTCTCGTTGGGACGGCTTAGGCGCTGTATCCGCTAGCGCTGTCAGTTTGTCGAGCGATACAACCTCCAGCTCGTCAGGTATTTGCAACAGCTTGGCCTGGCGATGCGGCCGTTCGGCGGTGTTATCGCCCTTGCAAGCTATCGTGCCGTAGACCTTCCAGATCCTCGCGGCGTTAAAGACCTTCTCATCTACGTTAACCAGGTCGTCACTGAACCGCAGCGCCAATGCCTGGAGGCACCGCTTCAGTAGCTCCGTACTCTTGGCGTCATTCGGGAGGGCGATCCGGTAGAGTAAATGCGCACCATTCCCGGAGTCCGCAATGAGAGGCTCGGGCCAGCCCTCGATATGCAGCTGGCCGAATACCTCTCGCGCCCTCGCGATGGCGGCCTCATGCTCGGCCTCGGTCGAGGACACTCCGGCGGGCCTCACCGGGTCGAGGTCGATCGGAAACCACGCCCGTCGCAGGATGTCCCGATCCGAGGTGGTTGCCTCGGGATACTCGACGATGCGGTTGACCCCCCGCGCCAGCAGCGCCGGATTACATGGACAGGGTCATGTACACCGGCGCTGCGCCGTTGAGCTTGGCTGCGGCCTCAGCCGCCCGGTCCAGGTCATCGAAGTAACCAGAGCGCGTGTGCCTGGCGCGGGGGATACGGAACTCGATGACCTGGCCGGGCTCGCTTAGTACCTCCAGGGCCTTACGGATGGCGGCGCTCATCGCGCACCCCTCGGCCCTGGAGCCACCGCACCGCGTCCGAACAGACAGCAGTTCCTTGCCCCCGCCCCGACCGGGGTTTTTTGTTTATGTCCATGGCATCGCCCTCACGCCGGCCTAGCGCTCAAGGCGGCCCGAAGCTCGCCCACATTCCACGCGGTCACGCGATCGGATAACTTGCGCGGTCTCGGGATGCGCCCATCCTTCACGCGCCGCCAGACGGTCGCGCTTGAACAGGAAAAAAGGGCTTCGACTACGGGCTGCCGGACATTCGCAGCATCGGGCAAACAGTCAAAATTTCTGAGGGCGTCAGGAATATACCCCTTAGAGGATACTTGTTGCATAGCCGTGTTCCAGTGTGAACTGTCGTGACAGGATGCAACACAGTAAACACGCAAGAATCGGCGGTGAATACCCGCAGTCCACTGCGGAAACTGGGCGCGGGGAACCCCCAAACCAGACGTAACCCCGCGCTACCATTAGAAATAATGGGCGCGGGGAACTCGGTTATGAGGGCGATTTGCGGCAGGAATGGGCGCGGGGAACTACTTGCGCCGGCCGGGAGGTAGGCGCTCGGCCCGCAGGATCGTCGCCATGGCTTCGGCGGTTCGCTCGCTAACTCCTCGCTCCTTCAGCCAGTCGATTACCTGCTTATTCGTGGGGGCTGTGGTAGGGTCGCTTGGATCGTAGTTCTTCCACCAGTGCTCAGCAGCGGCGGCCAGGTCTCGCAGCAGTTTGGTTTCATAGCTTCCCCAGGGCCAGCCGCCCGCGGGGAGCGGGCACGAAATATCAGCAAGCTCGCGAAATAACAGGACACCTTGCCCCTGCGCCCATGCGAGAAACTCGGTCGGCCGCACCTCCAAGTCAAAGACGGTTGATAGCGTCCCTGCTTTTATCGCGGCCATCGCCTGGTGATAGAGACTCACGGAGTCTGGACGGCCGTCGATGTCAGGGTTCCTGATATCCTCGGGCAGCATGCCTTTGGGCTCTTCCCCGTAAACTAATTGGCAGGCGACATCAAGCGGCCACAAGGCTAGCTTTCTCCAATAGTCCCAGTTGATTCCTGACATATACGCCCCTATCGCGCTTGCCCCTTGGGAAAGGAAACCGCGCCGGCCGGGCAAGGGAACCCGGTTTTCACCCCGTCGGGCTAGGCGCGGCTTGATCGGCGAATACTCTTCGCGTTGCGCCCTATCAAGCCGCAGCGGATCGCAGCGACAAAACCGTCGCCCCGTTGCGCCACGCATCCAGCGTGTCCGCCCATTGCTGCATCATCTTGGCGCGGTCGGCGAGATACTCCGCGTGGTTGTAGGTGCGGCGCACGGCGTTCGGTTCGGCATGGGCTAGCTGGCGCTCGATCCAGTCTGCCGGGTAGCCCATTTCGTTCAAGCGCGTGCTGCCGGTCGTGCGCGTCGCGTGCGGGCTGTACCTGCCGGACCATCCCAGGTACACCAATGCCTGCCGCAGCGTCGCATCGGTCATAGGCTTGTTCCGGTTATCGCGGTTCGGGAACACATGCCCTAGATGCCCCGTTAAGCCCTGAACGGTGCGCAGCAGATCGACCGCCTGCTTGGGGAGCGGGACGACGTGTTCCTTGCGCTTCTTCATGCGATCGGGGGGGATGCGCCAGATCGCCGCTTCAAGGTCGAACTCCTCCCAGCGCGCGCCCATGACCTCGCTCGGCCGGCAAAGGGTCAGCCACATCAAGCGGAAGGCCGCCACCGTCTGAAAGTTGCGCTCGTATCCGGTCAGGTCACGCAGGAATTGCCCAACCTCATCGGCGGTCAGGGGCCGCTTGTGTTGAGTCTTGTTCGCGGGCAGAGCCTTGCGGACCGGATAGACCGGATCGACATCTGCGCGCAGCGTCGAAACGGCGAGATCGAACACCCCGGACATAGTGCGTTTGGCTTCCGCCGCCACGCTCGGGCCGTTGTTCTTGGCCGCCGTGTCCAGCACATCAAGCACATGCGCCGGCGTGATCTGCCGTACCGGCAGCGCCCCGATCTTTGGAAACACCACCCGCGCCAGCATGTCCAGCCGCCGGACCTTGGTGACTTCCTCCCAGTCCTTGAGCGCCAGCCACTCGGCCGCCACGGCCTCGAAGGTCGTTGCGTTTTCCCGTTCCCGCTGGATACGGTCAAACCGACGTTGGTGCGCTGGATTGATGCCCTGCCGGACCAGGGCGCGGGCTTTGGCGCGCTCCTCCCGAGCCTCGGCCAGGGTGACGCCCCCGCCGGCTCGCCGGGCCTTGGCCTGTTGCTCGGTCTCCCCCGTAGGGGCGGTCGCGTAGTCGCCGATCGCGAACACGCTCTCCTTGCGCTCGCCGTCCTGGACCAGCTCGAATCGGTAGCGCCACGCCTTCACCCCGTTGGGCTTGACCTCCAGGTACAACCCCTTGCTGTCGGTGAGCTTGTAGGGCCTGTCCTTGGGCTTCGCGTTACGGCATTCGGTGGCGGTCAGCATGGGTATCCTCCGGCTAGGGCGTCGTACTCAGTTCTGTACCCGGTTTGAAGCCGGGTATGTTCACGGGCGTACCCGGTATCGTACCCGGTTTCTGGTGAGATGGCAAGAGACCGAAGGAAGCGCTATGCCGCCAAAAAGCCCAGCATTGCCTGGCGTATCATGGGTTCGTGAGACTTGGTGAAGCGGGGTGAAGTGAAGCGTTTGGATTACACCTTAAATCGGAAGTGCATGACGTCGCCGTCGCGTACCCGGTAGTCCTTGCCTTCCAGACGCCACTTGCCGGCGTCCTTGGCGCCTTGCTCGCCGCGACCGGCGAGGTAGTCGTCGTAGCCGATGACCTCGGCGCGGATGAAGCCGCGCTGGAAATCGGTGTGGATCAGGCCGGCCGCTTCG
>Ga0136620_10000645_pt1 | contig 15969 bp, 15 predicted proteins | sample AntDrymUQ4162106_2_FD_104806 | JGI IMG/M metagenome (GOLD analysis project Ga0136620, IMG submission 104806) | Polar desert sand microbial communities from Dry Valleys, Antarctica - metaG UQ416 (21.06) | ecosystem: Environmental > Terrestrial > Soil > Desert | place: Antarctica: Dry Valley... | reverse complement strand
CAGGTAGTCGGCCACGTGATCGGCGTGGTCTCGCCCGAGCAGCTGCGAGACGGCGTCAGGGCGAGCCAATCGGGGCGCCCATTGGGAGCGCGCAGCGGCGGCGATCGCCTGACCCGCTGAGCTCGACGAATACGACCGCTACGCTTGGTAGTAGATGTTCTCTTGGTCCTCTCGTCACCTGCTGTGGCTGCTCGCCCTGATGGCGCTCGCGGTCGGCTGCGGCGAGGAGCGGCAGCGAGCTTCGTCCGCTTCACAACCCTCGACCGAGGACGCGGGACCGATCCACGTGCACGGACTCGGCGTCAACCCCAAGGACCGCGCGCTCTACATCGCCACGCACACCGGTCTCTTCCGTGCCGCCGAGGCGGGCGGCAAGGCCGAGCGCGTCGGCGATGACCAGCAGGACACGATGGGCTTCACCGTCGTCGGCCCCGACCGTTTCCTCGGCTCGGGCCACCCGGACCCGAGCCAGGACCTCCCGCCGCTGCTCGGCCTGATCCGCTCGAGCGACGGCGGCCAGAGCTGGAAGCCGCAGTCGCTGAGCGGCGAGGCGGATTTCCACGTGCTGCGCTCGGCCGGCGAGCGCGTCTATGGCTTCGACGCGAGCAACGCGCGCCTGCTGATGAGCTCGGACGGCGGTGCAAGCTGGACCCAGCTCGAGCCCCCAGGCCCGCTGCTCGATCTGGCGATCGATCGAGAGGATCCCGACAAGCTCGTCGCCTCGACCGACCAGGTGCTCGTCACCTCGGCCGATCAGGGCAAGAGCTGGAAGCCGGTCTTTCGCAGTGATCCCGGCCTGCTCGCCTGGCCATCCCCGGAGAGCCTGTACCGCGTAGACGGGACGGGTCAGGTGGCGGTCAGCGACGACGCAGGCAACCGCTGGCGCCCGCGGGGCTCGATCGGCGGACAGCCGGCCGCCTTCACGGCGGTCGACGAGCGGACGCTCTACGCCGCCCTGCCGGACGGCACGATCATGGGCTCGAGCGACGGCGGCGCAGCCTGGCGGGTCCGCTCGAGGCCGTGAGGTTGTCGGAGGGTGCGGGAGAGGTGAATACAGCCACCCTCCGGGCCCCGTCCCTGGGACGTGCTTGCCACCCCGCCGGCTCGGGCCGCTCCCTCCCCTCGCTCAAAGCGTCCACGCCTGCTCGTCCGGCACGAAGACGGCCGGCTCGGCGATCGGGGGCCCGGCCGGGTCACGACCACTCCAGTCCACCCTCGCGCCAGGCACTCGGCGAGCCCGCGCCGGGCGAGGGCGACGCCGTACCCCGCCGGCCACCAACCCCCCCACGAGCGCGAGCAGGAGGAAGAAGAGCGTGAGCGCACTCACCGTCTTGGCGCCACCGGGCCTAGCGCCGCGGTCGGAAGGTGGCTAGGCGCAGGCTGTTCGAGACGACGAACAGGCTCGAGAACGCCATTGCGGCGGCGGCGATCATCGGCGTCAGCACGCCCGCCATCGCGAGCGGGATGGCGGCCACGTTGTAGGCGAAGGCCCAAAACAGGTTGCCCTTGATCGTCGCAAGCGAGCGCCGCGCGAGCCGGATCGCGGCGGCGGCCGCGCGCAGGTCGCCGGAGACGAGCGTGAGGTCAGACGCCTCGATCGCCACGTCCGTGCCCGTACCGATCGCGAGCCCGAGGTCGGCCTGGGCGAGCGCCGGGGAGTCGTTGACGCCGTCGCCCACCATCGCGACGACGCGGCCCTCCGCCTGCAGGCGGCGCACGTGCTCTGCCTTCTCGGCCGGGCGCACCTCCGCGATCACCTCGTCGATGCCCACCGCCGCGGCGACCGCTCGCGCCGCGCTGACGTTGTCACCGGTCAAGAGCACGGGGTGCAGCCCGAGCTCGCGCAGCGCGCGGACGGCCTCCGCGCTCGTCGGCTTGAGCTTATCGGCGACCACGAAGACCGCGCGCGCCTCGCCGTCCCACGCCGCGGACACGGCCGTCTGGCCCGCCGACTCCGCCGCCCGCCGGGCGCAGTCGAGCTCAGGCCCAAGCGCTAGACCGCGCTGGGCGAGCCACCCCGGCCGTCCGACGAGCACCGCGTGGCCCTCGACCTCGGCCTCGACGCCGAGGCCGCCGTGGTTGCGGAAGGATTGTGGCGCCGGTAGGACCCCGAGCCGCTCGCGGGCATCGGCGGCGATCGCGCGGGCGATCGGATGCTCCGATGAGTCCTCGGCGGCGCCGACCAAGCGAAGGGCGTCCTGAGCGGCGATGGCTGGCGCTACGACCACCTCGACCAGCGCCATGGCGCCACTCGTGATCGTGCCGGTCTTGTCGAGCACGACCGTGTCGACGCGGCGGGTCGACTCGAGCACCTCGGGCCCCTTGATCAGCAGCCCGAGCTGAGCGCCGCGCCCGGTGCCGACCAACAGCGCGGTGGGCGTGGCGAGCCCGAGCGCGCACGGGCAGGCGATGATCAGCACGGCCACGGCGGCCGTGAAGGCGGCACCCGCCTCGGCGCCGCTCGCGAGCCAGCCGGCGAGCGTCAGCAGGGCGAGCGCGATGACCACCGGCACGAAGACGGATGAGACGCGGTCGGCGAGGCGCTGCACTGCGGCCTTTCCGCTCTGCGCCTCGGTCACGAGCCGGCCGATCTGGGCGACGGCCGTGTCGGCGCCCACGCGCGTCGCCCGTACCACGAGGCGGCCTCCGGCGTTGACCGTCGCCCCAACGACGGCCTCCCCCGGGCCGACCTCCACAGGCACGCTCTCGCCCGTCAGCAGCGACGTGTCGACGGCCGACGAGCCGGCTTCGATGACGCCGTCGGTGGCCACCTTCTCGCCGGGGCGAACAACGAAGAGGTCGCCTGTCGCGAGCCGCTCGATCGGGACCAGACGCTCGACGCCGTCGACCACCACCGCCACGTCCTTGGCTCCGAGCGCGAGCAGCTCACGCAGCGCCGCCCCGGCGCGGCGCTTGGCGCGCGCCTCGAAGTAGCGCCCGGCGAGGATCAGGGCCGTCACCACGGCCGCGACCTCGAGGTAGAGTTCGGGCGTCTCGCCGGCCCCCTGCGGCGGCGAGCCGACGGCCATGGAGGGCTCGCCTGCTCCCAGCCACACGAGCGCCACCAGCGACCAGCCCCACGCTGCGAGCGTGCCGAGCGAGATCAGCGTGTCCATATTGGCCGCGCCGTGGCGCAGGCTCCTCAATGCCCCGCGGTGAAACGGCCAGCCGGCCCAGAGGACCACCGGGGTGGTGAGCGCGAGCGCGAGCCATTCCCAAAGGGGGAACCGGAGCGAGCTGACCATGCTCATCGCGACGACGGGCAGGCCGAGCACCGTGGCGAGCATGAGGCGGCGGCGCAGCGCCCGAAGGTCGTCCCGGCGCGCGGCCTCCTCGTGCTCAGGCGAGTCATCGCTCGTGGGGGCGGGGAGCGAGGCGCTGTAGCCCGCCTGCTGGACCGCTTCGACCAGTTGTCCCGCGTCGACGTTGCCCCTGTCATATGTCACCGACGCGCGCTCGGTCGCGTAGTTGACCGACGCCGTGACGCCCTCGAGCCGGTTAAGGCGCTTCTCGACGCGCATGGCGCACGAGGCGCATGTCATTCCCTCGACGGGCAGCTCGAGGCGACCCATCACGACGGCTTCCGGCGCGTCGTGCCTGGGCTGACTGACTTCGGCTCCCGGCGCGCCTATCCCAGCTCTCACCGGCCCGGCACGGCTCGTCACGCTCCCACCTCATAGCCGGCGGCGGCGACCGCTGCGCGTACACCCGCGTCGTCGAAGGACTCACCGAGAACGGTGATGGCCTTGGCGTCCAGGTCGACTGACACCTCGCGCACGCCGTCCACCTGCTCGACCTCCTCGGTTACGGCCGCCCGACAATGCGCGAAGGACACTCCCTCGACGATGTAGATCTTCTGGCTCATCACGCCTCCCTGTCGTCTCCCGACGTCAGACTACCCTACCTGGGTACTGTGATGGTAAGGTTGGCGGCATGAACGCCCCTGAAGGTCCTGGATACACAGCCACCAAGGACGACCTAGTCGCGCGCCTCAAGCGCATCGAGGGACAGGTCCGCGGCGTCTCGCGAATGATCGAGGACGAGCGCTACTGCATCGACGTCCTGACCCAGATCAGCGCGGCGCAGGCCGCCCTCGACAAGGTCGCCCTCGGTCTCGTTGACGACCATGCCCGCCACTGCGTCGTCGGGTCAGAGCCCGAGCAGCAGCAGGCGCGTACGGCGGAGCTCATGGGTGCGGTGGGCCGCCTAGTGACGCGGCGCTGAGGAGGGACGCAGGCGCGGATGAGCCGGAGAGCGTCCGTCTGGCTCCGGGCGGCGCCCTTGGTCGGGACGGGCATGCTGCTTGCGGCGGCGCTGTGGTGGCGCAGGAACCCACTCGGCCTGCCCCTACGGTCAGCGGTTCTGGGTCGAGTTGCCCCATCCCTTCGTCACGCGCGCTCGGCTGCGCGCGGCGCTCGACCCAAAGCCCGGCGAGCGGGTGCTCGAGGTCGGCCCCGGCACGGGCTATTACAGCCTCGAGGTCGCGCAGTGGCTTGCGCCCGGCGGCACGCTCGACATCCTCGACCTCCAGCAGGAGATGCTCGACCACACGATGGGCCGCGCTCGCCACCGCGGGATCGCTGGCATCACCCCGAGCCGTGGCGACGCGCAGGCGCTGCCCTACCCTGACGCGGCCTTCGACGCCGCGTACACGATCGTCACGCTCGGGGAGGTGCCCGACCAGGACGCGGCGCTGCGCGAGCTGGCTCGCGTCCTTAAGCCGGCCGGCCGGCTCGTCGTCGGCGAGCTGTTCGGGATCCCCACTGGGTGCCGTTCCGGCGGCTGACCGACCGCGCGCAGGCCGCGCGTCTCTCCTACGAGCGCCGAGTCGGCGGTCGGCTCGGCTACTACGCCCGGTTTCGGACGGCCGCGGCGCCCGAACATGGCGACTGTCACCCGGAGACCTCGTCGGGGTGGGACAACGAGCAGGCTGGGCGCTGAGCCGTCGTGGTGGACCGACTTGGGCGCCTGGGGACGACTTCGTCGACGGTCTGCGAGATGCCGCTACCCGCCGGCGTGCAGCGATGCATCACGCGCAACGGTCGCCTGCCGGCCCATCCTCTGAAGTCCCGGCGGTGGCCTCGCAGCCACTGGTCAACCGCTCGCGCGAGAGAATATGCCCCGGCGCCCGTTCATTCGCCTCGACACCCCGGCACCGATCACGGCTAGCGCGAATAGCGCCCCGCTCGTCCATTGGGCGCCGTTCAGTCCGAGCGCTAGCTCCTCGCTGTCGCTGCGAAAGAAGAACATGAAGAAGCGGCCGAGGGCGTAGAGCCCGAGCACGAGCCAGAGCGGGGCGAGGGGCCGGCGGAAGCGGTCGCGCAGGGGCCAGACGAGCGCGAAGATGGCGAACGCCAGCACCATCTCGTAGAGGCCGCCGGAGTGATAGGCGACGGTTGGGTCGGGTACGGCGGCGTCCGGGTGGGTGTTGCGCACTCCCCAAGGCCGCTGAGTGGGTGCGCCATAGTGCTCGCCGTTGATGACGTCGCCGATCCGCCCGATCGCCATCCCGAGCGGGAAGGCAAGCGCGACGGCATCCAGGTAGCGAGCGCTCAGAGCGCGCGACCAGACGTACAGCGCGATGGCGGCACCCGCCCCGATTAGTGCGCCGTTGAATGCGAAGCCGCGCGTGCCGACCCACTCCGACGGGCGCAGTAGCGCGCCGGGATCGGTCTCGAGCAGAAAGAACGCGCGCGCGCCGATCAGCCCGGCGACGATCGCTATCACCGCGAGGTTCCCGGACATGTCGGGCAGCTTGCGCTCGCGAGCGTGCAGCGCGGTGAGGCGAACCCCGGCCACCACCCCGGCTGCTGTCGTGAGGCCGTGCCAGGCGAGCGTGAGCGGGCCGAGCTCGATCGTCGGATCGATGCCCACGGTGATCACGGCGAGAGAGTCGATCTAGATCTCCACCACGCTGGGTCGGCGAAAGCGCGCTAGACAGACCAGCCGGACGCTCGACTCCGACTCGAAGACGAGGCCGACGCCGACGGCGAGGACTTCGAGCGTGCGGCAGCGGAGCCAAGGCAGCGAGCGTGGCAGGCCTCCGATCACCACCCGTCCAGCTGGCTCGAGGACGCGGGCCACTTCGAGCAGTACACCGCGCGGATCGTGCATGTCGCCGAGGCCGAATACGAGGTAGACGGCGTCGAAGATCTCGTCGCGGTAGGAAAGCGCGCGGGCATCGCCCGGTCTAGCGACGATGTTTGAGATCCCGCATGCACGAGCGCTTCGGATCGTCTGCTCGAGAATCGCGGGGTCGGGGGCGAGGATCTCAAGGACACCGTTCGGCCGCAGGCACTCACGGCGAGAGCGCGTTCGTCGGGAGGGCGGGCGATGCGTCAAAGAGGGCGTCGATCGCCTCCTCCTGAACGGGATAGACGACGAGCGGTCCGCAATCGCGGGCAATGCTCGCAACCCGGGCGGCGAAGCCGCCGGGATCCGTCAGGACGTCTGGGCCGACGAACGCGGCCGAGGCGTAGCGCGACCGCAGGCCGGCGGCGGAGCGGTGAGGCCGAGCGCCGCGACGCGCAGCCCGCTGCGACCGAGCGCTCGCTGCCCGCCGATCGCGGTTCGCGTGTGGGTCTCTGTTACCAGAGTGCGTCCAAGCAAACCTGTGCGTTCCGCGACCGCGCAGCTGTGTGCGGCGATGTGAAGCGCTCGGCGGACTTCGAACATGCGACACTGCCGCGCCCCGCTGCCTCCTACGTCGCGTCGGAGTCTAACGTAGCGGTCCGTACTTCGCGGACGTTTGGGTCGTCTCGGCCTCGCCCAATGGTTGCAAGGGCGAACACACGACTTGACCGCCGTTATAGTGCCTGCCGCCTAGTCGCTCGAGTCGTTCGAGCGAGCGGGGAAACCACCGCCGGATCAACACCCGGCTGGGGCGAATTGGCCACATCGCCGTGGCCACAGTGCCGCTCAAGCGCGAGCCCGTCAGCTAACCCCGCAGGCAACACGAACAACCTGGAGGCCGTCGCGTGCGCCACATCTCGCTGGTTCTCTGCTGCGCTTGCTTCGCGCCGCTGATCGTCGTGCCCGCTGCCGCTGAGGCGAGCGCAGGCGACGCGATGGTGCGGGCGATCAACGCCGCGCGGCAGTCAAAGGGGGTCGCCCCGCTACGGGTCTCGATGACGCTCCACCGCTCCTCTGATGCCTATTCCCGCTGGATGATCGAGCGTGACTCCTTTGGTCATCGTGCGCGTATCCGGGCCAGTCGTCGCTTCTCGAGGGTTGGGGAAGTGCTCGCCTTTGCCCCGGGGTCGACCGCTGATATCGAGCGCACGGTCAGGGACTGGCAGGCCTCTCCTGCCCATCGCGCCGTCCTGTTCGACCGAGCGTTTCGGTTCGTCGGCACCGGGCGGGCTCGCGGTGGCTTCGGTGACCGGCAAGCAACCGTGTGGACCGTCCAGCTAGGCGTCCCTTGAGCCAAGCGCCCTTCCGCTGAACAACGGCGGCGCCCGCTTGACGGGCTCGATTCTTCCGGGGTGAGTAGTGAAGCCGTTTGAGGTCGGCCGCCTCGTAGCGGCAGGGTGGTGGTTGACTAGGACGTTCGGGCACAACGTCCGCTCCTCTGCAACGCTCCTTGCGCAGCCCCGCCGTAGCCTGCCGTCGCCTACATTATGTCGGAAGGCACAATGCGGGCCGCGATTATCAGCCTTTCGACGCTCGTCGTCTTCCTGACCGCCGGGGGGATCACTGCCTACGACGCCTCGCGCGACGACCTGATCGCCACGGGCGTGACGGTGGGGGGAATCGACATCGGCGGTCTACGTGCGGGCGAGGTGCGCGTGCTGCTGGATCGGCGCCTGGCGAGGCCTCTCGAGCGACCGATGAGCGTCGAGGTCGAGGGTAGGCGCTTCAGCTTGCCGGCCCGCCGAGCGCGGGTGACGGTAGATGTCGAGGCAAGCGTGCAGGATGCGCTGGCAAAGAGCCGGCAGGGAGGCCCGCTCAGTCGGCTCGCCCGCGACCTCAGCAAGGAGCCGCTCGGGGCCGATCTCTCGCCCCGCGTGACCCACTCCCGCGGGGCGGTAAGGAGCTTCGCCCGCCGCGTCAAGCGGGCGTTCGATCGCCCCGCCCGCGATGCGCGCCTTCGCTACTCGGCAACTGGGCTGCGCAGAGTTCGGTCCAAGGCGGGAGCGACGCTGTCCGCCCGCCGGCTCGAGCGCCGGCTGAGCACCGAGCTCGCCCTCCCGGACGGGGATCGTCGAGTCACCGCGCGTCTGAAGACGGTCGAGCCGAAAGTCAGCACCCGAGAGCTGGCGGCCAGGTACCCGACGTTCATCACCGTTGACCGCAAGCGCTTCGAGCTCCGCTTCTTCCAGAAGCTTCGGTTAGTGAAGAAGTACCGGATCGCGGTCGGCAAGGTCGGCCTCGAGACCCCGGCCGGGCTGTACAACGTCCAGAACAAGGCGATCGACCCGGCTTGGAGCGTGCCCGACCGCGAGTGGGCCGGCGACCTCGCCGGCAAGGTGATTCCGGGCGCCACGCCGGAGAACCCAATCAAGGCACGCTGGATGGGGATCTACTCCGGAGCCGGGATCCACGGCACCGACGACACGGCGTCGCTTGGGACTAACGCCTCGCATGGCTGCATCCGCATGTCGATCCCCGCCGTCAAGCAGCTCTACCGGAGCGTCGAGGTCGAGACGCCTGTGTTCATCGCCTGACAAGCGTTGCACTTGCGAGCGGGCGCTGCCTCCAACCGTGGGCTAGGACATCCGCATATCCGACCGAGCGCGTTTCCGGAGCCAGCGTCGCTCCCGGTGGGTTGGTCCAATCAAGCCGGGGGTCGAGGCAGTAGCGGCGGAAAGGGGGGCTTGCCGGAGACCAGAGAGCGGCGGCTCCGAAGGACGGCGCACCGGGCGGACCCGCCGTGGCGGGGGGCGCTCTGAAGCGCCTGCGCGAACGAGGAGTCGGGTTTCGCAGCGGCCCCCGCAGACGAGAGCGGTCTCTTGCTGGGCGAGGCCGGGGAGCGCGGCGGCGAGCAGTGGTCAGCTCGTAGCTCACTCCTACGCATACTCGGACTTCTGGGCCGAACTTGAGGTCGCTGTCAAGCCAGGCGCGGCCGGTTCGACGCGAGAGCGGGACTCGAGGTTGTCGCGTGGAATCCGCCTGGTACAGTCTCCGACGTCTTGTAGGCCTGCCGAATTCGCCGCCGGTCCAACCCGGTGGTGATACGGGGGAACCAGTAGTTGGGGCGAGTCGGTCGCATGCGACCGTAGCGCGGCTCTTTCGGCGCGAGCCCGGCAGCTAACCCCGAAGGCGCGAAGAGAGAGGCTTCTTCCTTTGATGAACCGGCGATCGGCGGCGGTCTGGTGCGTTGTTCTGATGGCGGCTGGACTAACGGGCGCTGAGCGCGCAGCCGCTCAGTCGACCGGCGGCCAACCCGGCCCAGAGCCCTCGCGCGTGACCGCGGTGCGCTGCCTGCCGACGCCGTCGATGCCGTGCCCAGTGAACGGTGCACTTGTCGTTGGGGGCAAGGCGGCCGTGCGCGGCAAGGACCTGCAGGCGACGAGGAGGGTCGTCTTCGAGGGTCGCCGCGGCGCGTCCGACGACGTCGTCGTCAAGCCACGAGTCGTCGCTGCTCGCCGTGTCGAGGCGGTCGTCTCGACACGGGCGCGCAGTGGTCCGGTGACGATCATCAACCGCTTCGGCGGCCGAGCCACGAGCCAGGTCCGAATCAGGGTCGAGCCCGCACCGATCGTCGCGCCTGAGTCCGAGCCCGGCGCGCCCCGCTTCTTCGCAGGGGCAAAGCGCCAGCCGCGCTTTTCGTTCACCGTGCGCCGTCCGCTGGAGGCACGCATCGAGCTGGTGCGTGAAGCAGACGGCAGCGTCGTCCAGACGTGGACGCTCGTCGCCGAGCCCGGTCAGCCCAAGGCCGTCAGCTGGGACGGACGCGGCCCCGGCGGCCCGCAGCCCGCTGGGCGCTACCGCTTCCGCCTGGTGGGCGAGGCGACAAGCGCCGCCGTCCCTGCGGCCGAGAGCGACTCGAGCTTCTCCTACTACGACCAGGTCTTCCCCATCCGAGGAGCGCACGATCTGGGCCAAGGCGGCGCAAACAACTTCGGCGGCGGACGCGGCCACAAGGGACAGGACATGTTCGCCAAGTGCGGCACACCGGTGGTCGCCGCGCGTGGGGGAGAGGTGGAGTACGCGGGGTTTCACGCCGCCGCGGGAAACTACGTGGTGGTGAACGGGCAGGACGGCCTCGGCTATGTCTACATGCACATGCGCGCCGCGCCGCTCGTGCGCACAGGTCAGCGCATCCCCACGGGCCAGGCGCTCGGCGAGGTGGGCGAGACGGGCCGGGCGACCGGATGTCACTTGCACTTCGAGCTGTGGTCGGCGCCAGGCTGGTACAAGGGCGGGTCGGCGATCGATCCGCTGCCTCGGCTGCGGGCCTGGGATGCCTATAGCTGAGGGCGCTGACCCTCGGGTTCTCGCTGAGAGCGCCGAGGGAGGGTCTGTCAGCATCTGCTGTGTGCCCCGACCGTGACCGCGCAGAGAGGGCAGACGTCGCTGCGGGTATGAAGAGCCGCCCCGCCAAGCGTGCGAGCCGGCGTGCGGCGCCTTCGCGGTCCTTGCGAGGCGCGGACGCGGACCAGGAGGCGCCCGAGGCTGGCGAGCAGTGTGGTCAGCCGCGGTTCGCTTCGCGGCCGCCGTCATAGTCATCACGGCGCGCTGCTGGTCGCGGACGCGACGATCACCGTGGCTTGGCAGGAGCCGATCTCGGCACTCAGGGCGCGTGGGGCGCAACAGCTGCTCGACCGCCAGCTCGACGCGGAGGCCACGGCCGACGGCGAGGCCAGGGCGTCGGGAGAGAGGCCATCAAATCGGCGAGTCGATCTCCTTGCCACCCAGCACGCCGACCGCACGCGCACGGGCGACGCGATCGGTCGGGTGGAACTGCCCACGCTCGACCGTCGCTACGCGCTCGTCGAAGGCGACGACCCGGCGAGCCTGCGCAAGGGGCCTGGGCACTACCCGGACACGCCGCTCCCCGGCCAGGGCGGCACGGTTGCGATAGCCGGGCACCGCACCACCTTCCTGGCGCCGTTTCGGCCGATCGACGAGCTGCGCCCGGGCGACCCAATCGTCGTGGCCATGCCCTATGCGCGCTTCACCTACCGCGTCGAGCGAACCCGGATAGTGCCGCCCACCGCGCTGTGGGTGAAGCGCCGCGTGCGCTATGAGCGCCTCATCCTCACCGCCTGCCACCCGCTCTACAGCGCCGCCCAGCGGATCGTCGTGTTCGCTCGTCTCGATACCCACCCTCTTCGGCGGTCGTTGACCGGCGCGGCCGGCGTTCCGGTCTACGGCTTTCCTCCGGCGATCTTTTGCCCGGTCAACGCGCGCGGCAGCGCTCGGCTAGGAGGAATGGCCTCTTCAACTCGTACGGAATGCGGAAGGGGCTCGGGCCTCGCCCCGTTGCCCTCAACCGAGTGCTCGAGCCGACCGGGCGATGGACAGCATCTGCTGCTCAGACAGCTTCTGCAGCAGCGAGTTGGAAACCCAGAAGCAGCCTTCGCGCGTACGCCAGGCCACGAGGCGCAGACGATCGCCGTCGTAGTGCAGCTCGAAGCGCCGGCCGTCAAGTTTGCGCGTCTCAGACGGGCGTTCGAGGATCGGCGGGTCCTTCCACGTGGTGCCCTGGATCCCGTAGAAATCCCCGGTCGCCCGGGGGGTGCGCTGCACGACCATTCGGTAGGCGCTGTACACCCTGCCGTCCGGCGCGCGGATTCCGTAGACCCGCGGCTCGCCCACGTAGGAGCCCGACGGCGTGCGCTTGCGCGGGTAGAAGACGGGCTGCCTCCACTTGCGCGAGCCGACGATCTGCAACGCCTGCTGACGCCCGGCTGCGTTGCCGTCGGCGACCGCCGCCCGCGCCGCCCGCTTGCCGCGCCTGCGACGCACCGGTCGCGCGGTCGCTGGCTTCCTGGCGCCGCCACGGCGGCCCTCGCCCAAGAACTCGTCCGCGAGCCTGCGCACGCTGCGCTGGTCGGCGGTCACGTAGGCGACGCCGGCCGGGCTGATCTCATCCGCGCCGCGAAACTGCACCTCGCGGATTGGCTTGAACGCAGAGCGCGCGGCGATCTCGCCGAGGCGAAGCACCGCCTTGCGCGAGTCGATGTCTGACTCCGTGTAGGTCGAGAACACCTTGAGCAGCCGCTGGCGGTCCGAGAACACCTCGGCCACCCCCACCTGCTGCTTGGCTTGGCGCAGGAACTCCTGCTGGCGCGCCGCGCGCCCGAAGTCGCTGTCGCTCTTTCGATGGCGCACGTAGTCGAGCGCGGCTGAGCCACACAGCTTCTGGTAGCCCGGCATGATGTCGATCGTGGCGTAGCGCTCGGGGCCCGTGTTGTCGTTGAAGTAGCGCCGGTCGATGTCGACATAGACGCAGTCGATCGCGTCGATCGCCGCACGGAAGCCCGCGAAGTCGACGTTGATGACGTGGTTGATGGAAAGACCCGTGAGTTGCTTGACCGTGCGTATGGTCAACCGTGCGCCGCCCTCGGCGTAGGCGGCGTTCAGCCGGTCGGTCCCGACGCCGGGAATGCGCACCTTCAGGTCGCGCGGGAGCGACAGCAGCGCGGTCGAGTCCTGCTCGGGATCGAGGCGCACGAGGATGATCGTGTCCGAGCGGGCGCCGCTCGAAAGTCCGCTCTGGACGTCCTGGGAGGTCTTGGCCCGCCTGTCGGAGCCGATCAGCATGATCGTCTGCGGCTTGCCGGCGTCGGCCTCCGCGACCTCGTCGCCGAGGTCGAGCGGCCCGGCCTCTTCGAAGGCGGTCACCACGCGGTCGATCTCGCGAAAGGCGGCGACAGCGGTGGCCGTGGCCGAGGCCGACATGATCAGCACGGCGCCGACCAAGAAGCGCAGCCACAGCGAGTGCCGGGGAGGCAGTTCAGGCAAGGGCAGCCACTCCAAACGCGAGCGATGCCGGGCTCACCTGAGAGGTCCAAGCGATGTCGACAGCCGTGCCGCGACCGCTCTCGGGGCCCGCAGTTCGGGTGATGGCGGGTCGATGGGTCGGACGAAACCGGCGCGACGCGTCTCCGCTCGAGAAGGCTGTGCTCACGTCGACAGGGCACGGCGGCCGAGCAGGCTCCACATCGCTTCGAACTTTCCGCGACTCCAGATTTCGACCGTCCCCTGGAGTGGGTTTACGATCCGCAGGCTGCCGTCCCGGCGGACGCCGGTGAGCACGACCGTGTGCTCGCCGAAGTTCACGCGCACGCGGCGCCCCCGGGGCGAGCGCCATTCGTCGTAGGGCCCCTCCGAGAGCCCAACCCAAGCCATGACAGCTCGTCCGTCGAGCAGGCGTCGATAGACCCGCCGCGGCGAGGCACGGGTGAGATCGCTGAGAGCAGTGCCGTTCCGCTTGGCGACGGCGGCCACCGGGCCTGGGTAGACCCCGAAGCCTCCGGCCGCCCCACCGCCGTCGCCGCGACCGACGTAGCCGAGCTCGGGATCTCCCCACACGCGCTCGGAGCCGCTGCCTCGCGGATCGAGCGGCCCCGACCGCGGCAGCTGGCGCTGCAGGCGCTCCTGGGAGACGCGCACGCCGGCAGTCGCGAGCAGGATCGACAGGGCGGCCGTCTCGCAGGTGTTGCGCTCGGCCTGGCGGATGACGGGGGCGGCGATCGTGGCGGATTCCGCCCTACGCACCGCCGTCACGATCCCGCCGTCAGGCCCGACCGCGAGCGCCGCCCTGGCGGTCGCGCTCGTGTCGTAGCGGTAGACGACACGGGCGTCGCCGTGGCGCAGGCGCGCTGTGTCCGGGAGCGCTCGCTCGACGGCCGCGTGCAGCGCCCGTGAATCGAGCTGTCCTTGGCGGGTCAGAGGCGTGAGCGAAAGCGTTGCCTCGCGGCGGCGCGCCAGCACGATTCGAAGCGTTCGGTCAGGCGCCTGGGCCGCGGAGCGCTGCGGCGCGATCAACCCTGCGGGCGCCTCGCCGCCAGAGCTACCACCGAACAGCCACAGCGTGACCGCGATCGCGCTCAGCGCGAGCGCCACCACGGCCCGACGGCGACGACGGGCCCTCGCGGCCCCGGCACGTCGCAGGCGGCCCTCCGAGCCCGCTCGAGCGGCGTGGGGGCGGGGCTGTGCGCTCATCTATTGCCTGCTCGGGTCATGTTGCCATCCTACGAACGGTAGGCCGACGCTCGCCGCTCGCCCTCGCGCGGACAGCGCGTGGCCATGCCGGGCGCAGCCGAAGCCTAGAGCGTGGGGGCGACTGACCTCCTCGTCAGCTACTCTGCCCAAGTACCTACGCAGCGTAGGAGAAATCAGAGGGGATGCGCGCACTGACTAAGAACTGGGACGAGCACGTCACCGACGCTGAGGAGGTATCGCGCAGCGCCGGCTTCCAGGACCTTCGCGACCGCATCCTCGAGCTCGCTGCTCCGAGTGAGCGCGAGCGCTGCGTCGACATCGGCGCGGGAACTGGGCTGCTGGCTCTGCCGCTCGCCGAGCGCGTGGAGCACGTGCTCGCCGTGGATATCTCCCCCTCGATGTGCGACTACTTGAGGGCGAAGGCAAACAGCGCCGGCCAATCCAACATCCAAGCGGTCAAGGCCTCTGCCACGAGCCTGCCCGCGGTGGACAGCTCGGTCGATCTCGTGGTCTCGAACTACTGCTTCCACCACCTCGACGACGAGGCCAAGCATTGCGCGCTGGCCGAGGTACGACGGGTCCTGCGTCCGGGTGGGCGGCTCGTCTTCGGCGACATGATGTTTGGCGTCAGCCTGGCGGACCCGCGCGACCGCCGAGTGGTTGCGACCAAGGTGCGAGCGATGGCCGCGAAGGGACCGGCCGGCCTCTTGCGCCTGGCGAAGAACGGCGTGCGCTTTGCCGGACGACGCTGGGAGAGTCCAGCTCGCGCGCGCTGGTGGGAGCTTGCCCTCAAGCGCGCGGGCTTCGATCAGGTTCAGGTGGAGCTGTTCGACCACGAAGGCGGCGTCGCGGTGGCGAGGCGACCGTGACGGAGGGGCGCTCGAGCCCCATTCAGGCGACAGCCTCGCGCCGTCAGCGGCGCGCTCGACGGCGTCGCGTGGCCAGACGCAGCATGGCCTGGCCGAGCCGTCTGGTGTTCCTCTTGGCCGTGCTCGTCGGCGTGACGCTTCTCGTCCTCGGTCTGCTGGCCGCACTGGGCGCGCTTCCAACGAGCGGCTGAGTGATGCCCGCGGCGGGCGCGGCTGGTCCGCGCGCGGAGGGTCAAGGGCTGAGAAGCTGGAATACTGCGCTTCGGGGCGAACGCGAGGTGCCAGAGGTAACACCCATCCAAGGCGAGCTGCAGGAGCAGATCATGACCGCGCTGTGGCGCCTCGGAGCGGGAACAGTAGAGCAGGTCAGGAGCGCGCTCCCCGCGCGCTACCGCAGCGCCTACACGACCGTCCAGACCGTCCTCAATCGCCTCGCCGAGCGCGGGCTCCTGGCGCGCAGCAAGCAGAACAACGCGATCCTCTACCGGCCCCGCCTGAGCGAAGCCGAGTATCTCTCCCAGTCGCTTCGACGTACGCTTGCGAGCGCCTCGAGCGATGCCCGCCACGCCGCCCTCGCGCAGCTGATCGGGGGCCTCGAGCGTGACGAGCTCTCAGACGTACAGCGCCTGGCCGAGCAGATCGCCCGCCAGCGCGAAGGTAGGCGCAGCTGAGCGCGCTGCTCGCCGCCCTCCTGATGGGCGCGATCGCGCTGCCGCACGTCCTTCGCCTCGAGCGGGTTCCCCCGCTCATCGCGGTGGCGATCTGGGGCTCGGGGTTGGCCCTGCGCGCGCTGACCGGTCTCGCCGGCGCGCTCTACCTGCTTGCCTTCTTGCCACAGACTGCGCTCTTCGCCGCCTTGACGCACTGGTGCTGGCACACCGCTCTGCCGCTGCTCGCGACGCACCTCGGCCTCGACGGACACGAGCTCGGCGACACCGCGGTAGTGATGCCGAGCTTCTTCTTGGCCGCCTCCGTCCTGTGGGTG
>Ga0136620_10000644_pt1 | contig 15973 bp, 20 predicted proteins | sample AntDrymUQ4162106_2_FD_104806 | JGI IMG/M metagenome (GOLD analysis project Ga0136620, IMG submission 104806) | Polar desert sand microbial communities from Dry Valleys, Antarctica - metaG UQ416 (21.06) | ecosystem: Environmental > Terrestrial > Soil > Desert | place: Antarctica: Dry Valley... | reverse complement strand
CGACTTCGCGCGCTATCTCGCCGCTCGGTGGGCGGCGGAGCGCCCCGACGTCGTGCACGCACACTTCTGGATGAGCGGTGCCGCGGCGACGTCTGCAGCGGGGCCGCTCGACATTCCGGTCGTGCAGACCTTCCACGCGCTCGGAACCGTCAAGCGACGTTACCAGGGCGCACATGACACCAGCCCGCTGGCTCGTACCAGCGTCGAACGCGAGCTGTGCCGGACGGTCGACCACGTGATCGCCACCTGCAGCGACGAGGTCGCGGAGCTTCGCCGGGCCGGCTTGCCCAGGGCAAAGGTCAGCTTGGTCCCGTGTGGCGTCGACGTTGCCCGCTTCACGCCCGCACCGCACCCGGGCGACGGGAAGCAGCGGCTCGTCGTTGTCGGCAGGCTCGTGGAGCGTAAGGGTGTCGCCGACGTCGTGGACGCGATGGCCGAGTTGCCGGGCGTGGAGCTGCTGGTGGTGGGCGGACCGGCGCGGGACTCCCTGGCACTCGACCCGGAGGTGCAGCGGTTGCGTCGGCGCGCGGCGGCAGCCGGATCGTTGCAGCGGATCGAGTTCTTCGGACGTGTCTGCCACGACTCCCTGCCCGCCGTGTTCGCGCTGGCCGACGTGGTCGTGGCGGTGCCGTGGTACGAACCTTTCGGCATCGTGCCGCTGGAGGCGATGGCATGTGGCCGACCGGTGGTGGGGTCGGCCGTTGGCGGACTGCTGGACACGATCCTTCCGGGAGTGACCGGGGAGCTCATCCCAGCTCGGCGGTCGGACCTGCTGGCCATCACATTGCGCGACTTGCTGGCCGACGGTCGACGCCGGGCGGCCTACGGTGCCGCAGGCGTGCATCGCGCCCACCAGCACTACCGGTGGGAGCAGGTGGCGGCCGAGACCGAGGACGTCTACACCCGCGTCGTCGAGTCGGTGTCGGCCCCGGCCGCGGAGGCGCTGCGATGACGATGCCCGTGCCGTACGGCCTCGACCATCTCCGCATGCTGCGCTCAGCCCTCGACGAGTTCGCACCCTCGGTCGCGATCGCCAACCGCTGGGGCAGACAGCTGGCGATAGTCCTCGAAGGTGGTGGCCGGCTGCTCGCCGTCGGCAATGGCGGCAGCGCTGCCCAGGCTCAGCACCTCACGGCCGAGCTGGTCGGGCGCTACCGAGACGACCGGGCACCCTTCTCCGCCATCTGTCTGAGCGCGGAGACCTCCACGCTGACCGCCATCGCCAACGACTATCCCGCCGAGGAGCTGTTCGCCCGTCAGGTGGAAGCACACGGTCGCCCCGGAGACGTGCTCGCGGTGCTGTCGACGAGTGGCCGCAGCCCCAACGTGGTGGCCGCAGCCCGTCGCGCCCGGCGCTGTGGTCTGCGGGTCTGGGCGCTCACCGGCGCCCGCCCGAACCCGCTGGCCGAGGAGTCGGACGAGGTGCTGGCGGTAGCGGCCGGCTCGACCGCCACCGTGCAGGAGATGCATCTGGTGGCGTTGCATCTGGTCTGTGCCGCGTTCGACCGGGCGCTGACTGTGGTCGAAGCCGCTCCGGACCAGCTGCCGGTCGACGGAGTCGGGAGCTTCTCGTGAGGGGGCTCCTGGTCGTCATCGGCGACGCGATGCTCGACATCGACGTTGTCGGTCGAGTGAGCCGATTGTGCCCCGACACTCCGGTGCCGGTGCTCGACGATGTCGTCGATTCCCCACGGCCCGGCGGTGCAGCACTGGCCGCTGCCATGGCAGCGGCGGACGGCCACGACGTGGTCCTGATAGCCCCCTGGTTCGACGACCAGGACGGCGCCGACCTGAAGCGGCTGCTCGAGCCAGCAGTGCGGGTCGTCCCGCTGCTGTTGCCGGGCACCACAGCGGTGAAGCGTCGAATCCGGGCCGCCGGGCAGACCCTCGTCCGCTTGGACAGCGGGCGACAGGCCGGCCTGGTGGAGGAGTTATCAGCCGCAGCCGCCGCGGCCCTGCGCGCCGCGACGGTGGTGCTGGTCGCCGACTACGGTCGCGGCCTCACCGCATCCCCGCAGGTTCGCGACTGCCTGCGCGAGCGGGTACGCGACGTACCGGTGGTATGGGACCCGCACCCTCGTGGGGAGCCTCCGGTTGCCGGCGTACATCTGGCGACGCCCAACGCCGCAGAGGTGGCGATCTGGGCCGAGCGGCACGGCATCTCGGCAGCGAGCGGCTCGTCCCCGCTGGCCGCCCTCACCGACCTCACCGCGGGGCTGGTGTCTGCGTGGCGGAACCGCGCCGTGGCGGTGACGTTGGGGGAGCGGGGTGCCTTGCTGTCCTACGGCGGCGACGCGCCGGTGGTCTTTCCGGCACCGGTCGCCGTCGGCGGCGACACCTGCGGGGCCGGCGACCGGTTCGCGGTGACCGCTGCCACGTCGCTGGGCTCGGGGATGGTGACCGCCGAGGCAGTGCAGGCGGCCGTCCTCGCCGCATCCGAGCACGTCAGCCACGGCGGGGCGGCCGCGTTCGCGCGCCGCCGCAGCGCCGTGGCACCCGACCGTGAGGCGCTGCCAGCCGCCGCGCAGGTTGTCGCGTCGGTTCGAGCTGCCGGAGGTGTGGTGGTCGCCACCGGCGGCTGCTTCGACCTGCTGCACGCCGGTCACGTGGCCACCCTGCGATCGGCACGCAGCCTGGGTGACTGTCTTGTGGTCTGCCTCAACTCCGATGCGTCCATTGCTCGCCTCAAGGGAACCGGTCGGCCCGTCGTCTGCGAGGCGGACCGGGCTTGGGTGCTGCTGGCTCTCGGCTGTGTCGACGCCGTGCTCGTCTTCGACGAGGACACCCCGGACGTCGCGCTCCGCCGCCTCCGCCCGGACATCTGGGCGAAGGGCGGCGACTACGCCGGCAGCGAGCTGCCCGAGAGCCAGACGCTGCGCACGTGGGGCGGCCAGGCGGTCGTGCTCCCCTACGTGCAAGGCCGATCGACCACGTCCCTCGTCCGAACGGCTGCCACGTCGCTGGTCGAGGCTCCATCCATCACCGTAGAGGAGAGCCGCCCATGAACGTCGGAACCGTACTGGTCACTGGAGGTGTCTCCGGCCTAGGCGCCGCGGTCGTCGAGGCCGTCACCGACGCAGGTGGGCGGCCCGTCGTGCTGGACCGGGTCGAGCCCGAGAGCTCCGTCGAGTCCGAGCTCGTCGACCTCGCCGACCGGGAGCACACCGAGGCTGCCGTACGGGCGGTGTCGGCGCGCACCGGCGGGATCGATGCCGTCGTCACCTGCGCCGGGATCGACTCGTGCGGTCGGCTCGAGGACGTCCCGGCGGCGGAGTGGGATCAGGTGATCAGGGTCAACCTGATGGGCACCGCGGCCGTCATCCGGGCCGCGCTGCCCGATCTGCGGCGGCGCCAGGGGCGGGTGGTGACGGTGGCCTCGACGCTGGGCCTGCGCGCGGTGAGCGACGCCACCGCCTACTGCGCCGCGAAGTTCGGGGTGGTCGGTTTCACCCGCGCGCTCGCCGCGGAGACGGCTGGGCAGATCGGCGTCACCCTGCTCATACCCGGTGGCATGCAGACACCCTTCTTCGACGGCCGTGACGAGCAGTACAAGCCGCCTCCTGACGCCAAACTCAACCGCCCGCAGGACGTCGCCGCCACGGTCCTCTTCGCGCTGCGGCAGCCACCGGGATGTGAAGTACGCGAGCTGATCGTGACGCCCTCGGTCGAGGGATCCTGGCCCTGATCGGCGGCGGCGCTGCTCAGGCGCCGACGGCATTCGTCCTGCGGGCGCTGGGACTGGGTGACCTACTCGCGGGTGTCCCGGCGCTCCGGGCGTTGCGCGCGGCGCTCTCCGACTACCGCATCGTGTTGGCGGCACCGCAGTGGCAGACGCTGCTGCTGGACCCGGACGGGCTCGTCGACGAGGTGTATCCCGCGGCTGGTTTGGAACCCTTGCGCTGGGCCGGGCCGCGACCCGCGCTGGCGGTCAACCTGCACGGGCGTGGTCCGCAGAGCCACCGACTCCTGGGATCGCTGCGCCCGCACGCGTCGATCGCCTTCGGCTGCGTCGAGGCAGACATTCCCGGACCGACCTGGTGGCCGGACGAGCACGAGCGGGAGCGGTGGTGCCGGCTCGTCCGGACCTGCCTCGTGGTGGACGCGGATCCCGACGACGTCGCTCTGGTTCCGCCTCCGGTCCGCCCGCGTGTGACCGACGCGGTGATCGTCCATCCTGGTGCGGCGTACCGGTCGCGGCAATGGGCTCCGGAGTGTTTCGGCGAACTGGTAGCCGCGTTGCGAGCCGACGGGCATCGCATCGTGGTGACCGGCACCGAGCGGGAGCGTCCGCTCGCGGTGCAGGTTGCCTCGCGGGCTGGGCTGCCCGACGACGCGATCCTTGCCGGGCGGACCCGGATCGATGAGCTGGCCGCACTGGTCTCAGCGGCCCGGCTGGTGGTGAGCGGTGACACCGGCGTGGCTCACCTCGCCGGCGCCTACCGAACGCCGTCGGTGACGCTCTTCGGCCCGACTCCACCACGGCTGTGGGGACCACCGATCGCTGGACCGCACACCGTGATCTGGCACGGCCCGGGAGACGGTGATCCGTGGGCCGATACCACCGATTCGGCGCTGGCGCGGGTGAGCGTCGAGGAGGTCCTCGACGCTGCTCGAGGCCGGTTGACCTCGGCCTTCTGAGCGCTGCTCGACGTACCCTTCCCGCGGTTCGTTCATTCACGACTCACCGCCCTCGGCCAAGGACGAGAAGTCGCGGCTGAACGAGTGGTTGCGACGGGCGGTTGGCATGAAGACGCTTGCGGTGGGTACGGGACGTGCCGCTCCGACCGCTGAATGCCGGGAGTCGCAATGTTGCTGCCGTGTCCGCGGGGTCCGGTCACCCAGCTGCTGTCCGAGTGGCTGTCGAGCGGGTCGGCGCTCGATGAAGCGGACATGCACGCGAGAGTGTCCGCCGCGCTGGCGGGCGGTGACGTCATCACCGCCGACGATGTGCAGCTGTCGCTGTGGCTGCTCTATGAGCTGCACTACCAGGGTTTCGATGACGTCGACCCGACCTGGGAATGGCGTCCGGAGTCGTTGGCGGTGCGCCGCCAGATCGAGGGCGCCTTCGAGGCCGCGCTTCGCCGTGAGACGGACGCGCTGGTGGCGTACGCCATGTCAGCGGCCGGCACGCTGGCGGATCAGTTGTTCGCTCTGGTACGCGACGCGGAGTCGCCGCCGCTGGCGCGTCACCTGCAGCGGTACGCCGATCGCGAGCAGTTATCCGAGTTTCTGATCTGCCGCAGCATCTACCAGCTCAAGGAGGCTGATCCGCACACCTGGGCGATCCCGCGGTTGACCGGCAAGGCAAAGGTGGCGCTCGCCGAGATCCAGTTCGACGAGTACGGCTCGGGCCGCCCGGCGCGGCTGCACGCGCTCATGTTCGCCGAGACGTTGGACGCCTGCGGGCTCGATCCTTCCTACGGCGCCTACGTCGATCGGGTTCCCGGTGTGGTCCTGGCTGCCAGCAACGCGATGTCGATGTTCGGGCTGCACCGACGCCTCCGCGGGGCGGCGATCGGGCACCTCGGCGCCTTCGAGGCCAGCAGCTCGCTGCCAAACCGCCGGTACGCAGCCGCCGTTCGGAGGCTGGGCGGTGGAGAGTCCGCTGCCCGCTACTTCGACGAGCACGTCGAGGCCGATGCCGTCCACGAGCAGGTCGCGGTACGGGACGTGTGCGGTGCCGCCGCGGCCACGGAGCCGGAGCTCATCGGCGACATCATCTGGGGCGCGGCAGTCTGTCTCCGCCTAGACGCCTTGGCGGCAGAGAGGCTGCTCGATGCGTGGTCAGCGGGGGACACCGCTCTCCGGAACCTCGTTGATGGCACCGCGCGGACGAGGGCATGAGCCGAACGACCTACCTGCTGCCGCTGCGGCGCCCGACGCCGACACCCGACCGCGAGCTGGCGTCGTACCTGACGTGGCTGGCCGCACACGTAGAGGTGGTGGTAGCCGACGGGTCGCCACCGGAGGTCTTCGCCGACAACCACCGTCAGTGGGGTCATCGGGTGGTGCACTTTCCGGTGTCGTCGCGTTGCCTCAACGGCAAGGTCGCCGGCGTCCTCGACGGGCTGCAAGCGGCGACTGGTGATGTCGTCGTCATCGCCGACGATGACGTTCGCTACGACGCTGCGACGTTGCGCCAGGTCGTCGACCTCATGGCCGATGTCGACCTGGTGCGGCCGCAGAACTACTTCGACCCACTACCGTGGCACGCGCGCTGGGACACCGCGCGCACGCTGCTCAATCGTGCCCTCGGGGCCGACTACCCGGGCACCCTGGCAGTCCGCCGCCACGCCCTGGAGCGGTCGAATGGCTACTGCGGCGCGGTGCTGTTCGAGAACCTCGAGCTGATCCGCACCATGCATGTTCACGGCCGGCGCCAGCGGGTGGCCTCTGACGTGTACGTCCGGCGGCTACCGCCCCCGATCGCGCATTTTCGCGGACAGCGAGTACGTCAGGCTTACGACAGCTTGGCCCAGCCGGGGCGATTACTCATCGAGCTGGCTCTGCTTCCGGCCATGGCGGTGGCTGCCGCCCGCCGCACGGCCGGAAGGTCCGCGCTCATGTTGGCAGGGGCGTCGGTGGTTCTTGCGGAGTACGGCAGACGTCGACACGGTGGCCGTCATGTCTTCGCTGCCACTGCTGCGTGGTGGGCTCCGGTGTGGACTGCTGAACGGGCAGTGTGCATCTGGATCGCGGTGTTGCAGCGTCTCCAGGGAGGGGTACCGTACCGAGGAGCCCGTCTCGTCCGGTCCGCGCACTCCGTAAGCCGACTCGCACGTGGCGGTTGTCCGGAGCCCATGTGTTCGTGTGAGGTCGGGTCACGCCGCCGAGACGTGGTCAGGTCGCGGGCGTGACCAAGCGTCGTTGTGGCGGCGACCATGCGGTCGAGGTGACGCTCTGCCCGGGCGGTCCAATGCTGGTGCGCGGCGCCGATGTCATTCGCGATGCCGATGGCATTCCCCACGAGGTGAAGCGACCGGTAGTGGCAGTGTGCCGGTGTGGCAAGTCATCTCTGCTGCCATGGTGCGACGGCACCCACAAACTCATCCGCCCTACCGCATCCGGGGCTGATGACGGCGCCACGGTCATCAGCCCCGATTTCTCTGACCGATCAGGTGCGGCGCGAGTCCGTCCGACCGGAGACCAGTCCGAGCGCGATCATGCCGACACCGAGACCGAGGTGCAACCAGTTGTCGGCGTCGTTCAGCGGGACGAAGTTGGCGTCGCTCGTCTGGTCGATGATCAGCCCGTAGATCCACAGCACCAGGTAGATGACCCCACCACCGATCAGGTAGGTGCGAGCACTGGCCGCGGTGCGTGCCATCGCGAGACCCGCCACTCCATACAGTCCGTGAACGATGTTGAGCAGGACCGAGACCTCGAAGAGACCGAGCAACTTGGCATTACCGTCGTGGCCGGCGAGCTCGAGGCCGTCGTAGAGGTTGGTGGTGATTCCTGGGACGAAGCCGAGAACGGCGGTGAGCAGGAAGACCGCGCCCACTGCCGTCGCCACGAGGCAGATGAGGGGACGGCCCGTGGTGTTGACGCTCCGTGCGGTTGCGCTCACGGGGATGCCTCCAAGGCTCCAAAGATTGGTACCAGCCGCTGCCCACATCTCCGTAGGCCTGTGATCAGTGTGACAGTTGATGCGTGTCAGCGCCGGGAATGACGCTCTGCCAGGTAGGCGAGGCGGCGCAGGCTCTCAGTGTTTCGCCAGTGCATCAAGGCGTTCTCCAACACGTTCGGAATCAGCCGGGCCGGGCCGGCCACAACTTTCTCGGTGATGACGACGCGGCACTGTCCCGCCGTGGACTCGAGCTCGAACCGCACCCTCGCCTCACCGCTCGGCCACGCTCGCGCCCGCAGCTGCAGCAGGCGAGGCGGATCGATCGCCTCCACCTCGGTGCTGTCGCCCAGCATCATCGGCCAGACACCCACCGAGTGTTGTAACCGTGACCCGACGGCCGGCCAGGTTTCGTCGACCTCGCGGATCCGCGCCGCGCCGACCACCCACGCGGCGTACGACCACCCGTCTCGCAAGACGTCGAAGACGTGCTCAGGCTGGCACTGGAACTCGCGGATGGTGACGCTCATGTCCGGTTGTTACCCCGACCGCGTCCAGTCGATGCTCGTCCTGGTGGGAACATGATGGCCGGGTACCAGCAGAAGGGATGACGGTTATGGCTGCTTCGGACACTACCGTGCCGGGTCGCGCGGCGTACGACGCCGTCGTCATCGGCAGCGGACCTAATGGCCTGGTAGCGGCCAACCTCCTTGCAGACGCCGGCTGGGAGGTGCTGTTGGTGGAGTCGCAGGACACCGTCGGCGGCGCGGTGCGCAGTGACACGACAGTGCACGACGGCTTCATCCACGACACGTTCAGCTCGTTCTACCCCCTCACCGCGGCGTCTCCGACGTTGCAGCGCCTCGATCTGGAGAAGCACGGGCTGGTCTGGCGGCACGCGCCGGCGGTCGTCGGTACACCGTTCGATGACGGCTCGTGGGCGATGCTGCACCGCGACGCGGCGGCGACGGCGGCCGGTCTCGACGAGCGAAGCCCCGGTGACGGTGATACCTGGCTGGAGATGAAACGGATCTGGGACGTGGTGAAGCCGTCACTGATCGGCGCGCTGCTCACCCCCTTCCCACCCGTGCGCCACGGCCTCGGACTGGCGCTGCGAGCACCCGCTGTCGGCGGGTTGGCCTTCTTCCAGCTCCTGCTTTCCAGCGCCCAGTCCGTCGGCGAGCGCTTCAACGGTGAGGCGGCTCGGGTGCTGATCGGCGGCAACGCCGGTCACGCTGACATCCCTCCGACCGCTCCAGGGTCCGGCCTCATGGGCTGGCTGTTGTGCATGCTCGGGCACGAAGTGGGCTGGCCGGTGCCAGAGGGAGGAGCTGGTCGTCTCAGCCAGGCACTCGCCGACCGGTTCACGGCGCAGGGAGGACAGATCCGCTGTGGCGCCCGTGTCGTGCGGGTCGTCGTCCAGGCCGGTCGTGCCGTGGGCGTCGAGACCGACGACGGTGAGCGGATCTCCGTACGGAAGGCAGTGGTCGCTGATGTGGCGGCGCCGCGGTTGTACGGCGGACTCGTCGCGTGGGATGACCTGCCGGCCAAGCTGTGCTCTCGCATGCAGCGGTTCGAGTGGGACCCGGGCACCGTCAAGGTCGACTGGGCCCTGAACGGTCCTATCCCCTGGAAGGGAGTGCCGGTGAGCTCGCCCGGAACCGTCCACATCACCGAGGGGATGGACCACGTCGTGATCACTGCCGCCCAGATCGGCGCGCACACCGTACCCGCCGAACCGCTGTTGCTGCTCGGGCAGATGACGACCTCGGACCCCACCCGTTCGCCGCAGGGCACCGAGTCGGCGTGGGCGTACACCCATGTGCCGCACGAGGTGCGCGCCGATGCCGGTGATGGCAGCATTCGGGGAACTTGGGACCACTCGGATGGGGAACGCATGGCCGACCGGATACAGGCCCGCGTAGAACGTTATGCCCCGGGTTTCGGCTCTCGCGTCCTCAGCCGCAGGGTGCTGAGCCCCCTCGACCTGCAGCGGCTCGACGAGAACCTCGAGTACGGCTCGCTGAACGGAGGCACGTCGTCGTTGCACCAGCAGCTGATCTTCCGGCCGGTGCCGGGGCTGGGACGGGCCGAGACGCCGGTGAAGGGCCTGTACCTGGGTTCGGCGTCCGCGCACCCCGGCGGCGGAGTGCACGGCGGTCCCGGCTCCAACGCTGCCCGCGCCGCTCTCGCCCACGCCCGACTGCGGCGGTTGAGATGAGCGGCCACTACCCCCGACTCGCCATCGTGACCGGAGCCGACTCCGGCATCGGTAAGGCAACCGCCCATGTCTTGGCCGACGAGGGCTTCGACCTGGGCATCACGTTCCACACCGATGAGTCGGGCGCGGCCGACACCGTGGCGGAGGTCGAGCGACGGGGCCAGCGCTGCTTCGTGGCGCACCAGGAGCTGGCTGGCCCCGACGCCGCGCACGCGATCGGCGAGCTGGTGAGCCAGCTGGGTGGACTTGGTGTGCTCGTCAACAACGCCGGCACCGGAACCGCGGTCCGTGTGGTCGACATGTCCTACCAGAGCTGGCGTGACGTGGTGGCAACCGATCTGGACGGACCGTTCCTGTGTGCGCAGGCAGCTGCCCGGCACATGATGACCAGGGACGGTGGCGGACGCATCATCAACGTGACCAGCGTCCATGAGCATGTGCCCCGGTTGGGGTCGTCGGCCTACTGTGCTGCGAAGGCCGGCCTCGGGATGTTCGGCAAGGTGCTGGCGCTGGAGCTGGCCGAGCACGACATCACGGTGGTGTCAGTTGCCCCCGGCGAGATCGCGACCCCCATGACCGGCAAGGCGGAGCTGGACGCCTACCACGAGGACCGTGCCGGTAACCCGCTCGGGCGCCCAGGCCACGTCAACGAGGTGGCGTCGGTGATCGCGTTCCTGGCATCACCGCGCTCGGGATACGTGACGTCGACGTCGTGGGTGGTTGACGGCGGCCTGATGGGGATGGCCGCTCACGGTCACGACACCGCCGACGCAAGTTGGCGCGAGATTTAGTTGCGCCTTTCACGGCCCAACGGCGTCTCATCGAGCCGTCGGGCCAGGTCGGCTGGGTCGTCGAAGATGAGAGCGCTCGCGCCGCCCTGCTCCCGCAGCGCCGCGTCGCTGAAGCCACCGGTGCGCACCAGCAAGACAGGCATGCCGGCCTTGGCGGCTGCGCTTGCATCCCAGGGCGAGTCGCCGATCAGCACCGGCGCACCGGCGTGGATCTTGTCGGCTGTGACGCGCAACAAGTCGTCGTCCGGCTTGGAGCTCTCGACGTCGTCGGTGGTGGCGATGGCATCGATGCAGTCGTCGACGTCGAGTTGCCGGCGCGCGGCGGCCAGGTGCTTGTCCTTGCCGGAGGACGCGAAGGCGATGGGTAGTCCGTGGTCCTTGATCGTCCGGACGAGGTCGGCCGCCCCGTTTGTTGGGCGAACCCGATCCAGCATCCCGTCGAACAGCACCTCCCAGCGCTCCCGCAGCATGTCGCCTTTGTGGGTCTCGACCTCGTCGCCGGCGACCCAGGCCACGAGTCGATCGCCACCCATGCCGATGGCGGCATGCAGCCGAGCCGAGGGAATCACGTGATCGTGCTCGAGGAAAGCCTGCTGCCAGGCCACCACGTGCAGGTAGACCGTGTCGACCAGCGTCCCGTCGACATCGAGCAGCACTCCGTCGGCCATGGGTGTCGTCGTACCCGTCCTGATCCGGTTCCATGCTTGCCATGCACTGCAGCAGTGGGTACATGGGACCTTTGCTATGGTACGCGCAACGTACTACGGTGTGCGTAATAGGAAGGGATCCATGGGGCGATCGCCGAAATTCAGTGAGCCGGCACTGCTGGTCATGATCAGCTTGGCTGGTGGAGCCAGGCACGGGTACGCCGTGGCCGACGACATCGAGCGCCTCACCGGGTCTCGACCCGGCCCCGGCACCTTGTACGGAGCAGTTTCGCGGCTCGTACGCGCTGGCCTGGTGGCCGAAGATGCCGCCGACGGTCGACGGCGGCCATACCGCCTGACGCCGGCGGGGCTGGCACTTGTCCGCACCGAGGTGCAGACGATGGCAGCCGTGAGCGCGGAAGCTCAGCGACGGCTTCGCTCCATGCCGCAGGCTGGTCCCGCATGAGCAGGATCTTGGGGTTGGCCCCAGCCGACTGGCGCCGGCGGTACGGGACCGAGGTCCTCGACTTGCTGGCGGGCTCCGAACGACCGGTCGCGGATCGGCTGGACCTGTTGTGGATGTGCCTGATACTTCGGGCCGCCGCCGTCAGAGAAGGAAGCATCATGCGCAGATTCGTGTTGGTTGCCAGCATTGGAACACTGGCTCTGGGGGCGGTGTGGGTGATAGGGGCCAGGCAACGGCTGCAAGACGGGCTGGTCGAGCTGCCGAGTCATTGGTGGAGCGCGCCGGGGCTCGGGCTATTGGTGGCTGGCGCCGCTGGGGTCATTTGGCTCGCTTGGCCGCGCCACCGCGTGGCTTGATTCACAGCACGGCGCCACGTGGTCCTACCTCCAGGCCGGCGACGGCCCGGCCGTAGAGCACCACGAGTCGGTCCCCGTGTGTGCAACGAAGCACCCCGAAGTCGTTGGCCAGCAGGGCCACAGCGTGTTCGATCAGCTGCTCGGGCTCAGCGATGCTCGGGTCGTCGAGCGAGACGTCGACCTGGTCACCGCCCACGAGTCGCACGCGCAAGACAATGGCTGCCATGTGAGCACCGTAGAGGGTGCCCACCGCGGAAAGCGGTCATCCGGTCAGTGAGCCCCCGGAGCCCGGGTTGAGATCGACCACCTTCTCCAGCCGGACCAGCTTGAAGTTCTGGTTGCCTGAGGTGCCTGGCAGCTGGTTGTTGGTGTCCTGACACACGAAGATGCCCGAGGGATATGCGGGACCGAGGTCGCCGGCGTAGGCGGTGATCCCGTCGGTGCGCTCACATCCATCGGCGGTGACGCCGGCCTCGATCCGGAACGCGCCGACGTAGGCGTTGGTGCGTCTGTTGTACACGGTGAAGTACGACTGATTCGCCTTGGCCACGTATTGAGCGGATGCGATGACGTACCCACCACCACCCGCCAAGTCCACCAACGTCACGCCCTCGACATCGGCGGCCAGGTGCCCGGACGGTTGGACGGCGTCGACCATCGTCCTGGCGTTGCCCGCGGTTGGCTCGGCCCCATAACGCCACAGTCCGACGTCCTCTTGAGCGACGTACAGAGCGCCGTGTTCGTCATCGGCCACGCACCCTTCAGCCTCCGAGCCGACCTGGAACTCGCGCCGCAATACGCCCTGGAGCAGGCCATCACCGTCCGAGTCGTGGATCTCGTACTGCCGGACCCGACCCGCTCGGGTGATGACGAACGCCGAGAGAACGCCAGTGAGGCTGCTGTCATAGAGGCAGAGTCCTTCGCCGCCACCGGTGGGGACTGCCCCAGTCCCGTCGGTGACCGGGCTCAGCTCGCGCGAGGACGGCTCGACCGTGTACATCCGGAGTCCGCCATTCGTGGTGGCCACGACGTCCAGGGTCCGCGACCCGACCTGCACCCGCTGGCGCACATCGACGTTGCCCCAGAAGCTTGTGCTAGTCGTGAGTTGCTGCCGGATCGTGCCGTCGAGGTTGTAGACGACAAGGGCACCCTTCTTGTCGTTACCGATGAGGAGGGACGCAGCCGGGTCGTTAGGACTGATCCACAGCGCGGGATCGTCGGCCGCATCTCCGGTATGACTCACCGGTGCAGTCTCCGCATCGGCCGGCACCGCCGTCGGCACTGGCACGGCTGCGTTGGATGTCGTTGTCGTAGCCCCTACAAGGCCGCAGACGACGACAACCGCAGCAAGCGATGACCAGTTCGGAATGACTGCTCTCATCTTCCGTCCGCCTTTTAATACGCCCCCTCGGCCGCGTCCAACTCGCGAACCTACCCGCGACCAGCGCGGTAGGACCATGCCGACAGGCCCGAAAAGTGCGCATACCGGGTTCTAATCCGCCCCGTGGGTCACTTCGGTAACCATGGGCACATGGGCGTCGGCAGTCGAGCGCCACGGAGTACAGGACGAGGTGGAGCGTATGTGCATGGTGCTCTTGTGGTCGCGTGGCCGAGCGGCCGTGCAACCAAACTCAGCAGGGCCGCGTCTTCCTCTCGAGACCCACTCGAACACGGAGGTCGACATGTGGCACAACAGACAACTCTCGACGCTGACGGCCGCTATGGCAGCGCTGACAGCTACCACGATGCTAACGGCTCCTGCCGCCCAGGCGGATGGTGAAAACTTCCGTGACCGGGCCGGCGATGCGCCTGCTGTCATCGACGTGCTGGACGTCCGGGTGCAGAACTTCCAGCGAGTCGTAGTGACGGCTCGGTATGACGACCTGGTCGACGGCCGCTCCGGCGGCTGGACCGTCTACGTCGACACGAACAAGCGTCGGGTCGGGCCGGAGTTCGGGGTGAGTGGTGGCCTGAGTACGGGGACCGACTACAGCGTCTACCGAGTGCGCCATTGGAAGTACCTCAGCGGTCCGCGGTCGTGCCCACTCGATATGAACGTGAACTACCGCCGCGACACGTCGACGTTTACGATCTCCCGGCGTTGCTTGGACCGTCCGGGGAGTATTCGGGTCGCGGTGGTCGGTGGCAAGTCCGCCAGAGACGGTTCGTGGATCAAGGACTGGGCACCGCGCCGCCACCGGTTCTACGACTGGGTCGCTCGCGGCTAAGAGACGTACCGGTGCTCTCAACGATAAAAATCGCTGGCGCGGCTGAGCAGACTTCCCAGACTGGGTACGTATGAGCGTCCTGACCTTGGAGCCGGTGACCGCAGCGAACTGGCGCGAGTGCGCGGGGCTAACGGTCCGGCCGGAGCAGACGGAGTACGTCGCCGCGGTGACGTACTACCTGTGTCTGTGCTTCTACGGCTCCACGTGGCAACCGCTGGCTATAACCCGCAGCGGCACCGTGGTCGGCTTCTGCATGTGGGGCGTCGATGACGACGCCAGCCGATGGATCGGCGGACTGGTCATCGACTCCGCAGCCCAGCGCACCGGCATTGCCCGCAGCGCGCTCACCATGCTGATCGAACGCTTCGAGGCCGAGCCCGACTGCCCGGGGGTTGCCCTCAGCTACACCCCGGACAACACCGCCGCCAAGAGCTTGTACGCCTCACTGGGGTTTCGCGAGACCGGTGAGACCGTGGATGACGGTGTCGAGGTGGTCGCCCGTCGGTACGTATAAGAGCCCCGTGGTACGGCGACGGTGCTCGGACGCCGAGACAGCGCGCAGCAGTCGAGACAACGCTAGGTGCTGCGGTGGAGCACCGGAACGGTGTTGCAGTGGCGGGGCCCCTCCGCCCCGGTCACTCGTCCTTTTCCTTGTCTTCCTTGTCGCCAACGTTGCCAGGGACGTCATCTCCCTTGTCGGGGTTCACGTCCACGTCGTCGCCCTTGCCGCAGCCTGTCAACGTCAGCACGACCACAGCCGCCAGTGCAGCTACCTTCCGCATGGTTTCGTCCTTCCGTGCAGTGATTCCTCAAGGGAAAGCCCGGGCAGTGGCGCTTCCGTTCCCTACGCCGCCACGAGCAAACGTGACGGTGACACCTGAAAGCCGCAACTGCCTGTCACAACCGGCCGCACATGTCATGGCGCCAAGTGCGAGCACAAAGGTCGCAATCGAACCGTTCCTCACTGCTCGGCGTGAGGTGAGTGTCGGTCCGTGCGTGAGCCCGGCGCCGAGAGTCACGAGTACGGCGTACCCCTGGGGAGTGCCCCGGCGGTGCCGCATGACGACCCGGGCCATGACCCCCTCCGACCCCTGTATGACCTGGTGGCGTAGCGCCGACTCACTCGCCGCGACGAACGGGCCGGGATCTGGTCAGGACAACTCCGCGACCCCGACGTCATACTCGACGACGCTGGTGACGGTCGATCCGATGCTGTCCGCAGCCTGCGACCTGACGCCCTGCGCCGTCTCCCGCGAGGCCTGAAGTGCTTCCTCACTGTCGTAGAGCGCAATGGACAGGCTCCGTCCGGTAGCGCGGTCGACCATGAGGAGAAGACCCGCGTTGCCCGGAATGGCGCGAACTTTCGGCACCAGGTCGGACTTCACCTTCTCGATGCCACTGTCGAAGTCTTCGGCGTTGCCTTCGTAGGTGCTTACACGTGCAAACATGGCTGTCCTCCAACCGTTGCGTTGGTGCCCGAGCCACTTCGGATATTCCTCCCGTTCGTGCACGAGGGCAAGACATTGACCCGTCCCGGTCTGCACGGTGAAACCACCGCTGAACCGTTGGACTTGTCGGCATTGCCGACCTCCGGTGGTGCCCGGGTGGCGGCGTTCCTGGAGCGGTTGTGGTGACCCCGAAGGGTGACGCAGCCTTCGCGCAGTGCCAGGCAGGCGGTGTTCTACCGTCAGCCGTCG
>Ga0136620_10000642_pt1 | contig 16014 bp, 11 predicted proteins | sample AntDrymUQ4162106_2_FD_104806 | JGI IMG/M metagenome (GOLD analysis project Ga0136620, IMG submission 104806) | Polar desert sand microbial communities from Dry Valleys, Antarctica - metaG UQ416 (21.06) | ecosystem: Environmental > Terrestrial > Soil > Desert | place: Antarctica: Dry Valley... | reverse complement strand
TCTACGCGCTGCTGTTCCTCACCCAGTCCCAGGAGCTGTGGACGCTGCCGCTGGGCCTGCAGCAGCTGGACAACCAGGAGATCCCCAAGACGGTCCTCATGGCGGGGGCGGTCATCATCTCCCTGCCCATCATCATCATCTTCTTCGTCGCCGAGCGGTTCCTGGTGGAGGGGTTGACCGCGGGCAGCGTCAAGGGTTGAGCCGCGGCTTGACGCACGTGGCGCTCGTAGAGGTCCGCAGCTAGCGGCCATGCTGTCCTGGCCCGCACTAGCCACAAGCGTGCGGGGATTCATCTCGGTCTCGGTCGTCTGCGCCCCTGATCTCGCTCCCCCAATCCGAGCGGGTGCAGCACCGGACACCTACGTCCGGATCTGCACCCGGCTCCCACCACACGGCCGGCATCAGCGCCGAGCGGGTGCGGCACCGGACACCTACGTCCGGACCCGCACCCAGTTATCGCGGGCAACCAGGGGCCAGGTGACCCCACAGGCGTTAGCGCAGTGCGGTCACGACAGCTCGACGCAGACACCCTCGTTGGCGGCGAGCCGCACGCTGCCCTCGACCGTCTCGTTGCGCGTTCCCGCCGTTGACAGCGCCACCACGCCAGCGCCCGGCAGGTCGACCTCCTGTGGCTCGTCGCCAAAGTTGAGCGCCACGAAGACCGCGTCGCTGCCCGCCTTGCGGAGGTAGGCAAGGCACGCGTGGGGCACGCCGCCGACCGAGGCGTAGCTGCCGTCGAGCAGCGCCGGGCTGGCGGTCCGGTAGGTGATCAGCCGCCGGTACAGCCACAGCAGCGACGCGGGGTCGTCGAGTTGTGCCTGGACGTTGTTGCGTTCGTAGTCCGGGCTCAGCGGGAGCCAGGTTTGCTCGGTGTGGGCCGGCGAGAAGCCGGCGTGGGGTCCCGAGGTCCACTGCATCGGCGTGCGGGCGCCGTCGCGGCTCCAACGGCCACCGGGTTCGCCGAAGCGGTCGCGCCGGCGGTCCTCGGGTACGGCGACGTCGGTCAGCCCGATCTCGTCGCCCTGGAAGATCAGCGGCGCGCCCCGAAGAGTGAGCAGCAGCATCGCCGCGATCCGGGCTTGGGCCTGTCCGATGCGCGAGGCCAGCCGGTGGTAGTCGTGGTTGCCCAGCACGAGGGTCGGTGCGGCGCCTTGTGGCAGCGCGGCCTCGACTGCCTCCACCGCCTCGCGGATGGCTGTCGGCGTCCAGGCCGCGCCCGTGAGCCAGAAGTTCAAGGCGAGGTGCAGCTCGTCGGACTGCGTGCCGTAGAAGGCAGCCCAGTCCGCGAGATCGGCGAGGTGGATCTCGCCCATGGCCATCCGGTCGCCGTCGTAGCCGTCCAGCAGCGCCCGGATCTGGCGGTAGACGCCGTGCACGTCGGGATGCGCCCGGTCGTGGATGTGCCGCTGCGACAGGTACTCGTCGTTGATCGGCTTGTAGTAGTCGCTGATGCGATCGGGATTGGTCGGGTTGTCGCGCAGTTGCGGGTCCTTCATGATCCGGTGGGCCACGTCGATGCGAAAGCCGTCCACGCCGCGATCCAGCCAGAACCGCAGCACGTCGAGCATCGCGGCGCGCACGGCAGGGTTACGCCAGTTGAGGTCAGGCTGCTGCGGCAGGTAGCTGTGCAGGTAGTACTGCCCGCTGGCCTCGTCGTACTCCCACGCCGACCCCCGCACCGAGCTGACCCAGTTGTTCGGGGGAGACCCGTCAGGCTTGGGATCGCGCCAGTAGTACCAGTCGCGGCGGGGATTGTCGGCAGAGGAGCGGGACTGCACGAACCACGGGTGCTGGTCGGAGGTGTGGTTGGGAACCCAGTCCACGATGACGCGCAGGCCGCGGCGGTGGGCCTCGTCGACGAGGCGGTCGAAGTTCGCGAGGTCACCGAAGCGGGGATCGACGTCGGTGTAGTCGGCGACGTCGTAGCCGTGATCGGCCAACGGTGACGGATAGAAGGGCGACAGCCACACCGCGTCGACGCCGAGGGTGTCGGTGAGGTGGTCGAGCCGCTGGATGATCCCGCCAAGGTCGCCGGTGCCGTCGCCGTCGCCGTCGGCGTAGCTGAGCGGGTACAGCTGGTAGATGACGGCGTTGTGCCACCAGGTCGCTGCGTCGGACAGCGGTCTCACCTCCTGCGCGGGTCAGACGGGCCAGGTCTCCTGGCGCCAGCCCGCGTCCCAGAACATCCATTCGTAGCGGGTCGTGGTCAGCACATGGGCGCGCATGCGCCGGCGCTCGGCGTCGCTGAGGTCCTGCCCGATGCGATCGGTCAGCGCCAGCACCTGCCGCACCACGGCGGTGAAAGCCTCGCCTCCGTACGTGTCGATCCAGCGTTGGTACAGCGGGTCGGGTGATCCCTGCTCCAGCAGCGCCTTGCCGACCTCCCAGTAGACCCAGTAGCAGGGCAGCACGGCGGCCAGCGCTTCCGCGAACGAGCCACCGGAGCACACCGCCAGCAGGTAGCTGGTGTAGGCCTGGCAGGTCGGCGCCACGGGGGTGGCAGCGACGTCGTCGGCCGAGAGGCCGAAGTCGGTAAAGAAGCCCTCGTGCAGCTCGCGCTCGACGGAGATCGCGCCCGCCGCGTGCTGGGCGAACATCAGGATCTCCGCCTCGGCGGGCGCGCGGGCGGCGCACAGGCTCAGGGCGCGCGCGTAGCTGCGCAGGTAGTGCGCGTCCTGGACGATGTAGTAACGGAACGCCGCCCGGTCCAGACTGCCGTCGGTGAGCCCCTGCAGAAATGGGTGACGCAGGATCTGCTGGTAGACCCCGGCCATCTGCGACCACAGGTCTTGCGCGAGCGTTGGCAATCGGCGTCCTTCGCCGGGATGGTGGGAGCACGGTTGCAGCGGGGCGCAACCTACTAGTACCGGACAGCGTCCACGTTCCTTGCGGTGCCAGTGGTCGGTTCAGCGCCTAGACTCAGCGCCCATGACCGACCTGGACGAGCAGGGTCGTCCGGAGCCTCCGCTCGCGGCCGACGAGACCGCCACCCTCCTGGGCTTCCTGGAGTACCAGCGCGCGACCCTGGCGTGGAAGTGCGCGGGACTGGACGCGGCCGGCCTGCGGGCGACCGTGGGCGCGTCGTCGATGACCCTGGGCGGGATGCTCAAGCACCTGGCCTACGTCGAAGACTCGTGGTTCTCCCGGTGGCTGCACGGGCGCGACCCGGAACCCCCGTGGGACACGGTGGACTGGAAGGCCGACGCCGACTGGGACTGGCACTCGGCCGCCGAGGACTCCCCTGAGCAGCTGCATACGCTCTGGCAGGACACCGTGGCCCGTTCCTGCTCCCTGGTCAGCAAGGCGTTGGCCGACGGCGGCCTGGAGCGGCTGGCCCGGCGCACCTGGCCCGACGGTCGGGCACCCAGCCTGCGATGGATCTTGTGCCACATGATCGAGGAGTACGCACGGCACGTCGGCCATGCCGACCTCATCCGGGAGTCGGTGGACGGGCAAACCGGGGAGTAGCCGCCGGGCGGACAGCCCCATCCCCACCAGCAACGAACCGGTGGGTGCCCGCGACACCCGCTGGACAGCGTCCCGTGGGGGTGGTGGGCCTTGAGGCTGCCCGGCAGGATTTGGGCACTGCTTGGTTGACTGAGGCTGGCAACTACCCAAGAGGGAGAATGCGATGGCCGCGCTGGTGCACCTGGACCCGGCGGGGTACCACGAGATCACCCCCGAGGACTTCAACGCCCCCGGACTGCGCTCGTTTGAATCGGTGGGGCCGGACCGCAAGGTCCGTGCCAGCGGGCCCGTGCTGATGATCCACGACGAACGCTTGGATGCTGGCCGAGGCATCGGCCACCATCCGCACCAGGGGATGGAGCGGCTGTTCTACATCCTGGAGGGGGCGGTCGACCACGACGACGCGCTCAACCACATCACCGGCTCCATGGGCACCGGCGACCTCGGCATTCTCACCGAGGGCCGCCGCGGGATGATCCACCAGGAGTGGAACCCAACCGACGGCCCCGCGCGCGCCTTCATCCTGGTCTATCCCAACGAGCCGCTGGCGCCCGGCGCGGCCTTCGACGCGGTGCGCGACGACGAGGCGACGCGGGTGACCGAGGCCGAGGGCGTGATCACCAAGCAGGTCGCCAAACGCGGTGACGGCCGCCTGCACGGCGAGGTTACGAGTTCGCCGACAGCATGCTGGACGCCGGCGCCCACATGACCGTCCACGTCGGCGCCGACGAGGGCGCCCTGCTGTTCGTCGTCGAAGGCCAGGTGGAGGTCCAGGCCGGACAGGAGTCCGCCAAAGGCGGGGTCGACCACACCTTCCTGGTGCCACCGGCGGCGTCCCCTCGCACGTCGACGTCACGGCCCTGGCACCTGCCCGCGTGCTGCGAGCCGTCCACGGGGCTGGGGACGGGTTGCAGTTGCGATAAGACCCCGCAGACCCAGCTGCCGGCGCAGTGATCGCACGCCGGTTCGCTGAGTAGCATCCATCCATGAGCCGCCCGCTGGATGAGGTGCTGCTTCGCCGCTTCGGCCTGGTCCGCGCGGTCGGGGGAGCCGCGTACGTCACCGTCGTGGTGGCGCTGCTGGGTACGTTCGGCGCCCGCCTGTGGCCACTGGCCCTCGGCGTGCCGGTGCTGGCGGTGGTGACCACCGCCTACTTCGCCCGTTCCTCGCGCTATCCGCGCACAGCGGTCACCGTGTCGTTGGCCGCCGACGCGCTGGTCATCGGCGGCGCGGTCGCCTTCCTCGGTGGCACCGGTTCCGGTTTGGTGGGCCTGTACAGCATCGTCATCGTCAGCGCGGGGCTGCTGCTGGGCCCTGGCGCGGCGGCGGCCTTTACGGCACTGACGGTCGCGCTGGGCCTGCTGCAGCTGGGAGCCGAGCAGCTCGGGTACCCGCCGGTGCTGCTGTACCGGGCCGATCTCGGCGATCGGCTGTCGGTACTGCTGGTCAGCCTGGCCGGCCTGATCAGCGTCGGCTACCTGTCCGCCACCTACGCCAGCCGGCTGCACGAGCTCATCGCGGAGGCCGATGTGCGCGCCGAAGCAGTCCGGCGAGGCGGCAGGCGCCGGCGGTCCTTCGTGGCGCAGGCGTCGGTCGACGTCCGCCAGCCGCTGCGCCAGCTCGAGGAGGTCGCCGACGCGCTCGACGGCAGCTGGGATACCCTCGACGACGCCGACCGCCGGCGGGTCGCGGCCCAGCTGCGCGTCGGCGTGGCGCAGCTGGATGCCGAAGTGGCGCAGCTGGCCGATGTCGGCCATCTCGACGAGGCCTCGCCGGACCGCCCCGAGGTCGTCTCGCTGTGGCGCGTCACCGACGATTGCGTCCTGCAGCTGGCTGCGCGCCTGGCCCACCATGTCGTCGAGGTCGAGATGCCCCCGCTGAAGGTGGTGGGCAACGGGCGCACCGCGCGGCGGGTGGTGTTCAACCTGCTGGAGAACGTCGTTGACCACACACCACCGGGAACGACGGTGCGGGTGACCGCCGTGCAGACCGCCGGCCACGGCGTGCTGGTGGTCTCCGACAACGGACCTGGCGTCCCCGAGTCCGCCCGCGAGCGGCTGTTCGACCCCCCCGCCGCCACGCCGTGGGCCGCCAGTCCCTGGGCCGCCGCTCGCCAGGCCTCGCAGCCAGGGGGGCCCCGGCGCGTCGGCCTACCGCTGGTCCGCGAGCTGTGCACGGCAATGGGCGCGCGGATCCGTCATGAAACCCCGGCCGCTGGCGGCGCACGCTTTCTGGTGGCTTTCCGCCTGGCACCGAGCGCCGCCCCAAGCGCGGACGACGAGCCGGGCGCGCAGGCGCCGCCTACCGCGCCCTCGGACGTCGCGGCCTCCTGAGCCTGGCGGACCGCGCCGTTAGACTCGCCCGAGTCGAGTTCCCGGCCACCAGGACGTTCCCGTGCCCAGCTTCGGACGAATGCTCACCGCCATGGCCACCCCCATGGCGGCCGACCATGCCGTGGACCTCGAAGGCGCCCAGCGCCTGGCGGCCCACCTCATCGACCACGGCAACGACGGCTTGGTCGTGTGCGGCACCACCGGCGAGTCACCGACCCTGTCCCACGACGAAACCCTCGACCTCATCCGCGCCGTCGTGGAAGCGGTGGGGGATCGGGCAACGGTGCTGGCCGGCACCGGCAAGAACGACACTGCCGCCAGTGTTGCGCTGACTCGCGAGGTCGCCGAGCTGGGCGTGGACGGGATCCTGGCCGTCACGGGCTACTACAACAAGCCGTCGCAACGAGGGCTGGGGGCGCACTTCCGCGCGGTCGCCGCAGCCACCGACCTCCCGGTCATGCTCTACAACGTCCCGTCGCGCACGGCCAACGAGATTGCTCCAGAGACGTTGCTGGACCTGGCCCGCGACGTGCCCAACATCGTCGCGGTCAAAGACGCGGTCAGCGACGTCGTCAAGGCCGCCTGGCTGGCCGGGCGCAAGCCCGACGACTTCGACATCTACTCGGGGGACGACGCCTCATTCCTGCCGCTGCTGTCGGTGGGCGCCGTTGGGGTCGTCAGCGTCGCCGGCCACCTGGTCGCCGACGACATGGCCCGCATGGCCGAGCTGTTCGCCACGGATCCTCGCAAGGCGCTGGACATCCACCTTCGCCTGCTGCCGCTGTTCACCGGCCTGTTCGTCGACACCTCGCCAGGCCCCCTGAAGGCGGCCCTGCGGATGGTCGGCCTACCCGCCGGCCCCGTGCGTCTGCCGCTGGTGGACGTCGACGAGCACGTCGAGTCGATCGTGGCCGAGGCGCTGACGGCCGCGGGCGTCGAGTGGTCTCCATGAGCGCGCCCGTGGAGGTCGCCTTCTATGGCGGCCTCGGGGAGATCGGCGCCAACATGGCCAGCGTCGAGGTGGACGGGCGCATCGCCCTGATCGACGTCGGGCTGACCTTCCCCGACGCCGAGCACTTCGGCATCGACCTGATCCTGCCCGACTGGTCCCGGCTGCGCCCACGGGCCGACGACCTGCACTGCATCGTCATCACCCACGGGCACGAAGACCACATGGGCGCGCTGCCGTTCTTTCTGCGCGAGTTCCCTGGTGTGCCGGTCTACTCCACGCGCCTGACGCTGGGGCTCATCCGCGCCAAGCTGGAAGAGCACCCCGACGTCGAGGCCGACCTGCGAGAGGTCGAGGCCGGCGAGCGGCTGGAGACCGGGCCGTTCGACATCGAGTTCGTGGGCATGGCCCATTCAATCCCCGACGGGCTGGCGGTGGCGTTCCACACCCCGCACGGCATGATCCTGCACTCCGGGGACTTCAAGCTGGACCAGACTCCCATCGACGGGCGTCCTACCGACCTGCCCCACCTGGCACAGCTCGGTGACGAGGGCGTCACGCTGCTGTTGGCCGACTCGACCAACGCCGACACCCCCGGCCACGTGCCCAGCGAGCGCCAGATCGGCAAGACCCTGCGTGACGTGTTCGACGAGGCCGACGGCCGCATCGTCGTGACCACGTTCGCCAGTCACGTGCACCGGGTGCAGCAGATCATCGACGCCGCCGTCGAAGCCGGCCGCAAAGTCTGCTTCGTCGGGCGCTCCATGCTGCGCAACATGCCGATCGCCCGCGACCTGGGGTACCTGCGCTACGACGAAGACGACGTCGTGGAACTGACCGACGTCGATCGCGGCAGCGGGTCCCGTGCGGTGATCATCTGCACCGGCTCGCAAGGTGAGCCCTACGCGGCCCTGTCGCTGATGGCGGCGGGGCAGCATCGCCAGGTGCAGCTGGCCGCCGGTGACACCGTCGTGATGGCCTCGTCGGTCATCCCCGGCAACGAGTCGGCCATCTACCGCTCCATCAACGGCCTGTTCCGTCAGGGGGCCAACGTCGTCCACAAGGGCATCGCCGATGTCCACGTCTCCGGTCACGCCGCCGCCGGCGAACTCAAGCTGTTCCACAACATCGTGCGAGCGCGGGCGTTCGTGCCGGTGCACGGCGAGTACCGCCACCTGCTGGCGCACGCCCGACTGGCCACCGAGACCGGGACGCCGGAGGATCAGGTCCTGGTCTGCGGGGACGGCGACACCGTGCAGCTGCGCGACGGGCGGGTCACGCGCGGGGAGCCGTTCGAGCCGGGACGGGTGTACGTCGACGGGTTGGGCGTCGGCGACGTCGGCAACGCCGTGCTGCGCGAGCGCGGCAAGCTGTCCTCGGAGGGCATCTGCGTGGCGGTGGTGCAGATCGACCAGCACTCGCGCATTACCGAAGAACCCCAGGTCTTCCAGCAGGGCGTCATTTACGAGCCGAACCAGGCCTCGCTGCTGGAGCTCGCCGCCAAGACCCTGGCCGAGGAGCTGGCCCGCAACCACGGCGAGAACGACCCGGCCGTGGTGCGCCGCACCACCTCCACGGTCTTGGGTCGCTTCTGGAAGGACCAGACCGGTCGGCGCCCGGTGATCCTGCCGATCCTGGTGGAAGTCTGATGTCGCGTTCGCCGACCAAGAAGCTGCCGACGAGCAGGTCGGCTAAGTCGGCCAAGTCAACGTCGCGGTCCAGCTCGACCGCCCGCACCACGACGCGCTCTCCGGTCCGCGCCAACGGCGCCCGCCGCGCCGGTGGGGCCCCTGCCACCAGCAGCGCCCGCGAGGTGTGGGGCATCGGGTTGCTGGTCCTGGCCGTGCTAGCCGCCCTTGGGGTCTGGTTCGACCGGGCCGGCGGTCTCGGCACCTACCTGTTCCTGTTGTTCCGTGGACTGTTCGGCGTGTTCGGCCTGCTGGCCCCGGTGGTCCTGGCGGCGGCCGGTGTGACACTGCTGCGCGCCAAGCGCCGAGGCAACGCCCGGGTGGCGGTGGGCGTGGTCATCACCCTGGTGGCGACCTCGGGTCTGTGGCATCTGGCCGCCGGGGCGCCGTCGTTCGATGCGCGGTTGCGGGCACTTCACCGCTCCGGGGGCTGGCTCGGGGCGCTGGCGTCGCTGCCGCTGCAGTCGGTGGCGGCGACCGCCGGCGCGGTGGTGCTCCTGCTGGCGCTGCTGTGCCTGGGGCTGCTGGTGACGACCGCCACGCCGCCGGGAACCGTCATCCGTGCTGTCACCGGGGCCTGGGCGTCGACGCGCGACCGCGTGGCGGAGCGTCGCGAACGGCGCCGGCTCGCGGCCGAGGAGGCTGTCGAGGCCCGGCAAGCGCAGGAGGCAGCCCAGGCCGGAGACGACCAAGGCGCCGGCGGCGACGAGCAGGATGGCGCGTCGTCCCTGCCTGGTGATGGCGCCGCCGAGGGCGACAGCGGCGGCGAGACGATCATCGTCTATGACGACCCGGACGCCACCGGGCCCATCTACACCGACCACGTGGACGCCGGCACCGCCGTCGCCGCGGGTGCCGTCGCCGCGGGCGATGCGCCCCCGTCCGACACCCGTCTGCTGCCCGCGGGCGTGCGCACCGACGGCGCGGCGGCGACCAAGCTCAGGCCGCTGGCCGCGGAGGACCCGTGGGCCGACTACGCGCTGCCGTCGCTGTCGCTGCTGCGCAGCGGGCGCGCCGCGCCGGGCAACAAGCGGACGCTGGATCAGATGACGCGCGCGCTGGAGCACACCCTGCACCAGTTCGGCGTCGACGCGCGCGTCGCCAGGGTGACGCGCGGACCGACGGTGACCCGCTTCGAGCTGAGCCTTGGCGACGGGGTCCGTGTTGGCGCGGTGACCAAACTGGGCGACGACATCTCCTACGCCCTGGCCACCGCGGAGATCCGCATCGTCGCGCCCATCCCCGGCAAGTCTGCCATCGGCATCGAGGTGCCCAACCGCGACCGGGACCTGATCACGCTCGGCGACGTGCTGCGCTCACCCGAGGCGGCCAACCAGCACCATCCGCTGACCGCCGGAATCGGCGTGGACATCGCCGGCAACCCGGTCCTGGTCAACCTGGCCACGATGCCCCACCTGCTGATCGCCGGCGCCACCGGGTCGGGCAAGTCGGTGACCATGAACGACATCGTCACCAGCGTGGTCATGCGATCCTCGCCGGCGCAAGCGCGCATGATCCTGATCGACCCCAAGCGTGTCGAGCTCAATCACTACGAGGGCATCCCGCACCTGCTCACTCCGGTGGTGACCGACCCAAAGCGGGCCACCGAGGCGCTGGCGTGGACGGTCAGGGAGATGGAGGAGCGCTACGAGCGCCTCGCCCTGCTGGGCTACCGCAACATCGACACCTACAACGCGGCGGTTCGTGACGGCACGATTCGCGCCGCGCCGGCCCTGTCCGGTCGCAGCGACGAAACGTGGCAGTTGCTGCCCTACATCCTGCTGGTCATCGACGAGTTGGCCGACCTGATGATGGTTGCGCCTCGCGACGTCGAGGGTGCCATCGTGCGGATCGCCCAGATGGCCAGAGCGGTTGGCATCCACCTCGTCGTGGCGACCCAACGGCCGTCGGTGGATGTCGTGACCGGGCTGATCAAGGCCAACATCCCCTCGCGGATCGCCCTGGCGATGGCCACCCATGCCGACAGCCGCACGATCTTGGACTCCGGCGGTGCCGAAAAGCTCGTCGGGCACGGCGACATGCTGTTCCTGCCGGCCAACGCCAGCAAGCCGCACCGCCTCCAGGGCTGCTTCATCGACGAGGCCGAGATCGAGCCGATCGTCGGCCACTGCAAACGACAGCGGGCGGTCGATTACACCTCCGGCATCGTTCGCTCGGGGCACCAGGCGTCCTTCGCCGACATCACCGGCGACGACGCCTCCGACGAGGAACTGACCCGCGCCGCCATGGACCTGGTGGTGCGGTCGGGCCTCGGCTCCACCTCGATGCTGCAGCGCAAGCTCAAGGTCGGCTTCGCCCGCGCGGGCCGGCTGATGGACGAGCTGGAGACGATGGGCGTGGTCGGGCCATCCGAAGGCCCCAAGGCCCGTGCCGTCCTCATGAGTGTCGACGAGTTCGAGCAGCGCGACGACCTGGACGCCTAAGACATAGCTTCGCCCGGCGCCAGGTATCGGTAGCCGCCGTTGGTGTCCGCTGTCAGCCAGGCGTTGACGCCGTCGAGTCCCCGTTCGTTGAGTTGGGCGTCATGGATCGCGAACGTCCGCTGTGGCTTGATCGCCTTGACGAAGTCGATCGCCTCGTCGGTCCGCAGCCACGACCCGTGTACCGGCACCAGCAGGGTCTCGATCGGCTGGGCTGGAACGTGGAGGGCATCGCCGGGGTGATACAGGCCATCATCGACGATGTAGCCAAGGTTGGCGCAGTCGGGCTGCCGGTCGTAGATGAAGGCATGCCGCGCCCCGACCGCCTGCACCTTGAGACCCGCGGCGGTGCACTCCTGGCCGGAGGTCATCGGGATGACCGTCAGGCCACGGGTCGCCTCCAGTCTGGCGATCCGGGCGTCGACGGGCGCGTAGACGGGGACCCCCAGCCCGGCCAGTCGGAGGACATCGACATGATCGACGTGCTCATGGGTGATGAGCACCGCGTCCGCGCCGAGCAGGGCGCGCGGCTCGCTCCAGATTCCCGGGTCGATGACTAGGACGCCGCCATCCTGTTCGAGCCGTACGCAGGCGTGGGTGTACTTGGTGATCTGCATGGTGGTGAACCTATGACGGACCGGCCGCGCCGCAAGCCAGCGATGCGACGGTCGGGCGTCCGGGCCGGTAGTCCTTAGTTTTCCAGGGCGCGCTGCGCGGCCGCGAGCAGCCCGAGACCACCACCGGCGTGCTTGCGCGTCGCGGCAGCGATCGCCGCGACGCTGATCAGATGGTCGGGGCGGTGTAGCACCGTGGCCGTGTCGCCGGTACCGATCTCGCCTTCGTTGATGATGCGCAGGTAGGCGCCAGGGCGTGCGGCGGCAGCGAAGCGGCGGACGAAGCGCTGGTCGCCCATGCGGATGCCAAGCTTGAAGCACGGCGTCCGAGGCATCGTCACCTCCAGCACTGCGCTTCCCACCGCCCAACGCTCCCCGACCAGTGCCGCGCTGACGTCGAGGCCAAGCAGCGTGAGATTCTCGCCGAGTAGCGCAGGCGGCATCGGTCGATCTAGCTGCGCGGTCCACCAGACGAGATCTTCCCCGGCGTAGGCGTACACCGCCTTGTCCCGCCCACCGTGATGTCTGCGGTCAGCCTGGCGGTCACCGTCAACTCGGTCGCCAGCGAGCGGCCATCCGTCCGTCAACCGGCGACTTGTAGATCCCCGTCAGGATCGTCTTGCCCCGCCACCGCGATGGCTGCGGCTCACCGACGTTGACCGACACCACGCAGCCGTGATCTGGCGCGCTCACCCAAGATCCTCTCACCGGCTGCGTCCACAGCCTAGTGGAGTTGTCCGGTCAGCGTCCCGGCGCCAGGGTCAGGTCGCTGCGGCTAACCCCGCTTGTGAGGAGCGGTGGGGCTTCTGCTGGAGCGGGTGCGCGTTCGGACGCTGATATCCGTTTCGGCACCCGCTTGTGGGCGGACCGCAGACGGGGACCGGTGGGGGAGAGCGCGTCGTCCTGGGACGGTTAGGCGACTCGCGCCGGCTGGATCACCGCCGGCGCCAAGGCGGCGGCGGTGGCGGGAAGACGCACGCTGAACGTCGAGCCCACACCCAGCATCGAGTCAACACCGACGTCGCCGCCGAGGGCGCGCGCCAGCGCCCGGACGATGTACAGCCCAAGGCCTGCGCCGCTGGTGGTCATGACCAAGGGGTCCTCCACGCGCTCGAACCGTTCAAAGACGCGCTCGCGATCCTCGGGCGGGATGCCACGACCACGGTCGGTCACCGCCAGCAGCACCCACTCGCCGTCCTCGGCGAGACGCACGTCCACCCGTGTCCCCGCCTCGGAGAACTTGCAGGCGTTGCCGACCAGGTTGTCCAGGATCTGCCGCATCCGGATGGGGTCGGTGACCGTCGCCAGCGTCTCGGGCGCGTCCAAGGCGATCTCGTGGTGGGGGTGAACCGCAGGAAACTGCTCGGTGGCCTCCCGGGCCAAGGCGGCCAAATCGGTCGGCGCCGCTCGCACCCGCGGAGCCGCCTCGCCCGCCGAGGACAGCTGTCCGACGAGCAGCAGGTCCTCCACCAGGCTCGTGAGGTGGTCGGAGCCGTGCTCGATCTGAGCCAGCAGCTGCTCCCGACGGTGTGCGGGCACCCGCTCCCAGCGGCGACGCAGCAGCTGGGCATTGCCCTTGATGGGGGTCAGCGGCGTGCGTAGCTCGTGGCTGACGATCGACAGCATGTCGTCCTTCGTGCGCGCGACCCGCCGCTCGGCGGTGACGTCGTGCACGACGGCGACCCGCAGCTCGCCGTGCGCGCGATCGCGCACGGTCGAGACCGACACCCGCCAGACCCGTTCACTGTCGCCGCCACCGCGTACGACGTCGTGCACGCCTTCGCTGGCCCACGGGCCGTCGCCGAGCACCTCGGTAGCGGGAAGGTGCAGCGCGGCCAGGCCGTCGACCTGCGCCAGCGCCGCCATCGCCGGATTGCACAGCCGCACCAGCCCGTCGGCGTCCAGCACGAGGATGCCGTCACCGGTGCCGTCGACGACCGCGCCGAGGGTCGCCCGCTCCTGGCGCAGGAAGGTCGCGGCGACCGACCGCTGAGCGTGCACGCGGGCCGAGGCGGCCAAGCGTTCCAACCACTCGCGCCCCTGTCCGCGCGGGTCCAGCTCACCCGACCACACGACCAGCACGGCGTCGCCAAGGCCCAGTGCGACGCACTCGCCGGCGACGGCCAACCCCAGCGCCCTCGCCTGCGTGACCAGCGGCAGCGGCAGCGTCGCCTCGACCGGGCAGGGTCCGCTGTCCGCAGGCACCTCGCCGAGCCACATTCCGTCGCGCCACACTGCCGCGTTGCTGCCCAGGATCGTTCCGACGCCGGCGATCAGGGCGGTCCGCACCTGGTCCGGGTCGGCGGCATCGCCGAGGCGGTGCTCGACCTCGACGAAGGCCTGCGAGCGCTCACGATCGACGCGAGCGCGCACCTCCTGCCGGTAGGCGGCATGCAACAGCACCAGCGGCACCACCAGCGTCGGCAAGGCCCAAGGATGGAAGGTGAACAACAGCACACCCAGCAGCCCGAGGCAGGCGTTGCCGGCGGCGAGCAGCGCTGCGGTGCCGATCATCCGGCGCATCGTGACGGCGAAGTCGTCGCCGCTGGTGGTGGCGATGATGCCGGCGACGGTCACCGTGTTGACCACCAGGAACAGCGCGACGCCGATGGCGGCCGCCCCGACAGCCGAGGGTCCAACCGGGCCGGGGCGAGGAGCCAGCAGCTGGACCACCAAGGTCGCGGTGGCGGCTCCCGCCACGTACTGCGCAACGTTGAAGGCGAGCTTGACCAGCCGCTGACGCTCAAGCAGCTGCCAGGCGGTGATCGCCAGCACCGCAGCAACCAGCACGGTCGTCGGTGGCGCCAGCAGGAGCCCTGCCGCCAGCGTCGCGTCACCAAGGGTGAAGCGGGCGGTGCCACCGCGCCGGTAGGGAAGATCAACGCGGATGGCTTCCCCACCCGCGATGGCGGTGGCAAGCAGCACGACGTCGAGGATGGACGGCAGCGTCGCATCGACGGTGACCGCCACCACCGCCAGACCGACCGCGACCGCCGCCGTTGCCTGGACCAGCCGGCGCGCGGCCAGAGGCAGGGCAGCGACGGGAGGGCGATGCGTCCTGGACAGTGCCGGGATCACGAGGCGGTCATCGACCAGCTGTCCCCGGCCCAGCGCACCGCCGCCCAGCGCACCGCTGCCCAGCGCACGGCGGTCCAGCGCACCGCGGCCCAACGGACGGCACCGAAGTCGTCGCCGTTCCACTGTCCACCCACCCAGCCGTCTCCGGCCCAGCGGACCGCCTTCCACTGCGCGGGCTCCCAGTCCTCGTCCCCCCAGTGGTCGCCAGCCCAGCGAACCGCGGCCCAGCGCACGGCGGCCCAGCGGACCGCGGCCCAGCGCACAGCCTGCGGAGAGGCGAACCCGTCGTTGTGGTCGTAGCCCTTGCCGTGGCCCCAGCCGTTGCCCTTGCCGTGATCCCGACCCTCCCCCCGGCCGCGGCCGCGGCCGGAGCCCTTGCCCGGATCTGCGGCCAGCGCCGCTGCCACGGTGTCCACCGCATCCAGCTGGCCGCCGGCAGCCAGCAGCGCGTCGGTCAGGGCATCGCCGTCCAGGTCGGGCCGAGCCGAGGAGGCCAGCGCGGCCACGCCGGCCGCCAGGGCGGTCGACATCGACGTACCGCTGCCGCGAAACAGCCCCTCGTCGCTGACGGCGTCGGGATAGCTGCGAGCGATCACTGAGTCAAGCGGTAATGAGCCCACGTTGCGCACGCCGGAGGCGAGCAGGTCAGGTTGGGCGTCTCCGTTGCGGTCGAGGCCCGAGGCGGAGAAGGCGGCCGGCACGTCGTCGTCCCGGGCAGGAGTCCCTTGGTCGTCGATGGCGCCAACGGATACCGAACCGGGGCTGGTGGCCGGCGAGGCGAGGGCGCCGGGGCCATCATTGCCCGAGGCGGTCACCACCAGGACGCCGTCGGCGGCCAGCCGCTCGATGCCCCGGTCCAGCAGCTGCGCGGCTTCGGTGTCAGGGTCGACCGCGAGGGCGAGAGCGGCGACGCGGATGCCCGCTGCGCGGCCAGGGCCGTCCAGCCACTGCAGCGCCGACAGCACCGAGCCCAGCGTGGTGGTGCCGTCGGGCCCGGCGACCTTCAGCGAGAGAATCCCCGCCTCGGGGGCGACGCCGCTCGCGAGGGGTCCGCGACCGGCGATCAGCGACGCCAGGAACGTCCCGTGCCCATACCCGTCCCCGCCGCCGGTCCCGCTGAAGTCGATCTCACCCGCGACCGCACCGTCCAGCGCCGGGACGGCAGCCACCCCGGTGTCGATCAAGGCGACCACGGCGCGCCTTCCGCCAGCGGAGTCTGCCCAGGCCTGTGGAGCGCGCGTGCTGGTCACGCCACTGTCCAGCTGCAAGCCCGAATCCGGGTCGACATCTGTGAGGGACTCCCAGCGCAGTCCCGCGCCGGTGTCGAGCGCGGTGTCGGGCGCCGCGGAGCCCGTGACGACGAGCGCGCCGGCCACCGGGAGTGGCTCGGCGATCACTGCGCCGGCGGGTAGCGGGTCGGTGGCGAGCTGCAGCCAGCTCACG
>Ga0136620_10000641_pt1 | contig 16024 bp, 13 predicted proteins | sample AntDrymUQ4162106_2_FD_104806 | JGI IMG/M metagenome (GOLD analysis project Ga0136620, IMG submission 104806) | Polar desert sand microbial communities from Dry Valleys, Antarctica - metaG UQ416 (21.06) | ecosystem: Environmental > Terrestrial > Soil > Desert | place: Antarctica: Dry Valley... | reverse complement strand
GCATGCTCGCCGTCGAGCACCTGCCACGCGCGCACGTCGGCCTCGCTTTCCTCTACGCGCTCGAGGCAGCGCCGGACGAGCTGCTAGCTGGACGTCCCGCTCAGAGTCGACACCAGCGGCGGCCGATCTCGAAGAAGCCCTCCGCCGCGACCTCGAGCAGCTCCAGCGAGCAGTGCTCGTCGGTCTGGTGCGCCTGCCCGGGGTCCCCGGGGCCGCAGACGATCGTCGGCACGCCGCCATAGGCGGGCGTCAGCGCCGAGGCGTCGGTGAAGTACGCGAGCCCGCGCGGCTCGGGGCGCTCTCCGACCAGCGGCTCCATCAGATCGAAGACCTCCGCCACCCAGCCCTCGGCAGGGTCTGTGACGACCGGCGGCAGCGCAACCCACGGCTCGAGCTCGACCTCGTCGCCGGTCTCGGCGCGCAGCGCCGTCAGCACGCCATCGTCGTCGAGGCCCGGGACCGTGCGCACGTCGACCGTCGCGCAGGCGAAGTCCGGCACCACGTTCACTTTGACGCCGCCCTCGATCGTGCCGACGCTGAGCGTCGGGTCGCCGAGCAGGTCGTCCGTCGGGTGGTCGAAGCGGAATCCCTCGAGCCGGCCGATCGCGCGTGCCAGCTTGTAGACCGCGTTGTCGCCGAGCTCCGGCATCGAGCCGTGCGACGAGCGACCGCTCGTGCGCGCGGTCATCCAGACGACGCCCTTGTGGGCGAGGCAGGGGTAGTTGAGGGTCGGCTCGGCCACCAGCACGGCGCCCGCGCGCCCGAGCGCCCCGTCCAATCCGGCGACGTGCAACGCCCCCTCGCAGCCCGTCTCCTCGCCGGCGCACAGCACGAGCTCGAGGCCGCCCGCTCCCCTTCCGAGGCCGGCGAGGCGCTCGGCCGCGACGACGATCGCGGCGAGGCCACCCTTCATGTCGGTCGTTCCGCGCCCATATAGGCGGTCTCCGTCGGTCTCGCCCGCGAACGGATCGCGGGACCACTCAGCCCTCCCGAGCGGCACCGTGTCGAGGTGCCCCGTCATGCAGAGCGGCGGACGATCGCCCCCGCCCTCCAGCCGGGCGACCAGGCTCGGGCGCCCAGCCCCCAGCTCGTAGCGCTCCACCTCGAGCCCGGCCGCCTCGAGACGGCCGGCCACGAGCTCTGCCGCCTCGGCCTCCTGGCCGGGCGGGTTGATCGTGTCCAGGCGCAAGAGCGCCTTGGTCAGATCGACGACCTCGCTCAAGTGCTAATGGCCCTCGCTCGCCACCTCGGCGCCGAGCCCCGTCTCCGATCGCACGTACAGCTCGTGGTACTCGTGCTCGTTGTCGCGCTCGGTGCTGAGCACGGTTCCGAGGTAGCACCCTAGGAAGCCGATCGGGACGCAGAAGATCGCCGGGTTGTCGAGCCCAAACGGCCCGAGCGGCGAGCCGGTTACCGAGTCCGGGCCCGGCCACACGGGCGCGCTGAGCAGGATCAGGACCAGCGAGGAGATCAAGCCGGAGAGGATCCCGACGATCGCGCCCATGGTGTTGAAGCGCTCCCACGAGAGCGCGAGCAGCAGCGCCGGGAAGTTGGCGCTCGCGGCGAAGCAGAAAGCGAGGCCGACGATCGCCGAGACGTTGAAGTCGGAGCCCGCCACCAGGGCGACGGCGATCGACAGGACGCCGATCGCCACCGCGGCGATCCTTGCGACGTAGACCTCGGCGGCCTCGGAGTCCTCGCCCTTGCGGATCACGTTCGAGTAGAGGTCGTGCGCGACCGCGCCCGACGCCGCAATCACGAGCCCGGCGACGACCGCGAGGATCGTCGCGAGGGCGACCGCGGACACCACGGCCAGGAAGAGGTCGCCACCGGCCGTCCCGGCTCCCCCGCCGAGCTCCTCGGTGAGCGTGGGCACCGTCAGGTTGCCGCCCTTGCCGGCCGCCTCCTCGCCGCCCTGGCCGAGGATCGCGCGTGCCCCGACGCCGATGATCATCACCATCAGGTAAAAGGCGCCGATCAGGAACACCGCCCACGCCACCGAGCCACGCGCGGCCTTGGCGTCCGGCACGGTGAAGAAGCGCATCAGGATGTGGGGCAGCCCGGCCGTGCCGAGCAGAAAGGCGACGCCGAAGGAGATCAGCCCCAGCGGCGCGTCGAACTGGAGCCCCGGAGCGAGGAAGGCCTGGCCCTCCGAGTGCTGCTCGGCGGCGACCGAGAACATCTCGCCGAGGTTGAAGCCGAAGCGGATCAGCACCATCAGGGTGATGACGATGCCCGCGCTCATCAGCAGGCCGGCCTTGATGATCTGCACCCAGGTCGTGGCGATCATGCCGCCGAAGATCACGTAGGTCAGCATCAGCGCGCCGGTCAGCACGACGGCGATCGAGAAGCTCACGCCGGTCAGGGCTTGGATCAGCGCCCCGGCGCCGACCATCTGGGCGATCAGGTAGACGAACGCCACCGACAGCGTGCCGAGCGCGGCGACCATGCGCGCCGGGCGCTCGCGCAGGCGGAACGTCAGCACGTCGGCCATCGTGTACTTGCCGGCGTTGCGCATCCGCTCGGCCATCCACAGCAGCACCGGCAGAAAGGCGACGAGGGCGGCCACGAGGCCGACGAAGCCGTCGACCCCGAACAGGAAGATCAGCCCGGCGAAGCCGAGGAACGAGGACGCCGACATGTAGTCGCCGGCGACTGCGAAGCCGTTCTGGGCGGCGCTGATTCCGCGCCCGGCGGCCCAGAACTCGGACGCCGAGTTGGTGCGCTTGGCGGCCCAGTAGGTGATCCCGAGCGTGACCGCAAGGACGAGCGCGAAGGTGCCGAGCGGAAGGATCTTGAGCTCGCTCATCGCGCGCCCCGCTCGCTCTTGGCGCCCTCGCCGGTGCGATCGAAGCGCTCGACAGCGCGTTCGGCGGCCCGCCGCTCGAGCGGCTCGAAGACGCGGTCGGCCTGGCGCAGGTAGAGGATCGTGACAACGAACGTCATGAGCACCTGGGCGACGGCGAGCAGGAAGCCGAGCGTCGCGCCGCCCCAGACGGGCGTGCCCATCAACCCGGGCGCGAGCGCGGCGAGCAGCAGGTAGGCGAGAAAGAAGGCAAGGAAGAAGATCGACGCCGGGAGCACGAAGCGCCGCCTCGTCTCGACGAGCTCGCGGAACTCCGGTGAGCCCTCGATCGCCTCCCAGTCGATGTCGGCGCTGCCGTCGCGCCCGGACCCCGCCGCGGCTGCCCCCTCCATGGTTCCTCCCCTGTCGTCGACCTCGAGTGACGCGGGATCGTAACGAGAGCACGCCGATCGCGCTCCGCCGCGGCGCGGGCTGGCAAGATCGCTCGCGTGGATCGGCGCTCCTGGAGCCTGCTCGTCGCCGTGGGAGCGATCTGGGGCGCGTCGTTCCTGCTCGCCGCCATCGCCCTGCGCGACCTCTCCCCCGGCTTCATGACGTTCCTGCGCACCGGCTTCGCCGCGCTCGTGATGCTGCCGATCGCGCTCAGGCGCGGGGCGCTCGGTGGGCTTCGAAGGCACGCCGGCGCCGTCGTCGTCGTAGCCGTCGTGCAGCTCGCCGGGCCGTTCCTGCTGATCGCCTTTGGGCAGCTCGAGGTTGCCTCGGGCCTCGCGGGAGTGCTGGTGGGCTCGACGCCGCTGTGGACGGCCCTGCTCGCGCGAGGCTTCGACGACGAAGAGCGCTCGCACGGCTGGAGCCTCGTCGGCGTGGCCGTCGGGATCGTCGGCGTCGCGGTTCTGCTCGGGCTCGAGCTGCGCGGATCCACCGCAGAGCTGCTCGGCGGGGCGATGCTGCTGCTCGCCGGCCTCGGGTACGCGGCCGGCGGCTTCGTTGTCAAGCGGCGCCTCGGCGACGTGCAGCCGGTGGGCGTCGTGACCGCGGCGATGCTCGCCGGCGCCGTGCTGGTGACTCCGCTCGCAGTAGCCACGGCGCCGACCGAGCTGCCGAGCCTCGGGGCGCTCGCGGCGGCGATCGCGCTCGGCACGCTCGCGGGCGGCGTCGGCTGGCTCGGCTACTACACGTTGATCGCAGGCGTCGGGCCCGCGCGGGCCTCGATCACGATCTACGTCGTGCCCGCCTTTGCGGTCCTCTACGGGATCGTCCTGCTCGGCGAGCCGGCGACCCCGGGCACCTTCGCGGGGCTGGTCCTGATCGTCAGCGGCTCGTGGCTGGCGGCGGGCAGTGGTCCGCGGCGACACCGCGACGGCATCGAGGCGGCGAATCTGCGCTAGGGGGAGCCTCCGACCCAGGCGAGCGTCTTCGTCGTGAGGCGGTCGAGTGCCTCGACCGCCAGCTCGAGATGCTCTTGGAGCGTGTCCTCCTCCTTGGCATGCGAGAGCCCGCGCAGGCTCTGGACGAACAGCATCACCGTCGGAACCCCCACCCGTGCGGCCTCGGCGGCGTCGTGCAGCGGGCCGCTCGGAAGAGTCGGCGCCTCACCCGCGATCTCGCGCACCGCATCCTCAGCCAACTCGATCAGCCCGGGGTGGAAGTGGATCGGCTCGATCGCCCAGATCGGCTGCCAGTCGAGCGCGACCCCCTCCTCGCCGGCGATACGCTGCGCCGCCTCGCGCGCCTCGGCCACCATCACGGCCAGCCCGTCGGCCTCGAGGTGGCGCTGGTCGAGCACGATCTCGCATGCGCCCGGCACCGCCGTGACGATGCCCGGCTGCACGGCGATCGTGCCGACGGTGCCGACGCCGCCGCCCTGCTTCGCGATCTCGCGCAGATCGAGCGTCAGCCGGGCGGCCGCGGCGAGGGCGTCGCGGCGCACGTCCATCGGCGTCGAGCCGGCGTGTGCCGACTGGCCCGTGAAGCTCACGCGCGTGCGCTCGAGGCCGAATGTCCCGAGCACGACGCCCAGCGGAAGCTCGAGGCGCTCGAGCACGGGGCCCTGCTCGATGTGCAGCTCGAGATAGGCGGCGGCGCCCGCGAGCCGCCCGCGAGCCTCGGCCAGGCGATCGAGCTCGAGACCGTGCTCCGCCAGCGCATCGGGCAGGGCGACGCCGGCCGCATCGCTGAGGCCGCGCACCTCCTCGATGTCGAGCGTGCCCGACGCCGCGCTCGAACCGAACAGAGAGCGGCCGAAGCGCGCGCCCTCCTCGTCGGCCCAGTCGACCAGACGGAGGGTATGGGCCGGGCGTCCGCCCTCGGCCACGCGCCGCAGCACCTCGAGACCGGCCAGCAGATCGAGCGCCCCGTCGAGCCAGCCTCCGTTCGGGACGGAGTCGATGTGGCCACCGATCAGGACCGCGCGGTCGGACGCCCCCTCGAGCGTCGCCCAACGGTTGCCGGCGGCGTCGTCCTCGACCTCGACCGGGAGTGCTTCCAGCTTCTCGCGCATCCACTCGCGCGCCCGCGCCCACGTGTCGGTGAACGCGACGCGCTGGGCCCCGTGCTCGTCGCCGGTCAGCTCGTGCAGCTCACGCAGCTCGGAGACCGTGCGTCCTGGGTCGAGTGGCATCGAGGGGATGCTAAGGGGCACCTCGGCCTAGAGCCGGCAAATAGGGTCCGCGATCGACATGCGTCTGCCCGAGCCACTCGTATCGGTCATCGTCCCGACGCTCGAGGAAGCCCGGAGCCTTCCCGGACTGCTCGACCACCTCGCCGGGCTGGCCGGCCGGCTCGAGGTCATCGTGGCCGACGGCGGGTCGCTCGACACCACCGCCCGGCTGGCTCGTGACCATCCGAGCGGCCCGCGGGTGGTCGAGGCGCCCGGGGGCCGCGCCCGGCAGCTGAACGCCGGCGCCGCGGTCTCCTCGGGCGAGTTGCTCGTCTTCGTGCACGCCGACAGCCGTCTGCCCGCCGACGCCTACCGTTCGCTCGCCGCGGCCTGGCGAGACGGTCGCCTGGTCGGCGGCAACTTCAGGCTGCACTTCGAGGGCGGCGATCGCTTCGCGCAGGTGCTCGCGGCCTACTACCGCCTCTCGCGCCACCTCGGCGTGTACTACGGCGACTCGTCGCTCTTCGTCCGGCGCGAGGTGTTCGAGCTGCTCGGTGGCTTTCGCGAGCTGCCGATCATGGACGACTACGACTTCGCGCGGCGACTCGAGCGCTCGGGCGCGACGGCATGCCTGCCGGGCCCCGCGCTGACGTCGGCCCGCCGCTGGCGGCGCGCCGGGGTCACGCGCACCCTCTGCTGCTGGACGGCGATCCAGGCCCTCTACTGGGCCGGCGTGCCCCCGGCGCGCCTCGCACCCCTCTACCGCCGCATCCGCTGACGCGCGTGGCTGGCCAGCGCACCCAGGGCGCTCGCTCCCGAGCCGGCGCTGCTTACGACCTCGCGATCGTCGGCGGCGGCACCGCCGGGCTGGTCGCCGCCGTCATCGCCGGGGAGCTCGGCGCCCGGGTGGCCCTGATCGAGCGGGCGGCGACCGGCGGCGACTGCCTGTGGACGGGGTGCGTGCCCTCCAAGGCGCTGATCGCCTCCGCCGGCCTCGCCCAGCGGTTCAGGACCGCCGATCGGTTGGGGCTCGAGCCGGTCGAGCCCAGGATCGACTTCTCGCGCGTGATGGACAGCGTGCGCGCGGCGCGCGAGCAGATCGCCCCACATGACTCGCCGGAGCGCCTGCGCCGCTCAGGGGTCGAGGTGATCGAGGCCGAAGGACGTCTGCTCGGCGCCGGAGTCGTCGGCGCCGGTGGGCGCCGGCTCGCCGCCCGCGCCGTCCTGATCGCCACCGGCTCCCGGCCGCTGCTCCCATGCATCCCCGGCCTGGCGGCCTCATCCCCGCTCACCACCGACACCCTTTGGGAGATCGACGAGCTCCCGCGACGGCTCGTGGTGCTCGGAGGAGGCGCGACCGGCTGCGAGCTGGCTCAGGCCTTTGCCCGGCTCGGGTCGAAGGTCACGCTCGTCGAAGCGCAGGCGACGCTGCTGGCGAACGAGGAGCCCGAGGCCCAGGCGCTCGTGGCTCGCCGGCTGCGCGAGGAGGGCGTCGACGTCCGGCTCGACGCGCGGGTGACGCTCGTCGAGTCGGGCGAGGTCAAGCTCGAGGGAAGCCGCGAGCGAGCGTCGGGTGCCGGCGCGCCGCCCGCCGACACGGCGCTGCCCTGCGACCGAGTCCTGGCGGTCGCGGGCCGTCGCCCGGTCACCGAGGCGCTCGGGCTCGAGACCGTCGGGGTGGCGCTCGATCAGGACGGTGCCGTGCGTGTGGATCGGCGCCTTCGCACGACGGCGCGCGGCGTCTACGCCGCGGGTGACGTGATCGCAGCGCTTCCCTTCACGCACGTGGCCGCCTACCACGCTCGCGTAGCGGTGACAAACGCGCTCTTCCGCGTGCCGCGCTCCGTGGACTACAGCGCTGTGCCGTGGGTCACCTTCACCGATCCCGAGGTCGCCCGCGTCGGCATGAGCGAGGCGCAGGCGCGCAGCCGCTTCGGGTCGAGCGTCGACGTCGAGCTGCAGCACTACGCCGAGCTCGATCGCGCGGTCGTCGCCGGTGAGATGGATGGCTTCGCGAAGCTCGTCAGCGGCCCTAGAGGGCGGCTCGTCGGAGCCACGATCGTGGCGCCGTCGGCGGGCGAGGCGGTGGCCGAGCTGGCCGCGCGGATCGCCTCCCGTGGGAGCCTCGCCGGGCTCGCGGAGGCGGTCCACGCGTATCCCACCTTCGCCGAGGGCCCCGTGCGGGCGGCGGAGGAGCGAGCGCTCCGCGGCTGGAAGTCGATGCCCTACCGGGCGCTTACGCGCTCGGCGCTTGTGGCGCTGCGTGGCTTCGATCGGGCGCTGGACCGGGGTCGAGGCTCGCCAGCACGCACAGCGACGGATAGCCGCGATTGACCCATCGAGCCCGTCGGACGGTGAAGCGCTCGCCGAGCTCGGATCGTGGGTCGAGCGGCCGCAGCCCCGCGGCGACGCCCGACGAGGCCTCGGCGACGGCCACGACGGGCTTCACCAGCAGCCGCCCGAGGCGAGCGCGTGGCAGCGCCGGCGTGACGGTGGCGAGCCGGCCGCCGGGGCGCAGTACGCGTGCGACCTCCTCGAGGACCAGGTCTCGGTCGCGTCGGTCGAGCAGGTGGAGCAGGTAGGCGACGGTCGCGACGTCGAAGCTGTCGTCGTCGAAGGGCAGCTCCCGCGCGTCCGCGCGCACGAGCTCCCACTCGGGCGGCAGATCCCTCGCGGCGGCGAGCATCTGCGGCGAGGAGTCGACGCCGACCGCGCGCAGAGGCCGTCCCGGGGGCATGCGAAGCTCGCGCAGGACGCCCGCCGTCCCGGTCGCCACGTCGAGCAGCTCCTCCCCGGCCAGCGGCGAGACGAGATCGAGCAGCGCCCGCAGAGCCGGCCGCTGCAGGGCGAGCTGACGGTCGTAGGCGCTAGCGACCCTGTGCCAAGGGACGTTCGACGTGCTCAGCGGAGCCTCGATGGGGCGCGACTCGACGTGACCGGTAGGTCGATCGAGCGCACCCGCAAGATGTGCCTAGGACGTCTGCGTCATCGCAGCGGCGGCTCGGGGAGCCTCCTCGGCCTGCTGCCGGGCGCCGCTCGACAGGGCCAGCGCGTTCGCGAGCGCGCGCAGGTACGCGCGCCCGGAGGCCTCGAGGATGTCGGTCGAGACGCCCTGGCCCGAGGCCAGCACGCCGTCGAGCTCGAGCATCACGGTCGTCTCGCCGAGCGCGTCGCGCCCGCCGGTGACGGCGCTCACGTGGTACTCCTTCAGCCGCGCCTCGTGGCCGGTGGCGGCGTTGATGGCGCTGAAGAAGGCATCCACCGGCCCGTCGCCCGTGAACGAGCCGTCGACCAGGCGGCCGTCCGGCAGACCGATCGTGACGCGCGCGAGCGGCGCCCGCACCGACGACGCCTCGACGTCGAAGGACTCGAGCGAAAAGGCGCTCGCGGACTGGCGCATCTCGTCTGAGACGATCGCCTCGAGGTCGAGCGCCGTCACCTTCTTCTTCTTGTCGGCGATCTCCTTGAAGCGGAGAAAGGCGGTGTTGAGCGCCGCGCCGTCGACCTCGAAGCCGAGCTCCTCAAGCGCGTTCTTGAGCGCGTGGCGACCGGAGTGCTTGCCGAGCACGAGCGTGTTCGCCTCGAGGCCGATCGTGGTGGCGTCCATGATCTCGTAGGTCGTGCGCTCCTTGAGCACCCCGTCCTGATGGATCCCGGCCTCGTGCGCGAAGGCGTTGCGGCCGACGATCGCCTTGTTGTGCTGCACCTGATAGCCGGTCAGGCGCGAGACGAGCCGGCTCGAGCGGGCGATCTCGGTGGTCTCGACGCCGGTCCAGAGACCGTGCGAGGACTCCCGCGTGCGCAGCAGCATCACGATCTCCTCCAGCGAGGCGTTGCCGGCGCGCTCGCCGATGCCGTTGATCGCGCATTCGACTTGCCGGCAGCCGGCCACGAGGCCCGCGAACGAGTTGGCGACTGCGAGGCCGAGGTCGTCGTGGCAGTGCACGGAGAGCACGACGTCGCGCAGGCCCGGCACGAGCCGGTAGAGCTGCTCGAACATCGCGGCGTACTCGTCGGGCATCGTGTAGCCGACCGTGTCCGGCACGTTGATCGTCGTCGCGCCCTCGTCGAGCGCGATCTGGATCACCTCGCCCATGAACTCGACGTTCGAGCGCGAGCCGTCCTCGGGCGAGAACTCCACGTCATCGGTGTAGCGGCGCGCGTGCGCGACCGCCGCCCGCACCTGGCCCTTGACGTCCTCGCGCGTGGTCTGCAGCTTGCGCTCGATATGGATGTCGCTTGTCGCGATGAAGGTGTGGATGCGCGGGCGCTCGGAGTCCTTGACCGCGTTCCACGCCGCCTCGATGTCCTTGGCGTTCGCCCGCGCCAGGCCGCAGATGACCGGCCCCTCGACCTCGCGCGCGATCGCCTGGACCGCCTCGAAGTCACCCGGCGAGGTGATCGGGAAGCCGGCCTCGATCACATCTACGCCGAGCCGGGCGAGCTGACTCGCGATCTCGACCTTCTCCTGCTTGTTCAGCGAGATGCCCGGCGACTGCTCGCCGTCGCGCAGCGTCGTGTCGAAGACGCGTACTCGCCTTGCATCGTCGCCCGTCGGGCCCGTCGGTTGCTCGCTCATGCCCTTCCTTTCGTCTGCCCTGTCTCGATCTCCTTCGTCATGCGGCTCGGCGGCCGCCACGCGCTATTCCCCCCGAGGGGGGAGGAGGAGAAGTCGAAGGCAGAGCGGGAAGGTCACTGGGCGGCAAAGGCTACACCGTCAGCACGACCTTCCCGACGTTGCGCCGCTCGCCGAGGAAGCGGTGTGCCTCGGCGCCGCGCTCGAGTGGAAACGCCGCGGCCACGACCGGTCGCAGCTTTCCCTCCTCGACCCACGCGCGCAGCGGATCAACGTACTCCCCGAGCCCTGCTTGGGCGTTCCAGACGCGCAGGAGGTTGAAGCCGATCACGGACTTCGACGAGCTCGACAGGCGCAGCGGATTGAAGCGCGGCGTCTCGAGCAGCGTGCGCGCCGCCGTGCGCAGGTCACGGCGCTCGCCGGACACGAGCGAGGAGGCGCCGAAGCAGACGAGCCGGCCGCCGGCGCGAAGCAGCGAGAACGAGCGTCGCAACGAGCGCCCGCCGACAGCGTCGAGAGCGATGTCGATCGGCTGGCGCTCGCCTGCGATCCGGCGCAGCTCGGCGACCCAGTCGCCGCTTCTGTAGTCGAGCGGGTGGTCGACGCCGATCGCCCGGATCGCCTCGTGCTTCGCCGCCGATGCCGTGCCGTAGACCTCGGCGCCGTGGAGCTTCGCGATCTGCGTGGCGGCGATCCCCACCCCTCCGGCGGCGGCGTGCACGAGCACCCTCTCCCCCGTGCGCAGCGATCCGTAGCGGACGAGGATGCCGTAGGCGGTCGCGTAGTTGACCGGCAGCGCCGCGCCCTCCTCGTAGCTCCAGTCCTCGGGCAGCGCCAGCAGCTCGGCGGCGGGAACGACCACCCGCTCGGCGTAGCCCCCGAAGCGACAGGCGCCGAGCACGCGATCGCCGGCGCGCACGCGCTCGACCCCCTCCCCCAGCCTCTCGACTAGCCCTGAGAACTCGTAGCCGACGACGCAGGGCGGCTTCGGTGCGTCGGGGTAGAGGCCCGTGCGGGCCATCAGGTCGGCGAAGTTGACCCCGGCGGCGCGCACCGACACGCGCACTTCACCCGCGCCCGGCTCGGGATCCGGACGCTGTTCGATCTGCAGCACATCGGGCGGGCCGTGGCGGGTGATCACGAGCGCGCGCACCGCTCGCGACCCTAGTTCCCCCCAGGCCTACTCGGGGTCCGTGTCCTCCGGCCCGCCGCCGAGGAAGCGGATGAAGACGTCCTCGATCGACTCGCCGTTGGCCTCACCCGAGAGGCCGCTCTGGGCGCTCGTGAAAGCGATGTAGTTGGCGCGGTTGCTCGAGCTCGGGTTGGTGCTCGCGCCGTTGAAGAACCCGCCCGCCTCGAGCGCCTTGCCCGGACGGCTCTCGCGCGAGACGTTGCCGAACTTGCGCGCGCGCGGGAAGTTCCAGTAGTAGATGTCTCGCACAGAGCCGTTGGGGTCGATGTTCTTGATCGCCGGGCTCTGGCGCAGGTTCGTGGCCTCCGAGTCGAAGGCGACGTTCTCGCCGGCACCGGTGATCGCCGGGTTGTTGCTCGGGCCGTTGCCCTGCACCTTGACGCCCTCGGGGAAGTCATTGCTGACGCCCCAGGAGTAGGAGACCATCTGCATCCTGTCCTTCGTCGGCGCCTTGGAGGAGATCGTGCGCCGGTAGACGTCGCTGACGGCGCCGTTCTCGTCCTCCGAGATGCCCTGGCAGAGATTCTTGCAGAGGTTGGTCGCGGTCGACTCGAAGGCGACGTAGTAGCCGTTGTCGTCGGCGGCGGGATCGGCGCTCGTGCCGTTGCCGCGACCCGAGCTGCCCGCGCTCACGAGCAGCTCGCGGGCCGTGCGCTTGACGGTCGGGTTCCCCTTGTTGAAGAGCTTCTGGAACGACTGCTGGTAGATCTGGCCGCCGCGCTCGTAGGCGACGCCCTTGCCGTTGGTCTGCTGGTCTGGGTTCTTGCCGCGGGCGATCCTTGTCGTCTTCTCGCCCTCGAGATCGCGCACGAAGATCGAGCCCGACGCCTCGTAGGTGACGAACTCGCACTCGCCGTCGATGACGCCGTTAGTCGCGTTGCGATGGCCGGCGCTCACGAGCGTCGTGCGCTTGCGGTTGAGGTCGCGCAGGTAGATGTCGGAGTCTGAGGAGCGGTCACCGCGATCGAGGTTGGTGGCGGTCGACTGGAAGGCGACGCAGTGGGGCTTGCGCTTCTGGTCGCCGTCGAGTGAGGGCTTCGACGAGTTGCCGTTCGCCTGCGCTCCGTTGCGGCCGGTCACGCTCGCGCGGACCAGCGTGCCGGAGAGGTCGCCCTCCCGCGATCCACGCTTGAGCACGAAGACGTCGCGCTTCGAGTTGGAGTCGCCACCGACGAGGTTGCCGGCGGCGGAGTCGAACGCGATCAGGCGTACGACGCGGCTGTCCTGGCTGAAGGTGGTGTTGTCGCTCGGTCCGCCCGCCTTGGAGAGCGTCGGCGCGATCTGCGTCTTGCGGTCGCCGTTGACCTGCTGCGTTCGCTGGGCGAGGGCGACCGGGGCAAGCACTGCTGACAGGGCGAGGACGCTCAACAGGGTCCGGCGGACGGGCGAGGAAGGCATGCGATCTCCATAGACGGGGTCAGGCTCTCCGAACCGTGATCGGCAGTCTCTGGAGCGGCCTTGAACCGGCTAGCTGGACCCCCCCCCGTCGCTTCTCGTAGAGCGTTCTGAGTGAGCCGAGGCGGTCAGCGCAGTGAGGACTGCCCGCTGGGGTCGGTGACCGCGCGACGAGCGAGACGAGGGCGACCGCCGTTGGCCTCGAGCCACGCCCGGATGCCCTTGGCGTAGGCGAGCGGGTCCGCTTGCCGGTTCCCGTGCATCTGCATCAGCAGCAGCAGTCGGTTCGTCCGTTCGCGGTTCCTGAGGCCGTAGCCGCGGGGCTGGAGTGCGTCGCGGATCGGCGCGATGAGGCCGTCCATGGGCGAGGTCGAGAGTGGCGTCTCGGTCGGGCGCAGGCCGCGGGGGCCGCGGCGGCGGAACTGGTCCTCGACGATGCGACCGGCGCCTTCCAGCCAGTCCGAGAGGCGCGGGATGTCCGCGGCGTGAGCGTCGCGGACGAACGGCTCCCAGAACGCCGGCCCGGTGAAGGCGGCCTCGACCCGCGGCAGCAGCGCGTCGATCGCGCCTCGGTGCTCATCGCTCTGTCGGATCTTGGCCATCAGCCGCTCAAGCGCGTGGCGCAGATGCCACTCGCAGAGGTAGAGCTCGGACGTGGGGAAGGCGGCGCGCACCGCCCCGTTGAGCCCGTAGTGGTTGTCGCAGACCACCCGCGACGGAGCACCCTCCAACGCGCGCAGGAACGCCTCCCAGTTGGCCTGCGACGCGTCGGGGAAGGCCTCGACTCGCCAGAGCTTTGGGCGGCCGCGCTCAAAGCCGGCCGCGCAGAAGACCCGAAAAGCGATCCGGAAGCGGCCGGTGTCGGGGTCGCGCACCGAGAAGGGCAGGTCGTCGAGCAGCAGCGACCCGGTCGTTGGCCAGGCGCAGGGGCGGTGGGGCTCGAAGACGACCGGCGCGAAGACCTCGACCCAGTCGCCCACCAGCTGGCCGTGGCGGGTCATGCGCGGCTCACCCGTCGCGGGGTCGATCCGCCACCGCCGCGCTCGCTCGCGCGCGGCCAGACCCGCCTGGCGGTAGCTCGCCCCGGCCCCCACCGCGACCAGCGCCTCGGCGATCCCGCGGGCGACAAACTGGTAGCGGCGAGCGGCGTGCGGCCCCTCGTGCAGGTGCACCGGGCGCTCGCAGTTCTCGCAAGCGTCGTGCCAGGCCTCCTCGCGCGGCAGCAGTTCGGTGAAGCGATGCGGCCTGTCGCCGTTGGCGGGCAGGCAGCGGTAAAGCTGTCGACGGTGGCCCGGCTTGCCGTAGTGGCCGTCGAAACGGACCCGCGCCCCCGCGTGCTCTCGGCGTGGACAGGCCGCTTGGGCCTTGCTCCACGACTTCGCCGTCGTCGCCATCCGAGCGACCAAGCTACGGGCGAGGCAGGACAGAATGCTCAGTTAGAAGCGACGGGGGGCGCCCGCCTAGCCGGGACCGGGAGGTGTGAAAGATTTCATTATTTAGGCAATAACGTCTGACAAACGTGCCCGTGCGTGCGTTGGGGTCTATGAGGGCAATTTGAACCTGATGATCGACAAGCTGATCGACAGACCCGTGAGCGCGCACCGCCCGCGCCGTCCGCTCGAGCTTGCCGACCCGCTCACGGCGGAGCTCACCGCCGTCCGCTCTCGGGGCGCCGAGCGCTGGCGCGTGCTGCGCCACCTGCTCGCGTGGGCCGACGTCGGCGCCGCCGCCGTCGCCGGGCTCATCGCCCTACCGCTCGCCGGGCTCTCGTCCGAGCTGAGCCTCGCCTTCCTGGCCTTCGTGACGATCGGCTGGGTTCTGATCGCCTTCGTCTCGAACCTCTACGGCGCCGAGGACCTGCGCTCGTGGGCCTCGGGAGTGCAGGAGGTGCCGCGCACGATGCTCGCGGGCCTGATCCTGTCCTGGCCCCTCTATGGCGCGGGCGCGCTGCTTGGCTCGCAGCACGCCGTGCTGAGCGCCGCCGTCGCCGCGCTCGGCACCGCGCTGCTCTCGCCGCTCGCGCGTGCCGGGGCGCGCGCCTACGTGCATAAGCGGGAGCCGCTCCAGCAGCGTTGCCTGATCGTCGGCTCCGGAATCGTGGCCGGTCAGCTCGTCGACCGGCTCCAGACACAGCGGCAGTTCGGGCTCGTCCCGTTCGGCTTCGTCGACGACGAGGTGCACACCCAGGGCAACCTCGACCTGCCGCTGCTCGGCGGCCTCGACGACCTCGAGGACATCCTGCGCGTGCACCAAGTCGACCGCGTCCTGATCGCCTTCTCGCGCGCCTCGCACCAGCACCTGCTCAAGGCCATCCGCGCGTGCCGCGACCGTCGCGTGGCGGTCGACGTGGTGCCTCGGCTGTTCGAGTTCCTCGATGGCGCGCGAGCCCTCGATCAGGTCGGCGGCCTGCCGCTGCTCTCGATCGGTGCCCCCCGCCTGACCCGCTCGTCGCGGCTCGCGAAGCGGGCGCTCGACGCCTCGATCTCCGGCATTGCCTTGATGATGCTGTCGCCGCTGTTCCTCGCCATCGCGATCGCGATCAGGCTCGAGTCACGCGGCCCGGTGTTCTTCCGTCAGGTGCGCGCGGGGCGCGGAGGCACTCCTTTCAAGGTCTTCAAGTTCCGCTCCATGTACGAGGACGCCGAGGCGCGCAAGGCCGAGCTCGAGGCGGTCAACGACGCCGACGACGGCGTGATGTTCAAGATCCACCACGATCCGCGCATCACGCGCACCGGGCGGATCATCCGCCGCTACTCGCTCGACGAGCTGCCACAGCTGATCAACGTCGTACGCGGTGAGATGTCGCTCGTCGGCCCACGCCCGCTGATCCTGCCAGAGACCGCCGCGCTCGCCGAGACCTGGCACCAGCGCCGCCTCGATCTGCGCCCTGGGCTCACCGGGCCGTGGCAGGTCTCCGGGCGTTCGGACATCCCGTTCCAGGACATGGTCCGCTTCGACTATCAGTACGTCGCCGGCTGGTCACTCGTGCGCGACCTCGAGCTGCTGCTGGCGACCGTGCCCGCCGTCTTGTCAGGCCGCGGCGCCTACTAGCGCCGCGCGGGCGGAGCACGACCCCGCGGCTCGCGCTCCCCCTGCGAGACTCTCGTTCGGGTAAGGGTGACTGACGGGCGCAGGACAGGCCGCGTCCGCCACGAGCCGAGGCGCGTTGCCCGCGTCGAGCCCGTGGCGTCGCAGCCTGCGCCAGACGCAGTTCTTCGAGACGACGATCCCGCCCCACTTCGCGCGCCCGAGCACTGAGGCGACGCGTCGGGGGCCCGAGGCCGAGGTGTGCGATCGACGAAGTAGAGGATGCGCTCCTCGGTCACCTTTGACAGCACGCTCGGCACTTGCTCGTCGTCCGTCGCTCGGGGCACGGTCCCCGGAATTCCGGGCGTGCTCGCCGAGACGACCGTAAGAGGCCGGGTGTCGGGTCAGGACTCGCAGGGCACGGTGCCG
>Ga0136620_10000640_pt1 | contig 16030 bp, 21 predicted proteins | sample AntDrymUQ4162106_2_FD_104806 | JGI IMG/M metagenome (GOLD analysis project Ga0136620, IMG submission 104806) | Polar desert sand microbial communities from Dry Valleys, Antarctica - metaG UQ416 (21.06) | ecosystem: Environmental > Terrestrial > Soil > Desert | place: Antarctica: Dry Valley... | reverse complement strand
CGTAGTCGCCCGCGTTCACGGCCTCGTTCCAGGCGCGGATCACCCGCTCGTCCCCGCTCTGCCCCGGCGCCGTCGCACCCTCCGAAGGCGCCGGTGCGCCGGTCTTCGGCTCCCCTTCCGCTCCGCAGCCGGCGGCCCCGACGGCGAGCGCGAGCGCGCAGGCGAACGCCGTGGCCCGGGGCCGCCGAGCCGGGATGGGGCTCATCCGATCCGCACCGCGGGGGCGCGCGCGGAGCCGGAGCCCGCCGCGGCCGCCTCCGGCCGATCCGAGCCGCGCCCGGCCGCTGCGGCCCGCTCCAGTCGGCGCCGCAGGTCAGCGCCGCGCCCGGCGCCCACCGCCCGGGCGGCGCGCCGGGCGCTCAGCTCGACCCCGTTGCGCGCGGCGAGCTCGAGCAGACGCTGGCGCTCCTCGCCCTCGCCCGCCGCCTTCAGGAACAGCCAGCCGAACAGGACGATCGTGAGGATGCTGCCCTCGACCATCATGATCACGCCGGCGGTGGCCTGGTCGGTCAGCGGCGCTATCCCCAACTCCGCCTCGCCGGGCGCATAGTCGGGGTAGAGCACGGCCTCCGACCACATCAGTACGTTCGCCAGCAGCGCGCCCGCGAGCCGAACCGACACGAGGTAGGCGAGCTTGGCCCCGTTGCCGAACCACTCCGGCATCGGCAGCGGCCCGAGCAGCGACATCCACATGTTGATCCCGAACGCGACGAAGGTCGCGTGCTGGAGGACGTGGAGCCACTCGTTCGCGAGCGCGCCCTGGTAGAGGACGGGCAGGTGCCAGACGTAGAGGTTGACCGCCCACAGGGGCAGCGCGACGGCGGGGTGGGCCAGCGCGCGAAGGCGGTCGATCGGGCGGATCGCGAGCACCGGCTGGAGGATCGGGCCGGTGAGGCCGATCACCATCAGCAGCGCGCCCAGGTCCGCCATCGCCAGGTGCTGCGCCATGTGGGCGAGCAGCAACTCCTCGCCCAGGTGCGCCACCGGCGAGACGAGCGAAGCCAGCACCAGTGCGAGCCCCAGCGCGAACGACGCGCGCCTCGCCGCCGACACCGGGCGACCCTGGCGCTCGAGCGTGCGCGAGCGCACGAGGTAGGCGACGCCCGCGGCGATCGGCACGGCGAGCTGAAGCGGCTCGAGGGTGCCGCCTCCGACGTGCGCGAGCGGCGGGCTCATCCACCGCAGGATAGGGAGCGCCGAGCGTGGCCGGCGCGGGCCGTCCGTCTACGCCGCGGCCTTCTCCCGCTTGGTCGCGTCGTCGCCGGTGGCTGTCCCCGGCGCCTGCTGCAGCACCTCCGCCGCCTCGCCCAGCCGCTGCTGGTACTCCTGGCGCTGCATGCGCGAGATCACTAGCCGCTGGACCTGGGCCGTGCCCTCGAAGATCTGGTAGATCTTGGCGTCCCTGAAGTACTTCTCGAGCGGGCACTCGGTCGTCTGCGCGTACGGGCCGACGACGTCCATCAGCGCGGCGGTGGCCCACATCGCCATGTCGCCCGCCTTGAGCTTCGACATCGAGCCCTGACCGCCGGTCATCGGGACGCCGTTGCGGCCCATCCACGACGCGCGGTAGACGAGCAGGCGCGAGGCCTCGATCTCGGTCGCGACGTCGGCGAGCACCTGCTGCACGCGCTGCTGTTCGATCAGGCGGACGCCCTCCTCGTAGCGGTCCTCGAGATGCTCGAGCGTCCACTCGTACGCCGCGCGGGCGATGCCGATCGCGGACGCCCCGACCATCGGACGCGTCATCTCGAACGTGGCGAGGGCGTTCGACGCCCGACCGCTCGACTGGCCCGAGCGCGCGCGCTCGAGCTTGCGCTCGAGCTTGTCCGTCCCGCCCAGCAGGTGGTCGACGGGCACGCGGCAATCCTCGAGCACCACCTCGGCGGTCTGCGATGCGCGGATGCCGATCTTGTCCTCCTTCTTGCCCTGCGAGAGGCCCGGGGTGCCCTTCGGCACGACGAAGGAGGCCTGCCCGCGGTGGCCGAGCGCGGGGTCGACGGTGGCCACGACGACGTTGACGTCGGCGATCCCCCCGTTCGAGATGAAGACCTTGGTGCCGTTCAGCACCCACTCGTCACCGTCGAGCTTCGCCGTGGTGCGCAGCGACTTGACGTCCGATCCGGCGCCGGCCTCGGTGACCGCGTAGGCGCCGAGCTTGACGTCGTCGCCGGCGCCGAAGCACTCGGGCACCCAGCGCATGATCTGCTCCGGTGTGCCCGACGACGCGATGCCGGCCGCCGCCAGCCCGGAACCCGATACCGCGAGCGCGATTCCCGCGCACCCCCAGTGGAGCTCCTCCGCGTAGATCACTCCCATGAGGCCGTCCGGGTCTCCTCCCATGCGCTGGACGTTCTCGAGGCTGTTGAGGTCCCACTTGCGCGCTTCGTGGATCACGTCCCACGGCACGCTCTGTTCGCGGTCGTGCTTCGCGGCGACCGGGCGGATGACCTCGGCGGAGAACCTGCGGCAGTGGCTCTGGAACTCGAGCTGCTCGTCGTTCAGGCGAAAGTCCACGGACTGGCTCCTATGTGTCGGCCCGCCGGCGGATCATGCGCGCGACCCACGCAGGCGATTGACTAGTCAGTCAACGACGGAAAGCATAGCGGTCGCGCCGGACCGTCGCATGGGGACGCCGGTCCGCGCGGGCACCGGCGCCGTGCGCGACCGGTGGCCGCTATCTTCACCCGCCGTGCCGCGACGACTGCTCGCCCTCTTCGCAAGTGCCCCCCTCGCGCTCGTCGCGCTGGCCGGGTGCGGCTCCGAGGAGCAGGGTGACACCCCGGAGCTGGTCCTCGAGCGAGCCGGTGACGACGCGGAGCCGCCGGGCGATGCGCCTCCGCCGACCTTCCCCAACACGGCTACCACGAACACCGTCCGGGTGGCCGGCCGGGATGCGACCGAAGACGCGGCCGGCGTGGCGGCCGCGGTCTTCCCCGCGACGAGTGAGAGCGACCGCCCCGACGCCGTCGTCCTGGTCGACGAGGACGACTGGCAGGGCGGCGTCGCCGCGTCCGTGCTCGCCTCGGACGCGATCGGCGCGCCGATCCTCCTCACCGAAGGCGACGAGCTGCCCGCGGTCACCGCCGGCACGCTCGCGCGCCTCGACCCGCCCGGCTCGGCGGCGGCCGAGGACGCGCAGGTGATCAGGATCGGCGACGCGGTGCCGCGTCCCGAGGACCGCCAGGACGCGGTCATCTCCGGCGACGACGCCTTCGAGCTCGCGGCGGAGATCGACCGCTTCAGCGCCGAGGCCGCTGGTGAGCCGTCAGAGAACGTCGTTCTCGCGTCCGCCGAGGAGGCCGCTTTCGCGATGCCGGCGGCGGCGTGGGCGGCGCGTTCGGGCGACGCGGTCCTCTTCACCGAGAAGGACGCGCTTCCGGAGGCCACGATTGCGGCGCTCGAGGAGCACGACCGGCCGGACGTCTACGTGCTGGGGCCGGAGTCGGTCATCTCGAAGACCGTCGAGCGAGAGCTCGACGACGTGGCCGGCGAGGTCCGGCGGATCGAGGGGGAGGACGCGGTGGAGACGGCGGTCGAGTTCGCCCGCTACGACGCGGGCTCCTTCGGCTGGGCGCTCCTGACCCCGGGGCACAACTTCACGTTCGCCTCGACGTCGCGTCCGCTCGACGCCGCGGTCGCGGCGACGCTCGCGACCAACGGGACGTTCGCACCGCTGCTCCTCACCGACGACGTCTCCGAGCTGCCGACGGCGCTGCGCAGCTACTTCCTCGACATCCAGCCGGGCTTCGAGGAGAACCCCAACCGGGGCGTCTACAACCGGGTATGGATCCTTGGCGACCAGGCCACCGTCTCGCTCGCCGTGCAGTCCGAGGTCGACGATCTGACCGAGCTGATCGCCGTTCAGGGCGAGGGCGCGCCCCCCGACGATGCCCCAGCGCCCGACGCGCCGGACGACGGCTCGTCCCCCTCCGATCGCGGGCCAACGTTCGGCGACTTCGCCGACGACCCGTCGCTGGACGGCGGCTCCACGGACGCGGTGCCGCCGAGCGACGACGGGCCGATCGGGCCCGGTGGCATACCCGCGCCGCAGGGCCCCGGCGTCCCGCCGTAGAGCCTGTCTCAATACCCGGATCGCGGTCGGAGAAGTATTGAGGCAGGCTCCTGGCCGTAGCGAGCCGTTAGGTAACTTCCCGCCGGTGAGCGAGTTCGAGCTCCCCGAGCGCACCGAGCGCGAGGCGACCGTCGAGGATGTCCGCGCGCTGATGGGTGCCTCCACGCCGCATTTCGCGCTCCAGCTGCGCAACCGCATCAGCAAGCTGATCGCGGCCCTCCCCGCTGGACACCCGGCGCGGGTCGAGGGCGAGCGTGAGATCACGAGGCTCGACGCGATCGCCGTCGAGGGCGAGCTGCGCGGCCACGCAGTCGAGGGTGAGGTGGCGCTGCCGAGCATCCGCGCGCCGGAGCCGCGCGGCTAGCCAGTGGCCGCGCCGCGCCCGGCCGCGCAGGAGCGGATCTTCGATCTGCTCGCTTCCGGCGGCGCCCCGCAGGGCAGTGGGGAGCGCGGCTACCTCGACCTGCTGGGCGCGTCGGCACCGCCGTCACCCGGCCTCGTCCAGGACCTGATGCTCTCGGGCGTCGTGGCGCGCATCTATGAGCAGTGGTGGCGGCCGGCGCTCGGTCGCGCCGCGAAGGGAGTTCTGGGACCCGGGATGGCCGGAGAGCGCCGCATCGCGCGCGAGATGCTGGAGCTGGCCGGTGGCGAGCGGGTGCTTGACGTGGCCTGCGGCACCGGCGCGTTCACGCGCGACTTCGGCCGCGCGGTCGGCGGCGACGGCCTGGCGGTTGGGATCGACGTCTCAGAGACGATGCTCGCCCGCGCAGTCGAGACGACGGCCCACGAGGCGCTCCCGCAGGTCGGCTTCGTCCGCGGCGACGCCCAGGAGCTGCCGTTCCGAGACGGGGCGTTCGACGCGATCTGCTGCTTCGCGGCGCTGAACCTGTTCGCCGACGCCGAGCGGGCGCTCGACCGTATGACGAGCGCGCTCGCCCCCGGCGGTCGAATCGCGATCTTCACCTCCACGCGCGGACGCTCGACGCCGCTTCGCTCGGCCGAGCGCGTGATCGAGTGGAGGACCGGAATACGGATGTTCGAACGCTGGGAGGTGGTCGACGCGCTGAAGGAGCGCGGCTTTGAGCGCGTCCGCCAGCGCTTGACCGGCATGACCCAGTTCGTCGGCGGGCGGCTGCCCGGCGGCTAACCGCGTTCGGGCTTCGGCGCGCGGCGCGTCATGCGAACTCTGTCGCCTGATGCCGGAGGGGTCGGCATGCGAAGCCAAAGTTCGGCCGAGCACCAACCGGTCGAATAGGTGGTGGGTTCGCCTTGGTTCGGCGCCTCCGCCTACTCCGCGTCGGTGCGGGCGAGCTCGAGCTCCTCGCGCACGGCCGATCGCTGGTTGGGTATCTCCAGCCGGCGCTCGAGCACCGGGATCGCCTCGTCTGGGCGGCCCGCGAGCCGCAGCGCGTTGCCGAGATTGAAGAGCGAGTAGGCGTAGTTGACGTCGGTCGTGTCCTCGGGGAACGACTGAACCGCCTCCTGGAGCACCGGAACGGCTTCCTCCGGTCGCCCGTCGTCGATCAGGGCCTTGCCCTCGTCGTTCAGCGCCGCACCCTCGGCCGGGTCGCCCACGCCGTCGGGCGCCGCGAGCGGCGTGTCGGCCGGCTCCGGCGCGGGCTCTTCGGGCGCAGGCTCCTCGGGCGCGGGCGCGGGCGCGGGCGCGGGCTCGGCGGTCCCCGAGCCGCCGCCGGACGACGCGGCCCCGTCGTTCGCCGTCGGCTCCTCCGCCGGCGCGGCCGCGTCCCCATCCTGCCCGCCGCCCCCGGCCACCAGCGCCACGATCACGGCGCCGACGAGGATGACCCCCAGCGCGGCGGCCGCGCGCGCCGCGAAGATCCGCCCCCGTCCCGTGCGCGCGCGGTGAATCGTGGTCGGCGCCGGCCGCGGGGGCGGGGCGGCGGGAGGCGCGTGGCGTCGGGGTTCGGGCTCTGGGGCGGCCATCGGCTCGGTGGATGCCGCGGCGGGCGCTAGAAGGCCGCTCTCGACCGCCTCCGACAGCTCGCGCGCGAGCTCGCCCGGCGATCGCTGCCTCGCGGCGGGGTTGCGGTCCATCCCGCGAGCCAGCGCCTGCGCCGCGGCCGGCGGAGCGGCGGGCCAGGCCCGCCGCAGGTCGGGAGGCGGCTCGGAGATGACGCTGTGCGCGATCGCGACCGGCGTCGCGCCCTCGCGCGCGCGCCGCCCCGAGAACGCCTCGTAGGCGACCGCGGCCAGAGCGTAGGTGTCCGCCTCGGGACCGACGCCGCTGCCCTCGAGCTGCTCGGGCGCCATGTAGGAGGCCGTACCCAGGACCGTCCCGGTCGCGGTGAGGTGCGTCTGCTCGGCTGCCTGGGCGATCCCAAGGTCCGCGAGCTTCACGACGTCGCCGTCGCCGAGCAGCACGTTCGCCGGCTTGACGTCGCGATGGATGACGCCGGCGCGGTGCGCGTGGTCGAGCGCGGCCGCGACGTCGCCGATCGCCGCCAGCGCCCGCCGCGGCTCGAGCGGCCCGCGCCGCAGCGCGGCGGCCAGAGTCTCGCCCTCGACGTATTCCATGACGATCACGACGCCCTCGGCGTCGGTGTCCGTGTCGTACACCGCGACGATGTTGGGGTGGTTGAGCGACGCGCCGACGCGGGCCTCGCGCTCGAAGCGGCGCGCCACGGCCTCGGCGCTGTCCGCGTGGAGGCGCTTGACCGCCACCTGGCGGCGCAGGCGCTCGTCCTCGGCCAGGAACACCGTGGCCATGCCGCCGGCGCCGAGCCGGCGCAGGACCCGGTAGCGCCCGAGCAGCGTGTCGCCGCCGAGCGCGCTCACGAGCACGCGCCGCGGGTCGCTCGAACGTCAGCGGATTCCGGCATCACAGCGAAAGTATCGCGCGACCGCGGCGAAAGCCGCCGCAGTAGCGCCCTTTACATCTAGACCCGCTGGATCAGCGTGCCGGTGCCGAGACCGCCGCCGCAGCACATCGTCACGAGCCCGACCTCCTTGTCGGTGCGCTCGAGCTCGTGCAGCAGCGTCGTGATCAGGCGAGCGCCGGTCGAGCCGAGCGGATGCCCCAGGGCGATCGCGCCGCCGTTGACGTTCACGCGGTCCATGTCCGGCTCGAGCTCGCGCCGCCACGCCGCCACGACGGAGGCGAACGCCTCGTTGATCTCGACGAGGTCGATGTCCGACATCTGCATGCCCGTTCGCTCGAGCAGCTTCTTCGTCGCGGGGATCGGACCGGTGAGCATGAGCACCGGGTCCACGCCGACGGTCGTCTGGTCGAGGATCCGCGCCCGCGGCTCGAGCCCGAGCGACTCCGCCTTCTGGCGCTCCATCAGCAGCACGGCCGCGGCGCCGTCGGAGATCTGCGACGAGTTTCCGGCGGTGACCTTCCCGTCCTCCTTGAAGGCCGGCTTGAGGCCCGAGAGCGCCTCGAGGCTCGTGTCTGGGCGAATGCCCTGGTCCACCTGGTAGGTGTCGCCGTTGACCGAGAACGGGACGATCTCGCGCTCGAAGCGGCCCTCCTCAGTGGCCCGGGCGGCGTTCTGGTGCGAGCGAAGCCCGATCTCGTCGAGCTCTGACCTCGAGATCTCCCACTTGTCCGCGATCATCTCGGCGGAGATCCCCTGGGGCACGAGGTTGTAACTCGTCATCAGCTCTTCGGGCCACGGCGAGCCGACCTGGTCGACGAAGTTGAAGCTCACGCCCATCGGGATGTGGCCCATGTGCTCGACGCCCGAGCCGATCACGGTGTCGTGGACGCCGGCGGCGACCAGGGCGGCGCCGAAGTTGACCGCCTGCTGCGCCGAGCCGCACTGGCGGTCCACGGTCGTGGCGGGGGTCTCGACCGGCAGGCCCGCCTGGAGCCAGGCGTTGCGGCCGATGTTGAAGCCCTGCTCGCCGAACTGCTGGACGCAGCCCGTCACGACGTCCTCGACTTCTTCAGCCGGAATCCCGGCGCGCTCGATGACCTCCGAGTAGCACTTCGCGAGCAGCGCGTTCGGATGGGTGTCCTTGTAGTAGCCCTTCTCCGGGTGGCCGCGCCCGATGGGCGTCCTGACAGCCTCCACGATCACGACCTCGCGGCCGGTTCCGTTCTGCGTCGCCATGCTTTCCGCCTCCAGGGTCGCGGTCTCGGTCTGGCCGGCCGCCCGCTGCGGCGCCCGGGCGACGCGCGACCGGCGGTGTGCGCGCCGACGGTGACTCTAGCGGGTTGACTGGCGAGTCAACCAGGCGCGCCCGGCAGCCCGAGGCGGTCGCCGCCGGCCAGCCGCCCGGGCCGCCTACCTCGGCTCCGCGTCCGCGCGCGCGTGAAGGCCCGCCGTGAGATCCCACACCACGTCGGCCTCGCTGATCCCCTGTGCCGCGGCCAGCTCGGCCACCCGGCCCCACGGAAGCGCGGCGTCGGGCAGGTCGTCCCAGCGGGCGAACTCGAGCGCCTCGAGTGCCCCGCCGAGCGAAGGGCCCACCTCGCCCTGGGCCTGGATCAGAGCGCGGACCGCGTCGCGTTGCGAGTCGCTCAGCTTCATTGACCACATCCCAGACCTCGCTTGGTCGATACAGCTTGCGACGCAACGTAGAGCGGGGTGCGGACGGATGGCCGGCACACCGCCGGGCGACCGCGACGCGCTGCCGCGGCCGCCGCGGCACGCAGCTGTATCGCTTCTCGAAAGTGGTCATCGAACAAGTCTCAATTGATGACCAGTTCGCGAAAAGAACATGCCCACCGGCGTCCCAGCCGCCGGGGCGGGGGCGGCGCGGCGCCCGCTAGCCTCGCCACGTGCCCCGTCTTCCGCCGCTGGTCGCGATGCTCACGCTCGCGGTCCTGGCCGCGAGCGGATGCGGCGGCGACAGTCCGGTGGAGCCTGCGCCGGCGGAGCCGGAGGGCACGAGCGAACCGACGCTCGTGGCGGCACTCGGCGACTCGATCACTGCCGGCTCTCCACTGTGGGACCCAAGCCCGCCGGTGCGCGATCAGCTTCCCGGGCTCGACCGGCGCAGCCAGTACGAGTTCTGGGCCGCCGCCGAGCTCGGCCCCGACGCGCGCTTTCGCAACTGCGGCGTATTCGGCGAGCGCACCGATCAGATCGCGACGCGCCTCGAGGAGTGTGCCGCGGGCGCCGACCGCCTCGTGGTCCAGGGCGGCATCAACGACATCGCGCAGGCCGGCCGGTCGCCCAAGCCGCCGCCGACCTCGACGCGATCGTGGCTAGCGGGCAGGACCTAGAGCTCGACCCCGTGATCGTCGAGGTGCTTCCCTGGAACAACGGTTACCCCGACGCCGCTCCGCTGATCCGCCGCCTGAACAGCGAGATCGCGGCGATCGGCGAACCGCGCAGCGTTCCGGTCCTTCCGTTCTACGAGGCGCTCGAGGACCCGGCCGCTCGCGGGCGCATGAGGCACGCGCTGACGATCGACGGCGACCATCCGTCGGTCGCCGGGTACCGCCGGCTCGGCGCGCTCGTCGCGCGCGCGCTCGACGGCTCCCGCTGAGCCTGGCCCGCCTGCCCGGCTTCAGGCGAGCTCGTCGATCCGCTCGGCGAGCGCGAAGTCGCTGTCGGTGAGCCCGCCCTGAGAGTGCGTCGAGAGCGAGACCGTGACCCGGTTCCACGAGATCGAGACGTCCGGGTGATGGTTCATCTCCTCGGCGACCGGCGCGATCCTGTTGACGAGGTCCACCGAGCCCACGAAGTCCGCCGTCTCGAAGACCCGCGCGATCGCGTCGTCCTGGCGCTCCCAGCCGCGCCGGTCACGCAGGCGCGACCCGATCTCCTCGTCGCTCAGAAGTGGCATCGTTCCCTCCGTGCGGATCGCGAGTCTCGTCCCATCGGCCACCGAGTTGCTGTTCGCCCTCGGCCTCGGCGAGAGCGTAGTGGGCGTCACGCACGAGTGCGACTTCCCCGCCGCCGCCCGCAGCCTGCCGCACCTCACCCGAACCGTGATCGGTGAGGGGCTCGACGCCGCCGAGATCGACCGGGCCGTCCGCGAGCGTACAGAGCGCGGCGAGGCCCTCTACGAGCTCGACGCCGAATGCCTCGCGGCGCTCGACTCGGAGCTGATCGTGACGCAGGCGGTCTGCGCGGTATGCGCGGTCTCGTTCGACGACGTGATTTCCGTCGCCGCCGGACTCCCGTCGCGGCCGCGCGTGATCTCGCTCGATCCTTCGACGCTCGGGGAGATGCTGGCGGACGTCGAGCGCCTGGGCGCCGCCACCGGCGCCCACCGAGCGGCCGAGCGGCTGCTTGCCGACGCGCACGCGCGTCTCGAGCGCGTGCGCCGTGCCGTCGCGGGTGCCGTCCGCCCGCGCGTGGCGGCGATCGAGTGGCTCGATCCCCCATTCGTCGGTGGGCACTGGGTGCCGGAGATGGTGGCGCTCGCCGGCGGCCGGGACCAGCTCGGACGGCCGGGCGAGAAGTCGCGCACGCTCGACTGGGACGAGATCGCGGCGAGCCGGCCCGAAGTGGTGGTCTGCATGCCGTGCGGGTACGACGCGCGGCGCTCGGCCTGCGAGGCGAGCGATCATCGCGAGCGGCTCGTCCGCCTCGGAGCCGCCCACATGGTGGCAGTGGACGCCGCCGCCTTCTTCTCCCGCCCCGGACCGCGCCTGGTGGACGGCGTCGAGCTGCTGGCGCACGCGCTTCATCCCGATCGAGTGGGGCCTCCCCCTCCGGGGCGTACGGTCACGCTTGACGCCGGGACCGCCGAAGCGGTGAGATAGGGGCGTGGCGGCGAAGCGCGCCGAGCAGCAGGTCGTGGTCGAGGCGAGCCCGCACGCCTGCTTCGCCGCGCTCACCGATTACGAGCGGATGGCGGACTGGCAGTCCACGGTCAACTCCTGCGAGGTCGTGTCGCGCGACCGCGAGGGGCGCGGCCGGGAGGTCGACTGGAAGATCGACGCGAAGGTCCGCTCGGTGTCCTACCGGCTCGAGTACTCCTACGAGGAGCCGCACTGGATCGCCTGCCGTTACGTCGACGGCGACGTCGAGGACCTGGACGCCGAGTACATCTTCGAGGACCGCGGCGACGGCACCACGCTTGCCACGTTCAGCCTCCGCATCGAGCCGGGCACCTGGGTGCCGGGCAAGGTCGTCGACATGCTCAACGACCAGGTCATGAAGCGCTCGCTCGAGGACCTGAAGCGGCACGTCGAGAGCGACTAACGCGGGACGTCGACCTGCCTGCTCCCGCCTACGCGACGACTGCGATCGACGCCACGGCCGCGATCAGGCCGACCCCGGCCGCGAGCGCGTTCGCCGCGCCCGCCGGCATCCGCACGCGGTCGCCGAGATCGAACAGCACGTAGGCCGCCAAGCCCCCGCCGATCAGCCCGCCGACGTGACCGCCGATCGAGATTCCCGGCACGAGGAAGGTGATGCCGAGGTTCAGCAGGATCAGCATCCCGATGCCGCTCTCCATCGGATTTATCCCGCGCGCGCGCATCACGATGACCGCCGCGCCCATCAACCCGAAGACCGCGCCCGACGCGCCGAGCGTCAAAGCGTCCGGGGTCAGAAGCAGCGCCCCGAACGACCCGCTCAGTAGCGCGACAAGGTAAATCAGCCCGAACCGGACCTTCCCGATCGCGGGCTCGAGCAGGCCACCGAGCAGGTAGAGGATGAACATGTTGAGGAAGAGGTGGATCAGGCCGGCGTGGAGGAAGCCGCTCGTCAGCAGGCGCCACCACTCGCCGTCGGCCACGAAGTTCCCGCGCAGCGCGCCGTCGATCGTCAGCGTCCCGCCGCCGCTGAACAGGGTGCCGCCGCTCGCGACGACGCCGAGGAACGCGATCACGTTGGCGGCGATCAGCGCGTAGGTGAGCCTCGGGTCCGATTCGAGCGAGCGCATCGTGCGCACCTGCGTGCGCTGACGCGAGCACTCCGGGCAGCGCATGCCGACCTGCGTCGCGGTCATGCACTCCGGGCAGATCGGCCGGCCGCACGACGAGCAGGAGACCCCGGTCTCGCGGTCGGAGTGGCGGTAGCAGACCTCCATCTGAAAAGACGATAGCCGCGGCGCTGCGGGGCCTTGGGTGGCGCCGCTCAGCCCAGCGAGACGCTCATGACCGGGCGCTCGGTGGGCGCGCGGCTTCCGCCGGGGCGCTCGCGAGTGACCCAGACGGCGTCCGCGTCGTCGATCCCCTGCGGGATCGTGGCCGTGCCGCTGCCGTCCGCGCCCACCGACAGGAGCGCGGCCGGGATCCTCTCGTTGCCGCGGACGAGCCAGAGCTGGTAGATCTCGTTCGTGTCAGCGTCGGGCAGCGTCGGCACTCCCTGGACGCTCAGCACCGCGGGGCCGCCGTCCCCGGGGAGGAGCAGGGCCCCGCTCCCTTCCGCCAGACGCGACTCGTCCACGGTGGCCGCGACTCGGCGATCGGGCGGCGGATCACCGCCGGAGAGCTCGTCCGCGCCGTAGCCCGCCACGACGCCGGCCGCGAGTACGAGCGCCGCGCCGGCCCAGGCGGCGACCGGACGAAGGCGAGGGGCGATGCCGGCGGAGCGGATCCGCTCGCGGACGCGGGTGAGCCCGGTCGGGCGCGGCTCGGCGCCAGCCCCGGCGGCCTCCGCGGCCACGGCGCCCATGATCGAGCGCCGCAGGTGGCGCGGCGGGTTGAGCGGTGTGACCGACCGCGGCAGCGCGTCGACCGCCGCCCGCAGCCGCTCGACCTCGTCGCGGCAGGAGGCGCACCCCATCACGTGGCGCGCCAAGGCCTGCTCCTCGAGCTCGGGCAGGGCGCCGAGCAGGTGGGCTGCCACGCTGTCTGCGTACCGGTCGTGGTCCGCAGGGGTCACGCGGCCTCCCCGCTCAGGGTCCGGCGCAGCTTGTCCAGCCCGAGCCGCATGCGGCCCTTCACGGTGCCCACCGGCATGTCGAGCATCGAGGCGATCTGCATGTGCGTGAATCCGCCGAAGTAAGCGAGCTCGATGACTCGGCACTGCTCGCCGGGAAGCCCGTCGAGCGCCGAGCGCACGGTGCGTGCCTCGTCGCGGCGCACCACCTCGACCTCGGTCAGCTCGGCGGCCTCCTCGCGTTCCTCGAGCCCCTCGGCGCTGGTGCGCCGGCGCTCGTGGACGAAATTGCGGCGCAGGGCGTCGATCGTGCGGTGGTGGACGATGCCCAGCACCCACGTGCGCACGCTCCCGCGCTCGCGCTGGTAGCGCGAGCGGCTGCGCCAGATCGACAGGAACGCCTCCTGGGTGATGTCCTCGGCCACGACGCGGTTTCCCACCATCCGGTAGGCAAGCGAGAACGCGGGGCCTCCGTGACGGTCGTACACGACCTCGAACGCGCGCGGATCGCCGTCCTGCACGAGCTGCATGATCTCCTCGTCGGCGAGTCGCTCGATGTGTTGGGAAGTCATCTCCTGGATGCTTTCGACTGCAGCCTCGACCAGGCCCGCTCAGCGAAGCTCGCGCTCGGCCACCGGCAACCAAACATGCCGTCCAGGGTAGTTCGTAGCATTCGGACCGAGCGGATCAGTAAGTGATCCGGGTAGGGCCCGGTCGCCGAAAGATCGGTACATACACCGACAGGAGGTTCATTCGCAGATGACTCGCTCACCAGCACAGTTGTTCTGCTTGGTGTTCGGCGTAGTTCTGGTCGCCGCAGGGGTGCTCGGCTTTTTCGTCGAGGCGAGCTTCGACGTCCAGGAGAACGTGCCGAGGGAGACGCTCATCCTCTTCGACGTCAACGGCTGGCACAACGTCGTCCACCTCGCAAGCGGGGCGATCCTGCTAGCCGTGGCCGGCAGCTACGCGGGGGCACGCTCCGTCGCGATTGGCTTCGGAGCGGTGTACGCCGTGATCACGATCGTCGGGTTCATCGCCGGTAACGACGGCACGATCCTCAGCCTGATCCCGATCAACACGGAGGACAACATCCTCCACATCCTGATCACGGTAGCCGCGATCGGCGCGGGGCTCGCCACGCCCGCCCACCCGACCCCGACGACGACCACGACGGCCACCGCGTAGCACGGCGGCAGCCCAAGAGAAGTACGGTCCCCGCGAGATGAGGTCCGGTCCGCGGTCACCTGCGCAGATTTACGCCCTGATCCTCGGGGTGGTGCTGGTGGCCGCGGGCATCGCGGGGTTCTTCTGGGAGACGAGCTTCGCGACCGGCACGAGCGCCGGCGTGGAGCAGAGCTTCTTGCTCGGCATCCTCGCCGTCAACGGGTGGCACAACGTCGTGCACCTGGTATCGGGCATCATCGGCCTCGCGGTCGCAGGCAGCTACGCGGGCGCGCGGGTCTTCGCCCTCGGCTTCGGCGCGGTCTACGCGCTCATCGCGCTGCTCGGCTTCGTGGCCACCGAGAACGACGCCCTGATCGGCCTGCTCGCGATCAACCTCGAGGAGAACATCCTCCACGTGCTGATCGCGATCGCCGGGATCGCCGCCGGGCTCGCGACACCGGCCGAGCCGCGGACGGCCGCGGCGGCGGCCTGAAGCACCAGACGACGCTACCGCCGAAGTCGCCGGCGGACCTGGCCCGAAACCTCGCGGACGCTCCGGTCGAGCGCCCTGAGCCTCCTGTCGCCACGCCTCTGATGCTGCTGGCGGGCGCGGACGAGGATCAGGCCGCCCGCGGCGGCGCCGCCGACCACCACCGCCCCGACGGGGCGTGCCCAGTTGCGAGGGTCTCGCATCGAGCGAAGCTCCCAGTCCGCCAGCTCGTCGGCCGCGGCGTCGGTCAGCTCGGCGAGCGCCTCCTCGAACCGGTCCGCAAGCGTGCCGGGCGGGTCGACGGGTACCAGCGCCGAGCGCAGGAGTCGCTCGACCTCGCTCATCGCTGACTCTCCTTCAGTCGCCCGCCGAGCTGTCTGATCGCCCTGTGGATCAGGACCTTGGTGGCGCCCTCCGACCTTCCGAGGGCGCGGGCGATCTCGCGGTTGTCCATGTCGAGGGCGAAGCGCATGATCAGCGCCTCGCGGCGGTCGTCGGGCAGGTCCGCCACCCCTTGGAGGACCTGGCCGAGCTCCTCGCGCTCCTCGACGAGCTCGTCGGTGCGGCGAAGGTCCGAGAGTGCACCGGCGTCGTCGAGCGGGGTCTGCGGGCGCCGGGAGCGGTCACGGTAGTAGTTGGCCGCGAGGTTGTGCGCGATGCGGATGAGCCAGGGCCTGAGCGGGCGCCCGTTCGACTCGCCGCGGGCGCGCTCGAAGTGGCGGTACGCCTGGAGGAACGTTTGCTCGGTGAGGTCCTCGGCGTCGTGGTGGTTGCCGATCCGATAGTAGGAATAGCTGTAGACGTCGCGTAGGTGATCGCGGTAGAGCTCTGTGAACTCACGGTCGAGCGCGCGCTTGGACGCGGCGTGGGTGTTTTCCACATGCGGAGCCTATCCCCGGGCCGCCCGGCCTCTCGAGCCGCGGGGCGCCGCGGGAGTGCTTGCTGCTACCCGCTCAGCGACGGTCGGTTACGCCGACCGGCGTGCGTGCGTTCGCGCCGGGCCGCCCACGGGTAGGCTCCGCTCGTATGACGATGAAGCGCAGCCTCGGCGGCGCCCTCGGCGGCACGATCGCAGCGGGGGTCTGGGCGGCGCAGCAGCCGCTCGACCGGCGCGTTTTTCGCAGCGGCTACGACGACGTGGAGCTGCTCGGCAAGGCGGTCACCCAGGAGCGCGAGTGGCCCTTCGTCGGCCTGGCGCTTCACGTCCAGAACGGGGCGGTCTTCGGGGCGATCTACGCCCAGGTGAAGCCGTTCCTGCCGGGCCCGCCGGTCGTGCGCGGGGTGCTCGCCGGCCTCACAGAGCACGTGGCGCTGTGGTCACTCACCAGGCTGGTGGACGCCTACCATCCCGCGCGACGCGAACTCGAGCCGCTCACCGGGAACGCGCGAGCGTTCGCTCAGGCGACCTGGCGGCACGCGCTCTTCGGTGCCCTGCTCGGCCTGATCGAGCACCGGCTCAACGCCGACCCCGGCGCCGAGCCGCCCCCCGTCCCGGTCTCCTCGAACGGACACGGGGACATCGAGGTGGCAGTGGGCGTAGCCTGAGCGGCG
>Ga0136620_10000639_pt1 | contig 16036 bp, 17 predicted proteins | sample AntDrymUQ4162106_2_FD_104806 | JGI IMG/M metagenome (GOLD analysis project Ga0136620, IMG submission 104806) | Polar desert sand microbial communities from Dry Valleys, Antarctica - metaG UQ416 (21.06) | ecosystem: Environmental > Terrestrial > Soil > Desert | place: Antarctica: Dry Valley... | reverse complement strand
GAGGAGGCGGCAGTGAGGCGGCGGCGCAGGTTCCCCACGAGCCGTTCCCCCTCGGCCGGGACCTCGAGCAGCTTGGCGATCATAGCGATGCCGTCGAGGATCTGCGCCAAGGTCGCTGGATCGTACGCGACGACCTCCGCCGTGCCCATCGAGCAGGCGGCGTCGACCCTGGCCCGATCGACAGCACAGACCGCGCACGTCGACTGGGTGAGCACGACATCGGGCTTGGCGGCCTGGAGCGCGTCGGCGTCCAGGGCGTAGATCGTGTGGTGGTCGGTCACCGAACGGGCGACCGCCGCGTCGATCTCCGCCGGTGTGAGACCGGGCGGCAGCAGGTCGGTCGTCACCGCCGGCGCGTGCTGGACCGAGGTCGGGTGGTCGCACTCGTGCGTCCGCGCCACCAGTGCGCCGGTGAGGTCGAGTGCTGCGACGATCTCCGTGGTCGACGGGACGAGCGACGCGATCCGCATCGCGCCACCGTACGGGCGAAGACGCTCAGAGGTGCTTCGTCGCCTCGCGGTAGGACAGCTGCGACAGCCGTTCGCGGTTCGTCGACACAAAAGCGCGTACCCATCCGGGGTCGGTTCGGGCGTGCTGGCGCAGCGCCCACCCGACTGCCTTCCGGACGAAGAAGTCCTGCGTCACGGGAGGGCCGTCCAGCAGGTTCGCGGTGAGGACGTCGGCGAGCAGGGCGACGTCCGTCATGTCCTTCGAACCGAGCTGGGCGATGATCGCCGTACGCCTTCGCCAACGGTCGTCGTCGACGGCCCACCGGCGCAGCAGCGCCGCCATCGCGGTCGGGTGCGCCCGCAGGATCGGTCCGACGCGCCGGCTGGCCAGCTCGTCGACGTGGTCCCACCAGGCACCGGTGACGATCATGTGCTCGTACAGCCCGATCGTGTCGACGTCCTGCCAGCCACGTGCGCTGCGGTGCCCGGTGAGCGCAGTTGCCGCGTACTGCTCCTCGCGGTAGGCAGCCTCGTCCCACAGCGTCCGGACCGTCGACTCCCAGGTCGCCCGGTCTGCCTGCCGGTGCAGCTCGAACAGCCCGCGCAACAGCCTGGTCCGCTCCGGTGACGGCACGCCGCGGAAGGGCAGCGCCGACTTCATGTAGGCCTGCATGGGCGCGGCTCGGGGCGGATCCGCGACCGCGGCGAGGCCAGCGCGCACGGCCCCGACGAGCGCCCTGTCCGGGCGGGCGGCACTTGCACCGACCACGTCGCTCCTTCCTGCGATGGTTCCCGGTCACTACTCTCGCGCGCACCTCTGACCACACGGAAGCGCTGTACGCGCGAGCGCTCGATGCGGCCGACCAGAACGGTCACCTGAGGGTGCCGGCACTGGCCGAGTGGGAGACGTTCCCGTTCGAGGGCGACCTCCGCGTACGCCCGCTCGAGCCGCCGACGGAGCTCGACCGGCCGCGAACCGGCGAGAACGCCGCCGATTGCTGGCGCTGCCAGCGCGGTGAGCGTTGCGGTCAGGCGTTCCAGCGCTGCAGGGTCGGGGTCTCGCGCTCCCAGCCGAGAACGGACACGGTCGCGGTGTGCAGCTCGAGATTGGCACCGGCGACCGCAGGCAGCCCGAGCCATCGTGCGGTCACGATCCGCAGGAAGTGCCCGTGCCCGAACACGAGCACGCGCCCGTCCGCCCTCCGCAGGTCGGCGACGACCAGGTCGGCGCGCGCGGACGCCTCGTCGAGCTGCTCCCCGCCGATGATCGGGTGTGTCCACACCGTGAAGTCCGGGATCGTCTCGCGGGTCTCGGCGGTGGTGACGCCCTCGTACGCGCCGTACTGCCACTCGACGAGCCGCTCGTCGACGACTGCGCGATCACCGAACCCGGCCAGCTCGCTCGTCCTCCGTGCCCGGGTCATCGGGCTCGTCAGCACACGGTCGAAGTGCTCGGCGCCGAGCCGCTCCCCCAGCCCCTGCCCGATCCGTTCACCCTCGGCCGTCAGCGGTACGTCGGTGAAGCTCGTGTGCTTGCCGCTCTTGCTCCACTCCGTCTCGCCGTGTCGCACGATCCACACGCCGGGTCGGAAGGTCGTCGGTCCATCGGGCTCGTCGTCGCTCACCCGGACATCGTCGGTGATCGACCACCCCCGCGGCTATGGCTGGCCGAGGACGATCCCCCGGATGCCTCTAGCGGCGAGCCGATCAGACCCAGTCCACGGGGATCCCGTGCGGCGGGGCTTGGCCGAGGACTCGTACGCCCGAGCCGAGACCTACGTCCGGCCAGGTCTGCACGGTCACCAGGAACTCCTCGCCGTCCGCCGCCGGCTCGAACGCGACGTGCGCCAGGGGTGCGTCCGGCGTCGCGCCGGCCCCGATCTGGTCGAGCCGCTGGAGCACGGCTTGCTGCTCGGCGGTCGCGAGGTACTGCCACATGACCGAGTGCCACGCCACCATCCAGGTGCCTGGTCGCGGCTCGACCTGGTCGAGGAACTGCGCGGCGCCGGCCCGCTCCACGGTGGCCGGAACCTGCCTCGCCACCGCGAGGGCACCACGCAGCCGGGCGAGACGCTCGGGCTGGTCCGGCCACACGTACGAGGTGAGCGTGAGCGCGCCGTCGGCAGTCGTCGGGTCCAACGGGTACGGGTCGCAGCCGAGCCGCTCGACGATCTCGACCGGCTGCGTCGGCGGTGGCAGCCCACCGCGCCATGCCCGTTCGAGGACCGTCGGTGACCCGAGCCAGCCGTACGAGACTCCGTCCACGGTCTGGATCTCGAACCGGTCGCAGCGCAGGTTCAGACCGGCGCTCGCGCCGATCTCGACCAGCCGGACCTGGAGCGGCCGAGCGGCCACGAGGTGGTACAGCGCACCGACGAGCGTGGCGGCGCGACCGACCTCGTTGGTCTGCGGCGCGCGCTGGAGTGCGTGACGGATCGCGGCCTCCTGGTTGGCCATGAGCACCAGGATCGGGGCGACCGCAGCCGCGGCGTGGCCGTCGCCGCCGGCGCTCGGGTAGTGCCGGGCCACCGCCGGTGCGCTTCCGCTGAGCACCAGCCGGTGCACCCCGCCGAGCAGGCGTAGGCCGACGGCCGTGTCGTGCAGGTCCTCGCTGTGCTCTCGCAGCAGCCGCGCGGTGATCCCGTCGGCCGAGGCGTCCGCCGCCAACGCCCTGAGCACGATGGCGTAGAACGGCGAGCCGAGACCCTCGCACGCGTCCGCCTGCCGGTGCAGGTGCGCGACGACCCCGGCCCGGCCGGCTTCGCCAACCACGTCGGCAGCCACGTGCGCAGGCTATGCCTGGCCCGGATCTCGCCATGATCGCGGCACTGCTCCTGGTCGGGCGCATAGCCTGACCACGGCCGCAAGCGAGTGGGTGAGCGGTGGACGCTAGGTCGAGTGTGAGGGCGCGCTGATGGTCACGTGCTGGACGACGTCGTGACAACCACCCAGCGGACCGACGGAGCGATCGTCGACTGGGCGTTCTACCGAGCCGGCGTGCGTGACCAGAAGGTCGGCTCCTTCCGGGACGCGACGGCGCTCGCGGTCGCTGGTGAGGGTTTCGTCTGGATCGGTCTGCACGAGCCGACGGCCGCCGAGTTCGCCAGCATCGCCGAGGACTTCGACCTGCACCCGCTCGCGGTCGAGGACACCATCAAGGCGTACCAGCGACCCAAGCTCGAGCACTACGACGCGTCCGCGTTCGTCGTCCTGAAGACCGTCGCGTACGTCGACCACGCCCATCTCACCGCGAGCAGCGACATCGTCACGACCGGCGAGGTGATGGTGTTCCTCGGCCAGCACTTCGTGGTCACGGTCCGGCACGGCCACCACGGCGGGCTGGCCGCGCTGCGTCGGGAGCTCGAGCAGGACCCGGAGCGGCTGGCATTCGGTCCTAGCGCCGTCCTCCACGCAGTTGCCGACCGCATCGTCGACACGTACCTGGAGGTCGCCGACTCGGTGCAGGACGACATCGACGAGATCGAGACCTCGGTGTTCTCGACCGAGCGCACGCGCGACACCGCCCGGATCTACCACCTCAAGCGCGAGGTCCTCGAGCTGAAGCGGGCCATCCATCCGCTGCACGGGCCGCTGCGTGCGCTCGCGGAGCGCCCGATCGACGTCGTCCACCCCAAGATCCGCGAGTACTTCCGCGACGTCGAGGACCACCTCCACCGGGCCAGCGACCAGGTGCTCGCCTTCGACGAGCTGCTCACCTCGATCCTCCAGGCGAGCCTCGCCCAGCTCTCGATCGCCGCGAACGAGGACATGCGCCGGATCACGGCCTGGGCCGCCATGATCGCCGTGCCGACCATGATCGCCGGGATCTACGGCATGAACTTTACCTACATGCCCGAGCTGGACTGGCCCATCGGGTACCCGCTCGTGCTCCTGCTGATCGCCGGGATCTGCGCAGTGCTCTACAAGCGCTTCAAGAGCGCCGGCTGGCTCTGAGCCAGCGCGGCCAATCTCTCTTTCCACAAGCGGCTCTCCGAGCCCAGTGCGCACGCCACTCAGCATCAGGGCGCAACTGCGGCTCTTCGGCGACCGGATCGTCGACGTCGGTCTCACGGCCGAGCAGGCGTGCGGTCCTCGGCGATCTGTGACGGGTCCTTGAGCGGTGCGGCTGCGGGGTCAGGCCGCGGGCGCCTGCGCGATCCGGACGGTGTTGCCCGACGGGTCGCGGAACGCGCAGTCGCGCGGGCCCCAGGACTGGTCGATGGGCTCCTGGAGGACCTCCGCGCCGGAGGCGCGCACGGTCTCGAAGGTCGCGTCGACGTCGTCGGACCGGAACACGGTCATCGGCAGGACGCCCTTGGTGAGGAGCTCTTGCAGGGCGTCACCGTCGGCCTGCGAGCGGCCGGCATGAGGCACGGAGAGCACGATCTCGAGTCCGGGCTGCGCGTCGCTGCCGAGCGTGACCCAGCGGAATCCGTCCGAGGCCACGTCGTTGCGCACCTGGAGGCCGAGCGCGTCGCCGTAGAAGGCGATCGACTCGTCGACGTCGTTGACGGTGATGTGGCAGTACTGGAGCGCGATTGTCATAACCGTGACTTTAGGCTGCGGCCCCCCTGGTCGCTTCTCCGATCCTGCTCGATGCGTTCCGGACCGGGCGCGTCTGCGTCTTCGCGACGCAGGCGGGCATGGCCTTGACCGCGTCGTGCTCGTGGCTTCGGTATGCCGTCGGGGTGTCCCCGACGATCTCGGCGAACCGCGAGCTGAACGAGCCGAGTGAGGTGCAGCCGACCTCCATGCACGCGTCCGTCACGCTCACGCCCGCCCGCAGCGACGCCATCGCACGCTCGATCCTGCGGGTCATCAAGGAGCTGTACGGCGTCTCGCCGTATGCCGCGCGGAACCGGCGCGAGAAGTGCGCGGGCGACATGAGCGCCCTGCGGGCCATGATCGGGACGTCGAGCGGTTTCGCGTACTCGCGGTCGATCAGATCCCGGGCACGTCGCAGGTGAGCGAGGTTCTCGAGCTCCTGCGGGGTCATGTTCCGACGGTAGCAACCGGCGCGTCTGACGTCAGATGCCCCGTTGCGACTCCAGGTCAGCCGACGATCCCGGTTTCGAACCCCATCTCCTAGCGGCGGCGCGCGTCGCGGAGGTCGCGTGCGTGCTGCCAGGTCTCGACCAGCCGCTGGCGGATCAACCGCGTGACGTCGAGCGGCAGCTTGCCGGCGTACTCAGCCGACTCGATCTGCCGGCCGACCACCATGACGATCTTGGGTCGGCGCCAGATCGCGGTGAACGCGGCACGCAGGGTCTCCGCCTCTGTGCCGTGGCCGATGTCGCGCGCGTCGTGGTGCGCGATCACCACGATCGGTACGTTCGTCGCGAGCGCCATCCGGGCCGCCCCGGACCGCAGACGTCGGGGCGCGCCTTCCTCCGGAGACGTGACGTCCCCCTCGGGGTAGAGCGCCACGATCTCCCCCGCGAGCAGCGCCGCCTCCGCCTGCTCGTACGCGCCGACCCGGTCGGGTCCGCTGGGCAGGACCGGGATGAACCCGGACCGCCGCAGGATCGGTCCGAGCACCACGTGGTCGAACACCTCCTGCGTCGCCAGGAACCGGACGTGCGCATGATCGCTGCAGTCGGGGCTGTGACCCGGGGCGTGCGAGGAGATCGGCTTCAGGCCGTTGCGGTCCAGGCTGGCCAGGACGATCGGGGTGTCGGCGATCGTGGTGTGGTTCACCACGACCAGGGCCGGGCCACGTGTCGGCAGGTGCTCGACCCCGACGAGCTCGACGCGTCCGGTCCACCAGGCCAGAAACCGGGCGACGCTCGGGACGGTCACCAGGTCGGTGCTGCGCAAGATCATGCCGGCGGCTCGAACCGGGAGGTGCGGACCAGGCCGGCGGCGTGACCCTTGGCCGACACCACGAGCGACATCTTCCGCGACGCCTCGTCGATCATCTGGGACCCGAGCATCGCCGCACCGCGCATCCCGCCATCCGTGGAGGTCCAGTAGGCGTACGCCTCGAGGACCGTCTCGGCCCGCTCGAAGTCGGCCTGCGACGGCGCGTAGATCTCGTTCGCCGGCGCGATCTGTCCCGGGTGCAGCACCCACTTGCCGTCGAACCCGAGGGCCGCGGAGCGCCCGGCCACCCGGCGGAAGCCGTCGAGGTCGTGGACCGCGAGGTACGGGCCGTCGATCACCTGCAGATCGTTGGCGCGGGCGGCGACCAGGAGCTTGAAGAGGACGTAGTGGTAGGCGTCGCCGACGTCGTAGCCGGGCGGCTGCTCACCGACGACCAGCGTCGGCAGGTTGACGCTCGCCATGAAGTCAGCCGGCCCGAAGACGATCGTCTCCAGGCGTGGGCTCGCACCGGCGATCGCGTCCACGGCGACCAGGCCGCGCGCACTCTCGATCTGGGCCTCGATGCCGATCCGCCCGACCGGCAGGCCGACCGCCGCCTCGACCTGGCCCAGCAGGAGGTCCAGCCACTGCACGTGCGCCACCGACTCGACCTTCGGGAGCACGAGGCAGTCGAGCGAGTCGCCGGCGCCCTCGACGACGTCGATCACGTCGCGGTAGGCCCAGCGGGCGGTGGCGTCGTTCACCCGGACCGCCCTGGTGTGACCGGACCAGTCACTGCCCTTCAGCGCCGCGACGACGTTCGCGCGGGCGCGTTCCTTCGCCAACGGTGCCACCGAGTCCTCGAGATCGAGGAACACCTCGTCCGCCGGAAGCTCCGGCGCCTTGGCCAGCATCTTCGGGCTCGAGCCGGGCACGGCCAGGCAGGAGCGGCGAGGACGTGGCGCGACCGGCATGGCGCGGATGCTAGCGAGCGGCTCGAGCCGCCCACGTGGCCGGCGACCACGGTCGCCGGCTACTCCGCCGGGATCGACGCTGACGTGCCACGTGACCGCGCACTCACGACCAGACCGAGACCGCCGATCAGCAAGACCAGAGCCGGCACGGCCAGCCATGGCAGCTCCTGGTCGAGCCAGACCCAGGCGAGGAGCGCGGCCCCGGGGATCTCGAACAAGATCACCAAGGAGACGACGGTCGAGCTCACCGACTTCAGGACCCGGTTGAAGACGGAGTGGCCGAGAAGCTGCGGGCCGACGGTGACGGCGACCAGCAACCACCACGTACGTGCGTCGTAGCCGACCAGGGCCGAGCCGGTGAGAACGCATGCGGCGAGCAGGACGGTCGCCGCCGTCGTGTAGCACAGCGTCGTGTAGGTGGTCGTGCCGAGGCTCTTGCGGACCTCCTCGCCGAGCACGACGTAGCCCGCGCCGAGGATCCCGCCGAGGAGCGCGAGCCCGTCGCCGAGGAGTGCGTCGCCGGACACGGAGAGGTCGAGGCCGGTGAGCAGCACGGCGCCGGCCACCGAGACGGCGATGCCGACCCAGGCGCGCCTGGTCACCTCGAAGCCTCGCCACCGCGCGATCAACGCCGTCCACACCGGTTGCAGGCAGACCAGCGCCGTGGCCGAGGCAACGCTGGTCAGCGTGAGACTCGGCACCCAGGTGGCGAAGTGCGCGGCGAGGAGGACTCCGGCGCCGACCGTCAACCGCCACTGGCGGCGCGACATCGTCCGGAGCTCGGTCCGCCGGCGCAGCGCCATGATCGGCGCGGTCGCCGCGGCGCCCAGCGCGTTGCGCCAGAACGCGATGGCGAGAGCTGGCGCCACCGCGGCGGCCATCACCGGCCCGGAGGTGGCCACAGCCACGACGCCGACCGCCATCAGGAGGGCGTCCGCCGGCGCCGGCCGGCTGATCGCGCTCTCCCGCTCGACCGGCTCCGCCACCGGGCCACTGTGCCAGCCGTCCGTGCACCGGCTGTGCCAGGCTGGCGACCGTGACATCCGGTCAGGAGACGTCGGCGGCAGCGAATCGGCTCCCTGACGGTGCGGCGACGCTCATCGCCGCGGCCACCCGCAAGGCCGGGCTGGTCTGGCTCGCCTACGGGGACGACGCCGGCCGGACCGCGCCGCGACCGGCGTGGCACGTGTGGGTCGAGGGTGCGGCGTACGTCGTGACCGGTGGCGCCGAGCAGCATCTTCCGGGCCTGGCCGACGCCACCGACGTGAGCGTGGTGGTGCCCAGCAAGGACACCCGAGCGCGACTGGTCACCTGGTCCGGTCGCGCGGCGGTCGTGACCGAGGCCAGCGAGCCGTGGGTCGCGGCCACGACCGCCCTGGCCGCCGCCCGCCTCAACGCCGAGGGCGGGGTCGCGATGATCGAGCGCTGGTCGAGGGAGTGCAGCGTCGTGCAGATCACCCCGACCGGCTCCGTCGTGGAGAGCGCCGAGGACCCGTCCCAGCGGTCGCTGGCCGCCCCGCCGCGGCCGACCGACGCGACGACGCTCGGCCGCCAGCCGCGCATGCTCGGCGGCCTCCGCCGCACGCGCCGCTGACCGAACGCGGTTTCACGGGGGCGGAGTCGCCCGCGGGTGGCTACCCTTCGGCGGTGAGCGCTGGGCTGTCGCGGGTCTTTGTCGCCCGACTGGCCGGGACCGCCGTGTTCGATCCGAACGGCGATCAGGTTGGGCGGGTGCGCGACGTCGTCGTGATCATGCGGGCCGACCGACCGCCCGGGGTCATCGGCGTCGTCGCCGAGGTGCCCGGCCGCCGCCGGATCTTCCTCCCGATCACCCGGATCACCGCCGTCGACACCGGCCGCGTGATCACCACCGGGCTGCTCAACATCAAGCGCTTCGAGCAGCGACCCGGCGAGACGATGGTGCTCGGCGAGCTGCTCGACCGGCAGATCTCCACCACGGAAGGGATGCTCGACGCGACCGTCGTCGACGTCGGCATCGAGCAGATCCGGACCGGCGACTGGGTGATCGCCAAGCTCGCGGTCCGCGAGGGCACCGGTCGGTTCCGGCGGCGCGGCCCGACGCGGGTGCTGGACTGGTTCGACGTCGTCGGCCTGATGACGGTGAGCGCGGAGCAGGGCGCGGAGACGCTCCTGGCGAGCCTGGCCGACCTCCGGCCGGCCGACCTGGCCGGCGTCCTCCACGACCTCTCGGAGAAGCGCCGCGCCGAGGTCGCGGCCGCGCTCGACGACGAGCGCCTGGCCGACGTCCTCGAGGAGCTGCCCGAGGACGACCAGGTGGAGATCATCGGGAACCTCGCCGCCGAGCGAGCCGCCGACGTGCTCGAGGCGATGGGTCCAGACGACGCCGCCGACCTGCTGGCCGAGCTTCCGACCGACCAGGCCGAGGCGCTCCTGGCCCTGATGGAGCCGGACGAGGCAGCGCCGGTCCGGCGCCTGCTCTCGTACTCCGAGGACACCGCCGGCGGCCTCATGACGTCCGAGCCGGTGATCCTCGGACCGGACACCACGGTGGCCGAGGCGCTGGCGCACGTCCGGAACCCGGATCTCTCGCCGGCCGTCGCGGCGGTGGTGTACGTGTGCCGGCCGCCGCTGGAGACACCGACGGGACGCTTCCTCGGGATGGTCCACATCCAGGCGCTGCTGCGGGACCCGCCGTCCGCGCTGGTGTCCGGGATGCTCGACCAGAACATCGACCCGCTCCGGCCGGGACAGAGCCTGGCCGCGGTGACCAGCCATCTCGCGACGTACAACCTCGTCGCCGCACCGGTCGTGGACGAGGCAGGACGGCTCGTGGGCGCGGTGACCGTCGACGACGTGCTCGACCACCTCCTGCCGGAGGACTGGCGCGAGTCTGGAGGAGAGGTCGAGGTGAGCGATGCCTCGTGAGACCCGGGAACGCCGCGGCCTGCCCCGCCTGGACCAGCCGGTCGAGCCGCGCCGGGCGATCCCCCGACCGCACTACGACCCAGAGGCGTTCGGCCGCCTGTCCGAGCGGATCGCCAGGTTCATCGGGACCGGTCGCTTCCTCGTCTACATGACGATCTTCATCATCCTCTGGGTGATCTGGAACGTCGCCGGCCCGGACCCGTCCCGCTGGGACGAGTACCCGTTCATCTTCCTCACGCTCATCCTCAGCCTGCAGGCCTCGTACGCGGCGCCGCTGATCCTGCTCGCGCAGAACCGGCAGGCCGACCGCGACCGGGTCAACCTGGACCAGGACCGCCAGTCCACGGATCGGTCGCGCGAGAACATGGAGTACCTCGCCCGCGAGGTCGCCGCGCTGCGGATCGGGCTCGGCGAGGTGGCGACCCGCGACTACCTGCGCTCTGAGCTGCGCGACCTGCTCGAGGACCTCGAGGCGCGCGCATCGACCGAACGATCGCGCCCGACGAACGACCCGGTCCAGCACGCGGGGCCGCACTGACCCGGCGCCGCACCTCGTGGCCGCTGGTACTGTCGATTGCGTACGAAAAGTACGTACGACAGGGGAGCGCCGAGCGCTGAGAGTGCGGGAAACCGCAGACCCTCGAACCTGATCTGGGTAATGCCAGCGCAGGGAGTCGGTTGAGAGCCGCCCGGTGCACTCGTCGGAACTCGACGGGTGCACCCGCACGTCCGGGCGGCCCTCGCTCGCGAACGACTCCTCCTCGAACCGTCTGAGGAGGTCACATGACCAGCACCACCGCACCCGCGCCGGCTCGAAGCCGGTGGCGCACCGTCGACATCGTCGTGGCGGGCGTCGTCGCCGCCGCGTTCGGCGTCGTCTTCTTCTACTGGAACCAGCTCTGGAACATCCTCGAGCCTGCGTTCGTCGCGTTCCCACCCGGCCGCGCGCTGATCTACGGCATGTGGCTCCTGCCCGGCGTGCTCGGTGGCTTGATCATCCGACGCCCGGGTGCTGCGCTGTTCTGCGAGCTCGTCGCGGCGCTCATCTCGGCTGCGCTCGGCTCCTCGCTCGGGCTCGTCGTCGTCCTGTACGGGCTCGGGCAGGGCCTCGGTGCCGAGCTGGCGTTCGCTGCCACCCGCTACCGCCGCTGGGGCCTGCCGGTCGCGCTGCTCGCCGGCGGGCTCGCTGGGCTGGTCCCGGCGATCGTGGACCCGATTGCCTACTACCCGGACTTCACCGCCGGGTGGCGCATCGCCTGGGCCGCGATCGTGGTGGCCAGCTCGATGCTCATCGCCGGGCTCGGCAGCTGGCTCCTGGTCCGCGCCCTGGCACCGACGGGTGTGCTCGCACCGTTCGCCGCGGGGCGCGATCAGCACCTCACGTGACGGCATCCCGATGACAGCATCCCGATGACGGCATCCCGATGACGGGGGCTGCCCCGCGCGGCCCGGCGTCGATCTGCATCCGCGGGTGGGGGTGGCGCCATGCCGGGCGCCGCGCGTGGGCCCTGCGCGATCTCGACCTGAGCATCGAGCCAGGCGAGCGCGTGCTCCTGCTCGGACCGAGCGGAAGTGGCAAGTCCACGCTGCTGCAGGGGCTGGCTGGACTGCTCGACCCGGAGAGCGGCGAGACCGCCGGCGCGCTCGAGATCGACGGCGTCGACCCCCGCCTGTCGCGCGGGCGGGTCGGTCTGGTCATGCAGGATCCCGAGAGCCAGCTCGTCATGGGCCGGGCTGGCGACGACGTCGCGTTCGGGCCGGCGAATCTCGGGGTCTCGCGCGACGAGATCTGGTTCCGCGTCGACGCCGCACTCGCGGCGGTCGGGTTCCCGTACGGGCGAGACCACCCGACCGGTGCCCTGTCCGGTGGCGAGCAGCAACGTCTCGTCCTCGCCGGCACGATCGCGATGCAGCCCGGCCTGCTGCTGCTCGACGAGCCGACGGCAAACCTCGACCCGGTCGGGGCCGGGCTCGTCCGCGAGACGGTACGCCGGATCTGCGCCGACCGAGCGCGAACGCTCCTCCTCGTCGAGCACCGGGTGGCCGAGGTCCTCGACCTCGTCGACCGTGTGGTGGTGCTGGAGCCGGGCGGTGGAGTCCGGGTCGACGGTCCGCCCGGCGAGGTCTTCGACACGTACGGCGAGGCGCTCGCTGCCATGGGCGTGTGGATCCCGGGCGTACCGACGCGCGCGCGCCGCGCGCCCTCGGGCCGGGCTCCGGGCGAGTCGCTGGTCGAGGCGGTCCACGCCGGCTTCCGCTATCCGGGAGCGCCGCGGCCGGCGGTCGAGGACGCCTCGCTGGCGCTCCGGGCCGGGACCGCGACCGCCCTGGTCGGGCCGAACGGTTCTGGGAAGTCCACGCTGGCCATGCTCCTGGCCGGGCTCGCCAGACCCAGCCCGGGCGAGGTGATCGGGACCAGTGCGCTGGCCGGATCGGCCCGCACCCGCTCACTGTCGCGATGGCCGGCCCGACTGCTCGCCGATCACGTCGGCACCGTGTTCCAGGACCCCGAGCACCAGTTCCTCACCTCCACCGTCCGGGCCGAGCTCGCGCTCGGGCCAAGTCGAGTCGGCGTGGCTCCGCGGGAGGTGACCGGCCGCGTCGACGACCTGCTCGCCCGGCTGCACCTCGATCACCTGGCGACCGCCAACCCGTTCACGCTCTCCGGCGGGGAGAAGCGACGGCTCTCCGTCGGCACCGCAATTGCCTGCCGTCCGCAAGTTCTCGTCCTGGACGAACCCACGTTCGGGCAAGACCGTCGGACCTGGCTGGAGCTCCTCGACCTCTTGACCGGCCTGCGCGACGCCGGCTCCGGCCTGTGCCTCGCGACCCACGACGAGACCTTCGTGGCAGCCCTGGCCGACGAGATCGCGGTGCTCGATCAGGGCCGGATCGGCCAGCGGTCGACGGGGGGAGCTGGCGCGAGCGCGTCCACGGGTGCCGCCGACCTCCGGCGACCTGATCGGCCTGGCCGGTGACCGCGCTGATTGGTCCGATCGCGCGAGCGGACAGCGCGCTGGCGCAGGTTCATCCGCTCGCCAAGCTCGGCGCGGCCACCGCCGTGATGCTGGCGCTCCTGCCGACGGTGGACCCGGTGACGCCGGCGATCCTGCTCGCCGTCACGCTCGGCCTGCTGCCGACGACTGGGATCAGGCTCGGTGCGCTGCTGCGGCGGGCCTGGCCGATCCTCCTCGGCGCCGTGTCGGTCGCGCTCGCGAACGCCCTGTACGGCGATGGCGGAGGTCGCGTCGTCATCGACGTCGGTCCGCTCGAGCTGACCGCGGGCGACGTCTCGAGCGGCGCGACACTCGGGCTCCGGCTCATCGCGATCGCGCTGCCCGGTGTGCTGGCGTTCGCAACCACAGATCCGACCGACCTCGCCGACGCACTCGTGCAGCAGCTCCGGCTCCCGGCCCGATTCGCCGTTGGCGCCCTTGCGGCCCTTCGGCTGGTGCCCTTGCTGGGCGCGGACTGGGATGCGATCCGGCGAGCTCGACGGTCCCGTGGGATGGCGGCCGGGCGCAACCCGGCGCGCGCGACCGGGATCTTCGCCAGCCAGGTGTTCACGCTGCTGGTTGCCGCGATCCGCCGGGCGAGCCGGCTGGCCACCGCCATGGACGCTCGTGCGTTCGGCGCAGTCGCCCACCCCACCACGGCCCGGGATCTCCCGGTGAAGCCGGGCGACTGGTCGTTCCTGCTTGCGGCCTCAGCGCTGACGCTGGCCGCAACGGCGATCAGCGTGACCCTCGGCACCTGGCAGCTCGTCCTCACCTGACCGGCCGCCGCCCGCACCTCTGCCATCGTCTCGCCACACTGATCTCGTCAAGCTGCTGGTGCGGAGCTCGCGCGTGCTCTCCGCCGCGATGGCCGCCTCGGCGCTCGTCGCATTCCTCTACACCCGCCCTCATGATCATCGGTCGGCGTCGCCGAGCCGGCGCGTGCACGACGTACGATCGAAGGCATGAGCCCCATGCCGACAGTCGACGAGGTCACGGCCGCCCTCGCGAAGGTGCTCGACCCTGAGATCAACCGCCCGATCACCGATCTGGGCATGGTGGACAGCGTCGATGTCCGGCCCGACGGGACGGTGCGCGTCCAGGTGCTGCTGACGACGCCCGGCTGCCCGCTGAAGGACAAGATCAACGCGGACGTGACCGCGGCGGTGAGTGCACTGCCTGGCGTTACAGCGGTCCAGGTCGGTCTCGGCATCATGAACGAGGAACAGCTCGGCAACCTCAAGAGCCAGCTGCGCGGTGGCCGACCGGAGAAGACGATCCCGTTCTCCCGCCCCGACTCGCTGACCCGGGTGTACGCGATCGCCTCCGGCAAGGGCGGGGTCGGGAAGTCGTCGATCACCGTGAACCTCGCCGCGGCGATGGCCGCCGATGGTCTCGCCGTCGGCGTGGTGGACGCCGACATCTACGGCCACTCGATCCCGGGGATGCTGGGGACGAGCGACCGGCCCACCCGCGTCTCGGACATGATCATGCCGCCGCAGGCATACGGCGTGAAGGTGATCTCGATCGGGATGTTCACCGAGAACAACCAGCCGGTGGTGTGGCGCGGGCCGATGCTGCACCGCGCGCTGCAGCAGTTCCTCGCCGACGTCTACTGGGGCGACCTCGACGTGCTGCTCCTCGACCTGCCACCGGGCACCGGCGACATGGCGATCTCGGTCGCCCAGCTCGTCCCCACCGCCGAGATCGTCGTCGTCACCACGCCGCAGCAGGCAGCCGCCGAGGTGGCCGAGCGGGCCGGCGCGATCTCCACGCAGACCCACCAGCGCGTGGTCGGGGTGATCGAGAACATGTCCGGCCTGCCGTGCCCGCACTGCGGCGAGCTGCTCGACGTCTTCGGGTCAGGCGGTGGCCGACGAGTGGCCGAGGGGCTCACCCGCCTCCTCGGTACCGATGTCGCAGTGCTCGCCGAGATCCCGATCGACCCACGGCTGCGCTCCGGCGCGGACGCCGGCCGGCCCCTCGTGATCACTGATCCCGACGCGCCCGCGTCCAAGCAGCTCCGCGCGGTTGCCAGCCGGCTCGGGCAGCGCTCCCGCGGCCTCGTCGGCCGCCCGCTGACGCTCACCCCCGTCGGCTGACCGCCACGCCGCCCCCGGGCGGCGGATCAGGTGGCGTCGACGTCGTACGGCGGACGCTGCCCGGCCGGTGTGAGGGCGGCCGCCATCGCTGGTGGCAGCGCCGGGCCGTCCGAGGCCGGGCCGCTCGAAACCGAGCCGTCGGGATCAGGGTCGACCGCAGCCGGACCGTTCGCCAACCCGTTGGCTGCGCCCCCGATCGGCTCGGCTCCGTCGGCAGCGCCGGGTCCAACCGGTGCCGCAGGGCCGACGGTCTTCGTCTTGTTCGGCGACCTGCCGCCGCGCAGAGAGTCCCGCAGGCCCTTGCCTCGAAGCTCGGCCAGCGTGCCGTCCTCCTCGACCGGGTCGAGGACGTACCGCTTCGCCATCTTGCGCGGGTCGAGCTCTTTCAGCTCGCGGAGCTCACGCATGTGCGGCTCGAGGTCGGCGGTGAGCTCGCTCCTGGCCGACTCGGCCATGCCGCGCAGACGCCGGATGAGCCGAGCCGCCTGCACCGCGACCTCCGGCAGCCGCTCCGGCCCGAACACGAGCAGAGCAACGACACCGAGGACGAAGAACTCCGGCAGACCGACGTCGAACACATGCCGAGCGTACGTCCCTGCTCGCCACCGGGCAGCGCAGCGTGTCGTCGACCACCTCCAGACCAGCGCGGGCTCGCTCCGAGCCCGAGCCGTCAGGTGTCGGTCTGGGACCCCAGCACGACGTTCAAGGTCTCGGTGTCTCCGTCCTGGCTCTCCACCTCGAGCTCGATGGTGTCGCCGGGCACATGCGAGCGAATCGCAATGATCAGTTCGTCCGCGCCGTCGACG
>Ga0136620_10000638_pt1 | contig 16036 bp, 17 predicted proteins | sample AntDrymUQ4162106_2_FD_104806 | JGI IMG/M metagenome (GOLD analysis project Ga0136620, IMG submission 104806) | Polar desert sand microbial communities from Dry Valleys, Antarctica - metaG UQ416 (21.06) | ecosystem: Environmental > Terrestrial > Soil > Desert | place: Antarctica: Dry Valley... | reverse complement strand
TGATGGCACCGCCCGGGATCCCCGACTTCATGTCGAGGCGGCGCTTCCTGGCGCTCGGGCCGGTCGACCTCGAGGGCCGCGCTTGGTCGGGCCTCGGCACGATCGAGCGCGTCGACGTGAGCGCCGACGGCGGCGAGACGTGGATCGCCGCGGAGCTCGCCCCGCAGCGCTCGCCGCTCGCGTGGCGCGGCTGGACGTGGGCATGGGAGCCGCCCGGAGCGGGCGACTACGAGCTCTGCTCACGGGCGATCGACTCGGCGGGCAACGAACAGCCGGTCAACGCGGAGTGGAACCTCAAGGGCTACGCCAACAACTCGGTCCAGCGGGTGCCGGTGCAGGTCACCGACCAGCGCTAGCGCCGCGAGCGACAGAGGCCGGCCACCGGTGAGCGGGCGCGAACGAGACCTCATACGACGTGCGACGCGGTCCCTGCATCGGCACGTGCCCGAGCTGGCCGAGCTCGCCGTGCACGAGCTCGGCCGTGGGCTCGACAACAGCGCCTTCGTCGCCGACCACCTGGTCCTGCGAGTCGCCGACGGCGGCAGCGTGACCCGCGAAGCTCGCCTGCTCGAGCTTGTCGCGCAGCACGTGTCGATCCCCGTCCCAGCTCCTCGCTTCGCGGACGAGGACGACGGCGTGCTCGCCTACCCGCTGCTCCCCGGACAGCCGCTGCTCGGCCGCGGTGCGCCGCGCGCCAGCGCCCACCTCGCCCGCGAGCGCTCCGCGAGCGCTGTCGCCTGGGTTCCGCCACCGTGCTCATGAAGGTGGCTGCGGGGCTTCTTGCGCTCGCGCTGGCGCAGCCCTGGGGCCGGCGCCTCGCGCGGCCATGGCTCCTGACGGCCAACGGCGCGGCCGGCGCGGTCCTCATCGTCTGGGGTGGAGCGAACGTGCTCGTCGGCGCACTCGTGCTCGGCGAGGTCATCACCCCGGCGGCGGCCGGTCGACGAGCATGCGCTGCGCTGGCACGCCTTCGTCTGGGACCTGTGGTTCCTCGTGTGGGGCGGGCTCTCGCCGTGGCGGTCGCGCGCCACGCGCGCCGAACGAGGTGAGGTAGTCGTGGAGCATGCGGGTCGCCGGAGCGCCGCGAGATCTCGCCGAACCCCGAGTCGGACGAGGCAGTTCGCTCGCGAAACGGCCGCTCACAGCCCGCGCATGGCGCCGCCGTCGACCGCCACCACGGTGCCGGTCACGAAGCTCGCACGCTCGGAGGCCAGAAAGGCGATCACGTCGGCGATCTCCTCGGGCCGGGCCGCGCGCCCGAGTGGCACGTGCGAGAGCCAGCGCCGGCCAGCCTCCTCGACCGACACCCCGAGCAGCTCCGACTCGGTCTCGAAGACCTGGCGCAGCCGGCGCGTGTCCACCGGCGCAGGGCTCACGCCGGTCACGCGGATCCCGTGGCGGGCCTCCTCGTGCGCGAGGCCGACGGTGAAGTTGACGAGGCCGGCGTTGGCGACGCCCGCGGGCAGAGCGCGGCCGTCGGGCTGCTTGCCGCGGTGTCCGATGACGTTCACGATCGCACCGCCACCGCCCGAGCGCATCAGTGGCAGCGCCGCCCGACAGCAGCGGATCTGGCCGCGCAGCTTGAGCGCCAGGCTCTCGTCCCAGTCGTCCTCCGAGAGCTCGACGAAGCTCCCGCCCTTGGCGGCTCCGAGCGAGTTCACGAGCACATCGAGCCCACCGAGCTCAGAACCGACAGCGGCGACCATCCGCTCGACGTCGCCGGGGTCCGTGGCGTCGCAGCGAAGCGCGAGCGGCGCGCGACCGCTCTCACGCTCGATCTCAGCGGTCGCATCCGCGAGCGCGCCGGGATCGCGGGCGGCGATCGCCACCCGCGCGCCCTCGGCGGCCAGCGCGAGCGCGCTCGCCCGGCCGATCCCACGGCTGCCGCCGGTGACGAGCGCGACCTTGCCCGCGAGCCCGAGGTCCACGTCAGCTCGACGTGGCGGCGAGCGCCACGTCGAGGCGATCGACGGCGTGGGCCTCGACGCGCTCCCAGTCGACGTCGGCCACGTAGCCACGCGGCAGCCGCGCGCTCCCATCGACGACCTCGTAGGGATTCGTAAGCAGGCGCCTCGAGGGCTTGAGGAAGCCGTTCATCTCGCCCGCCGTGGCGATCGCCCGGGCGGCGACCACCAGCTCGTGCAGGTTGCCGACGTCGCCCGCGACGCCGTTGCCGAGCACCACTTGGAGACCCGCGTCGCGGGCCCGCGCGATCAGGCGCTCGAGCGCCGCGAGCCCGCCCGCCTTGGCGAGCTTGAACTTGACCGTGCCCGCACAGCCGAGCTCGATCAGTCGCTCGAGGTCGGCCGCCGTCGCGATCGACTCGTCGAGCATCAGCGGCAGCGGCGAGAGCGCGGCGAGGCGGGCCATCGCGTCCCACTCGCCCGGGTCGAAGGGCTGCTCGAAGACCTCGATCCCCTCGGGCTCGACGCAGCCGACGAACTCGCGCGCCGCCTCGAAGGAGTAGCCCTGGTTGGCATCGACGCGGATGCGCGCCCGCCCGTCGACCAGCTCCTGCACGCGCGCCACCCAGCGCACGTCGGCGGCGACGTCGAAGCCGACCTTGACCTTGAGCGTCCGGTAGCCGGCGCCGAGCAGCGCCTCGATCTCCTCCGGCGAGCGGTCCTCGTCGTGGGAGAGGACCGTGCCGAGCAGCGGCACGGCGAGATCCTCGGACGGGACGGGCGGCGCGAGCGCCGTCTCGAGCGCCGTCATCAGCGGCGCGGTCGCGAACGGGCGGCGCTCGCGCGAGCGCTCGAGCGTCGCGAGTGCCTCGCCGGCGGGCCGCCCGGCGATCGCCCGCACCGACTCGCGAAGCGCCGACCAGACGTCCTCAGCGGTCTCCGTGGAGTAGACCGCGAGCGGCACGGACTCCCCCACCCCGCTGTCGCCGCCCAGCCACACGCGCGCGAGGAACAGCTCGAAGTCATCGAGCGTGGCGAACGACAGCCGGTAAGGGGTGCGCAGTGGGAGCCGCAGGCGGTAGAGCTCGACCGGCCCGACCGGGCGTTCGGCCGCGCTCACGTCGCGTCGGGCACGTCGAGTAGCACGTTTCCGTCCTCGACTCGCACCGGGTAGGTGCGCAGGCGCAGCTTCGGGTCGGTCACGCAGCGGCCGGTCGTTACGTCGTACTCGAACGAGTGCCACGGGCAGCGCAGGATCTCTCCCGCTCGGCTGAGCGCGTAACCGCCACGCGCGTCCTCGCAGGTGAGCCAGGTCAGCCGCCCGCCCCCAAGCATCGCCCCCTGGTGGGCGCACCAGCCGCGCACGGCGTGGTACTCGCCCGCACCCGTGCGTGCCACGACGACCGGCGTGTCGCCGTTCATCACCGTCATGATCGAGCCGCGGGGGAGCTCCTCGACGCCGCAGACGACGACCGTCATGGTCAGGCCCGCGTCGCGGCTCGCTCCTCGAGCCCGTAGAACTCGCGCGCGTTGTCGTAGAGGATCTTCCGCTTGAGCGCCTGCGGCAGCCGCGGCGGCAGGCTCCGCAGCGGCGAGTCGAAGTCGAAGTGCGGGTAGTCGGTCGCGAACATCAGGATCTCCTCGCTGCCCATCAGCTCGATCACCTTCTCCCACTGGTCGCCCGTCATGTCCTCGACGGGCTGGGTCGCGAGGCGCACCTTCTCGGCCACGTAGTCGCTCGGCAGCCGCTTGACCCACGGCACCTCCTGGCGCAGCGAGCGCCACTCGCGGTCCATGCGCCAGATCAGGTGCGGAAGCCACGAGAAGCCGCCCTCGAGGCACACGACCCGCAGGTCCGGGAAGCGCTCGAAGACTCCCGCGCAGACGAGCGAGACGAGTTGCGCCATCGTGCCCTGCGGGATCAGCATGTGGCGCTCGATGTAGTAGCGCCCCATCCCGAGCGCGCCCTCGACGTGGACGGTGTGGTGGGTCGCGAGCCGCAGCCCCCTGCGCTGCGCGGCGGCGAAGATTGGGAAGTAGAAGGGATCGCCGTAGGCGCGCGTCGTGATCGGCAGCATCACCTGCACCATCTGCTCGTGCTCGCCGATGCGGTCGATCTCGCGCGCCGCTCCCTCGGGATCCTGGGGCGCGATGTGGACGCTGCCGAGCAGGCGAGGGTCGGCCGCGAGCCACTCGGCGACCTGGTAATCGTTGTAGGCGCTCGCCATCGCCGATGCGAACTCGACCTGCATGTCGCCCAGCATCGCCGGGTAGAAATAGCCCGTCAGCACCGCCGCCTGGATGTCGTAGGCGTCGAGCAGCTGCCGGCGCAGCAGCTCGGGGTCGGAGCCGGGAGGCCCGCCGCGCTCGGGGTTCGAGTCGGCGCGGTTGCCGCCACCCGTCGCCCAGTAGATGAAGGGCTGCGTGAACCCCTTCCAGGCCCCCTGGGCCATCAGCTCACGCCACGGCTCGGCGAGGTAGGGCTGGAGCGAGTCGAGCGAGGAGAAGGCCTCGTGCACGTCGACGTCGATCACCGGCGTGTCGAGGACGGGCGAGGGATCGTGGTCGAGGACGGCGGCGGACTGAGTCATGTGGTGGCTCCTTTGGTCGGACGCGTCCCCGATCCTTAGCCTCCGCGGTGCTCGTGTCAAGCCACAGCTCCCTCGATCCGGCGCAGCGTCGCGGCTTCGCTGGCGATCAGATGAGCGAGCATCGCCTGCTCCGCGGCGGGCGCGTCACCCGCGGCGATGGCGTCGACGATCCGTCGGTGGTCCTTGAGCGTCTCCGGCACGCGCCCCTCGTAGCGCTGGCTCGTCTCGAGCTGCTCGCGGTGGAGATCCTGGATCGCCTGCATGATCCGCACGAGCACGCGGTTGTCCGAGCAGACGGCGATCTCGACGTGGAGCTGGATGTCGCGCTCACCGATCGTGTCGAGGTCGGGCGGACGGTCGGCGCCGGCGCCCTCCATGCCCGCTACCAGCCGCTCGAGCCGGGCGACGTCGGCCTCCTCAGCGCGCGTCGCAGCCCAGGCGGCCGCGGCGGGCTCGAGCAGCCGGCGCACCGCGAACAGCTCCTCGAACGCGTCGCGCTGCCTCAGCAGCGTCGTGGCGAGCTGCTCGATCGTCGCCTCGAGCGCGCGCGGGGAGACGAAGATGCCCCGGCCACGGCGGATCTCGACGAGGCCCTGGGCCGCGAGCGTGCGCATCGCCTCACGCAGCGGCACGCGACTGACTCCGAGCATCTGGGCCAGCTCGCGCTCCGCCGGCAGCTGCTCTCCCGGCCGGAAGTGCTGGGTCTCGATCAGCCCGCGGATGTAGTCCGCGATGCGCGCATAGAGCGTCGCGCGGGCGGCCGCCGGGACGCCGCCGCTCGGTGCGCTCGGCAGGGGCGCGAGCGGCGCGGGTGGCCGCGCCCGCTGGTCGCTGTGGTCGGGGACGGTCATTCGCACTTGCTGCGCCCGGGGAGGTGCTCGGGGGGCCGGGCCGCGGCGCCGAATAGTGCCAGAAGAGCCGCTCGAGGCGTGGTATAACCACGGCCTTCGAGGGCGGCCACGGAGGGAACGATGGCGGAGGTCGAGCAGGCGACGGTGTCGGTGCGGGTCGCTCGCAGCGACGCGGGCGCCGAGACGACCTTCGAGGTCGAGCGCTTCGAGCCGATGACCGTGCTCGACCTGCTGCTCGCGATCCAGCGCGAGCAGGACCTCTCGATCGCCTTTCGCTTCTCGTGCCGGGTGGGGATGTGCGGCACCTGCACCGTGCGCGTCGACGGCCGCGCGGCGCTCGCCTGCACGACACCGGTCGAGCGCGATGTCCGCGACGTGCAGCTCGAGCCCATGGCGGGCCTGCCGGTGGTGCGCGACCTGATCGTCGACATGGCGCCCTTCTGGGACGAGTGGGCGCGGGTGACGCCCTACCTCGTGCCACGCGCGGGGCTCGACGAGCCCGCCGTGATCGAGCCCGACAGCGAAGAGCGCCGGCGCATCGACCCCTCGCTCGACTGCATCACCTGCGGGGCCTGCTACTCGAGCTGCGGAGTCTCCGCGTCGGGGCGGGACTTCCTCGGCCCCGCCGCGCTGACCCGCGCGATGGTGCTCGTGGCCGACTCCCGTGACGCGGCCCGCGACGAGCGACTGAGGGCCGTCGGCCAGTCCGACGGTGTCGATCGCTGCCGCTACATCTACGGCTGCTCCGCCGTCTGCCCCAAGGGGCTGGACCCCGCCGGAGCGATCCGGGCGCTGCGGCGCTGGCGCCTCGGCGGCGGTCCCTGATGGCTATGGCGGCCTTCGAGACGATCGACACCGACGTCGCGGTGATCGGCAGCGGCGGCGCGGGCCTGATGTGCGTGCTGCACGCTGCCGCGGCCGATCCCTCGCTCGACATCACGGTGGTCAGCAAGGGCGCCGTCGGGCGCTCGGGCTGCACGCGCATGGTGCAGGGCGGCTTCAACGCCGCGCTCGATCCGGACGACTCGCCGGAGCTCCACTTCGACGACACGCTCAAGGGCGGCGCCTACCTCAACGACCAGGAGCTCGCCTGGACGCTCGTCTGCGATGCGCCGAAGGTGATCTCAGAGCTCGAGACCGTCGCCGGCTGCTTCTTCGACCGCCGCCCCGACGGGCGGATCTTCCAGAAGCCCTTCGCCGGCCAGAGCTTCGACCGCACCGTGCACCGCGGCGACCTGACCGGGATCGAGATCATGGGGCGCCTACGCGACCAGATGTTCCGCCTCGGCCCGCGCGAGCTCGAGGACGCGCGCGCGCTCGACCTGATCCTCGACTCGAGCGGCGAGCTCGCCGGTGTCAGCGTGCTCGACGTGCGCACCGGCGCAGTCGCGCTGCTGCGCGCGCGCGTCGTCGTGCTCGCCACGGGCGGCGCCGCGACGATGTACCGGATCGCAGCACCTGCGCGAGAGAAGACCGGTGACGGCGTCGCGATGTGCATGCGGGCCGGGCTCGAGCTGCGCGACATGGAGATGCTGCAGTTCCACCCCACGGGACTCCTGGCCGGCGAGTCGCGCCTCACCGGCGCGGTGCTCGAGGAGGGGCTGCGCGGGGCGGGCGCGTACCTGCGCAACGCCGAGGGCGAGCGCTACATGGAGCGCTACGACCCCGAGCGGATGGAGCGCTCGACCCGCGACGTCGTCTCGCGCGCCGGCTACCTCGAGATCATGGAGGGGCGCGGCACCCCCGAGGGCGGCGTCCTGATCGATATCTCGCACCTCGGCATCGAGGAGGTGGAGCGGCGCTTTCCGGGCATGGTCCAGCGCACGCGCCAGATCGGCGCCGACCTCGCCCGCGGTCCCGTGCCGGTGTCGCCGACCGCGCACTTCCACATGGGCGGGGCGATCATCGACCGCGACTGCCAGACCTCGATCGCCGGTCTGCTCGTCGCCGGCGAGGACGCCGGCGGCACGCACGGGGCAAACCGCCTCGGCGGCAACGGCGTTGCCGAGTCGACCGTGTTCGGCGCGCGTGCGGGCGACCGCGCCGCCGTGATCGCCCGCGAGCGTGACCTGCGCGAGCCCGATCACGGGCAGCTCGGGCGCTCGGTCGAGCGTGCCTTCGCGCCTCTCGGCCGCGACAGCGGAGCGTCGCCGTTCGAGCTCACGCGCGCGCTCAAGGAGGTGATGTGGGATAGCTGCGGCGTCGTCCGCGACGGCGAGCGCCTGCGCGCCGCGGCCGAGACGATCGACGACCTCGCCGAGCGGGTGCGAACCGTCGCGGTGCCGGGTCCCGCGGAGGTCAACTACGCCTGGCAGGAGGCGCTCGACGTGCGCAACCAACTCGACGTGGCGCGGGCCGTCGTCGTCTCCGCCCTCAGCCGCGAGGAGTCTCGCGGCGCTCATCACCGCTCGGACTTCCCCGAGCGCGACGACGAGCGCTGGCTGCGCTACGTGGTGGTGGGGCTCGACTCGGACGGCGAGCTTCAGAGCTCGTCGCGGCCGGTGGCGCTCGAGCGACGCAGGCTCGCGTCCAAGGCCTAGATGCCGGCGATTCAGCTGCTCTTCATCGCCGGGCTGACCGCCGTGCTCGCAGGCGTTGTCGGCTTCGCAGCGGTGGTGCTCGCCTCCGCCGCGCGCTCAGGCGGCGGCCCGCACGTGACATCTGGGTTCCTGCGCCGCTTCGCGCGGCCCGGGCGCGAGCGTGCCGAGCTCCACCGCTGGGCGTTCTACCTGCACCGGATCACGGGCTTCGCGATCTTCGCCTTTCTGTGCCTGCACATCCTCGACGTGTCGACCTATGCGCTCTCCCCCGCCCTCTACGACGAGCTGCACGGGCTATACGCGACGGCGCCGATGCGCGTCTTCGAGGCGGGCCTGCTGGTCGCGATCCTCTTCCACACGCTCAACGGGCTGCGGCTCGTGGCGGTCGACGTAGCCGACATGGGGATCGACGCCTCGCGGCGCGCGCTCGTGGCCGTGGCGGCGCTGACCGTGGTGCTCGGGGCGGCCGGCGGCGCGGTGATCGTCGCGCCGGCCTTCGCGTGAGCCGCGCGCTTGGGCCCGAGGGCCGGGCGTTCAGAGGCGGAGATCGCCATCGCGTCGCCGCCCGCCCCGGGGGGCTCGCCGGACGCAGGCTGGCCGCCTCGGTCGCCGTCCGGGTCACGGGCCTCGCGCTCGCCGTGCTCGTGCTCGGCCACTTCACGCTCACTCACATCGTCACCGACGTGGCGGAGGCCGATGCCGGCTACATCGCGAGGCGGTGGCAGTCCGCCCTCTGGCTCGCCTGGGACTGGACGATGCTCGCGACCGCCCTCTTCCACGGCGCCGCCGGCGTCTGGATCGCGGTCGAGGACTACTCGCCCGACGAGCCCGCGCGCCGCCGGCGCCAGCTCGTCCTCGTCGCCGTCACGCTTGCCCTGCTGGTGCTCGGCACGGTCACGCTCGCCGCCGGCAGCGGCGCATAGGCCTCGCCTGAGGGCCGCCGTCCCGAGGCGGCGACGCAGCGCGACTCAAGCAGTAGCCGGGTTCTCGAGTGCCTGGCGCTCGGCCAACATCCACAGGAGCCTCGACGGCACCAAGGTCACCAACTACGCGCAGTGGCGCAGGCGCGAGGACTTCGAGGCGATGCTGGGCCGGGCCGACGCGCGAGTCCACATCGGGGAGGCCGCCAAGCTGGCGAGCCGCTTCGAGCCGTAGCTCTACGAGGTCGCCTCTCGGATGCTCGCTGACGTCGCTTATCCTGGCGGCGATGGAGCAGCACGCAGCGCGTGACGGGTTGGCGGCAACGGCCGCCCCCGGGAGCTTCTCGACCGAGCTTTGGTCGGGGATCGAGGGCGTCTACGCGGCGATCCTCGACCATCCCTTCCTCGCCGGGCTCACCGACGGCTCGCTCGATCGCGAAGCGTTCGAGTTCTACGTCGTCCAGGACGCCCACTACCTGCGCGAGTACGCGCGGGCCCTGAGCGTCGCCGCGGCGCGGGCGCCGGCGGAGGCGGACATCGCGATGTTCAACGACCACGCGGCCGGAGCGATCGCCGTCGAGCGCTCGTTGCACGAGGCCTTCTTCGTCGACTTCGGGTACGGCGAGGACGAGGTCGCGCGCACGCCGATGGCCCCCACCAACCTCGCCTACACGAGCTACCTGCTCGCGACCGCCTACGGGGGATCGTTCGCCGACCTGCTCGGGGCCGTGCTGCCGTGCTACTGGATCTACTGGGAGGTCGGCAAGGCGCTGCTGCCTCACGGGTCGCCCGACCCCCTCTACGCGCGCTGGATCGAGACCTACGGCGGCGACGAGTTCGCCGACGTCGTCCGCTCCGTGCTCGCCCTCACCGATCGCCTGGGTCCCGAGCTGAGCGCGGCCGAGCGTGAGCGGGCGGCGCGCCATTTCAACGCGACGAGCCGGTACGAGTGGATGTTCTGGGAGATGGGATACCGGCGCGAGAGCTGGCCTGTGTGAGGCCTAGCTCGGAGCATCATCCGAGATCCAGCATGCCCTGACGGGAGACGGCCCACCGGCTTAGGCTTAGGCGCTCACCGCGGTCAGCGCACCCGCCAGGAACGCCAGCCCCAGCGTCAGCCGCCGGAACAACCGCTCCGGCAGCCGCGATCCGAGCGACGCGCCGAGGTAGTTCCCCGCCAAGGAGCCCGGCAGCCACACCGCCACGGCGGGAAACAGCGCGGGCAACGAGAGCGCGCCCGTGAACGCGAGCAGCGCCAGCCCGAGCACGCTCGAGACGACGTAGTAGAAGGACAGGTCCGCCATGAAGCTGACCGGCGCGAGGCGCTCGCGCGCCAGCAGCAGCACCGGCGCGACGCCGTTGAGAGAGGTCGTCGATGCCAGGAACCCTCCGCCGAAGCCCGACAGGAAGGTGACGCCGCGACTCGAGCCGCTCGCGGGCGCGGGTGCCGAGCGCAACATCAGCGCCGAGGCGACCATCACCACGACACCCGCGACGAGCTTAATCGCCGATTCGTCGACGCCGGTCAGGACAAGCACGCCGAGGTAGAGCCCGGGGATGCTGCCGACGACCAGCAGCCCCGCCCTGCGCGCCGAGACGTCGCCGCGGAAGCGAACCGTCTGCGACAGGCGCGTGACCGCCGTGATCGCCAGGTTGGCGGTGACCACGAACCCGAGCGGGAAGCCGAGCAGCAGCAGCAGCGGCGCGGCGGTCAGCGCCTGGCCGAAGCCGCTCGCACCCCCGAGGAAGCCCGTCAAGGCGATCACCACGCCGCCCAGCACGAGGGCGCTCGGCTCGACGCTCAGGGCGCAGTCACCGTGGTAGGGTGCCGCACCGGCGAGAGGTTAGACCACGCTCATGGGGAGCGCGAGCGTGCCGAGGGGAGGACAGGATGAGCGACGGCAAGATCTCGCGTGAGCGGCTTGAGGCCCCGCCCGGGGAGGTGTACGCGGAGACCGTGCTCGCGCCCGGCTACTACTTCATGCTCGAGCACTACTTCGCGCCGCTGGTCGAGGTCAACCGCGCTTGGACCGTGATGCTCGTCGACACGGGCATCGTGGATCCCGCGGCGGGCGGGCGGCTGCTCGGAGCCTTTGCCGAGCTCGCCGCGGCGGGGCCGGAGGCGCTCGGGCCGTTCAACCCCGCGCACGAGTACTTCTACTCGCACATGGAGCACTGGCTCAACGAGCGCGTCGGCGAGGAGGTCGCCGGAGAGATGAACATCGGCCGCACCCGCCCCGAGCCGCTGACGCGGATGGCGACGCGCGAACGCCTGCTCGACACGCTCGACGCGCTGGCCGGGTTCCGAAGCACGCTGCTCGAGATCGCCGAGCGCGAGGTGGAGACGGTGATGCCGCAGTGGACCCACTTCCAGCACGCGCAGCTGTCGACGCTCGGGCACTACCTGGTGGGGATGGCCGCCGCACTCGAGCGCGACGCCGGCCGCCTGCTCGGCGCCTACGCGACGGCCAACCAGTGCACGCTCGGGTGCGGTGCGCTCGCGGGATCCTCGTACCCGATCGACCGCGAGCTCGTCGCAGAGCTGCTCGGCTTCGACGGCGTGCGCGAGAACACGATCGACTGCGTCTCCTCCGCCGACCACATGCTCGAGGCCTCCTCCGCCCTCGCCGGCCTGATGATCACGCTCAGCCGCCTGTGCGAGGACCTCTACATCTGGCACACCGAGGAGTTCGACTTCGTCTCGATCGGCGACGAGTTCGCGGGCTCGAGCAGCATGATGCCGCAGAAGAAGAACGCCTATCCGTTCGAGTACGTGCGCGCCCGCGCCGCGCAGGCCGTCGGCGAGATGACCTCCGCCCACGCAGTCCTGCACAACACCAACTTCCAGGACATCAAGGACGTCGAGGAGGAGGTCGTCCCGCCCGTCTTCCGCTCGCTCGCGGACGCCTCGGTGTGCCTGCGCCTGCTGGAGGGCAGCGTCGCCTCGCTCGAGATCAGGCGCGAGCGGATGCTCGAGCGCGCCGGCGCCGGCTTCGGCTCGGCGACAGAGCTCGCAGCAGTCATCCACCGCGGCTCGGACCTCTCCTACCGGACCGCCCACCGGGTAGTCGGAAACCTCGTGCTGCGCGCCTTCCGCCAGGGCAAGGGCGCACGCGACGTCGACGCGGCGCTCGTCGCCGAGTCGGCCCGCGAGCTGCTCGGACGCGAGCTCGAGCTCGACGACGACGCGATCCGGGGCGCGCTCGACCCGGTCGCGTTCGTCGAGGCCCATGACCTTGCCGGCGGGCCCGCCTCGCGCGCGGTGCGCGCGGCTGTCGCGGGCGCGCGCGAGCGGCTCGGCGAGCAGGCCGCGGCGGTCGCGGCCAGGCGCGCGGGGCTCGACCGAGCCGCCGGCGCGCTCGACGAGCGGGCGCGGGCACTCGCCGACGCAACGCCTGTCCGATGATCCCGAAGGAGGCGACTTGCACAAGTTCCTGATCCACAAGCGCGGTGATCACGTCGGCGTCGCTACATCCGACATCGCCGCCGGCGAGACGGTCGTCGGGGTCTACATGGACGACGAGTCGAGCGTCGAGGTCGCGGCTCGCCACGACGTGCCGCTCGGGCACAAGATCGCCATCGCGGAGCTCGCGGAGGCAGACCAGGTGCTCGAGTACGGCAGCCCGATCGGGCTGACGACCGCGGCGGTCGCGGTCGGGGACTACGTGCACACGCACAACATCAAGAGCGCGAGGTGGTAGCGATGGACGGAGAGCTGCTCGGCTACCGCCGCCAGAACGGCCGCGTCGGTGTGCGCAACCACGTGATCGTCCTGCCGGTCGACGACATCTCGAACGCCGCCTGCGAGGCCGTCGCGAGCCACATCCAAGGCACGCTCGCCCTGCCCCACTCCTACGGGCGCCTCCAGTTCGGCGAGGACCTCGAGCTCCACTTCCGCACGATGATCGGCACCGGCTCGAACCCGAACGTCGCCGCGGCGGTCGTGATCGGGATCGAGCAGAACTGGACCAGGCGCGTCGCGGAGGGCATCGCCGCGACCGGCAAGCCCGTCTCCGCCTTCTCGATCGAGGGCGCCGGCGACCTCGAGACCGTGCGCCGCGCGTCGTGGGCCGCCAAGGACCTCGTCCAGGCCGCCACCGAGATCCAGCGCGAGCCGGTCGCGCTCGAGGAGATCTGGGTCAGCATCAAGTGCGGCGAGTCCGACACGACCACGGGCCTCGGCTCATGCCCGACAGTCGGCGTCGTCGTCGACGACCTCGTCGACGCCGGTGCCCACGTCTTCTTCGGCGAGACCTCGGAGCTGACGGGCGGCGAGCACCTGATCGCCGACCGGATGGCGACGCCCGAGCTGCGCGAGCGCTTCCAGGCCACCTACGACGACTACGTCGCGTTGATCGAGGCGGAGGAGTCCGACCTGCTCGGCTCGCAGCCGACCCAGGGCAACATCGCCGGCGGCCTCTCGACGATCGAGGAGAAGGCGCTCGGCAACATCGAGAAGACGGGCACGAAGGAGGTCGTCGGCGTGCTCGCGCCGGCCGAGGCGCCCGACAACGGGGCCGGGCTCTACTTCATGGACTCGTCGTCGGCGGCGGCCGAGCACATCACGCTGATGGCGGCCGGTGGCGCCGTCCTCCACCTCTTCCCCACCGGCCAAGGCAACGTGATCGGCAACCCGATCGAGCCCGTGATCAAGCTGACCGCCAACCCGACGACGGCGAAGACGATGGCCGAGCACATCGACGTCGACGTCAGCGGGCTGCTCTCGCGCGAGCTGACCCTCCCCCGGGCCGGCGAGCTGCTGATGGAGCACGTGCGCCGCACGGCGAACGGCCGCTTGACGGCGGCAGAGGCGCTCGGCCACCGCGAGTTCTCGATGACGAAGCTCTACCGCTCGGCCTGAGGCGCGCCCGCCGAAGCCTTGCTATTCCGTCAGGCGGTCGGGGCCGAGAGGACAAGCCTGCGCTGCCGAGGCCATAAGGCCCGCCCGACTCGTCGGGTGGGGCGGGTTCAAAGGCCCGCCCAGCAACGGCACCATCGAGCTCGGCTACGCGATCGCTCCAGGCTGGGAGGGCCGCGGCCTCGCCACCGCTGCCGTTCGCGAGCTCCTGCGCGAGGCGTTCGCCGCGCCCGACGTGGAAGCGGTCATCGCGCACACCATGGGTGAGCCGGGTCCGTCGGTGCGTGTGCTCGAGATAGCTAGGCGACCTGCCCGTGCGGTTCCGCGCTCCACCGCAACGACCGCTCCTGGCTCGGGCGAGGGCCGCGGGCGACGATCGCGGCCCCGAGTCCGAGCGCGACGCATAGCGGTGAGTAGAGGGCGAGGTCGAGCTGGGCGAAGATCGAGTCGAGACCGCCGATCAGATCGACCGGGATGTAGAGGGCACCGCGGGCGATGAGGATCCCGGCGACGCTCCACGTCGCGGCGCGAAGGAACCGCTCGCGCCGGCCCGCGCCGACCGCCGCGACCACCGTTGCGGCTGCGCCGAGGAGCGCAGCGACCACCCAGACGACCGGCCCCGCCGGTAGCTCTGCGCCCGCTCCCACGACCCGCTCCGCTAGCGCCCGGTCCGTGCCGCCCGGCCACCTCCATCCCAGCGCCCAGGCAACGTGCATCGCAGCGATGGCGCCGAGAGCAGACGGTACGACGACGCCGGCAGGGCGGAACATGCGGTAACCGAGCGGGAGTCCTCCAGTGTCTCGTCCGGCGGCGGGAGGGAGCTTTCCGAGCGCCCGGCCGAGTGCGATCTCGGTCTCGTTCACGATCCGAAGCCAGCCGGGAATGCGAGTGCGCCGCTTCAGGGACCCGGTCGCCTCGAGCTCGGCCCGATCGAACGCTGTCTCGACCATCGCATCGTGCCAGCCGATCAGGATCGGCACGATCGGTCGCATCCATCGCCTCGTCGCCGCCTCGAGGACATGGGTTAGCCGGCATCGATCCGGTCCGAGCGCTTCGAGCTCGAAGCCGTGGATCCCCGACAAGCCGCCGGCCGGGGCGAACGCGAAGACGATTCGCCGGCCAGGCTCGTACTCGGCCACCGAGTAGCCGATCGACCCGTGGCCACCGTCGGCACCGACGCCGAGCGGGCGATCGAAGACCACCGGTTCGGCCACCCAGATGTCGGTCGCCCAGAGCCGATCGTCAGCGCTCCCGAGCGTATCGAGGATCTGTCCGACCACCGCTGCCGGAGCCGCGATCTCCCGCACGTGAACGTTGTTGATAATGGTCATCGGATTCCTTCCATACGGTTGGGTACGGTGAAGCATACGGTAGCGTATGGGCATGGGGCTGTCAAAGGAGGAATGGGTGCGCGCTGCGCTGTTCGCGATCGCCGACGGTGGAGCTACGGCAGTCGCGGTCGAGCCGCTCGCCGCGCGGCTGGGCGCCACGAAGGGCAGCTTCTACTGGCATTTCCGCAACCGCGAGCAGCTGATCGCCGAAGCGCTCGAGCTCTGGGAGCGCGACGGGACGGATCAGGTGATTGCCGAACTTGCTCCCGTCTCCGACCCCGTTGAGCGCCTCCGTCGCCTGCTCGAGATCGCGATCGGCTACGAGGACGACGACGCCGCCGGTCAAGCTGACGTCGGCCTACTCGCCGCCGCCAACGATCCGGTCGTCGGCCCGGTGCTGAGGCGGGTCGCCGACAAGCGGCTCGACTTCCTCGAACGCATCTTTTCCGAGATCGGATTCGCGGCCGGCGAGTCGCGCCAGCGGGCAAGGATTGCCTACAGCGCCTTCCTCGGCTGGTTCGAGCTCCGACGCGTCGTCCCGCATCGCACGCCTCTCGGGCGCGAGCGGGCAGCTTACGAGCGCGCGATCCTCAGCCTCGTGCTCGCCGATGTGCCGGGCGATCGCCGATGAGATGATCGCCACAGCGGCGCACGCGTCCCGCGCCGATGAGGCGGTGCGCTTCGCGCGAAGCAGTAGCGTCGTGCGAGTGGCGCTTGTCGTCCATTCCGACAGCGGCGCTCGAGTCGAGCCACACCGCCCGCTTCTGCCTCAAAGCGGAAGCGGCACATCGATGACTTGGGTGAAGCGTCAGCCCGGCTTGTGGCGCGCGCGACCGTAGCGTTCGTAGATCACGCGCGAGCCGAAGCTTCTGGTCTCGATGAGGTCCAGCGCGACGTCGTTGTTCACCGGCGGCAAGAACGGCGTGCCGCCACCGACGATGATCGGGTAGCGGAACAAACGCAGCTCATCGACTAGGCCTAGTTCGATCGCCGCCGCAGCCAGTCCGGCACCGCCGATCCCGACGTCCAAGTCGGTCGCGC
>Ga0136620_10000637_pt1 | contig 16056 bp, 14 predicted proteins | sample AntDrymUQ4162106_2_FD_104806 | JGI IMG/M metagenome (GOLD analysis project Ga0136620, IMG submission 104806) | Polar desert sand microbial communities from Dry Valleys, Antarctica - metaG UQ416 (21.06) | ecosystem: Environmental > Terrestrial > Soil > Desert | place: Antarctica: Dry Valley... | reverse complement strand
GACCTTGGCTCAGGCGATAGTGGACTCGGCTTCTTGCGAGAGGTGCGTCGGGCTGTCGAGGACCAGGGTTGGGTGTACGAGCCGAATCCCGTCTCCGCTGACCCGGCCACGTCGCTCACTGCGCGCAAGGGACCGAATCTGCTGCGGGTGCAGGCGTATGCCGACCAGTCGTTCGTGCTCGTGTCGGTGCTGGGGCCCTGCATAGAGCCCACGAACGAGCAGCGCGCGGACCTGGAGACGAGTCGCAAGAGCGAGCCCCTCGAGCTGCCTTAGCGTCCCGCTGTGGCTGAAGGTCTGCCGGAGCGGTCCGGCAGACGCCCAGCCACAAGCCAGATGTTTGACTGAAGGCGTTTTCAGCCCTCGGCGTCGCACCCGATAGCCTGGGTCGATGTCCATGAACATTCCCGCCGCGAGCCACCTCACTGCCGAGGAACCCCTGCGCGACCTGCCCGCCGACCCGCTCGTCTTCGGCGTGATCGCGTTCGTGATCCTGCTCGCCATGCTGGTGGCCTTGCTGATGTTCGGGAAGGGCAGGTCGCACTCGTGACCGCGGGCATCGGCGTAGGTGTCGGCTGATGGGGCCCTGTTGACCGAGCATTCATCGCGTCGCCGCGTCGGCGTCATGGGTGGCACGTTCGACCCGATCCACAACGGTCACCTCGTGGCCGCGTCCGAGGTGCAGGCCTGGTTTCATCTCGACGAGGTGATATTCGTCCCCACCGGCCAGCCCTGGCAGAAATCCGAAGTCGACGTCGCTGCGGCTGAGGACCGTTATCTGATGACTGTGGTGGCCACCGCCTCCAATCCCCGCTTCTCGGTCTCGCGGGTCGACATCGACAGGGCACGACCGACGTACACGATCGACACCTTGCGAGACTTGCGTCGCAGCCGCCCGGATGCCGAGTTCTTCTTCATCACCGGCGCGGACGCCCTGGCCAAGATTCTCACCTGGCACGACGCCGACGCCGTGTTCGAGCTTGCTCACTTCGTCGGTTGCACGAGGCCTGGCACGCCGATCGACGCCATGACGCTCGAAGGCCTTCCCCCGGACCGGGTCACGATCATCGAGGTGCCCGCGCTCGCCATCTCGTCCACCGAGTGCCGGTCCCGGGCGCGGAAGGGCGAGCCAGTGTGGTACCTCGTCCCGGACGGGGTCGTGCAGTACATCGCCAAACGTGGGCTCTACCGACCCGACCTCCACCTCCGACCAGAAGGCACAGCACCGTGACCGCTACCGACCACGCCCTCCAGCTCGTGACCGTCGCAGCCCAGGCAGCATCTGACAAGCTCGCGGAGCACATCCTCGCGATCGACGTGTCGGAGCAGCTGGTGATCACCGACGCTTTCGTCTTGTGCTCGGCTCCGAACGACCGGCAGGTCAAGGCGATCGTCGAGGAGATCGAGGACAAGCTCCGTGCCGCGGATGCCAGGCTCCTGCGGCGCGAGGGTGAGCGGGACGGCCGCTGGGTGCTGATGGACTACGGCGACGTGGTGATCCACGTGCAGCACGAGGAGGACCGGCTCTACTACTCTCTGGAGCGCATCTGGCGCGACTGCCCGACCATCGACCTGCCGGAGTCGGTCGCCAGCGGGCAAGGGGCCGGGGCCGGCGGCGAAGCACATCCGCCGGCGTGATGCCGCTGCCCCAGGCGTCGGTCGAGCCGCGCAGGCTGGTGCTTTGGCGCCATGGGCGCACGGAGTGGAACGCGGTTGGCCGTGCGCAGGGCCATGCCGACGTCTCGCTCGACGAGGTCGGCCGCGCCCAGGTCGCTCGCGCGGCGCCGCTCCTGGCGTCGTACGAGCCGGCCTTCGTGTGGTCCAGCGACTCCGCACGGGCGCGGGAGACGGCGGCGCCGCTGGCTGCTCTCACGGGACACGCGTGCAGACTCGACCGACGGCTGCGTGAGTACGACGTCGGCGCGCGTCAGGGCATGACCAGCGGGGAGTTCCGCGAGGCGTTTCCGGACGTCTTTGCCCGCCACCTCGACGGTGAGGATGACATCCGTGTCCCCGGAGCAGAGGCGCGCGCCGATGTGCAGACGCGGATGCTCGAGGTGATGAGCGAAGCCGCAGCGGCGGTGGAGCCGGGCCAGACGGGGGTGCTCGTCGGACACGGTGCATCGTTGCGCACCGGGCTGCTGGCGTTCTTCGGCATACCGATGCAGAGCCGGAAGATGCTTGCAGGGATGGCGAACTGTGCCTGGACGGTGCTGCGCCAGCACCATCACCACGGCTGGCAGATCGTCGACTACAACGCCCAGACGCTGCCCGAGCCGATCGACCTCGCCGACGACCCGTCGTACCACTGACCGCACGCTGTCGACCGAACACCCCCTCACCCGCGTTCCGAGCCTCGCAGACGGCCCTTTCGCGGGATAGGTGGTGTTCGGTTGGAGGTGCTCGGCTCGACGGCGCGGGCGATTTCGCGTTGCCTGTGCCCGTTGGCTAAACTGCTCGGGCTCGCTGGGGCCCAGCTCCTGTGGGTCCGCATCGCGGGGCTGTGGCGCAGCTGGTAGCGCACCTCCATGGCATGGAGGGGGTCAGGGGTTCGAGTCCCCTCAGCTCCACGAGTCAAACGCAGGACAGCCGACGCACGGCGACTCCGGTGGCGTTGGACTCCTCCCGGTCCCGCATCGAGGTGCCGCTATCGCAGGAGTGCCTCACACCTGACGTCCGCACTCCTGGGTGCTGCCGCGTGGAAGTCACGTACGGCCGGCGCGAACCCTGCGCGTCGACCATGGGTGTCTACATTCGCGCGAGCTGGACGATGACGGGCGCGTGGTCGCTGGCGCCCTTGCCCTTGCGCTCCTGCCTGTCGATCTCGGCGCCGGTGACGCGGGCGGCAAGAGCCGGGCTGCACAGTGCGAAGTCGAGCCGCATGCCCTCCCGGCGCGGGAACCGAAGCCGGGTGTAGTCCCAATAGGTGTAGGTGCCCGGCCCGGGGGTGTGCGGGCGGACCACGTCGGCGTACCCCGCGTCGATGATCGCCTCGAACGCCGCGCGCTCGGGTGCTGAGACGTGCGTCGAGTGGGCGAAGACCCGCATGTCCCAGACGTCCTCGTCCAGAGGGGCGATGTTCCAGTCGCCGGCGAGCATCACCGGCCCGACGGCATCGGTGACCAACCAGTCGGCGGCGGCGTCGCGCAGGCGTGACATCCAGTCGAGCTTGTAAACGTAGTGGGGGTCGGCGAGAGTGCGGCCGTTCGGCACGTAGAGACTCCAGATGCGTACGCCGCCGCAGGTGGCACCCAGCGCCCGCGCCTCGGCCGCGAGCGGCTCACCCCAGTGCGGCTGACCCTGGAAGCCGACCTCGACGTCTTCGAGTCCGACGCGAGAGACCACCGCCACGCCGTTCCAGGCCGAAAGGCCGTGGTGCGCGACGTCGTACCCGAGGGCCCGCAGCGGCTCGTGTGGGAACTGGTCGTCGCGACACTTGGTCTCCTGCATCGCGAGTACGTCGATGTCTCGTCGCTCGAGCCAGCTGGCGACCCGGTCGATCCGGGCACGGATCGAGTTGACGTTCCAGGTCGCGACACGCACCCCCCGAACCTACCCACCCACACCTCCCATCTCCCGATTCGTCTGGCTGGCTGCCGCGCGAGTTGTCCGCGCCCGGCCGGACGAATCGGGAGAGGGGAGGAAATCGATCAAGTGGCCGGCCGTCGCGTCGGGCACGATGCTGGCATGGCCGCTGACGCTGACACCTTCCGCAAGTTCGTCGACCTGGTGTCGTCCCAGCTTGATGAGGGCGGCGCGCACGCTGACGAGCTCGCGTCCCGGCTGCACCTGTCCCGGTCCCAGCTGGACCGAGTAGTCAGCGCCACCGCGGGCGAGACGGCGGGGCGGTTCCGGCGGCGGATACTGATGGAGCGGGCGGCGTACCGACTCGTCATGGGCGACCTCGGAGTGCTCGACGTCGCCGTCGAGGCGGGGTACTCGTCGCACGAGGCCTTCACCCGCGCGTTCCGTCGGGCCTACGGTGCCTCCCCGTCCTCGTGGCGGCAGCGACCGCAGTCATTGCAGCTGGACGTCCCCAACGGCGTCCACTTCCAACCACCCGGTGGCCTACGGTTGCCGGCCCGAACGCAGGTGACCTCCATGGACCTTCTCGTAACGATGACCGAGCACCACCTCTGGCTGACAGCTGAGATGATCGACCGCGCCGGTGGTCTCAGCACGGCACAGCTCGATGCGCCCATCGAGCTGTCGGTCGACGGTATCGACAAGTTCCCGACCGTGCGCTCGCTGTTGTCACGACTCGTCGGCCAGCTCGACATGTGGAACCAGGCGGTGGCCGACCAGCCCTACGATGTCGCGGTCGAGGAGCACGAAAGCCTTCGTTCCATGCGCAACAGGTTGGCAGCCAGCGGTCCGGTATTCCTCTCCCATGTACGCGACGCCGCCGAGCGAGGATCCTTCGACGACACGTTCGTCGACGCCACCGGAGGGTCGCCGCTGTTCTTCACGTACGGCGGCATGGTCGCCCACGTGCTGACCTACGCCGCGCACCGCCGCACCCTGGTGGTGGGTGCCCTGTCGTCGGCCGGCCTCGACCTGCAGGACGACCCGCTGGCCTGGGAACCGGTCCGTCCCCCCGGCCCCACCCTGCCCCACACCGATTCGTCCGACCGGGGCCACCGTGATTCCTCTGCGCTGGGTCGGACGAACCGGTGAGAGGCAGCTGGCGGGCGGGAATCGTGTGGCGGTAGGTGGGGTTGAGACGCTCATGACCAAAGCTGTTGTCGCCACCGGCTTCGGTGGCCCAGACGTGTTGTCCGTCGTCGACGTCGACGTACCCGAGCCACAGGCCGGCGAGGTCGCGATCGACGTGAGGGCGGCCGGCGTCAACCCGATCGACTACAAGCTCTACAGCGGCGCGTTCGGCGCTGACGAGGCGCAGCTGCCGATGCGGCTGGGCATGGAGGTCTCGGGCGTCGTGACTGCAGTCGGCCGAGGCGCCGCGGGCCTCGCGGGCACCGTATCGGTGGGTGACGAGGTCATCGGCTACGCCGTCCAGGGCGGGTACGCCGGTCAGGTCACCGTCTCGGCGTCCGTCGTCTACCCAAGGCCCGACAACCTCAGTTGGGAGCAGGCCGCGGGCCTGTCACTGACCGGCGTGACGGCATACCACCTCCTCGAGGCGACCGATGTCAAGGCGGGTGACACAGTCCTGATCCACGCGGTCTCCGGGGGTGTCGGGCTCACAGCCGCCCAGCTTGCCGTCGACCGCGGTGCCACCGTCGTCGGTACCGCCAGCGAGCATCGCCACGACGCCTTGCGGGGGTATGGCGTCGTCCCTGTCTTGTACGGCGACGGCCTCTCCGACCGTGTCCGCGAGGCGGCTCCGGACGGGGTCGACGTTGCGCTCGACACGGTCGGCACCGACGAAGCGGTCGACGTGTCGCTCGAGCTCGTGGCGGACAGGCACCGCGTCGCGTCCGTCGCCGCGTTCGGGCGGGCCACGGAGGAAGGCATCCAGCTGCTCGGAAACGGTCCCGGGGCCGACCCGGGTGAGGAGATCCGCGACCGTGGCCGCCTGGTGCTGACCGACCTCGCCTCCCAAGGCAAGCTCGACGTCGTCGTGGCTCAGACGTTCCCGCTCGACCAGGTCGCTGCGGCCCATCGGCTCGTCTCCGGTGGTCACGCCGGCGGCAAGGTCGTTCTGGTCCCCTGAGCACAATCCGTGGGCTCGGCGCCGAGGCGGCCCCGAGTCTGCATCGCAAACCTCCTCCCTACACCGCAGGTTTGCGATGTAAACAGTCCGTTTGGACTGTTCACATCGCAAACTCCGGCCGCGCCTGGTCGTGGCCCGGCGGGGCTACGGGAGACCGGTGGTTGGTCTAGGCCGCCACCGTCACCTGGGCGGAATGCGCCTCAAGTCGGGCCAGCGCAGCCCGCTCACAGGCCCTCCGCCACCGCGGCTCCGGCGGCCAACCAGGCGCGCTGGGTGGCGGGGCGCAGCGAGTCGAAACGGATCACCCCCGAGTACAAGGCGGGGTCGTGCGGGACGGTCACCACCCGTCGTACCAGGGGTTTGAAGCCCTGCTCGATCCGGGTCATGTCCGGGTCCTTGCCGGGGGTGCGCTGGGACACGATCGCGACGGCGTTGCTCGCGAGGTGAGCCGAGTGCTCGTCTCGCTGAGTGAGCGCCTCGAGCATCCGCGCGCCGGCTTCGGCCGTGTCCTCGACATTGGTGCAGGGCACCACAAGCTGGTCGGCGTGACCGATCATCGCACGCCAGTTCGACGCACGCTCGTTGTTGCCGGAGTCCATCAGGATCAGCCGGTAGTACTTGCTGGCCACCTGGTGAACGGCGTCGACTTCCTCCCCGCTGATCTCATGCTCACCCTCGATGCTCTGGTCAGACCACAGCACGTCGCACCTGTCCTCGACCTGGTGGTGCACGTAGGCCGCGAGCTGTGCGGCCTGCGCACCGGTGCCGAGGAGATCGTTGCAGTGGGGAAGCAGATCCAGGGCAGTCGACTGATGAGGTCCCTGCTGGGTCCGCCACGAGGCGGTGCCGCGGGTCTCGTTGTTGTCCCAGCCGAGTACGCCGGTCCCGCCATACCGGCCGAAGACCGCCGCCAAGCAGACCATCGTGGGAGTCTTGTTGGCGGAGCCCTTGCCGTTGGCGATGGCGATCGTGCGAGGTCCGGGCCAGTGCTGGCTGACCCTGATGACATCGTCGCGGAGCAGCTGCTCGGCCCGCGAGGGTTTGGCGCGGATCCCCACCCGGTTCAGCGCACCACGGAAGCCGACCTGCGCCGGGGTGACTGCGGGCGCGGCCGCGATGAACGACTTGCGGGCGTGCCGCGGCCCATTCGTCGCAACAGGTGTGGTTGCGGCAGGTGTCGGTACGGCGGATGGCGGTGCAGCATGTGCGCGGGCAGCACGTGCGGGTGCGGCGGGGGCGGCGAAGGCACGGGGATCGGGTGCTGGATCGGCCGCCGCCGGCGCAGCCGGTGGATCTGAGGCCGGTGTTGTCGAGGCGAAGGAGCCGGTCTCGGCGGCCACCGCGGGCGCTGACGTGGGCAGATCGTCACCGCGCCACCAGCTCGGCTCCTCTTCGTCGGCGGGGGGATCTGGCGTGACCGGTGCGGACGCTGGCCCCTCGCCGATCTCTTGGTCTGGGGCCGACTCTGGACTCCCGGCGTCCTCTCGAGGTGGGGCAGCCGTCACGGTCCCGTCTGGATGCACGAGGACGATGCTGGAGCCAGTCGGGTCGATAGCCTCGACCCGTACTGGTCCGCCGACGACTCGTGCGGCCTTCTGGGTGATGAGCGCCGCAGCCTCCGCGCGTGCCCCGTTCACATCGTCGGCACTGATGCGGTGCCTGGTGTTTCCGATGGTGACCTCACCGGTGCCGTCCGAGAAGACCCGCGCGAGGACCGGGGGGAACGGGGGGAGGTCATCGCCGAGGTGACTCATGAGGGGTTCTCCTTCGGGCTCGACACTTGTCGCGGCGGAACCGGCCGACGCAGGGCGGGGGAGGCGAAGGTGAGGTCGTGTGTGTGCGCAGATGACGAGAAGCCGCTGATTCCCCCGACCGTGCCGGCGCCAGCTGCCGCTTTACGTCTGATCATGTGGGCCACCCTAGTGTCACCTCAGTGTCACAGTGCGTCGCATCGCATCCTGGCGCACCGCTGCCGACACCATGGGCGACGCGGTTCGTCCGGCTTGTCGACGCGTGTGTGAGGCGCGGTTGGCCGGACGAGTCGCCGGGGAGGGCGTCGTCACGCCGTCGGGCAGTGGGAGGGCGGCGACCGCCCCCGCGTGGTTGGCTGTTGCAGGGCGCACGAACCCTGCGTCGTACGCAGACAGGAGGACGAGATGGACTCTGACATCCGTGACGAGGCGGCCCGGGAAGTCTTGCGTGACGCCTTCGCGCGGGTTCGGGACAACGTCCGGCAGATCTGCGCCGCAGTGAGCGACGAGCAGGCGGCGTACCGCCCCGACCCAGACGCGAACCCCATCGCCTGGCTGATCTGGCATCTGACTCGCATCCAGGATGACCATGTCTGCGGCCTCACCGGTCAGGAGCAGGTGTGGACGCGTGACGGCTGGTACGACAGGTTCGCGCTACCCTTCGCTCCCGAAGCCCACGGCTACGGACACAGCAGCGGCGACGTCGCCAAGGTGGAGGTGGGTCCCGACCTGCTCGACGGCTACCAGGCGGCTGTGCACGCGATGATCGTCCGGTACGTCGATGCGGTCACCGCCGACGAGCTCGCCACGGTCGTGGACACCGACTGGGACCCGCCGGTGACCGCGAGCATGCGTCTCGTGAGCGTCGTCGGCGACTGCCTGGCACACCTCGGCCAAGCCGACTACGTGCGCGGACTCGCCGAGCGGGCCGGCATACCAGGCACCCCATCGTCGTGAGCCGCGGACGTCGAGCCGGACCCGGGGCCGTTCACCGTGAAGCGACCGCCCAGAGCTGCTCACGCCGAACGTTCGGCACTTCCTTCCCCGTGTTCGCGCACCTGCGGCGTCCGCACTGACGCAGCTGACAGGTATCCATCGCAGCTCGGCCCGTACCGCGGTGACGGCAACCTCGTGACGCGGTTCTGTCGGTGCCCCACGATAGGAAGGGAGTGGCACACGAAAAGGGGTGACAGTGATGTCCGCATGGTTGGGTGTGGTCTCGCGCGACCACGTACGCCGGGGGGTGCGGCTCGGCATCGCCCAGATCGGTCACGGCAAACGGTCGGGGCTGGCCAAGATGCAGCGCGGCGACTGTCTCGTGTACTACTCACCGAGGGCGAGCCTGTCCGGCAACGAGCAGGTCAAGGCGTTTACCGCCATCGGCGAGATCGTCGACGACGAGATCTGGCAGGCCGACGAGGGAGAGTTCAAGCCCTGGCGGCGGGCGGTGGCGTACGACGAAGACACGGTCGACGTCGCTGTAGATGACTTGAAAGACCGCCTCGAGCTCACGTCGACACCCTCGTGGGGCTACCAGCTCCGTCGCGGGCTGGTGCCGCTGAGCGATCGCGACCTGGAGGTGATCAGAGCAGCGATGACATCGAGAGCTCCGCCCTGACGATCGTGCGTCAGGAGGAGGCGCGTGCGCGGGCGTCGTACCGTCAGGAGGAGGCGCGTGCGCGGGCGTCGTACCGTCAGGAGGAGGCGCGTGCGCGGGCGTCGTCCCGTCAGGCGGAGGCGCGGTGCGCGGGCGGCACTGACTCCGCTTCGGACGGCGGCCCGGGCGGCGTACCGTCGCCGAACGGACGGCCTCCGAGCTCCTCGCGACCGTGCGGAGTCAGCCAGCCCGACAGATCAGGACCCGCGGGGACGATCTGCGTCGGGTTGATATCGGTGTGGACGACGTAGTAGTGCCGCTTGATCTGCGCGAAGTCAGTCGTGTCGCCGAAGCCAGGCGTCTGGAACAGGTCACGGGCATAAGCCCAGAGCACGGTCAGCTCGCTCAGCTTCTGCCGGTTGCACTTGAAGTGGCCGTGGTAGACGGGGTCGAACCGAGCCAGCGTCGTGAAGAGCCGGACGTCCGCCTCGGTGATCGTGTCACCGACCAGGTATCGCTGGGCGCGAAGACGTTCGCTCAGCCAGTCGAGCCGGTTGAAGAGTTGGGCATAGGCACGCTCGTACGACTCCTGTGAGCCGGCGAAGCCGCAGCGGTAGACCCCGTTGTTGACATCCTCGAAGACGAGCTCGGCCACCTCGTCGATCTCGTCGCGCCACTTCTCGGGGTAGAGGTCCGGGGCGCCCGGCCTGTGGTACGACGTCCACTGGGTCGACAGGTCGAGCGTGATCTGCGCATAGTCGTTGGTGACCACCTCCCCGGTGCCCACCTCGACGATCGCGGGCACGGTGATGCCTCGCTCGTAGCCGGGGTACCGCTTGAAGTAGGCGTCCTGCAGTCGCTCGATGCCCAGCACCGGGTCGACGCCGTCGGGGTCGAGGTCGAAGGTCCAGCTGCGCTTGTCGTGGGTCGGGCCGCAGATGGCCATCGAGATGGCGTCCTCGAGGCCGAGCAGTCGGCGTACGATGATCGCCCGGTTGGCCCATGGGCACGCTCGGGCGACGACCAGCCGGTAGCGACCTGGCTCGACCGGGTAGCCGTCGCGGGCATCCTCGGTGATCCGGGTGGTGATGTAGTTCGAGTCGCGCTCGAAGTCCTTGCCCGACTCGACGTACGTGCCTCTGGTGTCGTTCTTCGTGTCGCTCATGTGTGGTGCAACCTCTCGTCGACCGACCCCTCATCAGCGTAGTTGGGTCTCCCAACCGACTCGTCAGGGTGTGGTGGACGCAGGTGCGCTCACCACAGCCTGACAACTCGGTCCGCGTACGCCGGGAACCGGCTCCCGGCGGGGCGCGTCCCATCCCCAGCTATCCGCTCCAGATGGGATCACCACCATGCGTCCAATTGTCATCTCCACCCTCGCTTGCGCGAGCCTGCTTGTTGCCTCCGCGTGTGCCGGCTCCCCCTCTGCGCCTAAGCGCTTGAGCGCTGGCCACCTTGAAGCCGCCGACGTGGAGATGGTCAGCCCGACCGGAAACCAGGACCTGGCAGACCTTGCCCGAGGGTCGCGTCAGCTCGGACATGACTTGGCGATCTCCCTGCCGAGCGAGGACGGCAACCTCGTCTACTCACCGGCCAGCCTCGCCTTGGCGTTCGCCATGCTGCGCGAGGGAGCTGGGGGAGACACTGCTGACGAGATCGACGCGGTGCTGCACCTGCCCCCGTCGCGCCAGTTGGACTGCAACACGCTCCTGCGCGAGCTCGTCGAGGTCGGGGAAGGCGACACCGTTGAGGTGAACGACGCCCTCTTCGTCGACCCGTCCCTGGCGGTCGAGCCGGGCTATCTCGAGCAGATCAAGAAGTGGTACGGCGCCGGGGTCGAGCAGACAGACTTCCCAGGCCCGGCCCTTGGCGACATCAACAGCTGGGTCGACGACAAGACACGCGGACGGATTCCGAAGCTGATCGACCAGCTCGACCCGGAGTCGGTGTTCGCTCTCGTCAACACGATCTACCTGAAGGCCACGTGGGACCTTGAGTTCGACCCGACCGAGACCGCCGACGAGCTGTTCACGCGCGCTGACGGCAGCACGACGACCGCCACGATGATGCGGCAGACGCATGCACTCGACTACGCGAAGGGGGCCGGTTGGCAGGCTGTCAGGCTCGACTACGCCGGCGGCGAGCTGTCGATGTGGGTCTTGCTGCCTCAAGGCCCCGACGTCGATCCGCGTGACCTACTCGACGCGGATCTCCTTGCCGCGGCGGAGTCTGCTTTCGCCTCGAGGAATGTCGATCTCTCCTTGCCTCGTTGGGACACCGAGACCACCGCGGAGCTGACGGACGTCCTACGTCAGCTCGGGATGACGCACACGTTCGATGACGGCGACTTTCGGCTGCTGACGAAGGAGCCGTTTCAGGTGACCCAGGTCGTCCAACAAGCGAACATCACCGTCGGGGAGAAGGGCACCGAGGCAGCAGCCGCCACCGCCATCATCGGCGAGACGAGCGCACCCGCCCCGCCGGACAACCTGGTCACCTTCAGGGCCGACCACCCGTTCGCGTTCGCGATCATCCACGACCGCTCTGGTGTTCCACTGTTCGAGGGCGTCGTCGCCGACCCCTCCTGACGGCATATCCCAGCGGAGTTGTCCGAACCTGGTCGAGCCGCTGGGTCGACAGCATTCGGACAACTCGAAGGGGGGTCGTCCGGCTGCAAGCGGAAGGGCATCGCGGCGACACACCCGGCTGCGGTAGCCTTTCCTCATGCGGAAGTTCCTGCTCCTTAGATGGCCGCGCTGATCACAGGTCAACGACAGCGCGGCTGCCCCTCATGCATGAGGGGCTTTTTTGTGCCCGCGTGGCGCACGCGTGCGACGAGCATCCCGACCCAGAACCTGGTCCAGTGCCCAGCACGCGACGACCAGTCCCTTCACGAGCAGGCCAGCAGGCCAGTCCCGCACAGGAGCAGTCATGAGTGAGCAGCACCCCGAGGACGGGCGTCCGGCGTACGACGTCGAGGCCATCCAGACCAAGTGGCAGCAGGTCTGGGCCGACCTTGACCCGTTCAAGGCCAAGGACGACGACAGTGCTGAGCGTCGCTATCTGGTCGACATGTTCCCGTACCCGTCCGGCGATCTGCACATGGGCAACGCCGAGGCGTGGGCACTCGCCGACGTGATCGCGCGCTACTGGTTCCAGCTGGGGTACGACGTCCTCCACCCCATCGGGTGGGACTCCTTCGGGCTGCCGGCTGAGAACGCCGCCATCAAACGCAACGAGCACCCAGCCACCTGGACCGAGGTCAACATCGAGACCCAGGCGGACTCCTTCCGCCGGTACGCCATCTCGTTCGATTGGTCGACGCGCTTGCAGACGAGTGACCCGTCGTACTACCGCTGGACACAGTGGCTGTTCCTGAAGCTGTACGAGCACGGGCTGGCCTACCGGAAGGGCTCCCCGGTCAACTGGTGCCCGAACGACCAGACCGTGCTGGCGAACGAGCAGGTCGTCGGCGGGAAGTGTGAGCGCTGCGGCGCCGAGGTCACCAAACGCAGCCTGACCCAGTGGTACTTCCGCACCACCGCCTTCAACCAGCGGCTGCTGGACGACATGGCGGCGCTGGAGGGGCACTGGCCCGACCGGGTGCTGACGATGCAGCGCAACTGGATCGGACGCTCCGAGGGGGCGCACGTCGACTTCGTGATCGAGGGACGCGACCAGCCCGTCACCGTGTTCACGACCCGGCCCGACACGTTGTTCGGGGCGACGTTCTTCGTGATCGCCGCGGACGCGCCGCTGGCCGACGAGGTGGTGACGCGGGCTCGGCGGGAGGCGTTCACGGCGTACCGGGAGCAGGTGGGCAGGGCGACCGAGATCGAGCGGCTGTCCGAGGGGCGCGACAAGACGGGGGTCTTCTTGGGTGTGCACGCGACGAACCCCGTCAACGGCGAGCACATCCCGGTCTACGCCGCCGACTACGTGCTGGCCGACTACGGCACCGGCGCCATCATGGCCGTGCCGGGACAGGACCAGCGCGACTGGGACTTCGCGACGAAGTTCGGGCTGCCGATCGTGCGTACGGTCCAACCCAGCGACGACTTCGACGGGGAGGCCTACACCGGTGACGGCCCCGCCATCAACTCGTCGAACGACGAGGTGAGCCTGGACGGGTTGGATGTCGACGAGGCGAAGGCCCGCATCACCGACTACCTGGAGTCCAAGGGCACCGGGCGCGGGACGGTCAACTACCGGCTGCGCGACTGGCTGATCTCCCGGCAGCGTTACTGGGGCCCGCCGATCCCGGTCATCCACTGCCCGTCATGTGGTGAGGTGCCGGTCCCGGTCGACCGGCTGCCCGTCGTACTGCCTGAGCTGAAGGGTGCGGAGATGCAGCCAAGGGGCGTCTCGCCGCTGGCGGCAGCGTCTGAATGGGCCGAGGTCCCGTGCCCGCGCTGCGGTGGACCGGCCAAGCGGGACACCGACACGATGGACACGTTCGTCGACTCGTCCTGGTACTACCTGCGCTACCCGACCCCGCATGACGACACGCAGCCGTTCGACGTCGAGGCGGTCAAGCGCTGGGGGCCGGTCGACCAGTACGTCGGCGGCGTCGAGCACGCGATTCTGCACCTGCTGTACGCGCGCTTCGTCACCAAGGCGCTGCACGACATGGGCTACCTGGACTTCGTCGAGCCCTTCACCGCGCTGATGAACCAGGGCGAGGTCATCAACCAGGGCAAGGGCATGAGCAAGTCACTGGGCAACGGCGTCGACCTGGGTGAGCAGATCGCGAAGTACGGCGTCGACGCGGTCCGGCTGACCATCGTGTTCGCCGGCCCTCCCGAGGACGACATGGACTGGGCCGACCTGTCGCCGGGCGGGTCCCTGCGGTTCCTGCAGCGGGCCTGGCGGCTCGCCGGTGACGTGACGAGCGAGCCAGGTGTCGACCCGACAGGGGGTGACGAGGGCTTGCGCAAGGTCACCCACCGGGTTATCCACGACGCGACCCAGCTACTGGAAGGACAGCGTTTCAACGTGATGGTGGCCCGGGCGATGGAGCTGGTGAACGCCACCCGCAAGGGCGTCGACAGCGGGCCTGGAGGTGCCGACCCCGCGGTGCGCGAGGCGGTGGAGACGGTGGCTGTCCTGCTGAGCCTGGTCGCGCCCTACACCGCCGAGGAGATGTGGTCGCGGCTGGGCCACCGGCCGACCGTGGCGAAGGCTGGCTGGCCGGTGGCCGAGGAGGCGCTGCTGGTCGAGGACTCCGTCACCTGCGTCGTGCAGGTGCAGGGCAAGGTGCGAGGCCGCCTCGAGGTCTCCCCCGACATCTCCGACGCCGACCTGGAGGCGCTGGCCCGGGCCGACGAGGCGGTGGTGCGGGCGATGGGCGAGGCGACGGTGCGCAAGGTCATCGTGCGTGCGCCCAAGCTCGTCAACTTCGTCGTCAGCTGACTCCGCATCCTGGCGCGTTGACTCCGCATCCCCCGGCGCGTTGACCCCGCAACCCCCCGGGCGTTTGCGCTGTAAACAGACCAGGTGGCCTGTTTACAGCGCAAACCTGCGATGCACACTGTGGGTTTGCGATGTCCACCTTGCTGTCTGGCGACGCACCAGCTCCCTTCGGGTGGCGGCGAGGCGGCTGACCCGCGGTAGTGGTTACGAGCCGGTAATGTCACGCCATGGCTCGCCTCATCGCTCTCGTCTCCGACTCGACGTCGGTCGACCAGGAGATGGCGAAGCGGCTCGACGTCATCGTCGTACCCCTCAAGGTCGTGATCGGCGCCAGTTCGTACGACGAGGACGCCGCGGCCAGCCCCGAGAGCGTGGCAGCCGCGCTCGAGCAGCGGTCACCGGTGTCGACGAGCCGCCCGCCTCCCGAGGCATTCCTGCGCGAGTACGAGAAGGCTGCCAAGGCAGGCGCGGAGGCCATCGTCTCCATCCACCTCTCCGGGGAGGTCTCGGGCACCTACGAGTCGGCCGAGCTGGCGGGGCGGGACGCCTCGATCCCGGTCGTCACCGTCGACAGCCGACACCTCGGCATGGGGACGGGGTTCGCCGTGGAAGCCGCCGCGGCGGCCCTCGATGCAGGTGCCTCCGCGGAGACCGCGGCCGACGTCGCGCGCGAAAGGGCCGCGGCGACGACCGCTCTGTTCTACGTGGACACGTTGGAGTTCCTGCGTCGTGGCGGCCGGGTCGGCGTGGCTGCCGCCCTCGTCGGGTCGGCGCTGGCGGTCAAGCCGCTGCTCAAGGTCGAGGACGGCCGCATCGTGCCGCTGGAAAAGGTCCGGACATCCGGCAAGGCCCTGATCCGGCTGGAGGAGCTCGCCGTCACTGCCGCGGGTCGCCAGCCGGTCGACATCGCCGTCTCGCACCTGGCCAACGCAGAGCGCGCCGACATGTTGGCGCGCCGGCTCCGCGAGCGGGTGCATGACGTCCACGACCTCGTCGTCAACCAGGTCGGAGCAGTCATCGGCGCCCACGTCGGTCCCGGCATGCTCGCCGTGGTCATCTCTCCGCACTGACTCCGACGCGGGCGCCACCCGCTCTCACCACTGTGCACAGCGCTCGCGCCTCCACAGGGCCGACGCGCGGCGACGCTGTCCACAGGTGCGACGTGAGGGCTGTTCGACACGTCGACTCCCTCCTAACGTCGGACCCATGTTTGCTCGGCATACGACCTCCGACACCGACGCGGTTGCCGCTGCGCGACGTCGTCTCGCGGCCCTCGCGGCGGAGTTCGCCTCGGCCGAGGCAGTCCGCGCCAGCGCCGTGGCCGGTGAGCCCGAGGCGAGTCCGGGACCGGGATCTCAGCGAGACGATGGAGCGACGGTACGCCGCTCGGGCCACCCGGCGACGCAGCTGCTCGCCGACGACCCTCCCACCGCCGAGAGTGCTGCCGCCGACAGGCCGGAGCCCGGCTGGGGCGACGTGTCCTCCGGTTCGACGGGGTCCGTTGGACGTCACCGGGAGCGCGGCGCTACCAGCCGTCCTCACATGCGGTGGGGGCTGACGGCAAACCATCTCATCGTCGCAGCCCTCGTCGTCATCGCGCTGCTCGTGGTCGCCGCCTGGTG
>Ga0136620_10000636_pt1 | contig 16080 bp, 12 predicted proteins | sample AntDrymUQ4162106_2_FD_104806 | JGI IMG/M metagenome (GOLD analysis project Ga0136620, IMG submission 104806) | Polar desert sand microbial communities from Dry Valleys, Antarctica - metaG UQ416 (21.06) | ecosystem: Environmental > Terrestrial > Soil > Desert | place: Antarctica: Dry Valley... | reverse complement strand
CTGACATCCTCGGCCAGCCGCCCTACTGGCTGGCCGATTCGATCCCAAAGTTCGACCCCAGCGACCAACTCATGGACGAGTCGTCGGCATGGTTACGGCTGGCGATCCTCGGTGCCGTCACTCTGGGCGCCGCAGCGCTGGCCGTGCTCCGGCCGTCCACCCATGCCCGCACCACACTGGCGTTGTGGGGGCCGGTACTGCTCGCCATCGCCTGGTGGGCGGCGTCGACGATCCCGTTCACATCCTTCGGCCTGGCGCCCCAGAACTACCACTGGATCTGGCCGATCGGCGCCTTCGTCACGATCTCGATAACGTCATCACTTGCCGAGGCAGTGTCGACGCACGTGGCTGTTCCCCGCCACGTGGTGGTGAGCGTCGTCGCCGCCGGCACGGTGCTGGCGATGGTGCCGAACATGCCAACGATGGTACGGGAACGCGGAACGAGCGCTGAGGAGGACGCAATGGTCGGCGTGGCCGGTGAACTGCGCAGCGAACTAGCCGACTCGCTGGCGCAGCTCGGCCTCGACGAACCCGTCGTGTTCGACCGCAGCCAGGAGCGCACGTTCAGCCGTTACGCCTACGTGGTGATGGCCGAGCTGCAGCGCCAGGGCGTGGCGTTCGGCTTCGACCGTGAGATCGACGGCGAGCGCTTCGGCGACCGCCGCCGTCTCGACGCTGAGCAGGCGTCGGGGATGCGGAGGCTGTACCTCGTGACGGGCACCAATCTCGACCTCGTTGACGACGACTTGGTACAGCTGGCGACCGCATCCGCCGTGACTCCTGCCGACGATGCCCGTCGCATCGAGCTCGACCGCCGGCTCGTCGGGGCGCTGGCCGACGGCCAGCTCATCGTCGACATGGGGGGCGCCTTCGAGATCTTCGGAGAACGCGTCGACCGGGTGGTCGCCGTCGTGGACGGTCAGCGACCGGGGCGACGCGGCGTCTATGAATTGGTGCGAATTATGAGCGGCCTGCAGAACTACGACCTCCTCGGCGGTCCCCAGGAGCTGTTGGACGCCATCGACGAATGGATCGTGCTGCACCGCGCCAACGAGCTGGACCGCGTGGCAATCTTCGTCGACCCCGCGTGACCCGACAGGAACCCCTTACGACGTAAAGGCGTGCGTGACGAATTACCCGGCTCGGTCGCCTGACCTCCGCACGGCTCATCCCACGTCGGCATAGACAGCCAGCGGGCCGTCGGGCGTGTCGGGCACGTAGGCCAGGCGGACGGCGCCTGGCGGCACTGCTTGGGCGCTCTTGCCGGTCTGCACCCACACGGTGGCAACGTCGCCGCGCTCAGCCTCTCGCCGTGGACCGTACTGACGGATCATGAACGGCTCGCGCACGACGATATCGACCCCCTGCTCGTCGAGTGCCGCTGCCACGGCGTAGGGGTACGGCAGGGTCCAACCGAGGGTGTCGAACCTGATCCGCAGCGGCGTCCCGCGAACCACGAGGTCGGCGTTGCGCGAGACCTGGGCTCGCATCTCCGAGACCGCGTCGAGGTACGGACGCCGGGTGGCGAGTCCATGTGTCGGCACCGTCAACACCAGCAGCAGCACACCCACCGTGCACGCTCCAAGCGCCCGTCCTCGCAGCCAAGACGAGGAGTTCGCTGGCCACAGCGCCAGAACCAGTCCGACGAGCAGCAGCACGACCCCTGGCCAGATCCATCGGATGTTGTACGCGCTCATCGCTACGCCGAACTGGGCCGGGAGGCGTACGAGCGTCGCCATCCCGCCGACGAACAACGCAGCGACGATCGCCAGCAAGCGCACGGTCGACGGTGAGTGACGGCGGGCTCGTACGGCCGCCAAGGCGCCGGCCGAGGCGACGATGACGACGACCACCGCTGACAGTGCCACGTCGGGCACGTTCCCGGTGTAGAACGAAAAGACGGTGTCGAACTCTGGCCGGAACCACGATGTCGGCAACAGTGCATCGGCAAGGATGCGAAGACCGAACTCGAACCCGACCGGGGCCGATGTTTCGGCCCCGGCGGCGATCGTGCGCGAAACATTTCCCCTTCCTTCCGACCTGAACTGCTCCCACAACGGCTGCGCCCAGCACACGAGCAGCACGCCGCTCCCCAGGAGCATCGATCTCGTCCGCCGTGTGCTCGGTACGGGTTCGAGCGGACGCCACCATCCGACGGCCAGGGCTGTGGCCAGCACGGCCGCGACCACGATCGGGTAGCCGAGTTGGCTCTGGGCGCACAACGAGCCCAAGAACGCGGCGACGGGAAGATAGCCCCAGCGGCCGCACGCAACCGCCCAGGCGGCAACACACAGCCACACGAAGGCGAGCATCACGACGTTCGGGTTCCACACGCTGTAGAGCACCTCACTACCCATGATCCAGCAGAGGGCGCAGACACCAGCGGCCATCACGACGGCCGCGCTCTCGCCGGAGACTCGACGCGCCGTCAGCACGATCCCCCAGATGGCGATGAGGTTGATCAACGCCGCTCCGACGGCAACGCCGACGCTGTCACCGAACAGCCGGACGGGCACAGTGAGCAGGTCGAACAGCATCGGTCCCGGATGGTTGAACTCGTTGCCGGGCACCGAGCCAGACGACGCCATTCCCACCAGCGGGTGGTGCTCGGTGAACACATCGCGGGAGCGCAGGGCGATCTGGGCGTCGTCACTGATGGCGACGAAGCCTCGCGCCAGACCGCGAACGAGGCTCAGGAGGATCACGACGCTCGCTCCGCCAGCCAGGGCGATGCTCAAGGGCGCCTCTCCGAGGCGCCGATCAGGCGTGTGAGTCAAGTTGTTCTCAGTCCGTGCCGGGTCGCCGGTCGAGCTCGGCGTCGGGATCACCGCTGTACCCGGGCGGGTACGTGCGGGCCAGGTCCTCGGCGGTCGGCGTTCGCCGACGGCGGGCCTCCGGGGGCAGCAGCTTCGAGATCGCCGTCATGATCCGCTTCGTGTCGGCGTTGGCCGAGCGGTACTTGAGCTCTACTGGCTCGCCGACGCGCACGGTCACGAGCGGCGGACTGGTCACGTTCAACACGTTCGGCAGGCGGCTCGACCGAGGCCAGACGTGCTCTGTACCCCACACCCCGATTGGGATCACGGGCACCTTCGTCAGCGAGGCCAGTCGCGCCGCCCCCCAGCGGCCGCTCAGTTCTGGCTCGAAGAACGCTGGACCCCTCGGGATCGTCCCTTCAGGCATGAGCACGACCAGCTCGCCGCCGGCCAGGGCGTCGGCGGCAGCGGCCAGCGGCTCCTCCGAGCCGCTCGACCGGTTGACCGGGATCCCGCCCATCGCCGCAGCGAGCTGGCCGACGACGGGAGCGTCGAACACCTCCTTCTTGCCGAGCGAACGCACCGTGCGGCCCGTCCTGGCCACGGTCAAGGCGAGCGCGCTGATGTCGAAGTAGCTGCGATGGTTGGCGACGAGGATGGCGGCGCCGATGGCCGGGATGTTGTCGATGCCGTCGATGTCGAAGCGGGCGTATGGGAACATCTCGGGCCTGGCGAACTGCAGCAGCACCTTCTGCAGCTCGATGCCGAGGAACGGCACCTTGCGCACGCCTTTGGCCACGTCGAGGTTGATCACCGGCCAGCGCCGGGCGGCCGCCATGAACACCATCCGCGGATCAGGGTTGACCACCATCGGGTTGCCGACGGCGCCGAGCAACGGCGAGTCGTACACGCTGTCGGAGTAGGCGTAGCTCTCGGCCAGATCGATGTCGTGGGCATCGGCCCACTCCCGTACGGCAGTGAGCTTGCCGGCCGACCACACGAACGAGCCGACGAGTGAGCCGTCATACGTGCCGTCGTCGTTGACGCCGTACTTGGTGGCGATCACGTCGTCGAGCCCGAGCCGATCGGCGAACGGCTTGACCAGGTCGTACGGGCTCGTGGTGGCGAGCACGACGGGTCGCCCGTGGTTCTTGTGCTCGGCGATGACGAGGTGGGCGAACGGCTGGACCTGGGCGAACAGCTCGTCGGCCGCCGCCTCGGCCACCTTCACGACGCTGTCACGTGGCTTGCCTTTGGCCCACACGACGGCCTGGCGAGCCAGCGCCATGGAGGGAAGCGTCTCGCCGACGGTGTTGAACAGGCGGTACAGCAATCCTTCGCCAGGCACTCGGCGGGGCGCCATCCCGGCGATGCGCATGGCGTTGGAGAACGCCTCCCCCGACGCCCGCGCCAGCAGCGTGCGGTCGAGGTCGAAGAAGGCGGCGCCCGTCATGCCCGCAGACGTTAAACGACATACGAGGGGCTCCGCCCCACCTTGGACCCCGTGTGAAACGGGAGAGGCCCCGCTTGGGGAAGCGGGGCCTCTCAACCTGAACCCCGGGTCGGTTGGGGGAACCGGCCTTGGTGGGTTCTGCCGAGCGGAAGTTGGGGGAACCACCGCATCGTCTTCTTGTGAAAGTATGCACGTGCCCAGATGATCCGGCAACTAGACAAATCGGATACTCGGTATCTTGATCCGTGATGGACGTCCGTCAGCTGGCTGCGTTGGTGGCGATCGCCGATCACGGAACGTTCTCGGCGGCGGCCCGAGCGCTCTTCACCGTGCAGTCCAACGTGTCCGGACGCATCGCCAGGTTGGAGCGTGAGCTCGGCACCGATCTCGTCGACCGCTCCAGCGGCATGCTGACCGATGAAGGTGGCAGGGTGGTGGAACGGGCCCGACGCATCCTGCGAGAGCTCGACGACATCGTCACCGACCTGTCCGAGCCCGACCAGGACGTCACGGGCGAGGCTCGTATCGGCTGCATCGGCACCACGGCGCGCTGGTTGCTGCCGATGCTGCTCAGCGCTGTAGAGCGCAGCCATCCCAACGTGCACCCGATCGTGCTCGAGGGGAACACGTCGACGCTGATCCCCCATCTGCTGTCGGGTCGCATCGACGCCGCCATCGTCCACCTGCCCGTCGACGACCCCGAGCTGCAGCTGACGCCGCTGTTCGGCGAGGATCTGCTGGTGCTCACGAGCAAGGACCACCGATGGGCCGGGCGCACGACCATGAGCATCGCCGAACTGGCGTCGACGCCGCTGTTGCTGCCGCCAAAAGGGTCGGCGCTGCGCCGCGTGCTCGACCGTGCAGCGGCCGCCAACGACACGACACTCGTCGCTCAGGCCGAGATCGACGGCGTGCGGCTGCTCGCCTCGCTGGCGTTCGACGGCTACGGCCCAACCATCGTGCCGGCCACCGCCATCCCCCGCTGGTACGGCGGCAGGTACGGACGGGTCAGCGTTCCCGAGATCCCCCGCCGCGTCGTGGCGTGGGCGGCGCGGCGGCGGCCACCGGCCAACGCCGCCACGCGAGCTGTGCACACACTGTTGATGGAGCTGCTCCCCACGAACGCCCCCGAACAGGAGGGCGTGCATCTCGGCACCGACGCCTGCCCCCTCTCACGCCACGGCTGAGCGCAGCGACGCCGACCGGTCGCGCGAACGCCAGTCAGCCGATCGGGGATGGGGTGTGGGGGCGCAGCCCCCACAGGGGACTCGCTGACTGGCGTATTCTCTCGCCATGACCGCACCGGCTCAGGCCGCCGACGCCACCGAAACCGCTGGCGCCGCCGAAACCGGCCTGGCACTGATGCACGGCGTGCCAGGACCGGGCAGCGCCGAGACGAGAACCGTCGGCGGTCACCCCGTCGTGTGGGCCGAGGTCAACGGACAGACGGCCTCTGGGTTCCACGGCGTTCCACTCGCCTCGTCCACCTCGAAGGTGATCGAGGCCGCCGCCGAAGCCGCCCGTGAGGCGCGCATCCCACTCGTTGTGTCTATGGCGTCCACGGGTGCCGACATCACAGAGGGTTTCCCGGCGCTGCACGCCTGGGGCCGGTTGGCCAAGTCACTCGCCTCGTGCTCGGGTGTCGTGCCGACGCTCGTCATCGTCGACGGCCCGGCGGTGTCGGGCCCTGCCCTGCTGATCGGCCTCGCAGACCTCGTCGTGATGACCGAACGCAGCTACGCCTTCGTCGGCGGACCCGTGATGGTGGAGCAGTTCACCGGTATCGCCATCGGCACCGACGAGCTCGGCGGCGCCCGAAGCCACGCCCGCACGACGGGCGTGGCCAGCATGGTCGTGCCCGACGTGGAGGCCGCCCGTGCCGCCATCGAGGAGCTGCTCGCCTACCTGCCACCCAACACCGACACCGAGCCAGAACGCTGGGCTGTCACCGATCCTGTCGATCGGCTGTGCCCGGAAGCCGGCGAGATGATTCCCGCTTCGTCGACAGGTGGCTACGACGTCAGGGCGGTCATTGCCGCCATCGTCGACGACGGCTCGATGCTCGAGGTCCGGGCTCAGTGGGCCACCAACGCCGTGACTGCCTTCGCCACCGTCGGGGGACAGCCGATCGGCGTGGTCGCCAACCAGCCCATCTCGCTCGCCGGCACACTCGACATCCCAGCGTCCCAGAAGGCTGCCCGGTTCGTCACCTTCTGCGACGCGTTCAACCTGCCGATCGTCACACTCGTCGACACGCCTGGGTTCTACCCAGGCAAGGACCTCGAGTGGCGGGGCATGATCCGCCACGGCGCCCAGCTCGTGTTCGCATACGCCCAGGCCACCGTGCCTCGCATCTGCGTGATCCTACGAAAGAGCTACGGCGGTGCGTACATCGTCATGGACTCCAAGGCGATGGGTAACGACATCTGTCTGGCATGGCCGTGGGCCGAGCTGGCCGTGATGGGTGGCGGCCAGGCCGCCGCCATCCTGCGGCGGCGGGCGACGCCCGAGGAGCGGGCCGAGTACGAGGCCGAGTACGCCGAGCGGCTGCTGAACCCGTACATCGCCGCAGAGCGCGGGTTCGTCGACGCCGTCATCGAGCCTGGCGAGACACGCCGTGAGGTAGCCGCTGCGCTCGAGATGTTGAGCGACAAGCGCGAGCCGCTCGTCGCCCGCAAGCACGCCAACACGCCGCTCTGACCGCCCCTCACCCCCCAGCGCCCGAACTATCGTGGGGCACGTGCCCGACACCATCACCATCACCGACGACCGCACCGGCAAGTCCGTGACCGTACCGATCACCGACGGGGTGTTCCCGTCGTCAGCGCTGCGTGAGCTCGACCCGTCGCTGTTCATGTACGACCCTGCGTACCTGTCGACGGCCGCCTGCAAGTCGGCGATCACCTTCCTCGACGGCGACGCCGGGATCCTGCGCCACCGCGGCTACCCGATCGAGCAGCTCGCAGAGCACTCGACGTACCTGGAGGTGGCCTACCTGTTGATCCACGGTGAGCTGCCCAGCCAGCAGGAGCTCGACACGTGGACGTACGAGATCACCCACCACACGTTCATGCACGAGAACATGCGCAAGCGCTTCGTGGACGGCTTCCACTACGACGCCCACCCGATGGGGATGTTCGTGTCTGCGATCGCCGCGCTCGGCACCTTCTACGACGACGCCAAGCAGCTGGGCGACGAGGAGAGCCGCGACAAGCAGATCCTCCGGTTGATCGCCAAGGCGCCCACGTTGGCGGCGATGTGCCACCGGTTCTCGGTGGGACTTCCCTTCTTCCTGCCCGACAACGAGCTGTCCTACGCAGCCAACTTCCTCACGATGATGTGGAAGATCGGTGAGTACGACGTCCACCCTGTGCTGGAGCGGGCGATGGATGTGCTGTTCATCCTCCACGCTGATCACGAGCAGAACTGCGGCACCACCGCGATGCGCGTCGTCGGGTCGAGCCACGCCGACCCGTACTCGTCGGCGGCAGCGGCGGCGGCGGCGCTCTACGGCCCCCTGCACGGCGGAGCCAATGAGCAGGTGGTGCGGATGCTTGGCGACATCGGGTCCATCGACAACGTCGACGAGTTCGTTGGCGACGTGAAGGGTGGCAAGGGCCGGCTGATGGGCTTCGGGCATCGCGTGTACAAGAACTACGACCCGAGGGCTCAGATCATCAAGCAGACCGCCTACGAGGTGTTCGAGGTGACCGGCAAGAACCCGCTGCTCGACATCGCCCTGAAGCTGGAGGAGGCGGCGCTCGCCGACTCCTACTTCGTCGACCGGCGGCTGTACCCAAACGTCGATTTCTACTCCGGGCTGATCTACCAGGCGATGGGCTTCCCCATCGAGATGTTCACCGTGCTGTTCGCCATCCCTCGCACGTCCGGATGGTTGGCGCACTGGCAGGAGTTGCTCGGCGACGAGGACCAGAAGATCTCCAGGCCCCGACAGTGGTACGCCGGACCGGAAGAACGCGACTACGTGAAGCTCAGCGAACGCTGACTCAGGACGCCGCCATCTGTTTCTGCAGCCGACGGTCAAGGGCGTCGAGAAACTCCTCGGTCGTCAGCCACGGGGCGTCCTTGGCGATCAGCAACGCCAGATCCTTGGTCATCTCGCCGGCTTCCACCGTCTCGATGCAAACCTGCTCCAGCGTCTCGGCGAACGCCGTCACCTGCGGCGTGTCGTCCATCCTGCCCCGGTAGGACAGGCCGCGGGTCCAGGCGAAGATCGAGGCGATCGGGTTCGTCGACGTCTTGTTGCCCTTCTGGTGCTCGCGGTAGTGACGCGTGACCGTGCCGTGAGCCGCCTCGGCTTCGACGGTCTTGCCGTCGGGTGTCATCAGCACCGACGTCATCAAGCCGAGTGAACCGAATCCCTGGGCGACGATGTCGGACTGCACGTCGCCGTCGTAGTTCTTGCACGCCCAGACGTAGCCGCCCTCCCACTTCAGGGCGGCGGCGACCATGTCGTCGATCAGCCGGTGCTCGTACGTGAGCCCGGCGGCGTCGAACTCAGCTTTGAACTCGGCGTCGAAGATGGCCTCGAAGATGTCCTTGAACTCACCGTCGTAGGCCTTGAGGATGGTGTTCTTCGTGCTCATGTACACGGGCACGTTGCGGTCGAGGCCGTACCGCAACGATGCCCTGGCGAAGTCGCGGATCGAGTCGCGGAAGTTGTACATGCCCATGGCCACGCCACCGTCGTCGCCGAACGAGGCGACGTCGAACTGCATCGGCTCGCCGCCGTCACTGGGCGTGTACGTCATCGTGACGGTGCCGGCACCGGGCACCTTGAAGTCGGTGGCCTTGTACTGATCGCCGTGAGCATGGCGGCCGACGATGATCGGCTTCGTCCAGCCCGGCACGAGGCGGGGCACGTTGGAGATGATGATCGGCTCACGGAAGATCACGCCGCCGAGGATGTTGCGGATCGTGCCGTTGGGCGAGCGCCACATCTGCTTCAGGCCGAACTCCTCGACGCGGGCCTCGTCAGGCGTGATCGTGGCGCACTTGACGCCAACGCCGTGGCGTTTCGTCGCCAGTCCTGCGTCGATCGTGATCTGGTCGTCGGTGGCGTCACGGTGCTCGATCGACAGGTCGTAGTACTCGAGCTCGATGTCGAGGTAGGGCAGGATCAGCTTGTCCTTGATGAACGCCCAGATGATCCTCGTCATCTCGTCACCGTCCATCTCGACGACGGGGTTCTCGACCTTGATCTTGGCCATGTGAGGTGGTCTCCGTTCCCTCGCCCACTTGTATCGAACTTGTAGGACAATAGCGGCTGGAGGCAGCGTGTGCCTGCTCGACCCGTACCATCGCAATGATGGATTGGTCATGGACGTCCGACCAAGAGGCGCTGCGCGAAGAGGCCCGTCAGGTGGGCGCAGACGCCGTCGAGCGCTTCGCCCGGCACAACGACGCGTGGATCAACGGCTACTCCAAGGAGTTCGCCAAGGAGTTGGCGGCGCGTGGCTGGATCGGCATGACGTGGCCAGCCGAGCACGGTGGCGGCGGCCGGCACCCGATCGATCGGCTGATCGTCGGTGAGGAGTTGATCAGCGCCGGTGCCCCGATCGCCAGCATGTGGTTCGCCGACCGCCAGATGGGACCGACGCTGATCGCCTACGGCCGCGAGGACCAGCAGCAGCAGTTCCTACCCGGCATCCTCGCCGGCGACACGACGTGGTGCATCGGCATGTCCGAGCCGAATGCCGGCTCCGACCTGGCGTCGCTGAAGACGTCGGCACGGCTCGACGGCGAGCAGTGGGTGCTGAACGGCCAGAAGATCTGGACGAGCTTCGCCGCCGTCGCCGACTACTGCTACATGATCTGTCGCACGTCGGCGGACGGGCCACCGCACGAGGGCATCAGCGAGATCATCGTCCCGATGGACACGCCGGGCATAGAGGTGCGTCCGATCACCGACATGACGACGAACCGCCACTTCTGTGAGGTGTTCCTCGAAGACGTGCACGTGCCGCGCGCCAACCTCGTCGGTGTGGAGGGCAACGCCTTCCGCCAGACGATGCGTCAGCTGGAGCACGAGCGCGGCGGCATCGATCGGTTGGTGTCCAACCAGGCGCTGTACCAGTTCGCCCTGGATCGGGCACGGGCCGACGGCCGCCTCGACGATCCGCTCGTCCGCCAGGAGGTCGCCGCCCTCGAGATCGGCTATCGCGTCGGTCGAATGCTGGTCATCCGCGAGGTCATGCGCCAGGCGCCTGCGGGCTTCTCGGCCGCGACCAAGTGCTTCTGCACCGAGCACGAGTGGCGAGTGTCGGAGTTCGTAGCTCGGACGCTCGGCGCCGAAGCGACGCTCTGGAACGACATCACCCAGGGCGTGATCTACGCCCCTGGCTACACGATCATGGGCGGCACGTCGAACGTGATGCGCAACATCATCGGTGAGCGCCTGCTGGGGCTGCCCCGCGAGCCCCGCTGACGACTTTCCGGTTCATTTCACCCTGCGGCGACGAGCGCCAGGGCGGCGACGGCCATCGTCAGGCCGATCGCTTGGGTGCGGTGGATGCGCTCGCCGTCCACGACAGTTGCCAGCACCACCGTGCTGGCCGGGTACATCGATGCCACCACCGACACAATCGTCAGCAGCCCGTCGCGGGTGGCGGTGATGTAGGCGATGTGAGCGGCCGCCGAGAACATGCCGGCGACGACGGCGAGCCACCTCGTGGTCCCGGTGAGGTGCAGCCTGGCGCCCGTGAGGTGGGCACCTGCCAACACGAGCGGGATCGAGATGAGTTGGGCGATCAGCAGCGGCCACATGCCGCTGGCCTTGCTCGTCTGGTCGAAACACACGAACAGCAGACCGAAGCCAACGCCGGCCAGGGCGGCGATGACGAGGATCCGAGGCGGCGTCGGCCTCTCGTGACGCTCCAGCGCCCCGCCCACGAGCGCCACAGCGGCAACGGCAACGGCGACGCCGCCGAGTGCCAGCGCGCCTGGACGCTCTCCGATGGTCAGGCCCACGCCGACGGGCAGCAATGCCGACACGATGGCGGTGAACGGCGCCACCACGGTCATCGACCCGTTGGCGAGGGCATGGTAGAACGCGCCGCCGCCGCAGACGCTCGCCACACCCGCGCCCACGCTCCACCACACGTCATCACCACCCGGGAAGGGATCTCCTAGCACCGGCAACAGCACGAGCACGCAGACCATCGCCGCCGCCTGAGCGAACAGTGTGACGACGAATACCGATGCATGCCGCGTGGCGCGGCCGCCGGCGTAGTCCGAGACGCCGAACACGATGGCGGAGGCAAACGCCAACACGATCGACACCGCCGCAGGTGTAACACGAAGCCTTCGGGGTGGGCACGACGGGACTCGAACCCGGGACCTCCACCGTGTCATGGTGGCGCTCTAACCAACTGAGCTACGCGCCCTCGCGGCGCACCAAGCTACCAGTCAGCCCAGGCGCAGGGACACCTCGTTGGCGAGCAGGCGGCCGGCTCGCGTGAGCACCCACCGATCGCCGGCGCGGGTCACGAGTCCGGGCAGAGCGGACCCTTCGAGGGCGTCCAGCGGTACGCCGTCGCTCGTACGCAGGGCCAGCTCCAGCGCTTCCCGATGCCTGGTGCGCTCGTCCAACGTCTCGCCGGCCGCTTCCGTCTCGCACCCGGATTCGACGAGGTCCACGTAGCGGTCCGGCGTGCGCACGTTCCACCAGCGACGGCCATTGCGGTGGGAGTGGGCAGCGCACCCGAAACCGCGATAGTCGCCCTGCCTCCAATAGAGCTGGTTGTGCCGGCACTCGTGCCCGGGGCGGCACCAGTTGGACACCTCGTAGTTGCGCATACCGACTCCGGCGAGCACATCGTCGGTGCGCTCGTACTTGTCTGCCTGATCATCGTCGTCGGGGAAGCGATCGGGGTCGTCGGCCAGCGGAGTGCCGGGCTCGACGGTGAGGCCGTAGGCGGAGACGTGCGGCGGGTCGAGCGCCACGATGCTGGCGAGCGTCGCCTCCCAGTCGCTGAGTCGCTCCCCAACCGTGCCGTAGATGACATCGAGGTTGAACGTCGCCAACCCCACCGCCCGCACGGCATCCACGGCGGCGACGACGCTGTCGGGATCGTGCCGGCGGCCGAGTGCCAGCAACACATGGGGAACCATCGACTGCACGCCGATCGAGACCCGGTTCACGCCGGCATCGCGATACGAGCACAGCAGCGACTCTGTGACGTCGTCGGGATTGCACTCGACAGTCACCTCGGCACCGTCGACGACCGGGATCGCCGAGATCACGGTCGCCAGGTCATCGCCGGGTACGAGCGTCGGCGTGCCGCCCCCGACGAACACGCTCGTGGCCCTCGCCATCCCGTCATCGACCGCTCGGCGGATCTCGGTGCGCACAGCTGTGAGGTACCGCTCGACGAGGTGCTGACGATCGGTCCACGTGGCGAACGCGCAGTAGTCACACCTGGATGCGCAGAACGGGACGTGCACGTAGACACCGAACTGTGAGTCCTGAAGACGGACATCGGCCGCACCGCTCACACTTCCCGGCCTTTGGGCGGGAGGCGTCTGGAAGTGTGAGCCAGACTGCCGGGATCGGGACCTGGCGCTCACCGTTCGGCGTTGAGGTGGGCGAAGTGAGCGGGGTTGGTGTCACGAAGGCGGACGAGCTCGGCGGCGGCAACGAGGGCCGCCGTCTCGACGCGGAGCACGTGCGGACCGAGGTCGACGCAGGCGCAGGCCATGGCCAGTTCGTCGGGGTCCCAGCCGCCCTCGGGGCCGACGGCCACAACCCGGTCTTCGGCCGCCATCCGTCGCCCGCCCGGCTCTGCGGCGACGGCATCGCCCAGCACGCAGGATGCGGGCACAGGACCCTCGACGGTCGGGAACCACACTCGGCGGCTCTGCAACGAAGCCTCGGTGACCACTTTGTCGAGGCGTGCTCGAGCCTTGCTGGCTCGGGCATCGTCCCAGCGCACGACGGAGCGGCGGCAATGAAGCCATACCAGCCGGTCGACGCCGATCTCAGTGACCTTTCGAACCAGCCATTCGGGTCGGTCGGCCTTTGGCACGGCGACAGCCACTGTCAGCGGCGCCACGGGCGGCGGTTCGGACACTGTCTCACCGTCAGGCACGACACGGTCAGTCTCGGCCCGGCACGGGCGCCACGAGCCGACGCCGTCGGTGACCGTCACGGACTCACCGGGACGGATGCGCAGCACGCGAAACAAATGATGGGTCGAATCCTCGTCGAGCAGCGGATCCTGCACGTCGGCGACGCGTACGTGCGCCACCGCGCCGCGTAACACCGGATTCACGTGAACGCCGATTTGATGCGGGAGAAGAACCCGCCGCCGGGCGGGGCGACATCCTCTCCCCGTTGCTCGGCATAGCGCCGCAGCAGTTCGGCGTCGGCGTCGGTCAACCTCGTCGGCACCTGGACGCGCATGATCGCTCGAAGATCGCCTCGACTCCGACCCTGTAGGCGGGGCACACCGCGACCGCGCAGCACAAACTCGTGCCCGGGCTGGGTCCCCGGCGGCACGATCAGATCCTCGTCGCCGTCGAGCGTCGCCATCGTGAACTTGGTGCCGAGTGACGCCTGGGCGATGGTGACGGGAACGAACGTGATCAGGTCGTCGCCCTCGCGCTCGAACGTCTCGTGGTCGTTGACGCGGATGTGCACGTACAGATCACCCGTCCGCCCGCCTCGAGGTCCCGCAGCGCCCCGACCAGTGAGCCGCAGCGTGGCGCCGCTGTCGACACCGGCCGGCACGTCGACCTGGTACGTCTTCTCGTCCGTAACCCGCCCCTCGCCTCGGCACGTCGGGCACGGTGTCGTGATGACCTCGCCCAAACCGCCACAGCGAGGGCAAGGGCTCGACGTCACCATCTGTCCGAGCAGGCTTTGACGCACCCGCTGCACGTGACCACTGCCGCCGCAGTCGGCACAGCGCACCGGCCTCGTGCCGGCGCCGGCGCCGCTGCCGCCGCAGTCGTCGCAGCGCGTCGGCATCTTCAAGGTGACGGGAATGGTGCCACCGAACACCGCCTGCTCGAACCTGATGTTGGAGACGACCTCGAGGTCCTGACCCCGCGGCGGGCCGCTCGGGCCGCCGGGCGTTCCGCCGCCGCCGCCGAACGGATTGCGGCCGCCGAAGAAGGCGTCGAACAAGTCGTTCAGCCCACCGCCGAACGGATCGCCGCCGGCACCGGTGGCACCGACGCCGGCGTCGCCGAAACGATCGTAACGGGCCCGCTGCTCTGGGTCCGAGAGCACCTGGTACGCGCGCGACATCTCTTTGAAGCGCTCGGCAGCGGCGGCATCGCCGGCGTTCACGTCAGGGTGGAACTCTCGCGCCCGCTGCCGGTAGGCGCGCTTGATCTCCTCGGCCGTCGCCGACCGGGACACATCCAACAGCTCGTAGTAGTCCACGCTCAGTAATCCCGTAGCCGTCGACCGAGGCGTTCGCTGACCACGTCGACCGTGGCGAGCGCCTGGGGATAGTTCATCCGGGTCGGGCCAAGGACACCCACAGAGCCGACGTGCTCGCCGTCGACCACCACCGGTGACACCACGATCGAGCACGCCGACAGTGGCTCCACTCCGTGCTCGACGCCGATGGCGACCGACATGCCGCGCTGGACGATGTCGCTGACGAGCGACACGACGATGAACTGCTGCTCGAGGGCGAACAGCACCTCTCGCACGACCTCGACGGCATCGAAGGCGGCGGCCACCGATGATGTGCCCCCGACCCACACATGGTCGTCGCTGGGGCTCGACCGCAACGCGGTCAGCGCCTCGTCACAGATCCGGTCCACGATGGGGTCGCCGCTCCGTTTCAGCGCGGCCGCCGCCGACGACAGCGCGTCGCCTGCCAGTGCGGCGCTGAGATGGCCCGTGGCCGCCGCCAGGTGGCTGTCGGTGACGTCGTCGCCGAGGTGCACGGTCTCGTTCTCGACGCTGCCGTTGCTGAGCACCACGACGACCGTCGCCAGCGTCGGCGACACCCCGACCATCTGCACGCTGCGCACGGCGACGGTCTCGGACTTCGGGCCGACGACGAGCGCGGCGTAATTCGTCAGCGAGGCCAGCAGATCCGACGTGCGGTGCAGTGTCTCCTCCAGCCGCCCGTGAGCGTCCATGAAGAACTGCCCCACCCGCATCGTGGCGTCGTCGTCGAGGCGGCCAGGAGCAGCCAAGCGATCGACGAAGAACCGATACCCCTTATCGGTGGGAATTCGACCAGCCGACGTGTGGGGCTGGGCCAGGAAACCCTCCTGCTCGAGCACCGCCAGCTCGTTGCGCACGGTGGCCGGCGACACGCCGACGCCGGGCGCGTCGGCGATGTGGGTCGAGCCCACCGGTTGCGCCGTCGTGATGTACTCACGCACGACGGCGCTCAAGATCGCGGCTTTGCGGTCGTCGAGCATCTTGGCACTCCACGCTACCGACCGCTAACGGCCGTCGGCGTCACTGCCTTCCGCTCGGCCGCCGGGCTCGGAAAACCGGCCTCCCGAGCGAGTTTCGACACGGGCGTGCAACGCAGTGGCCAGTCCTGGGAGGTGCATATCCTGGCGATGTCGAGGGCGCAATGGTTGGGCCTGACGACGATCTGGTCATGACGGTCATTTCCGAACAAGGCATCGAACGTGCCGACGACGCTGCCAGGCAGCGGTCACGCCGACGGCGACGGCGGGCTGCTCTGGTTGTGATGGCCGTCGTCGTGACCCTCGTCGTGGTGGGCGTGTCGCTCGCCGGGCGCTACCAGCCGCTCCGTCTCGGGGGAGTCACGATCTACGGCTACGCCGAACGCAGCTCGATCGAGATCGCCCCGCTTTCGGCGGACTCGGACGAGCCTGCGGAGAGCGAGTGGCTAACGTTCGAGCCGT